>Ga0172375_10002113_pt1 | contig 31418 bp, 32 predicted proteins | sample LakKiv1m_FD_114537 | JGI IMG/M metagenome (GOLD analysis project Ga0172375, IMG submission 114537) | Freshwater microbial communities from Kabuno Bay, South-Kivu, Congo - kab_092012_11.1m | ecosystem: Environmental > Aquatic > Freshwater > Lake | place: Democratic Republic of the Congo... | reverse complement strand
GGAATCATAATCCATAAAATAACTGGCTGACCACTAAAGGCATCAACCACATCTTTTTTGTCGTAAGCTGGATTGGCACCGTAGCTAACTGCTTCATCAATGGCTTGAGGGCTACGATTATGGGCTATGACATCATGTCCATCTTCGGCCAACTTTTTTGCAATTTGGCTACCCATCTTACCTAGGCCTGATATTGCGATTTTCATTTATAATTCCTCCTTTTTTATGTCCGTGAATATGATTGAATTTTTTATACGTTTTAATACTTGTGCCGGCATCGTGTCTGTGTCAAGTTCTTGATTAATAAGGTTTGATAACGCCTGTTTTTTATTGGAACCTGATATTTGAATTATTCCATAGTCGATTTGCTCAACAGTTTTCGGTGTTATGGTTATACGTTCAAAATCGTCCCCAGTAAAATAGGCCGCGAATTCATTAGACTTAACAGCGGGGCTGTGGGGTTTTATACCGCAAGTATGGCCGTCTGGGCCCATGCCAAAAATGCCAATTTTACAATCCGAAAGTTTTAATTGATTTGCTAACCAGTCACTGAAATCTTCAGTTTCTTTTTGGATGCTTTGATTATTGAGAATACGCCAATAATTAGCGTTTCCTAGAACCAAACTACCATCTAGTAGTTGTTGCCAATTTTCATTAGCATGACTGGGCTTGCCATATCTTTCGTCAGTCATGCTAATGTAAAGATTCGATAAATCCATATCTTTCAAGTTTTGACTAGCTTTTATGGCAATTGGGATACTCGAGCCACCAGAAAGTAACCATAAAACATGACGTTTGGTTTTTAGGGCATCGACAATAACGTTAGATAGATAGTTAGCGGAATGGCTAATTGGATCATCAGAGTAAATATATTGCATTAATACTATTATATACGAGATAGTTCTAAGTTTTTTGCTATACTGATATTTAATGAAAGATATTGCAAGTGATATTCAACAAGTTATTAAAGATTTGTTTAATGTCGATCAAACCATTACTTTAAGTCGACCAGATAAGCAGTTTGGTGATTTTGCGACCAATGTCGCAATGTTGCTGTCTAAATCTTTGTCAAAAAATCCAAGAGAAATCGCGGAGATAATTGCTACCAAGTTGCGAGATAGCGGTAAATTTGTCAACGTTTCGATAGCTGGTCCAGGTTTTATCAATATGAAATTATCAGCAAAATATATCGCTAGTGAGTTAAATAAAGCTTGGTCTGATAAATATGGTGAGAATAGTGATGGTAGCGGAAAAACAGTTATCGTTGAATATCCAAGTCAAAATATGGCTAAACCATATAGTATTGGGCATCTTCGCCCAGGCAATCAAGGTTGGGCGGCGAAACGTTTGATGGAAGTTAGCGGTTGGCACGTAATAACCGACAACCATTTAGGTGATTATGGTGCGCCATTTGGTGTTTGGGTAGTCGGTTTTTTGAAATTTTCTAGTCAAGAAAAGTTAGCTAAAGACGGAGTTTACGAACTTGGTCGTGTTTATATTGAAACTAAAAAAGCTCTAAAAGATGAGGCGGCACGTGGCGAGAGAAAGCTCAGTGATCAAGTTCAAGATTGGCTGATTAGGTTAGAAAATAACGACGAAGAAGCCGTAGGCTATAGCAAACAATTCAATGAAATAAGTCTGGCTCATATTCACGACATCATGAAGCGATTAAAAATATCGACCGATTATGAACTTGGTGAAGCGTTCTTTGCAGCAAAAGGTAAAGAGGCTGTCAAAAAACTAATCGATTCTGGTATTGCATCACAAAATACGGACGGATCGGTTATTGTTTCGCTTGAAGAATACGGTATTGATACACCGATTTTGGTTCAAAAATCCAATGGCGCGGCGCTTTATGCTACGACCGATCTTGCGACACTGATTTATCGTGAAGAAACGTGGCATCCCGATAAAGTAGTTTATGCAGTTGGCTCAGAGCAACAATTTTATTTCACACAGCTTTTTGCTTTGGCGAAAAAAATTGGCATAAAAACTGAGCTTAATCATCTTTGGTTTGGCTTAATTGATCAAATCAACGAAGACGGTAAACGCGAAAAAATGAGTAGTCGAAAAGGCGTTGTACTGATGGAAGATTTACTTAACCAGGCCGAACAAAAGGCTCGCGAAATTACGGACACACGTCAAGTAAATGACGATGACATAAAAAAGATTGCTGTTGGAGCAATAAAATTTAGTGATTTTATTTCCGACCGACGAACTAACATTTTGTTCAACTGGGATAGTATTTTTGCTTTATCGGGCTTTAGTGGTCCGTATGTTCAATATGCTGCAGTTCGCGTTAATAAGATACTTAGTAATAATTTTTCAGGTGATAACTCTTTTGTTGAAGACTACGATTATGAACCAGAAAAGTCATTGTTACTAAAAATAGTGGAGTATCCCGATGTCGTCAGGTTGTCAGCGCGCGACCTGGAGCCACATAAAATTGCCTCGTATCTTTATGAGCTGTCTCGTGATTTGAATCGATACTATGAATCAACGCCAGTAGCAACTGGCAATGTTAACGAAACCGAGAAAAAGGCGAGACTTTGGACACTTACGAAAATACGCCAAATAATTGTGCATGGTCTTGATATTCTTGGCATTGAAGTCCCAAGTAGTATGTAAAAAACAAATTATATAATATAATTTGAAATGTAGAATAGTGTAATAACTTGGGAGAGTGAAATTATATGGCAAAATCAAATAAATCTAAAGTTTCAGCTGTTGCGGGAAAGGTTAAGCCAAGTGCGCTTGCCAGTGTCGGTAGCGATCAACTAAAAGCCTTCATGGAGTTTATTCGAACTCAAGGTGTTGTGGGACTAGCGGTTGGTTTAGTTTTAGGTGGTGCGGTTAGCGTATTGGTTAAATCTTTGGTTGATAACGTTGTGATGCCACCACTTGGCTTATTACTTGGATCGGCCGAAGGCCTAAAGGGCTTAACCTGGACAATGGGTAATACAACAGCTGGACTACCGGCAGATTTGAAATATGGCGTATTTCTAAATGATATGATTAATTTTCTAGTAATTGCGCTTGTAATCTATGTTTTAGTTAGATTACTTAAAGCCGACAAACTAGATAAGAAATAGTCAGTTTTTGTAAATGCAATCGGATCGAATTCTTTGGCTAGATCTGGAAATGACAGGCTTGTCTCATAGAGATGACCTGATTTTAGAAATAGGGATTATTGTCACTGATTGGGAATTTAATGAGATAGCAACTTATCATGGAGTTGTTAAACACGATCCATTTTTGTTGGCGGAACGAATTAGAGCTAACGGACCATTTTGGGATGCAAATCCTAAAACTCGAGATGCGCTGATAAAACAAAGTCAAAAGGGTAAGCCGTTACGCGAACTGGAAAAAGATTTAATAAAATTCATCGACAAACATTTCGATCCAACCAAGCCGGTTTTGTCGGCTGGAAACTCTGTCCATATTGACCGACGATTTATTATGGAACATTGGCCAACATTTGATTCCAGGCTTCATTATCGAATGCTTGATGTTAGTGCCTGGAAAGTTGTGTTTAATAGTAAATATAACAAGCAATTTGCTAAAAATGGTTCGCACCGTGCTTTAGATGACATACGCGGTAGCATTATGGAGCTGAAGTATTACCTGACGAAACTAAAAGAGTGATAAAATAAAAATGTTATGAGAAGTGTGGTTAAGCGCAGCAAGATATTTGTGGCTAGGCTGGTTGTTTTTGGTTTGATCTTGACACTAGCTTTAGCCGTCGTCATATTTTTGATGTTTAATCAAAAACCAAATACTATCGAGAATACTGTTGCCATAAACCAACCAACCACGCCAAAGCCAATAGAGGTTTCGTCTGATATCTTATTTTTCGGTAATACCTATTGGGGAAGATATATCAATGACTGGTCAATGGCCAGCTCTCTTAAATATAAATATCCATTTTCACGATTAGATGAGTTTAATCGTGCTAACTATAACGCTTGGATAACCGGTTTGGAATGTCCAACGGTCGCAGGTGTTAATATGACGTCGTATGAAGAGGATTCAACTCTGACGTTTAATTGTTCACCAAACTATCTGCCAGAGGCAGCTAAATGGTTTACGGCTTTTACGCTTGCTAATAACCACACTGACAATCAAGGAGCTAATGGCTTTTCTGAAACGCAAGAACATTTGAACGACAACGGAATTCAGTATTTTGGGCATTATGATCCGAGAGAGTTGAGTGATATTTGTGAAGTTATATCATTACCAGTAACAATTTTGAATGATAATAATGAAAATCAATCCGGCTCGATACCAGTGGCGATGTGTGGTTATCATGCGGTTTTTCGATTGCCAGAACAGGATGCTGTGAACGTGATGAAGAGCTATTCAAAATATATGCCAGTTTTTGCTTTGCCTCACATGGGAGTTGAATATAAATCATCACCTGATAGCTTGAAAACAAATTTTTTTCGAAGCTTAATTGACGGTGGGGCAGATGTTGTTTTGGGCGATCACCCACATTGGATTCAAACCAGCGAAAGCTACAAGGGGCATTTAATTGTTTATTCAATGGGTAACTTTATTTTTGACCAGCAAGATACACCAGAGGTTGTTCGGTCGGCTGCGATTAGAGTTTTTATCAAGTCTAGTGATCACGATTCTAGTGATTTAATAAAATGGCTTGCGCTTGGTGAAGAATGTAAAACCTATCATGATGACTGCTTGAAACAGATTAAAACTCAAAATCTTAAAAAAATTAACTTTAGTTATGGTTTTGACGTTGTTGGAACGAATGATTCCGACAAAATTGTTAAACCAGCCACAAAAGCACAACAGCAGGATATATTAAAGCGTCTCGACTGGAGCAATACAATGGACGGATTGCAAGTTCCGTACGGAAGATTGTAGAATATACCAATGACACATAAAGAAATTGAAGATTATTTACTAAGTTTTCCTGGAGCTTGGCTTGATTTTCCATTTGGTGAAGGAACGTCGGTCTATAAAACCAATAAGCAGGCTGACGAAGGTAAAATATTTGCAATTGTTGCCGATAATAGTCATCCGCTACGCTTAAGCTTGAAATGTGATCCAGTGCTATCACAAACTCTTCGTGAAAAATATGAGACTGTCATGCCGGGCTATCACTTGAATAAAAAACATTGGAATACAATTATTTGTACTGGTCAGGTTGCGGACGATGACCTAAGAAGTTTAATGCACCTTAGTTATAATTTGGCGAGTGGCCTAAAAGTTTCTAACTAGTCGATTGATTAAAATTAGCGAAATCTTCTTGGATTGGGCTAAGATTTTCTATGGACGTGTCGAGAAATGCCTTAGTGTTGGTGTTTGACGATGAACTATTAATTTGCTTCATTAAATTAAGGATTGTTTCTAATTGATATGACATCTCGCGGGCGTAGGTTCGATCATAAATAGCATTGAGCCGAGCATCTTCAAGGCGTGATAGAACATCGTTAACTGACTCTTCTTCAGTGACTTTTTTACTGAGTTTGTTAATATCTATATTACTGTTCTTGAGAACCGATTCTATGTCACGAATAGTATTAGAAAGATATAGCTTTAAGTCGCTATTTAGAGCTCTTAGCTGAGAGCTTTTAATGTTAGAGGTGGCCGAATCAGTAATCTCTGAAGTAGCGTTTAGTCGTGCGGCTAATCTTTCGCTTGGCTTGATACCACCACTTGATAGACTACTGATTGTAATCACTAGAATAAGTAAAATAATTCCGACGATAGCGGCTATTAGTATTGGCTTGTTATTTATTAGGTTATGATTATTTTGTCGCTTTGGAGCAATTTGATCAAGATAATCAACCGGTGTAGGATTGTTTGGAGTTTCTGGATACATAATCTAATTTAATCATAATCGGTTAGATAGCAAAAGACTACGCCATAACGCTAAGGGTTTGAGTTATAGCTTAACAGATATATAATGAAGTTATGCAAGAAGCTAAGGAGGAAGTAAGATCTCGACTTAATATCGAGGATGTTATTGGAGAGTACGTCCAACTTAAGCGTGCCGGCCGTAATTTTAAGGGCCTAAGTCCGTTTACGAGTGAAAAGACACCGAGCTTTTATGTTAGCCCAGAAAAGCAGATATGGCATGATTTTTCCTCCAACAAAGGTGGCGACGTCTTTTCTTTCATAATGGAAGTTGAAGGTCTCGATTTTAGAGCAAGTCTCGAGCACTTAGCGCGAAAAGCCGGTGTTGATATGTCGATGTATAGCGATAAGCATGGTCAAGAGAATGCTAAACGCAAAAAACGCATACTTGAAGCCAATGATTTAGCCGCCAATTATTATCAACAAAGCTTAATTAAAAATCTTCATGCCGTTGACTATGTTTTTAAAAAACGGGGACTAAGTAAAGATATAGTTGCGAATTTTCGGATTGGCTATGCTCCAACAACAGGTGATGCTTTGGTTAACTTTCTAAAAAAGAAGGGCTTTAGTTCTGCCGAATTGACTCAGGCGGGTTTAACTAATCGTTTTGGTGGAGATTTGTTTAGGGGAAGAATGACTATTCCTTTAACTGATTCTATGGGACAAGTTATCGGTTTTACTGGTCGGATAATCGGTGATGATAATAATGGTCCGAAATATCTAAACACGCCACAAACTTTGGTTTACGATAAGGGACGTCATGTTTTTGGTTTATTTCAAGCCAAGGAATCTGTTAAAAATAACGATTACGCCGTTGTGGTTGAGGGCAACCTAGATGTTGTTAGTAGTCATCAGGCTGGTTTTAGTCAAGTTGTAGCGACTGCTGGGACGGCTATGACTGAAAATCACCTAAGAGCTTTGAAGCGTTTTAGTAGCAAAATACGTTTAGCTTTTGATAATGATAAAGCCGGCTTAGCGGCAACCGAAAGAGCAATTCCAATTGCTCAAAACGTTGGCGTTGAGCTTTCGATAATTAGTTTACCTGGTGACGCAAAAGATCCCGACGAACTAATCAAAAAAGACGCGAAGCTGTGGCAATCGGCGATTGATAGCTCAGAGCCAGTGGTTGATTGGATATTAAAACAGTATTCGAATCGAGAGAACCTAACAACAGCTGGTGGCAAGGGGCGGTTTACAACTGCTGCACTGAATGTAATTAAATTTCTAAATGATCCAGTTGAACAAGAACATTATATTAAATTAGCTGCTGCGTATAGTGAATCATCAGTCGAAGCATTGAAAGAAAAGTTGCTTAATAAAACGTCTGAGGGCGAAACAAAAAAATATAAAGGTATAGTTAAATCTGAAAATACATCAGTTGATCCGTATTCTTATCAAGATAGTTTACTAGCTGTGTCGATTGTTGATGGGGCAATACACGAACTGTTTAAGACGGTCGACGTTAAGGTCTTTGCGGATGAGCATCGTCAGGCAGTGGCCAATTTTATGGCTCAACATGGTGGCAAATCGATCAATGATACACCTGAACAGTTGAAAAAATATGATATCTATGTAAAGATATTGTTATTAAAGGCCGAGGCCCGCTATTCCGATTGGAACGACCAAGCTCGTTACTTCGAAGCGGTTGAGCTGCTCCGCCAAGTTGTAAACGAAAATAAGAAAAAGCAAAAAGATATACTAACTAATCAGTTGAGAGACGCGGAAAATATCGGTGATGATGTTAAGGCCAATGCAGTCCGCATAGAACTGAATAAACTAATCAAGGAGATAAAAAGTGGCCAAAGATAATAACGATCTAGAAGAGGTTATTGTGAACGACGATGTGATCGAAATCGATCCAGCAGATCTACCACTTAGTAGTATAGAAGAGCCAGATCCAGATGAGCTTCTTGAAGAAGCTGAAGAGGACGAAGACATCCTTAATCGTGGACAGTACTTTGACGATGCCAGTGATGATAGTGTGCGTTTATACCTACGCGAAATTGGCAAGATTCCGCTTCTTAACTCAGAAGAAGAGCTTGAGCTAGCCAATCGTGTTATTCAGGGAGATAAAAGAGCAAAAGATAAAATGGCAGAAGCAAACATGCGTCTCGTGGTGTCAATCGCAAAACGATATAGTGGCCGGGGACTAGATTTTCTTGATTTAATTCAAGAAGGTAACACCGGTTTGTTGCGTGCGGTGGAAAAATTTGATCCGGATAAAGGCTTCAAGTTTTCAACATATGCTACTTGGTGGATTAGACAGGCAATCACCCGTGCTATTGCCGATCAGGCTCGAACAATTAGGATTCCAGTCCACATGGTGGAAACAATTAATAAGCTTCTTCGAACACAACGGCGCATGACTCAGGAGCTAAACAGAGAGCCAACTATCGAGGAACTAGCCGAAGAGCTTGAGATGGAACCGTCGAAGGTTGAGTACGTTATTAAAATCAAACAAGACATTACATCCTTGGATGCTGGTGTTGGTCGTGATGGCGAAGACGAGGACTCAGTTTTGGGTGATTTTATTGAAGATGGTGAAAGTGATACACCTGAAGAATCGGCTACTTCACAACTCTTGAAAGAACAAGTTCAGTCAGTTTTATCAACCTTATCAGATCGAGAGCAAAAGATTGTCAAAATGCGTTTTGGTCTTGAGAATGGTAAGAGCCACACTCTTGAAGAAGTTGGCAGAGAGTTTGCAGTAACGCGCGAACGTATTCGTCAAATTGAGGCCAAAGCTCTAGCTAAACTGCGCAAACATAAAGACGCAAAAAAGCTACACGAGTATTTAAGTTAAGTCTACTTCTTAAACTCGACGTCTTCGATTAAGCTATCAATCTGTTTGTGCAAGTTATCAATATCACCGTCATTAATAATATAATGATCGGCAATAGCAATTGGGCCACCTTTTTCAAGATTCTCAATTTCTGCCCAATCGCGTAAATCGGCTTCTTGAAGAGTTAGGGGTCTATGTGGACGGTTGATTAATCTATGATGACGCAAATGTTTTGGAGTTACTATCGCTACAACAATCAGTTCACCCGGAAATTCATGCTTGAGAGTTTTGTATTCAGTCCAGCTATATAGCCCGTCAGCAACTATTCGGTGTTGGCCAGAATTTATCAAATTATGTAATTGGTCAATAATACGCTTAGCTACGAAATCATTACCTTTTTGTATTCTAATGTCTTCACGAAATTTTTTTTCATTTTCCGGAGTATGTTCTATACCAGCTTCGGTCATAGCTTCTAAAATAACGCCACCAAAGTAAACTTTTGGATAACCCTGATTTGTTAAATAATCAACAGCCGAACTTTTTCCAGCGCCGGCCAAACCAACAAAAGCTAATATCTTAATGTTATTTTCCATACCAATAATTGTATCAGATGTTATCTAGACTTTTTAGGTTATACTATTAATATGACAAAACGTTTGGTGGTCATAGACGGAAAATCAGTTTTTTATCGTGGTTATTACGCTATGCCAAATTTGTCTCTACCAGACGGCACGCCAACCGGCGGTGTTTATGGCTTTGTGTCGCTTGCAATTGAATTAATCAAAAAACTTGAACCCGATTATGTGGCAGTGGCTTGGGATAAAAAAGATACTAATATCCGAAAAAGACGGGAGATATATCCCGACTATAAAGCCGGACGAAAAAAAGCACCAGATGATTTTTATGCCCAGATTCCTATACTTTACGAGTTGCTTGAGGCTTTTGGTTGGCCGTTATATGAGCTTGATGATTACGAGGCCGATGACATACTTGGTGCTTTTGCGCGCGAAGCAACTGCTAAAAATATAGAAACTTGTCTTTTGACTAGCGATCTTGATGCATTGCAGCTTATTGGTCCAATGGTTAAGGTCTATGCTCTTAAAAACGGCCTGTCTAATATCGAGGAGTTTAATGTCGATTATTTTGAGAAAAAGTACGGCATAAGAGTTGATCAATACTTGGATCTTAAATCAATAAAAGGCGACTCGTCAGATAATTTACCTGGTGTGCCGGGGATTGGTGAAAAAACTGGTGTAATGCTTCTGCAAAAATACGATAACTTGGATAACATCTATCAGCATATCAATGAAATCAAACCAGCAATTGCTAAAAAGTTGCTTGATGGCAAAGAACTGGCCTATATTAGCAAAAAAGTCGCCCGCATTTGGGATGACGCGCCGATTAAACTCGATTGGAATGTGGCTGACATTAATGACATTAATCTTGAAAAAGTCGCTGGTATTCTTAAAAAATTGGAGTTTTTCTCGCTAATCAATCGCTTACCAAAACACATGCAAATTGATTCCATTATAGATGCCAAAGAAGAGTTTCCGAAGGTTGTAGAAAAACCATGGCCGGATAGTTTAATAATAAATGGTCCGATAATTCTAGACGTAATCGATAATATGGTTTATCTTTCGATAGACAGTAAAACCGTTTACAAGAAGGACATTAAACAAATTAATAGTGTTGCTTGGTCGTTAATGGCTATGTCAAAAATCATAGCATTTGATGTCAAAAAAATTTACCATGATTTGGATCAAGCTGGCATAACAATTAAGTTTGAAGAGATTCACGACATTAGGCAGGCGGCTTTTCTAATTAATCCGTTGGTTCGCGATAACTCCAAGCAAGCTATTCTTGGACTATCAAACGAATGTCATTTGATTGACGAAATAGCTGCCAGTTGGTTGATTTATGATAAGCAGTCAAAGTTTTTTGAGGTTAACCCGAAACTCGCTGACATTGCTAAAAGATTTGATTTTCCGTTAGTTTACATCTTGTTTATGATAGAAAAGCGAGGCGTAAAAATCAATCCGGTGATTTTGCATGATTTGAGTAAACAGCTAAGTGATGAACTGGCAAGATTAGAGCAGGAGATGTACCAGACGGTTGGTTACGAATTTAATATCGCCAGTCCTTTGCAACTATCAGAAGTTTTGTTTACTAAACTCCAACTGCCAACAGAAGGCATTAAAAAGGGCAAAACCGGTTATAGTACTGGCCAGAAAGAGTTAGATAAATTACGTGGTCAGCATCCGATCATTGAAATGATTGAAAAGACCAGAGAGCTTGCTAAACTTAAAAATACTTACGTTGATGTTTTGCCTAATCTTGCCGACTCGAAGGGAAGAATACATACAACTTTCAATCAAGATGTCGCAAGTACCGGTCGTTTAAGCAGTACTAATCCCAATTTGCAGAATATACCAATCAGAACCGAACATGGTAGAGAAGTAAGGCGGGCTTTTATACCAGAAGTTGGTAAGGTTTTTGTCAGCGCTGATTATTCCCAATTTGAACTTCGTTTAGCAGCATTTTTGGCTCAAGACACGCAAATGATTGCAGATTTTAATGGCGACTTTGATATTCATACCAAAACCGCCAGTGAAGTTTATGGGATACCAATAGAATCAGTTACAAAAGAACAACGTCGTAACGCAAAGGTTATAAATTTTGGTGTTCTTTATGGTATGAGTCCACACGGTTTGAGCGCCGCTACTGGTATGACTTTTATTGACGCCAAGAAGTTTATTGATGAGTATTTTGAAGTCCGCGAGCCAATCAGAAAATACATAAACTTAACCTTAGAGAATGCCCGTCGTGACGGATATGTCGAGACATTTTTTGGCCGTCGCCGACCTACGCCAGACGTGTTGAGTAGTAATTATATGGTCAGATCGGCAGCCGAGAGAGCTGCGGCCAATATGCCAATTCAAGGAACCGAAGCCGATCTTATGAAGTTGGCAATGATTGAAGTTGATAAACAAATCGAAGGATTGGGAGAACAGATTTTGCAGGTTCACGACAGTATATTGATTGAATCAATACCAGAAAACGCCGAAAAAATTGCCAATATACTGCGCGAGGTTATGGAAAATATAGCTCCAGAAATCAGCATAAAACTAAAAGTCGATGTAAAAATTGGTAATAATTGGGGAGAGCTATGACATCCAAAAGTTTTAAGATTAGTAAACTGAATAAGAATGCGATAATTCCTTCATATCAAACCGAACATGCTTCTGGAATGGACTTGCATGCTTGTATTGATCAACCAATAACTCTAGAACCACTGATGCGCACTATGATACCAACTGGTCTGGCAATCGAATTGGAGCCTGGCTATGAGGCTCAAATCAGAGCCCGCAGTGGGCTTTCGATCAAAAATGGCATTACTATGGTTAACGGTATTGGAACAATCGATGCTGATTATCGAGGAGAGATTGGTGTCTTAGTTATTAATCTTGGAAATGAAAAATTTACCATTGAACCAAATATGCGTATAGCACAGATGGTTATATCGAAGTATGAGCACATCTCTTGGCAGGAGGCAGATTCGCTAAATATTACCTCAAGAGGTTCATCTGGTTATGGTAGCACTGGTGTGAAGTCTAATTGACATAAGTTAAAAACGATAATACAGTAAGTGTTATGTCGAGGTATAGCAAAAGACCTGGCGTGATGCCGATAATTCTAACCGTTGCTGGACTAGCTATATTGGTTGTTTTGGTGGTTTTTGTGGTGCGGTTGTTAACCGGAAATGATGGCACACAGATTCAAAACAACTATCGTGATTTGCTTGTTAATTTTAACGACACAAGTAAAATAACTATGACCGTTAGAGGCTCAATAGTCGGTGATGAGGCTTACCGACAATATGAGGTTGAAATATCACCAAAACAGCGGCTAATAAGTTTGTTTCAGGGCTATCAATTAAAAGAGTTAACAAGTAAGTCGGTTATTAATAATAATAAGGCATATGAACAATTTGTTTATGCACTTGATAATTATGGATTTTTGGATAATGTTATTGTTAATACTGATGATGTGCGCGGTGTTTGTCCGACTGGAAAACTTTATATATTTAATGCAATGAGAGATGGTGATTCGATAGGTAATCTTTGGACGACTTCGTGTTCATCACAAAAGGGCAATCTAAAATCTAAACTCAGTTCAATAAAAGATTTAATACTGATGCAAATACCTGAATATAAAAGTATAATTAGTAGTCTATGATTAAAGCTATAATTTTTGATTGTTTTGGGGTTCTAATAATGCCGGGTCGTACACTTTTGTATCAAGCTTTTCCTGAGCTTGCAGCTAGTATTAGTCATCTAGAAAAAAGATCTGATGCCGGAGAAATAACCCACCAAGAATTTATTCAAGCCATTGCGCAATTAACTGGTATTAACGAGAATGTTATTAATGATAAATACTACGATGTTCATGGTTATCATGAAGCGATGATTGGTTGGGCTAATGAGTTAAAAAGATCTGGTCGGTATAAAATTGCCATGTTGAGTAATATCGGACATGATTGGTTGAACGATTTTTTGGCTTCTCCGGAAATAAATGGTTTATTTGACGAGGTGGTTTTGTCCTGCGAAGAGGGTATGCTTAAACCAAATCCAGAGATATTTAGGTTAATAGCAAAACGACTTAATTTGAATCCCGAAGATTGTTTGATGATAGATGATATTCCGGCTAATATCGATGGTGCCGAATCAACTGGTATGAAGGGAGTTGTGTTTAACTCTACCATCCAAACCAAAAGAGATGTGAGCTCAATCTTAGAGGCTAACAATGCCTGAATTACCAGAGGTTGAGACAGTCAAAAGGGGACTGAACAAATTAATAATTGGTCGTAAAATCAAAACCGTGTTGTCTAACACGTCTCGTAGTTTTCCAAATTCCGAATTTGAAGTAAAAAACTTTATGGTTGCTGCGCGAGTTACGAATGTTCGTCGCCGCGCCAAGGTTTTAATTATTGAGCTTTCAAACAATTATTCGTTAGTTGTTCACTTAAAAATGACTGGGCAATTGGTGTTTGTCGATAAAAAAGATCGCTTTGGTGCTGGTCATCCCAATGATAGTTTGGTGGGTGATTTACCAGATAAATCAACACGGGTTACGATTGAGTTTAGTGATAAATCCCGACTATTTTTTAATGATCAAAGAAAGTTTGGCTGGGTTAGACTAATGCCCACAAGTGAGGTACCAAACATTGATTTTATGAAAAAGGTTGGGCCCGAACCGCTAGAGGACGATTTTTTACCGAACGAATTTATGCAAAGATTTAGAAAGCGAAAAAACGCCAAGATAAAAGCGGCGCTACTTGACCAGTCGGTTATCGCCGGTGTTGGTAATATCTATGCCGATGAATCTTTGTGGGGTGCGTATATTCATCCTTGTCGTCTAACTGGAACGTTGTCTGATAAAGAATTAACTGATTTATATCAAGAAGTCCGTACGGTGATGAAGTTATCGATTGAAAAGGGCGGTAGTACGAATCGTAATTATGTGGATGCTGAAGGTAAAAGAGGCAGTTATATGGATTTTGCGCGGGTTTTCCGACGCGAGGGACTCGAATGCCCAAGATGTGGTAATGAAATTATAAAGATTCGTTGTGCTGGTCGTGGCACGCACCTTTGTCCCAGTTGTCAAAAGCTTAAATAATTTTTCAGCTAGGTTATAATTGATAATACGATGATAACTTTGCTGTTTGGTGATAATTCGTTTGAGGTTAAACGAGCCTATGAGCATCTGATTGGCGATAATAAAACCGCCGAAGTATTTTATGGCGAAGATATTCAAGTCAACGATCTTTATCAACTTCTGACAGGCTCTAGTTTATTTGCGAGTCATCGAACAATAGTTATTAAGTATCCGAGTCAAAATAAGCCGTTGTGGTCGGAAATTAATAACCTAGTTCATAAAATTGATAACGATACCAATCTAATTCTTGTAGACAATTCGGTCGATAAGCGAACGCTGACCTATAAAACACTAAAAGATACAGCCAAAATAAGTGAATATGATTTATGGAAAGATTATGAAGTAAGCAAGGCTGAAGCTTGGTTGCAAGAAGAAATAAAGAACCGTAACCTTCAAATTGATAAAAAAACTCTTTCATTAATTCTAGATCGAGTTGGGCTTGATCAATGGCAACTTTTTCAGGCACTTGAAAAATTGGTTTTAGCAGAGAAAATAAGTGAGGCGGAAATTGATAATTTGATTGATCCTAGCCCCAATGAAAACATTTTTGAGCTCTTTGAAAATGCAATTCTGTCAAAAAGTAGTCGTGTTAAAGCTGCTTTGTTTGCACTTCAACAAAACGACGATCCATTTAGAGTTTTATCTTTAATATCGTCTCAGGCCTTTCAGCTTCTAGCGGTTTTTTATGCGACCCAAAACGACAATCCGGCCAAGGATTTTGCTATCCATCCTTTCGTGGTTTCCAAAATGCGCGCGCTTGCCAAAAAAATAAATGAAACCAAATTAAAAAACGTCATCAAACTTATTTCACAAGCCGATACTGATCTAAAAAGTTCCAAGTCAGAACCATGGCAGATTGTTGAAAGTCTGCTATTGAAATTAGCGAAACGCTAAGTTATTTTTTAGTGACCGTCTTTTTGGCTACTGGTTTTTTGACAGTCGTCTTTTTGGCAGCTGTCTTTTTGGTTGTAGCTTTTTTGGTCGCGGTCGAGCTAGTCTTTTTCGTTGTAGCAGGAGAGACTTTAGCGCTTTTGGCAATTTTTGCTAATCGCATTTTTCGTCTAGCAACGGTATTCTTCTTAAGAAGACCTTTTTTTACTGACTTATCTAACTCGCTATAAGCAGCACTGAGCGCTTTGGCGGTTGGCTTGGCTAAAAAATCATTAACGGCTGATTTGATATCACGCTTAATGACGGTATTTCGTTCACGTCTTTTAATGGCTTGTTTAGCTCGCTTGATAGCGGATTTGATAATTGGCATATTAGTTGTTTACCTCTTTATAAATAATGTATTAACAATCAAGAGGTGATTATAAATGATAAGCACCAGATTGTAAAGAGGCGAGAAGCTCTGATATTGACGGTGTAATACCACTTATGCTATAGTAGCGTTAAAATCTAGGTAAAACAAAAAGCTAGGACGACCTCGAATGAACGAAGCAGACATAAAAGTAAAAAAACAAATAATTGACAAAATAAAGTCGTCAACCAACATATTAATTGCGGTTAGTGAAAATCCTTCTGTTGATGATTTGGCGGCTGCGATTGGTTTTGCAGCCTTATTGAATAAGCTTGATAAGCATGCGACAGCTATATTTAGCGGTGATGTTCCAGCGGCACTTAATTTTCTTGATCCCGAAAAAGTATTTGAAAACTCAGTTGATAGTTTGCGGGATTTCATTATCTCACTCGATAAAGAGAAGGCTGATCATTTAAGATATAAAGTTGAAGGTGATGTTGTTAAAATATTCATTACTCCTTATAGAACAACAATAACCGGTGACGACTTAGAGTTTAGCCAGGGTGATTATAATGTTGAGCTGGTGTTAGCGCTTGGAGTGTCAAATCAAGAGCATCTCGATAAAGCTTTATCAGCACATGGTCAAATCATTCACGATGCAACCGTTGCGACTTTGACTGTCGGTAATCAAACTAGTCAACTTGGTACGCTTGATTGGCATGACGTTGAAGCAAGCAGTTTATGTGAAATGGTTGCTAGCCTAAATGATTTGTTAAAATCCGACAAAACTCTGTTAGATAAGCAGATATCGACGTCATTATTAACCGGCATTGTAGTCGCAACTGATAGATTTAGCAATACCAGGACATCCTCAAGGGTAATGACGGTAGCAGCGCAGTTAATGGCGGCTGGCGCTGATCAACAATTGATTGCTGCCAAACTGCAAGAATCGCACGAAATTAATTCGTTGCCGCTAGAAAGTCAAAACGAATTAGTTGAACGCGACAATCCGACAGATGGCATTATGTCATCAGATGACGTCAGTACGTCTACTTTGCCACCGGATAAAGACGGTAGCTTGTCAATTGAACATGAAGCAGTGGTATTAGAGCCAGAAGTTAATGCCGTCCAACTAGAAGATAGCTCTAATCTTAGTACGTTATCTGATAACACATTGCCACCTGACCTCGCACAGACAATTCCAGCACCTCAAGTTGATAGCACGCTAGTTCAACCCGATAGTAGCAATCTAGCTTCGGCTTACGCACTAGAAGAAGAGCCACCAAAACCACATGATACTATCGCGATTGGTCACGAGCCAACTATTGAGCCACTGTTAGGCGGTACTCTGAATGCGACAACCGATATGGCAGCGGAAGAAGCCAAGAAAGAACTCGATGATCAGCAAAACAAAATGATTCTCAATCACGCCTATCTAAATGGTATGCCAACAGCAGCACCTGTCGATCCAAACCCGATTAACGGCATTGGTCAGGCTGAGGACTTAAAGAATGTTGACATATTTGCTGCTGGGCCAGTGGCTCAAGATGCACCGATGTCAACTATTCCGGATTTTCCACCGCCACCTCCTGCACCTGACTTCTCAACTTTGCCACCTCCACCACTACCTGATTTTGGCACTATTCCAACGCCTTCAGACGTTAATCTTGAGACAGTTACGGCACCAAATAGTAACGATCCAAGTCAGTTTAGAATCCCTGGCCAATAATTTAAGTAGTTTTTTAGAGTATACTTATCTTTAATATGAAAGATGGAATTATTCTAATTGATAAGCCGACTGGTATGACCAGCTTTGGTGTCGTGGCGCGTGTGCGACGCGTTTTATCAAAAGCCGAAGGTAAAAAAGTCAAAGTTGGCCACACCGGAACGCTTGATCCATTTGCTACTGGCTTAATGATTTTAGTGATTGGTAAAGAATGTAAAAAAGCGGCAAGCTATACCAAGCTTGATAAAACTTATGAGGCGACTATTAGACTCGGGCAGACGAGCACGACAGGCGATCCCGAAGGTGAGATTACGAACGTTTCATCAATCGTACCAACAATAGCCAAAGTTCGTCAGACAACTAAAAGTTTAACTGGGCTGATTATGCAACGTCCGCCGATTTTTAGCGCTATCAAGATAGCTGGCGTAAGGGCTTATGACCTTGCTCGAGCCGGAAAAGCGATTGAGATGCCTGAACGTCAAGTAACGATCTATGATATTAAAATTGTCGACTACTCTTATCCATATCTTAAAATTCAAACCAAAGTTTCGAGTGGAACGTATATTAGAACTTTGGCGGTCGATATAGGGGATTACCTGGGGGTTGGCGCTTATTGTACAGAATTACGCCGAACCAGTATTGATAAGTGGCAAATCACTGACGCCCAACAGCTAAGTAGCCTTGGAATTTCTGACTAGAGGTTGAAGCAGTTACTAATAGGGGTTGAAAAGAGAAATAAATTTTGCTACAATCCATACCTGATGATTACAAAAGATAACAAAGCCAAAGCTATTGCTTTGACTCAAAACCACAAGACTGATGTAGGCGGCTCTCAAGCCCAGACGTCTGTTTTAACAGCACGTATTCAGGAAGTTACTGAACATCTGAAAGTCAACAAAAATGACAAGATGGCTCGTCGTGGTCTCAAACAGATGGTCGGAAGACGTAAAAAACTTCTGAAATATCTTGAAACAAGCGACTTCAATAGCTACAAAGAAACTGTCTCATCACTAAAACTCCGCAAGTAAAAGCGGAGTTTTTAGTTTAGGTTGTTGACTATCAAAACTGCCTGACCGATTTGGGTATATTCTTCAAGATCAACTTCTTGAATGAACTTTGGTAACAGCCAATTAGTTTTTGGATCAATAAATTCTACCTTTTTTATTTCTTGCAATCCGTTAGAGGTACTAGCTAAATTTATATTGTCAAAATCATTAACGTTTTCGATGTTAAAAAATAGCTCTAATTGTTCGTTTTCGCCATCAAAAAATTGTTGAATAAAAATCAATCTACCGATTTTTGGATTAACACCAGTTTCTTCTATCATCTCGCGTCTTAGCCCGTCAATTAACGATTCGTTTTCATCTAATCCACCGCCCGGTGTGCACCAAAAATCACGTTCTACCCCGTGATGATCGGCAGTTAATTGTTGAGCTAGTAGCTTACCGTTTTTAAAAATAATTCCCCGAACTGTTACTCTGCGTTTTGTCATGTATAAATTATACACTTTATGCTAAGATATTAGCATTGCACCTCGGGCTACTAGGTGGTGGATAAAGCAATTTGTATCAACAAGTTACTATACCCGTTACTTAGCAAGCCTAAAAACTAGGAGTGCTCATAAAAAAGGAGGACAAATATGTCTATTATTAACCCAAGTGGTAAAGATATCATTTCGGTTACCACTGATTTTTGTGGTCGGCCACTTAAGCTAGAAGTTAACCGCCTTGGTTTTCGTAGTACGGCCAGTGTACTGGTAACTTATGGCGATACAGTAGTGCTCGGTACTGCTATGGTTGGCTCAAAACCAGTTGTACTTGATTATTTTCCACTCAGTATTGACTACGAAGAGAAATTTTATGCTGCTGGAAAAATCTCTGGTAGTAAGTTTATTAAGCGAGAGGGTAGACCCAGTGATGATGCTATCTTGATTGGTCGATTAATCGATCGTCCGATTCGACCATTATTTCCAAAGGGATATAGGCAAGAAATTCAAGTCGTTTCTAGTGTTTTGTCTTATGATCCAGCCTTCAGGCCGGATTCAATTGCTATGATTGCGGCTAGTTCGGCACTGATGCTTGCGGGTGTACCGTTTGATGGTCCAGTAGCTGGCGTTCGCATTGGAAGAGTTAATGGTGAATTTAAGGCTTTCTTAAGTGAAGAAGAACGGGCTTTGAGTGATCTTGATTTGGTGGTTGCTGGTATAGCTAGCGGTATTACCATGGTAGAAGCTGGCGCTAACGAGGTTAGCGAGTCGGTAGTAGCTGACGCTCTCGATTGGGCTTTTGCTGCCTATCAGCCGGCTATTAAATTACAGAAAGAGTTAGCCGACAAGATCAAACCAGTAGCACTAGAATATACACTGGTACTACCTGATCCCGAAGTCCAAACAGCAGTTGATAAATGGGTAGATGGCAAGCTTGGCGAGGCGCTTCGCAAGTCATATCCAGAACGCAACGAATTAGTTTCTAGTTTGCGTTGGGAATTTCACGATAAAATGCGTGCCGAATTTGGTGATACATATGATGAAATACACGACAAATATGACGAAGCGTTTACTATGGCTATTCATAAAGACGTCAGAAAAGGTATTGTTGCGCACAATGTACGACCCGATGGACGACAACTCGATGAAATTCGACCACTTTCATCTGAGGTTGGTATTTTACCAAGAACTCATGGCTCGAGCTTATTTACGCGTGGTGTTACTCAAGCTATGAATATCGTCACTTTAGCTCCTTTAAGTTTTTCTCAGATTGTTGACACTATGGAAATTACTGAAGGCGAAAGACGCTATATGCATCACTATAACGCGCCTGGTTATACGGTCGGTGAAGTTCAAAGACTTGGTGGTCCAGGACGTCGCGAAATAGGTCATGGTTATTTGGCGGAACGCGCTTTAATGCCGGTACTGCCAAGCAGGGAAGACTTTCCTTACGCGATTAGAAGTGTTACCGAAATTATGAGTCAAAATGGCTCAACTTCTATGGCGGCAACTTGTAGCAGTTGTCTAGCTTTAATGGATGCAGGTGTGCCGATTAAGGCGCCAGTATCTGGTATTGCCATGGGCTTAATGATGGAAGGTGATAAACCATACGTTTTGAGTGATATAGCTGACGCTGAAGATTTTGCTGGTGATATGGACTTTAAGGTAACTGGAACTTCGAATGGCATCACAGCCCTCCAAATGGACATGAAAGTTCATGGTTTGCCGGTAGCGATCTTACGTGAAGCAATTGAGAAAGCTAAGTCAGGCAGGGCTTATATTTTAGAGCACATGCTCAAAACTCTTGCGTCCTCTCGTTCTAAGCTCAGTCCTTACGCACCGCGTATCGAGAAGATAAAAATTAACCCTGAAAAAATCGGTGCTGTGATTGGCAAAGGTGGTGAAGTTATCAAAAAGATTACCGCCGAAACAGGTGCTCAGATAGATATTGATGACAGTGGCTTGATTACTATTGCGGCAGTTGATACTAAATCTATCGAGAAAGCTATGGAGTGGGTAAAAAGCCTAACCGAAGAACCAGAGGTCGGAACGATTTATGAGGGAAAAGTTGTCAGTATTAAAGATTTTGGCGCTTTTATTAATATCATGCCCGGAATTGATGGAATGGCTCATATTAGCGAGCTAGCCGATAGGCGAGTTGAGAAAGTTAGTGATGTTTTGAAAGAAGGACAAATCATCAAAGTCAAACTAATTGGTATTGATGATCGTGGTCGGTTAAGTTTAAGTGTTAAGAGTGCTAATAATCAGCAAGCTTGATATTTAGTGTTAGCTGTGATACAATAAGACAACTTGGTTTGGTCTCGTAGTATATATGATAAAAGATAAAAGGCAACTTTTAGAGCAAATTCGGGCTGATATTATTCAAAATAATATCTGTCCGAATCTAGCGGCTACGGCTAATAACTTAGTTATGGGCGATGGCTCTCTGAGCGCCGAAATTGTCTTAATTGGTGAAGCTCCTGGAAAGAATGAAGACGAACAGGGTTTACCGTTTGTTGGGGCGGCTGGTAAGTTTTTAGATGAGATGCTTAAAACTGCCGATATGGTCAGGTCGGATGTTTATATTACTAATATCGTTAAATATCGACCACCTGAAAATCGTGATCCTCTGCCAGAAGAGAAGCAAGCCTTTTGGCCTTACCTGGTACGTCAGCTGGATGTCATTAATCCTAAAATTATAGTGACATTAGGCAGGCATAGCATGGAATTCTTTTTGCCAAACAAAAAGATAAGTCAGATTCATGGTCAGCCGAAGAGGATTAGTTTTAGTGATCGTAAGATCGTTATTGTACCTCTTTATCACCCAGCCGCGGCATTATATAACGGCAGTATGCGCGCTACGTTGGTTGAAGATTTTATGAAGTTACCAAAAATAATTGAAATTATAAAAAAAGAAGAAAAGGAAAATTAAATAAATGGGACAAAGAAGATTAGCGAACGTTCAGGCTGACGATCAGTCCAAACGTCCAAATAATTTCTCAAAACAAAGATCAAACAACACCGTGTTAAATAACACGACTGTAAAAAAGGGCGAGGCCTTTAGGGCGCAGCGTCGTGTTAGTGAGAATGTTAATATACGTGCTTCGCAGCATGTGATTGATATTCCGGTCAACAAGTCTATCTACAACGGCTACAAAGGACGCCAATTTAGTCCAGTTGATCAAAAGAACCAACCAAAAATCAGTGGGCCAAAACTAAAAGTCATTCCAATTGGTGGTCTGGGTGAGATGGGTATTGGTAAAAATATGATGGCGTTAGAATATGATAACGATATTATCGTCATTGATGCCGGTTTCTTGTTTCCGGGCGCTGATTATCCAGGTATTAACTATATAATTCCTGATATCACATATCTTGAAGAAAATAAACACAAGTTACGCGCAATTGTCTTTACGCATGCCCACCTTGATCATATTGGAGCCTTTAGACATATTGCTCACAAATTACCAGTTCCAGTCTATGGCTCAAAATTTACAATCGGTATGATTCAGAAGAGTATGGAAGAATCAACTTCCGGATTTGATCCGCAATTTATTGTGATGGATCCTGATAATCATGAACGTGTGCAAGCTGGCGATAGCTTTAATATCGAATTGGTCCGTATGGATCACTCGATACCTGATTCGACGGGTGTAATCGTTAGAACTCCTATGGGCGTTTTAGTCCATACGGGAGACTGGCGTTTTGAAGAGAATCCAGTTGATGGCAAAAAAGTTGACATGGAACGACTAACTGAAGTTTCCTCAAAAGAGGGCATATTGCTACTTATGAATGAGTCAACTAACTGTGAGTCAGACGGAACTCACACTATTACAGAGTATGACATTCAAGAGAGTATTGGTCAGATTATGGATAAATATCCAAATAGTCGCTTAGTAGCTAGCTGTTTTTCGAGTCAAATTCATCGTATGCAGTTGATACTAGAAGAAGCCAAGCGTCATGACCGAAAAGTGGCGTTTTCTGGCTATAGTATGATTCAAAACCTAGAAGTTGCTTTGCGATCTGGTGTTATTAAGATTCCAAAAGACGTGGTTGTCAAAATGGAAGATATTATTAAGTTGCCAGATAGCAAAGTTTTGATTGTTTGTACTGGTTCGCAGGGTGAATTTAACGCTGTCCTTAACCGAATGGCTAGCGGTAGTCATAAATACATCAAAGTCAAAAATACTGATGTTATTGCCTTTAGTTCTAATCCAATTCCTGGTAATGAAAAATATGTTGCTCGCACCATAGATGGTTTGATGCGCGAGGGTAGTGATGTGATTCAAAACGGTAAATCACACTTGACTGGTATTGGTCCGTTGCACCTTTCGGGACATGCTTATCACGATGACCACGTTAAGATGATTAGCGCGTTAAATCCAAAGTATTATATGCCAATTCACGGCGAATTCCATATGTTGGTTCACAACGCCGAGATAGCTGAGTTTAAGGCCAGTGTCAAAAAAGATAATATCTTTGTTTGTGATAGCGGTGATGTTCTAGAAATTAGTCATGAGGGCGCTCGAAAAACCGGTCGTATTCAAGTTGGTGGCGTTATGTATGATGATAGCGGTGCGGTTGTGTCAGAAGTTGTTCTGAAAGATAGGATTCATATGGCAACTGAAGGTATGTTTGTCGTCGTCTTAACGGTCCAAAAAGGCAGTGGTCGCTTGTTAACTAGCCCAGATATCATTAGTCGTGGATTTATCTATTTGCGCGATAGTGAAGAATTGATGGGCATGATAAGACAGTACTTGAAACAAAAAGTTGCTCGATTATTCTCTAGTAAACACACCGATCTTGACGTTGTTAAAAAAGAACTAAGAGATGAGATTGCTCACATTCTTTACGACCAGACACGAAGAACGCCAATCGTCATACCAGTTATTAATGAGATAGGCGGTGGTTTTCCAAATCGACAACAACAAAAACCTGGAGTTGAACAACAACATGGTTCAAAGCCATTCATGCCAAAAAAGTTTCCAGCTCCACAAGTACCTGACAGTGAAGTGGCGGAACCTCGTCGTGCCAGTTACCGTGAGTACTAGAGTTAACTACTTGCAAAATGTAGTAAAATTTGCTATAATATAGCTACGTAAGTTAACAGCATAAGCTCGTTATTATTGTTAAATAGCTCAAAATAAGCTTATAATAAGATAGTTATGTCAAAAAAGAAAAAGCGATCAAAAAAACTAGATAATACTCCGAAACACAGCTTACCGGCTGGTTTTTGGTCACAGGTTGGCGCTCTTGCTTTAATTGCAATTTCTATATTGTTAGTCGTAGCTTGGTTTAATGCCGGTGGTCCCGTCTTAGAATGGCTAAATAGTGTTGCGCTTCAATATATCGGCTATTCGTTATTTGTTGTGCCGGCCTTGTTCTTTTATGTCGCAGTCGAGATATTTAGAGCAGAGGATAATCGTCTACCATTTGTGATGAAACTGGCAACTGCTTCGGCAATACTCTGGTTTTCGGCACTTTTTGGCCTTTTTAAGAATGAAGCTGGTCAAACAACCGGTGGAGTTGTAGGTGATTTTATCAATAATTTGATGTTAGCCTTAGTTGATAGCTCAATTGCGGCGTTTGTATATATCTTGATGATATTCGTAACCATACTATTTATATTGCGAATCTCGCCATTTACAGTTATTAAAAAGATCTGGCAGTTAAGTCGACATGATACAACCGATGAAGACTCTAATATTAATGTCATGCGCAATGCAGCGGCGGTTGATAATCCAAAGGCTGGCGTGATTGGTAATTTCAAGCTTAATGCTAGTGTGCCAACGCTTGATGCAGCCTCGTCTGATGACAATAAAAAACGATCCGGCTTATCCAGTCTTAAGAACTCAATATCTCGCGATAAAGTAGCAGAAGAACAGGCAGCACTAGTTACGATTAGTGATCCTGATTGGAAGGCGCCAAGTCTTGATTTACTTGAAAAAAAGCAATCTCCAGCCGATGCTGGTGATGTTCAACAGAACGCTTTAATTATCAAGAACACCTTAAGAGAATTTGATATTGATGTTGAAATGGAAGGTGCTAATATCGGACCTCGAGTTACTCAGTTTACGTTGCGTCCGCCGAGTGGTGTCAAATTGGCACGCATAACAGCTCTTGAGACGAATATCGCCTTAAATTTGGCGGCTCAGAGTTTGCGTATGGAAGCGCCAATACCTGGTCAAAGAGCTGTTGGTATTGAAGTACCGAATCGTAAAGCGGCAGACGTTCGACTTTATTCAGTTCTTTCGAGTCGTCAATGGGGTAATTTGGAACCTCTATCTTTTGCTATTGGCAAGGATATCGCCGGTGAAGTGATGGTGGGTGAGTTGAATAAGATGCCCCACTTGTTGATTGCTGGTCAGACTGGCTCTGGTAAATCAGTCATGATTAATACCCTGTTAACAAGTTTGCTTTATCACAATAGTCCAAGTGACGTTAAGCTCATTTTGGTTGATCCAAAGCAAGTTGAGATGGCGCTTTATGACGACATTCCTCATCTTTTAACTCCAGTCATAACCGAACCCGACAAAACAATCAGTGCTCTCAAATGGGCGGTTAACGAAATGCAGAGACGTTATGTGTTGTTGGCCGAACATAAAGTAAAAGATATAAAATCCTACAATCAAAAAATACGTTCTTCTGGCAAGAAAATAACTGTCAACGATGAGAACGGCATACCTCAAGAGCATGAGAATGGAGCTATGCCATATATTGTAATCGTGATTGATGAGTTGGCGGATCTTATGATGGTGGCGGCTCGTGATGTTGAGGCGTTGATTGTGCGTTTGGCCCAAAAGGCGCGAGCTGTTGGTATACATTTGGTCCTAGCTACTCAGAGCCCAAGAGTTGATGTTATTACCGGTCTAATTAAAGCCAACATTCCAGCCCGAATTGCTTTTACGGTTTCGTCACAGATTGAAAGTCGAATTATTTTGGATCAACTTGGTGCTGAAAAACTGTTAGGTCAAGGTGATATGTTATTCTTTACGACTAATATGAGTAAACCAAAACGTGTTCAGGGGGCATGGGTAACTGACGGTGAAGTGTCAAAAATTGCCGATCATTTGAGGATGCAGTCACCACCACAATACAACGATGAAGTTGTTAGTCAGCCAGTACAATTAAATGGTAAGGGCGGAGTCGTTATGGACTTTGATAGTAATAACGACGACGATCTCTATAAAGATGCCATAAAAGTCGTGATGGATAGTGGTAAGGCTAGTACTAGTTTGTTGCAACGTCGTCTAAGAATTGGTTATTCACGCGCAGCAAGAATTATTGAGTCGATGGAAGACCAGGGTATTATTGGCCCAGCCGATGGCGCCAGGCCACGTGAGGTTCTGATTAGTAGTACTGATGACCTTGGCATATCTGACGAAGACAAGCTCTAGATTTATTACTATAAATATGATAGAATTATTCTGTTATTAACTCAGCTTACATTATAGTGTAAGCATCCAAAAGGATTCCAAAGGAGGAAATCTAAATATGAAAGAGTATGAACTAACAGTTCTTATTCACCCTGACCTTGAGGTTGATATTGAGGCGCCGCTAACAAAGTTGCGAAACCTTATATCTTCTAATGGTGGCAGTATAGTAAGTGAAGAAAATTGGGGCAAGAAAAAACTTGCTTACAGGATTAAAAAAGAGGATTTTGCGGTGTATGCCTATTTTGACGTCATGTTACCAGCTGATGCTCCAATCAAAATTAGTAATAATCTCAACATAGCTGATGACGTTTTGCGTTATTTGTTAGTCGTAGCTGACCTTAGGGGTCGAAAAGCCCTAGAAGAGGCTAAGGCAAGTGAATCTGAAGAAAAAACTAACGATAAGGAGTAGTTTACTATGGCAAAGAGCATTAACCAAGTTATCTTAATGGGACGCCTGACTCGTGATCCAGAGCAAAGAACGACACCAAGTGGCAAGACCGTTGTTAGCTTTAGTATAGCGGTTGATCGTGCCACCCAAGATGATAGCGCTGATTTTTTCAATGTTACAGCCTGGGAAAAACTAGGTGAGTTAGTAGTTAAATATCTTGCCAAAGGAAGACGAGTGTTGGTGCAAGGTAGGTTGCGTCAAGATAGTTGGGATGACAAAGAAAGCGGTAAAAAAATGAGCCGCGTAGATGTCGTAGCAACTGATGTTACGTTCCTTGATGGTCCAAGTAGTGATAGTAAGTCGAACAACCAAGCATCGGATACAAACTCTCCTAAAAAGACCGAAGATGTTGTAATTGAAGACATTGAAGATAAACCAATCGATTTAAGTGAAATACCATTTTAAGAAAGAGTAAATTGTAATTATGATAACTAAAAGATTCAAAAAAGACGCACCAGTATATTTTGACTACAAAGATGTCAAAACTCTACAAAGATATGTTGATATTTACGGACAGATTAAACAAGTAAGCAAGACTGGTCTTAGCGCCAAGCAACAAAGGCAACTTGCAGTTGCTATTAAACGAGCTCGTCATTTGGCTCTCTTACCATTCAAAACTCAGGGGTAATAATCTTGTCATATCAACCAACCGAATTAAGAAAAGGTGTCGTTATCCAATTAGACGGCAAACCATACAAAGTCTTAGAGTATAATCAAAAAGTTATGGGACGTGGTGGTAGTATTGTTAACGTTCGTATCAAAAATTTGATTGACGGTAGTGTAATTGCCAAAACTTTCAAAGGTCAAGAAAGAATTGACTCGGCAGAAGTATCTAATCAAGTTGTGCAATATCTTTATAATGATGGCTCAAGCTATTACTTTATGAATCCTGAGACTTTTGACCAATATCAACTACCTAGTGATGTAGTTGGAGAAACATCGAGTTATATTAAAGAAGGTGATGAAATGTCGCTGCAATTCTTTGATGGTAACGTTATCAATGTTGAGCTACCTAAGAATGTCTATCTGGAAGTAACATACTGTGAGGAAGTTACAAAAGGTGATACCACTAGCAGTGTTCTTAAGGATGCGACGCTAGAAACAGGCTTAATTGTTAAAGTGCCGGCTTTTATCAAAATTGGTGATTCGATTTCAGTTGATACGACAACTGGTGAGTATCGCGAACGTAAGAAAGCTTAATCTGTGATTAAAAAGCGACTTGACTTGACGCTAGTGAATCGCGAAATGGTCTTGAGTCGGTCTCAAGCTGAAAGTTGGATCAAACTGGGCAAAGTTATCGTTTCAGGTAAAACGATAACTAAGCCTGGTTTTTTTGTTAGTCCTGACGCCGAGATTAAACTGATGACTGATGAACAGTATGTCAGTCGAGCTGGACTAAAGCTAGCATCGGTTGCCGATAAATTTAAGCTTGATTTTAACGATAAAACAGTGCTTGATGTTGGCAGTAGTACGGGAGGCTTTACGGACTTTGCGTTAAAACACGGCGCAAAGAAAGTTTATGCGGTTGATGTTGGGACTGATCAGCTTCACCAAAGTTTAAGAGATAATCCTCAAATTGAACTGCATGAAAAGACTGACATTCGTGATTTTTATCTAAAAGACTATCCACAAATTATCGTTATAGATGTGTCTTTTATTAGCTTGCGCGAGATTCTGCCGCATATTGCAAAGAATCTAGCAAACGGCAATACGCAAATAGTTGCTATGGTTAAGCCGCAGTTTGAGGCTGGGCGAAACCAAACTAATAAGGGTGTGATCAAAAATGATGCCGTCAGACGAGAGATATTAAAAGACTTTGAGCAGTGGGCAAAAAAATTATTTATTATTAAGACCAAGCATGATAGTGAAGTGGCTGGCGCTAAAGGCAATCGCGAACGATTTTATTTACTAACATTAAATCGAAATTCAACCACGTCATCTGGGCGCATGATATAGTCGCGACCTTCGGTGCGCATTTTACCTTGTTGTTTGGCGGACACTTCGCTGCCTGAACCAACTAAATCATGATAATCGACAATTTGGGCGGTAATAAATCCTTTTTCAAAATCAGTATGAATAACGCCGGCGGCTTGGGGGGCAGTGGCGCCTTTTCTTATAGTCCAGGCGCGGACTTCTTGGGGGCCGGCGGTCAAGTAGCTCTGAAGCCCAAGAATGTCGTAGGCGGCGTGAATCATTTGCATCAATCCAGTCTCTTTAACACCGTAGCTTTCTAGTAGTTCGACTGAGTCTTCTGGTGTTAGGGCTTTTAGTTCGTCTTCAAGCTTAGCGCAAACAAAAATTGCTTTTGCCGGGCTAACTAGTTTTTCTAGTTCTTTTTGCTTATCACTATTAGTTAACGTTTCTTCATCAACGTTAAAGGCATAAATGACTGGTTTTGCGGTCAGTAAATGCAGATCATAAATATAGTCTTTGTTAAGATCGGTAATCGAAGAAAGCATAACGCCAGATTGTAGCTTATTGAGTAGAGTTGATAAATAATCGGCGACAACTTGAAGTTTTGGATTGCCCTTGGCGTTTTTAATAGCAGTTGGTAGGCGAGACTCGATGGTTTGTATATCGGCGAGCATTAGTTCGGTATTGATTATGTCGATATCATCTTTCGGATTGATGCGGTTGGAAACGTGAACGACGTTGTCATCATGAAAGGCGCGCACAATATGAATAATAGCGTCGCAACCACGAATGTTGGCCAGAAACTTGTTTCCCAGACCTTCGCCTTTACTAGCACCAGCCACAAGACCAGCAATATCGACAAACGTAACGCTAGCTGGAATGATTTTGGTTGAACCATATAGCTTTGCTAAAACTTGCAGTCGATCGTCGGGAACGGGCACGATTCCGGTATTTGGCTCAATCGTGGCAAATGGATAATTAGCTGCCAAAATATCATTATTTGTCAGGGCGTTAAACAGGGTGGATTTACCAACATTTGGTAAACCAACAATGCCGATTGATAAACTCATGAATGTATTTTAACAGAGGTGTTATAAAAAAACGAGTCCAAAAACATAGATTCTTTATTAACGTGATATGGTATTATTATGATAATAAGCATAAGGAAGATTGTCAGTGACTAATATCATCAAACAAGACAAGCAAAACTTAGGTAAAAAAAGTGGTTTGTCAAAAGTAAAAATACTGGTTGTTTCAGTCGTTTTGCTGTTACTTTTAGCTGGAGGCGTCACTTTTGGTTGGTTTTATATGAACAGTCAACAGCCGGCTCAAATCGTTACAGCGCCGCTTAGTGAAGATAAGTTTGATCAAGTGCTAGTCGATGCTCAAACCTTAGTGGCTAGTGGCGATACTAGTGGAGCCAGCGCCATATATGATAAAGCCGCCAGTGAAACCAGTGATTCTTACCAAAAGAGTATTTTGATATTAAGCAAGGCCACAATCTATTTAAATAATAAAGACTACGACCAGGCTTTGGTAATCGCAAAAGAAGCTGAACTTGTTAATCAAAATTCAGTTGTTACGCGAGTTATTGCTCAGCTCTACGAAGAAAAAGGTGATAAGAAAAACGCGATTGAATACTATCAAAAAACAATCGACTTAATTGATATGGATGATCCTATGGCAGGTGATGACATCGAATACTATAAAAGTATAATCACAGACCTTGGTGGGGTTGCAAAATAAGTATGAGGCAAATAAACAAAAAACTAATCAAGCTTTCAATTTTTGCGATAATTGGCTCAGTCGTCTTCAGTTTAGGGGCTTATATTGGCGTTGAGGCATATTCTGGTACGGTTTACGGTCGTAAGCAAGGTTATGGATATTTTAAGAACGTTTATCAAAAAGGATCGTCTGGTAGTGGTGGTTATGTTATAAAAAATGGCGTAAAAAATGTAAATTCGGTCAGTAAGTTGATGAGCTTTTTAAAGAGTAAAAACAAGAGTAGCGGTCAAGACGAAGCTGGATCGGCTTTCATCGTCTATACTTTACTGGGAAAAAATGGCAAAGATCGCGATAAAGATATTAGTAATGGCGATTGGGACGATCTTGAGGCACGGCTTAGAAGCCTAGATTCAAGAGGTAACATTAATTGGTCGAAAAACGTCAGCTTATCAATTAATAGTTATCACCAGGAATACAAAAACTCCAAAGGTAAAACTGTCCATGATGATGCGTTTTACTCAAATAGTAGTAATGAAAAAAGCATTGTCTTCACTGACGATAAGGGAAAAATAATATATGCTCTTGCCCATAAATGTGCCAACCCAATGGGCAATAAAGGCAGTTTTGCTGGTATTCCAGAGGCTAACGAATGGAGTGTATCGACAAAAAGTACTGTAAAAACCGCTAACTATACACCAGGTCAAGTTATAACTTGGAACCATTCGGTTAAAAACGATGGACCGGATGATACCGACACCGATGTCAGCTATCGTTACGAGAATCGAAGCGGTTTGGGTAGTGGTAATGGCTCTAATCATACTTTTGATTCAGGTGCCAATAAAAATGATGACGAGGACTTTGATTCTACGCATACAATAACTCAAAATGATGTCGGTAATAATCTTTGCCGTGTCACCAGCGCAACGCCAGAGGCCTGGGATGATGACGGCCGCACTACGTCCTCAGCTGCCTGTGTGGCTATTCCATACAACTACAGTCTAACGCCTTTTGTTAGTGCAAACGTTTCAGGCACAGTCGAAGCGAATACTACTTTCAGTCTTACTCCATC
>Ga0172375_10002111_pt1 | contig 31433 bp, 26 predicted proteins | sample LakKiv1m_FD_114537 | JGI IMG/M metagenome (GOLD analysis project Ga0172375, IMG submission 114537) | Freshwater microbial communities from Kabuno Bay, South-Kivu, Congo - kab_092012_11.1m | ecosystem: Environmental > Aquatic > Freshwater > Lake | place: Democratic Republic of the Congo... | reverse complement strand
TGCTGTACAGGTCGGGCTTCTTGATGACGTCGCACAGGGCCTTGAAGTCGGCGTCCTGGAAGGCGGAGACCAGGCAGTAGCGCATTTCCAGGCGGTCCTGGGGATTGATGCCGTCCGGGTAGTCGGACTTGCCGCACAGGATGATGCCGTGGACGCAGAGCTGGGTGTCCCAGTTGCCCCAGCGCTGGCGCACGATGCCGAAGCGGCCATACAGGGGGGCGGCGTGACCCAGGACCCGGGTGGCCGCCTGCACCTGAGAGAACTCGATCTTGGTCCCCAGGCCGGTCTTGCGGCGCCAGTGCAGGGCCGCCAGGATGCCGAAGGTGATCTGGGTCCCGGAGTACCAGTCGATGCACCAGTTGGAATGCTTGGTGCAGTGGCCGCCCATGAACTCGTGATGGCCGGTGATGGCGGCCAGCCCGGCGTGGGCCTGCCCCAGGATGTCGTAGGAGCCGCCGAACACCTTGGGTCCATAGCCGAAGCCCCCGCCCCAGACCGAGATGAACCGGGGGTTCATCTCCATCAGGAAGCGGTAGCTCTGCTTCCAGCGGTCGAAGGTCCCCGGCCGGTAGCACTGGGTGAGGCCGTCCGACATCTTGACGATGCGGTAGAAGGCCTCCTTCATCTCGTCGATGTGGTAATCCATGCTGACGTAGTACTCGTTGACGTTGGCGTGCATGAAGCCATACCCGGTGCCGGTCATGGGCCGGGTGTCGTGCAGGGGATAGAGATAGGCCTCGTTGAACGGCGAGGTGTGCTTCATGGGGTCGCCCATCCGGGGCATCTCGAACTTATAAACCTCGGCCCCCAGCTCCGCCAGGTTGGACACCGAGTGGGGGGTGAAGATGTACATGGTGCAGCTCATCCAGCGGATGCCCTTCAGGGACTCGGGCTTGCCCATTTCATGGCCCGGCGCGAAGGCGGCCCGGCAATAGTCCTCGTAGGGCATCTTCATTTCGTTGAGCTCTTCATTGCTCTTGGGACCGTACTGCTCCTCCAGGGGAGCCTCGATCAGGTTTTTATATTTCTTTCGCCATTCCTTCATGTCATTCATTTATATTACCCCCTTCTCCTTGAGCTCGTTGACTCTGGACTGGCCGACACCGCAGTATTTCTGCAGGATCTCATAGGTATCGAACCCGCAGGGGCGGCCCAGCACCTTGACCCGGTGCGGGGTGCGCATCTGATAGTTGTTGGGGGGCACCGAGAACAAGATGGTGCCGTAGTGATCGGTATCAATGGTGCAGACCCAGGGACGGTACTTGAAGTGGGGAAACTCCGAGACCTCGTCGATGAACAGGATCGGCCCCGCGGCGATTTCATACTGCAGGAGCTTCTGCTCGGCCTCGATGCGGTTGATGTCCCTCAGCCAGCGGGTGGTCACGGTGTAGGTCTTGATGAGCATGGCCAGGGCGTTCCGGGCTCCCATCTCTTTCAAGATGGGGTCTTCATGGATCAGCCGCCCGAACTGGGGGAAGTCCCGCTCGATGCACATGCCGATGCGGTACCACAGGCGGTCGGTCTGCCCGCCGATCATCATGTAGCCGTCCCGGCAGGGGTTCCATTCGTACTGGTTCAGGTTGGGGTCCCAGGCGCCGGTGCGGGCCTTGATGCTGGCGTTGAAGCCGTACCAGGAGATGTCGAAGTCCAGGATGTCCATCTGGGCCTCGGCCCCGGTGACCTCGCAGAACTGGCCGCTGCCGCCCAACTCATCCCGCCAGTACAGGGCCGCCAGGATGGTGTTGGCCGCCTGTTCCCCGGCCGCATAGTCCGCGAACCAGACGCCGGAGCGGCAGGGGTCGCCGCCCTTGCCCCGGGGGCACTGATCCTGGGGGAAGCCGGTGTTGTGCACGAAGGAGTTGGAGCAGCCGCCGAAGGGCTCTAGGGTCCACTGCCCGAACTTGGAGACCTTGTCCTTGTACGGTCCCCAGGTGCCCCGCACCGCCATATTACAGTAAACCAGACGGGGATACATCTTGGCGAGATGCCGGTACCCCAGGCCCAGGCTGTCCATGTAGCCGGGGGGCATCTCGTCGATAATGGCGTCCACCTGGCTGGCCAGGGTCTTGTAAATTTCCCGGCCCTCTTCGCTATCCAGGTTCAAGGTGACGGATTTCTGGCCCCGCATCTCGTGCAGGAAGTCCAGGCCGCACTTTTCCCCGGTGAACTTGTCGGCCAGCATGTACTCTTCCCGGCCGAAAGGCGTGAGCTGGCGCAGGGGATCGCCGCCCGGGGGTTCGATGTTGATGACTTCGGCCCCGGCCTCGCACAGGAGGGCGGCGCAGAACTTGTTACCTAATCTCCACATGCCGGCACACAAGAACTTGAAACCCTGGAGGGCTTCCGGTTTGCCGAAGGCGTACTCGTACCGGAGGTTGTCTTCCGACCACTTGCCGAAGTCCTCCGCCTTGCGTTTGGCGTAGACGTTGGCCATGACCCATTCGGCGTCGGGCGGCGGCGTCACCGGCCACGGCCGGATGTCGGGATTCATCAAATCCAGGGTGTCGGCCCGACTGTTAATGGTAATTTCCTTTTTTTCCGCCATGCTAAGACCTCCCATCTTATTAAGAGACTTGGACGACGTGAACCATGATTTAATCCGCTTGAACACGAAGGTCCTCCTAAAAACCAACTACACCATACCGATGCACTCCGACAGGCCCATACCGTTTCCTGGTATGCGGGCGCGTACGTTCCCGCTCCCTAACAGTCCTTAAAACCCAAGGGGGCGGCAACCGACGCCTCATCCTCAAGGCGCTTTCCCTCCTCCCGTTCACCTCCTTTCCACTCGGTTTGTAAGCGTAATAACTGATAGGATGGATATTGGCCTGGGTCGGCTCCGGAAGAGAGCCGGAAAAAACGAATTTGCTCCAAGATTATCTGTTACAAGATTCTTGCCAAAGACAAAAAGGGCCTGCTTTAAAATTCCTGAATGATTTTTTAACCGTTAGCATGGACTTGCACAGGATGTCAATATTTTTTCATCCGCCGCCAATCTTATTTCACTTTTATAAGTGTAGTAAATCTGACAGATAATATTTATAATTTGTTGGTTTTTTTAGCTAATTAAGAATGTACAGAAATGGACCCCTTCCAATTTTTTTGCAAATCATACCGCCGTATCTTGCTATACAGGGTGCTGCGGCTGACCTGCAAGCGCCGGGCCGCGTCATGTTTGTTCCAATTGGTTTCCTGGAGCACCCGCAAGATGAGGCGGCGTTCGTTCTCAGCCAGGGAAGTGTTTATCGAAGGGGCGGCCGATTCCCGCAGGAAGCGGGGCAGATGCCGCCGCCGGATCACGTCCCCCTGAACCAGGATGAGGGCATGGCTGATGGCGTTTTCCAACTGCCGGACATTCCCCGGCCAGTCATACTCCATCAGGGCCTCCATGGCGTCGGCCGCAAAGGTGACCACGTTTTTGCCCTCTTTCTCATTGTATTTCTTCAGGAAATGCGCCGCCAGCAGGGAAATGTCCACTTTCCGCTCCCGGAGCAGGGGCAGGTGAATCGAGATGACGTTCAGGCGATAATAGAGATCGTCCCGGAACTGGCCCGCTTCCACCAGCCGCCGGAGGTCCCGGTGGGTGGCGGCCAGGACCCGGACGTCCGCCTCAATGGGCCTCTCGCCCCCCACCCGCTCAAAACAATGGTCCTGCAAAAACCGCAGGAGCAACACCTGGGTGGCCGCGGAAATATCCCCGATCTCATCCAGGAACAGGGTCCCCCCATGGGAGCGTTCGATCCGGCCCTTGCGCTGCCGGATGGCCCCGGTGAACGCGCCCCGTTCGTGCCCGAACAGCTCGGTCTCCAGCAGGGTGGGGGAATAGGCGGAGCAGTTGGCCACGATAAACGGGCCCCGGTGCCGATGGCTCTGCTGGTGAATGGCCTTGGCCACCAACTCCTTGCCCGTGCCGTTTTCCCCGGTTATGAGCACCGTGGCGTCGGATTTGGAGATCAGGTCGATTAACTCGTAGATCTCCTGCATCTTCTTGCTCTTGCCGATAATGCCGCCATGGCAGGTCTTTTCGTTATTCGGTTGCCGGGACTGATTCTTCTTGATTTCATGGATAACCAGATGCCGGATATATCCCGCAATCTGGCCCAGAAGGGCGTGGACAAAGTGGAGGTCCTCCCGGGAATATTCCCGGGCCCCGGAAGACCCCAGAAAGACATACCCGATGCCTTCCTGCTGGACAAAAATGGGCAGCCCGAACCAGTTTTGATAGGTCTCCAGGATGCCCGGCAAAAACGCCGGCAGCTTGCGGGCCTCTTCCTGGGTGACGATGTGCGGGTCCCTGACCTCCCGGAGGTACTGGATAAATTCCCCCATGGCGTCCGTGTCCGCCAGGCGCTGGAGGAAACGTCCCACCGGCTGGGCCACCCCCGCCGAACACTCGGCCAGGGGCAGCAATTGGTCGTGGCTGGCGTCCAGGATGAGAAAGAGGGCATCGGACCCGGGAAAGAGCTCCCGGGTGAGGTCGTGCAAAGAATCGATCAGCTCCCCCAGGGAATTCTTGGAACTCACCTGCCGGGAAACTTCAAAGAGGGTCTCCAGTTGATGTTTGGTGCGCTGGAGCTCCCGGGTGCGGAAAGCCAAGGCCCCGGTGATCTCGCGCCGGTCGGTGATATCGGTCTCCAGACGGATGACCGACTTGACCTCGGATTGGTCGTCCAGGAGCGGATAGGTCGCCACCTGGAGGGTGCGCTCCCGCCCCTGGGCGTCCGCATAACCCCTCTCCCCGACGACCCCTTTTTTCAGCCGGCAGGTCTCCTGAAGGGGACACCAGATGCCGTCCGCATGGCAGGGGTGGTTTTTCCCGGATAAAATCTCAAAGCACGGTTTCCCGAGCACCATGGCCGGCTCCAGCTCCACCCGGGCCAGAAAGGAAGTATTGGCCTGGATAATGTGGTAGGTCCGGGGATCGATGACCGTGAGGTGATCGCTCATGCCGTTGAGGATTTTTTCAGTGAATTCCCGGGCCAGCCGGAGTTCCGCCTCCGCCTGTTGGACCTCCGTAAGGTCGGTGATGACCCCCAGCGCCCCCTGGTAAGAATTATTGACTTTTAAGGGGGCCGCGGCCAGCAGGCCCGTCAGCTCGGACCCGTCTTGTTTTTTTAACTTCAATTCCACGACCCCGGCCTGCCCTTGTCGGCTCTGCTCCAGGTGGGCCTGCGCCCCGGTCCGGGCCTCCTCGTCCATGAACTCGAACAGGGAGCGCCCCAGGATCTCCTCCGGAACATAGCCCAGCATCTCCCCCAGGCGTGGGTTGGCGAAGGTCAGACGTCCCGGCCCGTCATCCATCAGGAAGACCCCCTCCCGGATATGCTCTACCAGGGCGCGGTACCGCTCTTCCGATACCTGGAGCCGCTGCGCCAGTTCTCCGGGTTCCGTGACTTCCCGGCTGTGCTCGATGGCCTGAATGACCCGGCCCGATCCATTCCGCACCGGATAACAGTGCACCACAAAATGGCGCCGGCGCCCGTCCGGCAGGTCAACCGTCCTTTGGCGCCGCCGGGGTGAGCCCGTCTGGAAGACTTCCCGGACATGGCAGTCCTCGCACCTGGAGCTGCGCCGGTGAAACGCTTCATAGCAATGTTTGCCGATGAGGTCTCGGGCCGGCCGCTCATAGAGGCTGGCCAGGGCTTGATTTGCCAGGTTAATGCGATAGTGCTGATCGTAAATGGCCAGGGGGTCGGTGATGCTGTCGAACACTCGCAGGAAAAATCCAGCGTTCTTCTGAGCCATGACTGCTTCCCTCATTTCTGCCAAAAAGGGAAAGTTCACCCGGGGTTTTGCCCACGATCATGCTTATCAGGAGATTGATAAAAAAAATTGACGACGTCTGGGAATTGGACCTAGGGGTCGAATTGGCTTCATCTTAAATAACAATTCGGCCCGGATGTCAAGGAAAAACCGCAGGGGGAATGAACGCCGGAAGCTTTCGGGCGGGCCTGGGCCCCTCCCGGCCCCGAAGTTCTTTCACCGCCGGGAAGGGAAAGGAAAGATTCATTTCCCAGGCGGGTCCGCATGGGTTAAGGCTCCCCCTTAAACCATGCAGCCGGCGTCGCCCGCCATCTGGGCTGATTCCTTCGGAACAGTTTCTCACAGGCCTTCCGGCCCACCTATCATTGCCGGTCCACGGTTCGAGGAACCGGGGGTTTGCAATTTTTTTTAGCTTTTTCTCGAACCATAGGATAAAATTATTAGATTAGTAGGATATTAGGAGAGCTAACAGACCTATGAAGAAAGATATTCATCCCCCCTACCTGGAAAGCAAGGTGCGCTGCGCCTGCGGGAACGAATTCATCACCGGCTCCACCAAGGAATCCATCCGGGTGGAGATCTGCTCCAAGTGCCATCCCTTCTTTACCGGCAAGCAAAAGCTCATGGACACCGCCGGACGGGTGGAGCGCTTCCGGCGCAAATACGCCCATCTGAAAAATAACCAGGCTGCCGACCAGCCCGAATGAAGCCGGAAGACCTGCCCTTGGCCGTGGGGGGTCAGGCGGTGCTGGAGGGCGTCATGATGCGCTCCCCCCACGCCATCGCGGTGGCGGTGCGCCGGCCCGACGGCGCCGTGATCCTCAAGGATGAACCGTATCATTCCCTGGCCGAACGCTACCCCGTTCTCAAGCGCCCCTTCCTCCGGGGTCCCCTGATCCTCATCGAGGCCCTGGTCACCGGCGTCCAGGCCCTGACCTTTTCGGCCCAGGCCGCCCTCCAGGACGACGACGACCAGGCCGACGACCCCCTGGGGTGGGGCAGCCTCATCCTTACCCTCGGGGGCGCTTTCCTCATGGCCTTTTTCTTTTTCGGCTTCCTGCCGCACTGGCTGAGCGGCATGGCGGGTTACCTGGTGGGCCGCTCCCTGACCCCCGCGGACTTCACTTTTCACGTCCTCGACGGCGTCATCAAGGCCGTCTTTCTTCTCCTCTATATCTGGGGCATCTCCTGGTTCCCGGATATCCACCGGGTCTTCCAGTATCATGGGGCGGAGCACAAGTCCATCTGCACCTTGGAGGCCGGAGAAGAACTGACGGTGGCCAAGGCCAGGCGCCACCCCACCGCCCATGCCCGCTGCGGCACCTCCTTCATCCTGGTGGTGCTCTTGGTGAGCATCCTGATCTTCACCGTGTTTTTCCCGCTGTTCCCGGCCCTGACCCGCCGCGGCCTGGCCAATAATCTGGTCCAGGTGGTCATCAAGGTCGCCCTCATGTTCCCCATCGCGGCCCTCTCCTACGAAATCATCCGCTGGGGCGGCAAGCACGCCGGCCATCCCCTGGCCCATCTCCTCCTGTGGCCCGGCCTGGCCACCCAGCGCCTCACCGCCCTGGAGCCCGACGACGCCCAACTGGAAGTGGCCCTGGAAGCCTTGAAGGCGGTCCTGGCCCGGGAAGAATACCCCCTCCCTGACGCCCAGGCCGCCGGCGAGCCCCTTTCCTGCGCCCCCTGCCGGCATTGATGAAGCGTGAGCTGCGAACAGGAGTTAGTGAGCAGTAATCAGTGATCACCTTTACCTGAAAGCGAAAACCGGAAACGATATTTTCCCCGATGCCGCCATCCCAAAAACCGGAACCTGTCAACCCCAAACTTTTCATCGGCCCGGCGGGCTGGGATTACGCCGACTGGCAGGGGGTGGTTTACCCTAAAGGGCTCAAGGGCGCCGACCGCCTCGCCTTCCTGGCCGGCCTGTTCGGCGCGGTGGAGATCAACGTCACCTTTTACCGCCCCATCGCCCCCGCCTACGCCCGGCGCTGGCTGGCGGCGGTGGCCGAGAACCCCGATTTCCGCTTCACCGCCAAGGTCTGGCAGGTCTTCACCCATGAACGCCGCCTGGCCGAACCCGACTTGACCCAGTTCCGGGAGGGCATCACCCCGCTCCTCCAGGGGGGGAAGCTGGGGGCGCTCCTGGCCCAGTTTCCCTATTCCTTCCATCAGACCGACGAAAACCGGGCCTATCTCCTGAAGCTCAAGGCCGCCCTCCAGGATTTTCCCCTGGCGGTGGAGGTGCGCCACCGCTCCTGGCAGCAGCGGGCCGTGCGGGAGTTTTTGGCGGCCGCGGGCCTGGATTTTTGCAATATCGACCAGCCCATGGTGTCCTACCCCATGGGCGCGACGCGGTGGGTCACCGGCGCCCGGGGCTACCTGCGCTGCCACGGACGCCGGAAGGAAGCCTGGTTTGACTTCGCCCAAGACCGCCAGGCCCGCTACGACTACCTGTATTCCCCGGAGGAACTGGAGGACCTGGCGGCCCGGACTTGGGAGATCATGGCGAAAGCCGCCGAAACCTACGTCATCTTCAACAACCACCCGGCTGGCCAGGCCGCGGCCAACGCCTTGGAGCTCTCCCGCCGGCTGGACCCCGCCCGCCGCCCCCCCGTCCCCCCGGGCCTGCTGGCCGCCTTTCCCCGGCTGGCAGAGACCGCCGGCGATAATCAAACCGGTCTTTAGCGGGAAAGACCCCATTGAAATCTCCCTAAATCCCCTTTTGGTAAAGGGGGACTTTCATACCCCCCTTTGAAAAAGGGGGGCAGGGGGGATTTTCCTAGCCGGGGGCGAGGCCAGTTTGGCAGGGGGCGCCCTATGCACCGTACATGACTTCATCACCATGGAAGCCGATGCGGCGGCGCTGGGGTTCCGGAGACGTCATCAATTGGCTGGGAGCCTCGAAAACCAGGTTAAGCTGGATATCGTATTTCTTTTATAGGGCTTCCAGGTTGCGGGCCGGGTCTACGTGGGAAGCCCGCATCCGGCGTAAGCCTATTGGATTGAATAACCCAGGCGACTACGGCTCCAACACCACCTTGAGCGATTCCTGCGCCGCAGCCACCATCCGGAAGCCTTCCTGAATCTCTGCCAACGGCAGGACATGGGTGATGGCGTCTCTGACCTTGATGGTTTTCTGGGCAATGAGTTTCAGGGCTTCCGCCAGATCCACCGGCGCGGCGCCGTAGGACGAGGTCACCGTGAGTTCATTGCGCCAAAAATCCGGGATGGGAATGGGAATATCCCGGTCGGGGATGGCAAAGAGGAGGATGATCCCTTTCTTGTCGATGCACTGAAACGCCTGCCCCACCGCGGCATAGGCCCCGGTGCAGATGATGACCCTTTCCGCTTTCAGATCCAGGTCTTGGGCGCCGTGTATCACTTCATCGGCGCCGAACTCCCTGGCTTTCTGCAAGCGATATTCATTGATATCGGTGGCGACCACCCGGGCGCCGGTCAGCTTGGCCAACTGAATATTCAGGATGCCGGAGATGCCGCAGCCCAGGATCAGCACGGTGTGCTCCGGCCGGAGGTCAATCAGCCCCAAGCCCCTGACCCCGCAGGCCAGCGGTTCGATCATGGTGCCTTCCAGGTAGGAAACCTGCTCCGGCAGGACATACACGCCATATTCCACGTTAATCCGGGGCGCCCGGACGTACTCGCTGTAGCCGCCGGGATCAAAATTGCCCTTGTGCAAGGTGTCGCAGGCGGTCGGATGGCCCGCCCGGCAATATTTGCAGGTAGTGCAGGGCACATGATGGCTGACAAACACCCGCTGGCCCGGCTGGTATCGGTCCGATTGGGATTCCACAATCTCCCCGGCGATCTCATGGCCCAGAATCCGCGGCGCCTTTCGAATCCGGTACCATTCCATCACATCGGTGCCGCAGATGCCGCTGGCCTTCACCTTGACCAGAATCTCCCCGGGCCCGATCCGGGGGATGGGGATTTCCTCCAGGCGGATATCATTGTTGTTATAGTATTTGGCGACTATCATAAGGCAAATTCAACGCGGCTGCTTTAGTTCTGTTCCCTGGTCTCCTGATAGATTTCGTGGGCCTCTTTGACGGAAACCTGCTCATGGACAATGGCCCGTAAGGCCCTGGCCATGGCCACCGGATGCGGGCTCTGCCAGACGTTCCGCCCCAGATTGATCCCCGCCGCGCCTTTGGAAATGCCGTCATGGACAAATTCCAGCACCTGCAGTTCGGTCTCGCACTTGGGCCCCCCGGCCATGATCACCGGCACCGGACAGCCGTTCACCACCTTGTCAAAATGTTCTTCACACCAGTAGGTCTTCACCACCTTGGCGCCCAGTTCCGCGCAGATGCGGCAGCACAGGGCCAGATAGCGGGATTCCCGTTTCTCCAGTTCCCGGCCCACCGCGGTCACCGCCATCACCGGGATGCCGTAGCCTTCGCAGGCGTTGACCATGGTGGCCAGATTCTGCAGGGTTTGCTTTTCATATTCGCTGCCGATAAAGACCGAGAGGCCCACGGCCGAGGCGTTCACCCGGATAATTTCTTCAACGGAGGTGGTGAGTTCTTCGTTGGCCAGGTCCTTGCCCACCACGCTGGTGCACCCGGAAACCCGCAGGACAATGGGCTTGCTGCCGACGGGGTCGATGGCCGCCCGCAACACCCCCCGGGTGCAAAAGATACCGTCCGCATAAGGCAACAGCGGTTTGAGGGTCTCCCCCGGCCGCTCCAGATTCCGGGTGGGGCCTTGAAAATAACCATGATCAATGGGCATAAAAAAACATTTGCCGTTCGGCATCAGTCGGCTTAACCGATTCTGCATTCCCCAATCCATGTAGAAATCTCCTATCCCTGAAACAGCAGTAATAGTATTTTTAAAAACTATTGCGGTCGGACATTAAATACCCTTTATTGATCAACCAGTGGTGGAATTGATATGTGGTGTAGCGACAGTTGGTCTTACATTCCTCTCTTATTTTTTCATACGCCTCGGAACCCGGAGGCTGGTTATTTAATTCCATCTGGACCGGACATTGAACATCCTTACAAAATTCCCGGCGCTGGTAATCAATATAGCCCTCAATCGACATCTCAATGCCTCACAGGCCGCTATGTTACCGGCAGAGTTTGGTTCTCCCCAGAATTTGCCAAACATCCTAAAGTCCTCCCTGGGAATTGTCAAGGCGATTTTCCCGGCCCCGGACCACGGCGCGGCCTTGAGGCGCAATCCCTCTGGCTTCCTTTTGCCGGGCCGGCGCCGCTAACTTGCTTGGAATAGATTTTTGGTATAATAACCGGGATACCGCCTCCAGGAGGATGGGCCGGAGGGCCGCGCCCTCCTGGAAGGAGAAGCCCATCCCCTGACGAGCCGGAGACCATGGCCCAGCAGCCAGCCCCAGCCCCGCCCAACTGGTTTGAGCGCCACCCCAACAAGACTATCTTCTGGGTGGTTTTGATCCTGCTCCTGGCGGCCACCTATGGGGCCGAAAAGATCCTGGCCCAGATCAACCGCACCCATAACCTGGTGCTCTTCACCGAGCGGCGCTACATCAATCTCAGGGAAATCCTCCCCCTGGTGGACACGGTGGATGTGCCCCCGGACCGGGCGGTGCGGGAGTCCGACGGCCTGGTCCAGAAACCCTACCGGGTCCGCACCGACGCCCAGGGCTTCATGCTGCCCTGTAATCATTATGAAAAACCGGACCTCACCCTGGTCTTTCTGGGCGGCTCCACGGTGGCCTGCATCTATGTGGAGGAGGAAAACCGCTTTCCCTACCTGGCGGGGCGGCTCCTGGAAGAACGCACCGGCAAGAAAATCACCTCGATGAATTCCGGGGTCGGGGGCAACAACTCTTTGCATTCCCTGGATATCCTCTTGAACAAGCTTATCCCCCTCAGGCCCGATATCGTGGTCATGATGCACAACCTCAACGACCTGGTGGCCCTGATTTACGATAAGACTTACTGGAGTAAAAACCCCTCCCGGCAGCCCATCATCAATTTTTATTTCTACAAAAATCTCACCGGCCTGAAGGCCCTGTCCACCCTGGCCCGGGACATGTATATCCCCAACCTCCACGCCGCCACCCGGGTCCTGAGCCGAAAAATCTTCGGCCAAAAAGCCAAGGAACCGGACGACGAGTTTGCCTACATCCGGGGCCGGAAGCTCACGGTGGACCAGGACGCCATCTTGAACGAGTTCAAGATGAACCTGCACTCCTTCATCAACCTCTGCCGGGCCCGGAAAATCACCCCGGTGCTCATGACCCAGTTCAACCGCTACAAGGCCGATCCCGACCCCAAGGTCCTGAAGGCCACGCAGGGTTTTGAATCGGATTCCGGCATCCCGGTGAGCCGGTTCATCGAGCTGTACGCCGGGTTCAACCAGGCCATCCGGGAGGTGGGGCAGGCCAACCGGGTGATGGTCATCGATCTGGCCGCCTTGATCCCCCAGGACAAACAATACATGTACGACGTGGTGCATCTCAACCCCCGGGGGTCAAAGCTGGCCGCCAAACTCATCAGCGAGCGCCTGGAGCCCCTGGCGCCCCGGTAATTTTTGGGGATGGGGGTCCGCGAACTTATTGAATGAATCAATGCATTAATGTGGGACAGCCGCCCCCGGCTGTCCAGGTCTCCGGGCGGCTGGCGGCCGCCTTTTTCGGCGCGTCAGGTTACTTGGCGGCGCCGGCGTCTCGCCTGTGCTCCGTAGGGTGCGCCCCGCGCCCTGCCAACCATTCATCATGGGGGACGCGAAAGCCCGTCCCACTATAACTTTTCATGCCCGGATCGTCCCTAAAAGAAACCTATGCGGAATAACCGACCCACAGTGTTGTTCATCATCAAACCGGAGCGGGGCGCCGGCGCCGAAATGGTGTTGGTGGAGGCCGCCGCCCGTCTGAACCCGGACCGCTTCCGGGTGATCTGCGGCCTGCTCACCCCCGACGCCGACAGGGTCATCCCCCCCCGTCTCGCCACCGTCGATTTCCGGATGCCGGGGCTCAACGGCTGGGTCTGGCTCCGCTTTTTCTTTCACCTCTGCTGGGTCATGTATCGTCACCGGGTCGATATCATCCACGTCAACAGCTATGTCCCGGGGAATTACGCCCGCCTGGCCGGGGTCCTGATGCAGACACCCATTATCATCGACCACTGGCACGGCTTCACCCGCTTCAACCGAAAACGCCGCTTTATCTGCCGGGTCCTGGGACGGTTTACCGATCTGAGCCTGGCGGTGTCCCAGGGGGTGAAGGACTATCTGGTGGAGCAGACGGGGCTGGACCCGGCCCAGGTGCGGGTGGCGCCCAACGGGGTGGATATCGCCGCCCTGGACGCGGCCCGGCCCGGCCCGGCGGGGCGCCGGGAGCTGGGTCTGCCGGAGGGGGCGCCGGTCATCGGCCTGGTGGGCCGCCTGGATCACTGGGGCAAGGGACATCAGGAGTTGTTCCAGGCCATGGCCGCCTTAAAGGAACATTACCCGGTGCAGGCCCTCATCGTGGGGGGCGGCCGCCGGGAGGCCGAGATGCGGGAGCGGGCCGCGGACCTGGGGCTCGCCGGCCGGGTCCATTTCCTGGGGCAGCGCCGGGATGTGCCCGACCTCTTGCAGGCCATGGACATCTTTGTCCTGCCGAGTTACAGTGAAGGAGTGTCGTTGGCCCTGCTGGAGGCCATGGCTGCTGGCCTGCCGGTGATCGCCGCCGCGGTGGGCGGCACCCCGGAAGTGGTGACCCACGGCCTCACCGGCCTTCTCATCCCCCCCCGGGACGCCGGGGCTTTGGCCGACGCCATCAACCGCCTGCTGTCCGACCCGGCCCTAGCCCGGCAACTGAGAGACAACGCCCGCCGCCTCGTCCGGGAACACTTCTCCCTGGACCGCCTGGGGCGGGAGATTAACGAGATTTATGAGGAGTTGGTCTCAAGGAAATTCAGGACAGTCCCTCGTGAGCCTTTAGCCCGCCCATGAATTATGGAAAAACCCGGTGGGGCGGGCCTCCGTGCCCGCCGCCGCCTGGAGCAATGGCGCGCGGTGCGCACCCTACAAGCACCGGCCATACGCTTGCGTCACCAAGTGAACAGAATTTTTCAGGAAAGGCCCGATATAGGGAGGCTGGGAACGACTGTTAAAGCTCTTTCTAAACTTTCTCCGCCCCCTGCTCCCTGATCCCTGACCCCTGATAGCGCGGTTCCCACCAGGCCTTCATCATCTCCACCACTTCACCGACGCCGATGGCCTCCATACACAGATTCCTCGGGCACTTTTTCAGCAGACAGGGGTCCAGGTGGCAGACTTCCTCCCGTTTGTGCAGGGCCGCCCCCCAGTCCACCCCATAAGGCCCCACCCGCCGGGGGTCGTCCGCCCCAAACAGGCCGATGGTGGGCGTTCCCAAGGCCAGGCCCATGTGCAGGGGGCCGCTGTCGTTGGCGATGAACAAACGGCAACGGGCCAGCAGGGCCGCCACCGTGAGCAGCCCGTAGCGGCCGCCGGTCACCAAGCTGGGGCCGGTAATCTGGGCGGCGATGGCCTCGGCCTGGGGCCGGTCAGCCGCGCCGCTGATGATCAGCAGGGGCGCGCCGTAGGTCCGGTTGAGATAGTTGCCCAATTCGACGAAGGACGCCGCCGGCCACCACTTGTAGGGGTCGGAGCCGGTGGGATGGATGGCCATGAGGAGGGGCGGGATCAGGCCGAAATTTTCCCTCAGGATGGCCCCGGCCCGGTCCGGTTCCCCCGGGGGCAGGAACAGGTCCATGCGCTTATCCGCGGTGTCGGCCCCCAGGAGGCGCACAAAATTCAGCCGCCGCTCAATGGCGTGCTCATAGGGGCCGTTGGAGGCCACCGCGGCCGCATAGGCAAAAGATAATGGGCTCCGGGCCGAGCCGATGATAAAGGGGCTGCCCGTCAGATGCGCCAGGAGGGTGGCTTCCGGGTCGTTGCCGTGGAGGATGATCACGAGGTCATAGGCTCGCCGCCTGAGGTCCCGGGCCAGGGCAACGAGGCGCCGGTTGCGGCCGGGATAGGTGAAAATCCGCCCCACCTGAGGATTATGGGCCAGGAGGGCCCCGAACACCCGGTGGGCCAGGACCTCCAGTTCCCAGGCGGGATAGCGTTCTTTGAGAGCCCGGATGGCCGGGGTGGAAAAGAGGGTGTCCCCCAGGGCGGTGTTGCTGATGAGCAAGACCCGCCGGACTTGGGCGAGGTCCAGGTCCCCCAGGGGCCGGGGCGGCCGCCTTCGGACCCGGCGGGCAAGGTAGCCCCGGGCCAGGTGGATGAAAATTCTGTGCACAGGCCCTCGAATAACCGTGGTTCAGTAATCAGTAATCAGTTGTCAGTGGTTAGCGGGTGTTATCGGTTGCAGCCGCTTCCCCGCAATCGGACCGCAGCCGTTGCCTCCCCCCTAAACAATCTCTTGGTAGCCGCAGCGTAAGTCATGCTGCCACAAGCTCCCCTTACCTCTTCTCCTGTTCCAGAACTTCACCATAAAATTCTTCCAGGGTCCGGGCGATGCGTGCCCAGGAAAATTCGGCGGTCACCCACTCCCGCCCTTGCCGGCCCAGGCGCTGGCGCAAAGGGGGATCTCCCAGCAGGGCGATGATCTTCGCCGCCAGTTCCCCGGGGTCGTCCGCCTGCCGGAGCAGAAGGCCGTTAAACCCGTCCCGCACCACCTCAGGGATGCCCCCCCGCCGGGTGGCGATGATGGGGAGGCCGGCTGCGGCCGCTTCCAGGAACACCAGCCCCAGTCCCTCCTCGATCTGGGACGGCCCCACGAAGACGTCCCCCAGGAGATAGGTCCGGGGCATGTCCCCGGGGGGAATAAAGCCGGGGAGCACCACTCGGCCCGGGGCCCGGTCCAGGGCCCGGCGCAACCGGCGCATAAACGGGGTCTCCCGCCGGGTGCGGCCCCGGCCGTATTCGGTGCCCCCCACCAGCGCCAGCACCGTTCGGGGCGCGCTTTCCCAGACCCGCACCATGGCTTCCAGGAGAAGATGAACGCCCTTGCTCTCCCGGAGTTTGCCGGCAAACAAGACCACGGGTTCATCCCCGATACCGTATTGACGCCGCACCTCCGCCGCCCTCGCGGCTTGGTCCCAGAGGCAGGCAAACGCCTCGGTCTCCACCCCGTTATAGATGACCCGGGAAAGACCGGCGCCGCTGGCCAGCCGGGACCGCTCCCGTTCCAGGACGAAGTGGCTGCACGCGGCGAAACCCTCCAGCGGGATGGGAGAACCCAGGGGGGGGCGCTCCCGTTTCCCCAAAGACTCGTAGAGGTTGTGCATATGCAAAATGACGGGGAGGCGCGGGGGCAGGCGGCGCTTGAGGGACAGGGCCAGGAGGGGCCGGTTGTGGACATGCACCAGGTCCGGGCGGACCCGCTGAATAATCCGGGCCACCTGCCGGTCGTACAGGGGGAAGTATTGACGGTAGCGGCAATAGAGCCACTTGGCCCAGCCCTCCAGGGGAACGCGCCAATACGCCGCCCGCCCCCGGGTTTCGGTAAGGGGCAACTCCGGATCGGAGACCCCGATGACCGCCGCCCGCCAGGCAGTGAGGCGGCCCGCCGCCTTCTCCATGAACAACTCCGCCGCCCCGCCCCGGATGGGAGGGATGGGGTAGAGCTCGGGTCCGATCAGGGCCACGCAAGGGGGTTCGGTTTTCGGTCTTCGGTCTTCGGTCAGCGACACGGATAACTCAATGCGGTTTCTCGGTTTTCCCTCAAGAGGCGGATAACGGCCGAGGTTTTAGCCGTTGTCCAAAGTTTTTCCTTCCTCCCCCCCCTGGCCCTCCGCTTCAAAGGGAGGGCAATCAAGGAGGGCATGTGGGCCCGAACAATCGTTGCTTTCCGTCGAGTATAGCAGAAATTACCAGGGAATCTCATGGTTAAAAATAGCGCGCAGATTTGCCGATATTTTCTTTCGGACCGCTGCACCCGAAATTTCTCCTTGAAAACTGAAAACGGAAAACCCAAATCCCATAAATTTCTTGACACTCGACGCAGACTTTGTAATATGATTCACATGGATTTGTTCCCGGGGTACGGACTAAACACCACGAGCATTAAAATATCTGAAGGAGGTAGCAGTACATGGGTAAGATTCCGGCTGATTATTTACCACCCAAGGATCTCTGGGCCGAGTATAGCGTGCCCGAAGAATTTAAGCAGTATGGCTCAGGACAGTGGAATATTGCGGAAGAATTTCTTGACAAGCATGTAAAAGAAGGTCGGGGAGACAACGTCGCCATCCTGTTTGGCGACCAGAAGCTCACCTACAAACAACTGCTGACCATGGCCAACAAGTTCGCCAATGTCCTCACCAAGCTGGGCGTCGAAGCCCAGGACCGGGTGGGCCTGCGCATGACCAACATGCCGGAAGCCGTGGCCATCAACTTCGGCGTCCTGAAGGTGGGCGCCATCCCGGTGCCGGTCTCCCCCCTGTGGGCCAAGGAAGAAGTGGCCTTCGTGGTTAACAACGCCGAATTCAAGGCCTTTGTGGTCAGCTTACCCCTCATGGGACCGGTGGAAGCCGCTAAGCCCGAATTCGAGTTCAACACCAAGATCGTCGTAGTGGGCGGCAAACCCGAGGATGCGGAGGCCAAAGGCTTTGTTTCTTTTGCCAAAGCCATGGCCACCGCCTCGGACCAGTTCACCAACGTGAAGCTGAGCGTCAACGACATCGGGGTTATCCTGTTCACCTCCGGCACCACCGGCCAGCCCAAGGGCTGCGTGCACTTCGTCCGGGAAGTGTTGATCGAGTCCAATTTGGTGAACAAGTACGTTTACAAACTGGGCCCCGGCGACGTCCTGGGCGGTTCCGCCCCCGTGACCTTTGCGGCGGGCTACGGCACCTTCTGCAACATCCCCTTTGCCGGCGGGGCGGCCATTTCCCTGCTGCCCAAGTTCACCCCGGACGACATGATGGCCACCATCCAGAAGCATAAGATCACCGTAATCACCGGCCTGCCCACGGCCTACCGGAAGCTCCTGGAAATGCCCAACTTCAACGACTATGACATCTCCAGCGTCCGCATGTACACCACCGGCGGCGACGCCTTGACCGGCAAGACCCTGGCCCAATGGCAGGCCAAGACCGGCAAGCCCATCTGGGAAGGCCTGGGCGGCACCGAAATGATGCACCTGGTGACCTCCAACACCGTGGGCGATATGCCCATGCCCGACTCCATCGGGCGAGCCCTGCCGGGGTTTGAGATCAAGGTGGTCCGGGAAGACGGCACCACCGCCGGCCCCGGCGAAGTGGGCAGCATGCTGATCAAAGGCCCCACCGCCACCCTGTACTGGAAGCCCTACATCCAGGACAACAAGCTCCTGAAAACCATGAAAAAGGGCATCAAGGACGGCTACAACATGATGGGCGACGCCGTCATGATGGATAAAGACGGCTACATCTTCTTCCAGGCCCGGGAAGACGACATGATCAAGTCTTCCGGCTTCCGCCTGGCCCCCACCGAGATCGAAGACGCCATCATCCGGCATCCCGCGGTGCGGGACGATGCGGTGGTGGGTATCCCCGATGAAATCATGGGTCAGAAGGTGGTGTCCATGGTGGAATTGGAACCCGGCCACGCCGCCTCCCAGGAACTGGCCAACGACATCATCAAGTCCACCATGGACGTGCTGGCCACCTATAAGCTGCCCCGGGAAGTGGTGTTCCTGGCTGCCATCCCCCGGACTCCCACCGGCAAGATCATCAAAAAGGGACTCCGGAAGGATTACCCGGAGTATCCCAATAAGTTCGTGCCTAAGGTTAAGTAGTCGCTTTTCTTTCCGGGGGCGGTCGCCGTCCCCGGAGCAGCTTCCCCAAAAAAATGCCCTGCTCCGGCAGGGCATTTTTTTTATTACTAGGAGCGAAAAACCCATTGCATGCCTGTAGGAGCGGGTTTAAAACCCGCCCCCACATCAAGGCTTGTTGCTGCAATTAATTTTCTGCTCCCATTAATATGTGGGTCCCCCGCCGGCCAGGGCGCGCCGGCGCGGATAACTAATTTGCCTTATAAGTCCGGTCCAAAAACGCGGGTAAAATTAAAAGAAGCCGGGGACCCGCGTTCTTCTTCCCCACAGGGAATGAACCACAGGCGCCCCGGCTTCCCAGGGCCACGGAACGATTCACTTCCCGAAAGAAGCCCCGGACTATGTCCGGAAAGTTCCGTGGACCGCCCTCGCTGCTTCGGCGGCGGAGCAGGCATCTATCGCCGCGTCCGGCAATCAGCGCCCGGCCGGCCTTCTAAAACACCCTGGATCGCAGGCCGGCTTTTGGCTCAGGGGCCAAAGCAGGTAGCCGAGCCGTCCAGCCCGGAGGCCGATCCAACCCTTCCCGGGTGCGGCTTGCGGCCGCCTTCCCGTCACCTTGTCGGTGCTCAGGCTGAACTTCCCAGCATTCCTATATTAAGCATGTTTTTCGAAAAAGCAAGGGCGCGGCAAACTTTTTCTGCTAAGAATCGTCGGCGTGGGATGGGCCCCCCGCTTCTCTCCCCTGGACTGTGTTGAAAAGTTTTTCGTGGCGCCGCTATGTCACCGGTGCACGTGCACCGGTTGAAAACCTGCGCCGCCAATACGTACCATGCGTGATGGGTGGGCCACTCCCGCATACCGAATTGCCCTGATAGGTCATTGGCAGGACTTGTTCCTCAACCCTGCTCTCTGGAAGTCCCTTCTTCGCCGGCGGCGGATTGGTCCGGCCCGAAAAGCTCGCCCTCAATGGCCGCCACCTCCCTGAGGTCGGTGGGCGCATGTCACTGCCGGCGTCGGCCAGGACGTAATACGGCCCCTTGTGGGCAAAGCTCCGGGGCACGATGACCTCGTCCACCCCCAGCCCCACCAGCCATTCCCCCACTTTGATGCCCCGGCCGATGATTTCCCGGATGGCGTCGAGGGTGGGGAAATCCAGGGAGGCGTCCAGCAGCACCCGGATGGCGTCCACCGCGATCTTGAAGGCGGCCCAGGCGATGAGGGCCACGATGACCAGGGCCGCAATCCGGTCCAGGGGAAAGGCCAACTCCAGGTAGCTCCCCAGGAGGCCGGTCAGGATAACCAGGGCGGCAAACATGTCCGAAGCGATGTGGCGGGCGTCCGCCACCAGGCTGGGGGACCCCAGGACCTGGCCCCGCCGGAGTTCGCACCGGGAAAAGGCCCAGGTGATCAACACGATCAGGACCACCCCGCCCCTGGCCAGGGGCAGGCGCTCGGGCCGGATCTCCAGCGGGGGGCCCAGCACCCCCTCCACGATCTCGTAGGCCGCCCCCGCCAGGAGAACCACGGTGATCAGGACCACCAGGTTTTCCACCTTATAGAGCCCGTAAGGGAATAACCTGGTCTTGCGGTGAGCGATCTTGCTGCCGGCCCAGATGGAGGCCGAGGAAACCACGTCGGCGATGGAGTGCACCGCATCGGCCTTGAGGGCCAGGCGGCATAAACGCTCAGGGCGTACTTCAAAAACACCAGTCCAAGATTGACGGCCACGGAACCCAGGGCCGTCCGGGCCCCGGTATCTCTCGAGGGGGTGTTCTCCCCCCCGTGGCCGGCCTGGACGGAAACCGGAGTTTCGGCTGCCATGTCAGCCATACCGGGGCACCGCCTTCTTCACCACCAGGGTTCCGGCCAGGAGGTCGTAAATGGTCCGCTTTTTGGGGGTCAGGGCAGCCATACAGAAGCCAACGAGACAAAGCAAGGCGCAGATGACCTCGCTGCGGGGTCCGAAGCCCTGGAAGCTGATGTGGCGTTCGGTCCCGATGACAAGAAGGGTCAACAAAAAAAATCTTGCCCAGATATCTGGCGGCTGCCCTCCAGAGCGAAACGGGCGCCCCCCGGGTATCGGTGACCTTGAGGCCCAGCGCCATTTTTCCCAGGGTTGCCTGCCGTGAAGAAGCTTCCCTGAGAGTAAAATAGAGCCATGGAGCCGTAAGATATACCGCAACCAGGAGAAGACTCTCCTGGATTTCCAGGCTCGATTCAATATAAGCCCCAACCCCCCTGACAAAACCATAATATAGAGCGAAGTCAATGATGCCGAACCCGACAAACCTCCGCCAGAAGCCGGCGAATTGCCCGGCGGGGGTGGGCGGTGCCCCGGTGGGAGCGGCGGGAGTGGAATTGCGGCTGTCCAGGTCAGCGGCCTGTTTAGCGGGCGGACAGGACTTCCCCGGTCCCGACGCTTCCCGGCGGCAGGTTGAGTCCACCATGCGCTTTACCGTGAAAGTCCCTTGTAGAGGCGCACCTGTGTGTGCGCCCTCTTGGGGGGCGGACACGCAGGTCCGCCCCTACAATGATGGAAAGACGTTCATTTTCGGGGGTGGCCGATTTTTTCGGCCATGGGCGTTTAGCCTCCAGCCTCGTTGCCAGCTTACAGCACCCCTTTGGTGGACGGCACGCCCTGGACCCGGGGCTCCGGCTGGGTGGCGGCGTCCAGGGCCCGGCCCGCGGCCTTGAAGACCGCCTCCATGATGTGGTGGAGGTTCTCCCCGTAAGGCACGGTGATGTGAAGGGTCAGGCCGCCGTGAATGGCCACGGCCCGCCAGAATTCCTTGAGCAGTTGGGGGTCCAGGCCGGCGCCCCCCGAAGGCAGGTGCACGTCATGGTGGAGGAACGGGCGGTTGCTCAGGTCCACCGTCACCTGGGCCAGGGCCTCGTCCATGGGCACCCGGGCCTCCCCATAACGGCGCACCCCCGGCCGCCGCCGGACCGCCTCCCGCAAGGCCTGCCCCAGGCAGATGCCGATGTCTTCCACCGTGTGGTGCTGGTCCACCTCCAGGTCCCCCACCGCCTTGAGGATCAGATCAAAATACCCATGGGCCGCAAACAGATGGAGCATATGGTCGAGAAACGGGATGCCGGTGTCGATCTGGACCTGGCCGCGGCCGTCCAGTTCCAGTTCCAGATTGACTTCCGTCTCCCGGGTCTGGCGGTGGATTTTACTTTTGGGCATGGCTGGCGACTCCTGCTTTAAAAGTTCAAGTTCAAGATTGATGCAGCAGTTGGGTGCGCCCCGCGCCCCCTCGCTGGCGGGCGGGGAGGCCCGCCCCACCGACTTTTCCTGCTTTATGGGGGGGCCGCAGGCCCACCAGGAAATCCCCCGCCCTGGGTGATCACCTTATTTCTGCTGCGGTTCCCATTTGGCGGCCGCGTCATTATAAACCATGACCCGCCCATTTACCTCGCAGGTCCACCGATTGCCGACTTTGCGCACTTTTTCCGCTCCCACCGGGGCCAGAGGGGACAACTCCTCCGCGGTCCCCACCGTGCTGCGCATATGACTGGTGGGCTCCGGTTGTTTGGCCGGCGGCGAGGCGCAGCCGATTCCCCAGAGGATCAACAGGGACGCCGCCACCGCCAGACCGGCCGGAAAATCTTATTCTGCATCACTCAGACCTCCCGGGTTAAAGAAGCTTTGGAAATTCATGATGATAGGCCTCCCGGCCCCCGGTTATCATAAATCTTTTCGCCAACATTGACAAATGTTTATGGTAATATAGAGGGTAAGAACCGCGTAAGCCCCACTTCTGGCTGGTCAGGCTGCCCGGCGCCTTTCCGTCGATACCCCGAGGCCCCACCACCCAGAAGTGAGAGGCAAACCAGACGACCAAGGAGCCCGCGCCTAAACTGATGGACTCGGATAACCTGCAAGATCGGACCGCCCGGCAGCCACGACCGTTCATTCTCCTCTGCGCTCTTCTGCTCCTGGGGGCGGGCGTCCTCCCCTGGGGAGGGCCCCCCATCCCGGCCGGAGCCCAGGAAAACGCCCCCCGGGCCGTCATCGGGGAAACCACCTTCGATTTCGGCGCCGTCTTCGAAGACCGGGCCCTGACCCATACCTTCGTGATCCGCAACACCGGCAGCGCCCCGCTGCGTATTGAGGAGGTGGACCCGGATTGCGCCTGCACCGTGCCCCAATACGATCAGACCATCCCCCCCGGGGGCCGGGGGAACATCACCCTGACCATCAAACCCTATTCGGTAATCCACCGGTTCAAGAAACAGACCAAGGTCAGGTTCAATGACCCGGAGCGGCCCATAGTTTCCCTGGATCTGGTGGGGGTGGCCAAACCTTTCATCGAAGTCCAGCCCAGCCATATCGTGCGGCTACGCGGCGCCCCCGGCGATGACCTCCAGGGCCAGGTACGCTTTATTTCCCATCTCCCTTCCCCCTGGAAAATTACCGCCTATCGCACCAATATCCCTGACAAGATCGACGTCAATTTCACGCCGGAAGTGGCGGACCGAATTTATGTCGTACAGGTGCGGAACAAGCTCCAGCAGGCGGGTCACTATGCCGGCCTGATCGAACTGTTCACCACCTCCAAGGAGCGACCTCGCCTTATTGTGCGGGTTTTTGGGGACCTCTATCTGCCCTCGGCGAGCGGCCAATAAAGCAAAAGCTCATTGAGCAGGTGGGTGGCGAAGGTCCGGGCCGCCTGCCGTAATAACAGATCTTCTTCCTTGGGAGCCGGGGGACCGGGATTTACCGGTGAGCTCAGGCGAAAACGGTCCTGAAAGGCAAACAGGGTGTCACCCCCCCGGGTGATGGCGCCGGACACCACCAGGTCGGCGTCGATCCTGCCTCTGAAGAACCGCCAGGCCGCGCCCCGGATCGCCACCGCCTGAATCACCCCGGCCAGGACCGTGTCTCCCTGGCCGGAGAGCTTGAGGCCATTGGCCCGCCACGCCCGGGTCAGTTCCTCCATAAACAGGTCCTGGAAGGCGTCGGCCGAAAAGCCCTGGGCCGCCTCCACCGGGAAGGGCGTCAGCCTATAGGTCGCCTGGGCCGGGGGAAAGTCCGGGGCTCGATAATAGACGGTGAGATACCGGCCGGGCTGCAGCGCCAGCCCCGCAGGGGTGGCCGGCGGCAGCCGGGGCGCGCAGCCCCACTGGCAAAACAGACTCAGGGCCAGCGCCAGGCCCAAGGAGGTGCACTTTCTGATCCACATAAACATCTGATTACCATAAACCCGCGTCCTCTGCCAAACCATTTAACTGTTCACCGAGAGAATAAGGAGGACTTATGGCAAACGCAGACAAGATCACGTTATCGGTCATTAAGGCGGACGTCGGAGGCTGGGTGGGACACAGCACCTGCTATCCCGACTTGTTGGCCTTGGCCCGGTCACTGGTGCACAAGGCGGTGGACCGCGGCCTCTTAATCGACGGTCAGGTGCTCAACTGCGGCGACGACGCCGAGCTGATCATGACCCATCGCCGGGGAGGGGAAAACTCCGACATCCATCAATTCGCCTGGGACACCTTCATGGAAATGACCCAACTGGCCCGGCGCCTGAAGCTCTATGGGGCCGGCCAGGACATGCTGGCCGATTCTTTTTCCGGCAACGTCAAGGGCATGGGCCCGGGGGTGGCGGAACTGGAATTTGAAGAGCGCAAGAGCGAGCCGGTCATTATTTTCATGGCGGACAAGACCTCCCCCGGCGCCTGGAACCTCCCCCTGTTCCGCATCTTCGCCGACCCCTTCACCACCGTAGGCCTGGTCATCGACCCCAACATGCACCGGGGCTTCCGCTTCCGGGTGATCGACGCCATCGAACACAAGGAATGGATCCTCTCCTGCCCCGAGGACATGTACGACCTGCTGGTGCTGATCGGCACCCCGGGCCGCTACCGCATCGAAAACATCTACCGCAAAAAAGACAACGAAGTGGCGGCCGCGGCCTCTTCCCAGAAGTTGGGCCTCCTGGCCGGGCGTTACGTGGGCAAGGACGACCCGGTGATGATTATCCGCAGTCAGTCGGGCTTCCCCGCGGTGGGCGAGATCCTGGAACCCTTCGCCTTCCCCCACCTGGTGGAGGGCTGGATGCGGGGCTCGCACCACGGCCCCCTGATGCCGGTGGCCTTTAAAAACGCCGTCCCCAGCCGTTTTGACGGCCCGCCCCGGGTCATCGCCGCGGGCTACCAGTTGTGCCAGGGCAAGCTCCTGGGCCCCATGGATATGTTCGCCGACGTGGCCTTTGACGAGGTGCGCAAGGAAGCCAACCGGGTGGCCAACTACATGCGGCGTCACGGTCCCTTCGAGCCCCACCGCCTGGGCCTCCACGACATGGAATACACCACCCTGCCCCAGGTCATGGCCTTTATCTTTGAAAAATCGGCCATCCCCCGGCGAAGCGACCTGGAAGACCAGCTCAAAAAGCTCTTCCCCCACCTCCGGGAACTACGGGTGGTGGACCCCGGCATCAAGGACCTGGGGGCCATCCAAAAGACCGTGGCCCGGGAAGGGGCCTATTACCTGGAAGAAATCGCCGGGGCCGGCGTCAAAATCGGCCTGTCCGGCGGCAAGACCCTGTATCACCTGGTCAATTACCTGGAGCCGGAGCGCCTTACCGGTCTGCACCTCTACCCCTTGACCCTCACCCCCATCGTCACCATGCCGGGGTTGACGGCCAACGCCATCGTGGGCATGATGAGCACCAAGTATCCCGACGCCACGGCCTACACCCTGCCCACCATTCCGGTGAAATCCAGGGAGGAATACGAAAAACAGATGGCCGCCAACCCCAAGCTCCAGCAGATCTACCGGGAAATCTGGGACGTGGATATCATGGTCCTGGGGGTCGGCTACCTGACGGGACCCATGCCCGGATTCCGGGCCTTTGCCGAGCAGGAAATGGGGCTGACCGCAGAAGACCTGAAGGCCAAGGGGGTGGTGGGCGAGATCAACCATACCCCCATCGACGCCCAGGGCGAACCCATGATCGACGCCCAGGACAAGGACCTGGCGGCCCTGACCCGGCGGGTCATCGGCGTGGGGGCCCTGGAACTGCGGGAGCGGGCCGCCCGGGATGACCGCTTCGTGGTGGCGGTGGCCGGCGGCCTGGAAAAGATCGAAGCCATCCGGGCCTGCCTCAAGGGCAAGTATTTCAACGTGCTGATCACCGACGCCTACGTGGCCGAGGCGTTGGTCCAATCTTAGGCTGAAAAGGCAGACGGCCAAACCAGGTGGGGCGGGCCTCCGGGCCCGCCGCCATCCTGTTGTACTGTTGCGCAGGAACTTTTACCGTGAATCGCTCCCCAGGTTTGACAACCGGGGGAAGATATCCTAATTTTAATCTTCGGGTTGACCCTCTCCCCCAAGGGCGTAAGTCCCCGCCCCCCGGCGGGAGAGATGAAAATTCCATAACTTTAAAAATGTTGACCATCACATGCGAGAACTGGCCGCGCGTCCGGGCGCATGGTAACCTTTCGTAACATCGTCAATTGGACCGTCAGCCTCCTGGCGCTCCTGTTGTTCGGCAGCCTGGGGTTCATGTGGCTGCAAGGGTGGGATTTCTTTGACTCGCTGTACATGACGGTGACCACCCTCACCACCGTGGGCTACGGCGAGACCCACCCCCTGGACCGCACCGGGCGCATTTACAACATGCTGCTGATCCTCAGCGGCATGGGACTCCTTTTCTACATCCTGGGCTCTCTGGCCCGGGCCCTGGTGGAAGGGGAAATCCATGCCGCCCTGGGAAGGCGTAAATTGATCAAAAATATTAAAAGGCTAAAAGATCATTACATTATTTGTGGGTTCGGGCGCATCGGCGAAATCATCGCCCGTCACCTGGCGAACCGCGGCCTGTCTTTAGTAGTCATCGAGAAAGCCCCGGAGCCCATCGCCCGCCTGGAGGAATTGGGCTATCACTATCTAGCCGGTGACGCCACCCGGGACGAGGTCTTGTTGGAGGCGGGGATCGAACGGGCCAAGGGGCTGGTGGCGGTGGTGCATTCCGATGCCAGCAACGTCTATATCGTACTCACCGCCCGCAGCCTCAACCCCCAACTCTTCATCGTGGCCCGGGGGGAAGAGCCGGGGGCGGAGCAGAAGCTGTTCCGGGCCGGGGCCGATAGAGTGGAATCCCCCTACTATATGGGCGGCCAGAAAATGGCCCATACCATCCTGCATCCCACGGTGGTGACCTTCATGGAACTGGCCATGAAAGAAGGAGTGGACTGGAGTATGGAAGAAATCCTGGTGGGCCAGTCCTCACCCCTATTGGGAGTCCCTCTGGCGGACACGGGCATCCGCCGCAAACTGGACCTCATCCTGGTGGCCATCAAGCGGGCCGACGGCGAGATGCTCTTCAACCCCAGCCACGAGACCCGCATCCTGGCGGGAGACACCCTCATCGCCCTGGGATTGCGGAAAAACCTGGACGCCCTGGAGGCGATCGCGTAGGGATAAAGAAAGTTTTCAGCGGTCAGTTTTCGGTTCTCCGCCAAATATAAGAATGAAGGGTGGGCACGGCCCACCCATAAAGTATAGAAATTCCGGTGGGGCGGGCCTCCGTGCCCGCCACGCTCTGGGTGAAATGGTGCGTAGAACGCACCCTATAAAAACTTTTCGGTACAGTTCCTCATGGGCCTTTGGCCCACCCATAAAGCATGAAAAGTTGGCAGGGCGGGCGTCTCGCCCAACATTTTGGCGGCACAGGCTTTCTAACCTGTGCGGCGGCAGCGACAAGATAGCGCTGCCGCCCGATTCATAACCCCGCAGGAGGAGAAACCTATGACACAGGGAAAAATCGGCCGGGGCCTAAAAATCACCTTCTTGGGCCATGCGGCCTTTAAATTATCCGGAGCGGGGGTGAATATCCTCATCGACCCCTGGCTCAGCAACCCCCTCCTCAATACCCCGGTGGATAAAGTGCGACCGGTGGACCTCATCCTGGTGACCCACGGCCACGCCGACCACGTGGGGGAAGCCGTGGCGGTGGCCAAAAAAAGCGGCGCCCCGGTGGTGGCCATCCACGAACTCAGCCTCATCCTGGCCCGGCAGGGGGCGCCCCAGGTCATCGGCATGAACAAGGGGGGCACCACTTCGGTGGCCGGCTGCCGGGTCACCATGACCCAGGCGCTGCACTCCTCCACGGTGGAGGAGGGCGGCCGCCTGGTGCCCGCCGGCGACCCCGCCGGCTTCGTAGTGGAATTCCCCAACGGCTTGGTGGCCTATCACGCCGGGGACACCGCAGTCTTCACAGACATGGAACTCATCCGGGCGCTCTACCATCCGGAGCTGGCCATGCTGCCCATCGGCAGCCACTACGTCATGAGCCCGGCGGAGGCGGCCCTGGCCTGCCGGCTGCTCCAGCCCCGGTGGGTCATCCCCATGCACTACGGCACTTTTCCGGTGCTCACCGGCGCCCCGGCGGAGTTGATTGAACTCCTGAAAGGGGAGCCGGAAATCACGGTGATTCCTTTGAAGCCTGGAGAAAGCGTTGAGTAAATCAACGGGGGGCTGAGGTATGGAAGAAAATATCCTTTACTTTGGGGATAATATTGAGGTTCTTGACCTCCATTTTAAGGACGAATCAGTCGATCTGGTTTACCTTGACCCCCCCTTTAAGAGCAATCAGAAGTATAATATTCTATTTGCCGAGCAGGATGGTTCGAGATCAAAAGCCCAAATCAAAGCCTTTGAAGATACCTGCCGGTGGGATGAAGCGGCAGTAGCTACTTACAAACACATTGTGGAGTCAGGCGGCAATATCTCAAAACTTATGCAAGCACTCCATGGGTATATTGGCGGCTGTGATATGTTGGCTTATTTATCTATGATGGCTCCACGCCTAATTGAACTTCGCAGAGTTCTAAAAGCAACTGGAAGTATTTTCTTACACTGTGATCCAACCGCTAGCCATTACCTTAAGTTGCTTTTGGATGGTATTTTTGGCCCAGTAAACTTTAAGAATGAAATTATTTGGCATTATCGTAAATGGCCTTCAAGTAAATATGCATTTCAAAGAAACCATGACGTTATACTCTTCTACTCTAAATCTGATAGCAAGAAACGAATATTTAATCAGCTATTTATGGATCGTGCTCCATCAACATTGAAACGATTCGGCACATCAAAAATTGTATCAGGTTATGATGAAGTTGGTCGGCGAGTCCCTTCCCGTACTGAAGAAGAAGACTCTTTAGGAGTTCGCCAAGATGATGTCTGGGATATTGGAAGAGTACCACCTGTGAAACAACTCTTTCCAACACAAAAACCTGAACTATTAATAGAGAGAATATTATTAGCAAGCAGTAAAGAAGGAGATACGGTACTTGATCCTTTCTGTGGCTGTGGAACTACCATAGTTACAGCACAACGGCTGAATCGAAGGTGGTTAGGCATTGACATTACTCACCTGTCCATTAGTCTAATTAGAAATAGGATTAGGGATGTGTTTGGAGAAAAGTTGCATTACAAAGTTATTGGGGAACCCGTTTGCCTGCCGGATGCAGAGAAATTGGCCAGAGAAGATCCTTACCAATTTCAATGCTGGGCATTAGGACTGGTAGGCGCACGCCCTGCAGAACAGAAAAAAGGGGCAGATCGCGGCATCGACGGGCGTCTTTACTTTCATGATGAATCTAAGGGGGTAAAGACTAAACAGGTTATCTTTTCGGTCAAATCGGGACATACATCAGTAGCTCACATGCGAGATTTAAAAGGGGTTTTAGAACGCGAGCAGGCAGAATTAGGGGTGCTAATCACCTTAAGGGAGCCAACCCAGCCCATGCGGGTCGAAGCCGCTGAAGCGGGATGGTACGACTCGCCTTGGGGGACGCGACATCCGCGTATGCAACTTCTTACCATTAGGGAACTTTTAGACCATAAGCAGATAGACTTACCGCCTTCTCAGGTGAATGTAACTTTTAAGAAGGCTGATAAAGTTAAAAAAAATAATAATAACTTAAGATTACCTTTGGAACCATCAGAGAATTAATCAAAGTTAATGAGTTTCGTGCGCCCTGTGCACCATTTCACTAGCCGCTGAACTTAAAGGATTTTGCATGCGCCGCAAAAAGGCCTGGCAGCTCTATCCCGAACAGCCGGAATTGGCGGCCGAAATCATGGCCCGGCACGGCCTGCCCCGGCTGGTGGCCCGCATCCTGGTGAACCGGGGCCTGGCCGCCGAGGGCGACATCCTGGCCTTTCTGGACCCCTCCCTGGAACGCCTCAATCCCCCCTTCGCCCTGCCGGACCTGGAGACCGCCGCGGTCCGCCTGGGCCGGGCGGTGCAGCAGGGGGAGCCGGTGGCGGTGTACGGCGATTACGACGCCGATGGCCTCACCGCCACCGCAGTGCTCCACCTGTTCTTCCGGGAGTTGGGCCTGGACTGTTTCCCCTATATCCCGGACCGCCTGACCCAGGGATACGGCCTCAAGCTCGAAGGGCTGAAGGAACTGGCGGCCCGGGCCCGTCTGCTGGTCACGGTGGACTGCGGCGTCAGTGACGCCCGGGAAGCGGCCTGGGCCCAGGCCCAGGGCCTGGAGGTGATCATCACCGATCACCATGAGGTCCCCCCGGACCTGCCCCCGGCCCTGGCGGTGATCAATCCCAAGCGCTCGGGCCACGCCTATCCCTTTGGGGACCTGGCCGGCGTGGGGGTGGCCCTGCTCCTGGCCCTGGGGCTCAGGGCCGAACTCCGGACCGCGGGCTGGTTTACGGGGCGGCGGGAGCCCAACCTCAGGTCCTACCTTGACCTGGTGGCCCTGGGGACCGCGGCCGACGTGGTGCCCCTGGTGGGGGAAAACCGCATCCTGGTGCGCCAGGGGCTCAAGGTCCTGGAAGAAAGCCGCCGCCCCGGCCTCATCGCCCTGAAGGAAGTCGTCGGCCTGGAAGGGAAACCCATCTCCTATCAAAATGTAGTCTTTCAACTGGCCCCCCGGCTCAATGCCGCCGGCCGCATGGGCCAGGCCCGGTGCGCCCTGGAGTTGCTCCTCAGCGACGACCTGGAGCAGGCCAGAATCCAGGCCCGCTATCTCCACAATCTCAACCAGCAGCGCCAGACCCTGGAAGAGGAAGTCCTGAAACAGGCCGGGGCCCTGATTCGCCGCCGGGGCCTCGCCTCCCGACCGGTCCTGGTCCTGGCCGGGGAAGGCTGGCATCCCGGGGTGATCGGCATTGTGGCGGCCCGGCTGGCGGAAGAGCACCACCGGCCGGTGGCCCTGGTGAGCCTTAAGAACGGCCGGGGGCGGGGCTCGGCCCGCACGGTGGAGGGCTTCCATTTGTTCCAGGGGCTGGCCGCCTGCCAACCTCTCCTCCATAAGTACGGCGGGCATGCGGCCGCGGCGGGCTTCGAGCTGGACGCCGACCACCTAACGGCCTTCCAGGAGCGCCTGGAGGCGGCCTTTCACGAACAGGTGGGTCCGGCCCCCCTCCGGCCCACCCTCAAAGTGGACGCCGAGGCCGAGCTGGGCGACCTCACGCCGGAATTTTACCGGCACCTGGACTGCTCGCGTCCCTTCGGGCCCGGCAACCCCACCCCGGTGATCGTCTGCCGGGCGGTGGATTGCCTGGGGTCCCGGGTGGTGGGTGAGCGCCACCTCAGGGTGCAACTGGCCCAGGCCGGACATTGCCTGGAGGCCGTCGCCTTTCATATGGCCGCCGCCCCGCCTGCTCCCGGCCCCCTGGATGTGGCCCTGGGCGCCCGCCTGTCCCATTACCAGGGGCGCACCGTCCCGGACCTCCGCCTCCTGGACTGGGGCAAACCCTGATCCCTCCGCAGCCTTAAACCTGAATTGCGCGATTTTGCAAGGGCCTCTCCTGGCAGTTCCTCATGGAACCTTCGGCCCACCCATATACCATTTGCCAAAAATTTCTCTTGATTGCACCCTCTCAAATCACCCTGAATCCCCCTTGTTCAAAGGGGACTTTCAAACTAATTTTAATAAGTTCCCCCCTTTGGCAAAGGGGGGTCAGGGG
>Ga0172375_10002106_pt1 | contig 31484 bp, 29 predicted proteins | sample LakKiv1m_FD_114537 | JGI IMG/M metagenome (GOLD analysis project Ga0172375, IMG submission 114537) | Freshwater microbial communities from Kabuno Bay, South-Kivu, Congo - kab_092012_11.1m | ecosystem: Environmental > Aquatic > Freshwater > Lake | place: Democratic Republic of the Congo... | reverse complement strand
TCGCTTGCGGGCAGGAGAAAGAGAGATGTGAATACTGGTATGAATTACATAGTTTCCACATCAATGATCTGAAGCCGTTCCAGATAATCCAGGCAAATGACAAATACGGTTTTCGTCTGGTTTACCGGGAGGTGGGAGATAGTTTATGCGGCTCCGGTTATTTTCTCTTGGATATGAGGAAAGATTCAGCATATTATCTTTTATATACTTTCGCTGATAATGAATTTTATTCCTACGGGTCTCAATATGCAGATTCTTTAGTAAAAAGAAATATTTTCACACCTGACGGAAAATATACCGCATTAAAACTATTCCATTTTGATGGTATTCCGGTTATCAGAACAAGAGATTTACGTGCTTACCTGCAGCACAAAACATCCGCTGAAATCTGTATTGACCGGTACGAACCCGGAAAGGGTCCGGCTCCAATTCACAGGATTGCCGGCTGGAAAAACAACACCAAACTAATTTACACATGGGGCTGCTGCGGTACTCTTTTTACGGAAGAATACGATATAAAAAAGAAAAAATCAAAACTGCTTAGGAGTGAAGAACTATATGGGCGGATATGAACAGATGATTCGGGATTAACAAAATGAAAATTATGTTTAGGTTATTAGAGATTGAACAATGTTTACATTTGAGAGATGTGTCCGAGAGCGAACACGAGAGCTGTTAGCAGTAAAAGTATGCCGATAACCGAATACACAATACCTTTGATCTTACGAGCAAGTTTCATCTTTTTGTATGATTCAGCGTAATCAAGATCTGAATTCAGGTAATCCCCTTTCGAAGGATCCCAGGCTAGAAATTTCAAATTATTTCCTGTTTATTTAATCTTTGAACGAATAATATATAAACTCAACGACAAATATAACTAATATTCCGCTCACAGAGTTCAATTTGCAGAATTATTAATTCTATTCTGCTTCCCGTCACAAAATGATATCTTCATATCTGGTATTAACCTTTATTCTCAGGACGTGCTTGTTTATCAGCAGAGCGGGGTTTTGGAGACAAATCGTAGTTAAACGAGTAACTAAAACGGCTTCATGGATTTCATTTCAGGCAATAATATCAATGGCGAATTTGATTTTTGGTGGCGGTTTATTTCGCAACTAACATTTCAGGGTGACGGGGCAGAATTTTTTCCTTTGTGTGCTTTAATGAATAATTGTGAACGTTGGTGTAAAAACTAATTTTTGTTGTTCTGAAGCAGAGGAAATCTAATTCTTATTTCAGGAGCAGCATTTTTTTTACTGCTGATTTATCCTCCGTCCCGAGGCGATAAAAATAAACTCCGGAGGGCAGTCTGTTCCCATTATTATCATTGCCATCGAAGAACAGTTTATAACTTCCGGGGGCAAGTTCACTATTCTGCAGTTCCCTTACTTCCTGGCCCAACAAATTAAAAATCCTCAGACTAACTCTTTCTGTCTTTTCAAGGCTGAATTTTATGTGAGTTACAGGATTGAAGGGATTCGGATAATTCTGGTATAAATTAAAAGTTTCAGGATTTGATTCGGTTTCAACCCTCAGAATATCCTCCAGTGATATATTGTAACTCCTGAAAAAATTTCCGTTTTTGAAACGATCCATCATAAACATATAGTTATCCGAAATTTTTTGCGGATTATTCATCGAATTAATATTTGCTTCCGTCTGGTTTTCAGATGAAATTGAAATTTTATCGAGATAACTATTCCCGCCTTTATCAAATGCCAGATTAAAATTGAATGCAAAAACTGATTCGGGACTGCTTCCGGGGTCAAGCTGAAGGCTGATACTTGATTCCGGGACAGGGTCTGATTCCGGAAAGGGGAGGATGACGCTGATAATATTTATCTCCTCGGCTCCGCTCGCAGAAATTTTGAGCAGTTGAGTCCGGATAAGGTTTTCATTCGGCGAAACATAAGATTCAATGAGCTCACTTGATGGATTTATATTTCCGGTTTTAAGCGGAATAATGTAAAAATTATCTCCTTTGAATATGCTCGTTCCCGGGATTATCTGTTTTTGTGACTGGTCGGCTGAAATCATCCACCTCTGTTCAGCAATGTTATCAGGATTAGCAGCGCTGAACTTGATCCGGTCATGTATTATCCAGTAATCACAATCATCCTGCAGATTTTCTATTGGTTTCGGAAAATAAACCTCCCTGCTGTGTATGTAGAATTGTCCTGAATTAAGACTGTATGCGGAACCGGCGTAGTCAATATCCGGGGATATGTAATAAGAAAGAAGATTGGAATTGATAAGATCGAGACCACCCCAGAAATACTCATTGATGTATTCTGCCTGATTCCTGTTGTTAACAAATACTGTATTATGCGTCCCGCTGCCCTTGAAATAATAACGCGGAGTATCGAATTCATTAAACCCTGATAAAAATCCGTATGCCTGTTCGAAGAATTGATCATCAAAATTTTCTGTAATCGTGGTATTTGCGATGCTGAAATATCCGCCTGGATCAACAACCAAATTTTTGTTGTATGCAGCGATTTCGAGACTGAGCAGGTCGCTATGGCTGTGACGCGAGGAAGTCGAGTATCCTTCGTATTTACCTGGCTGAGGGACTATATCACCCGCTTTGAAATAGCAATACCTTGCATTCTGGTCATATGTGCCATATTTTCTGTTAGCCCAGTTATTCCTGAAAATAAAATGCCTTGCAGCAGGAAAAACAATCGAGGTTTTTTCAGGAACAGACTTCTTATGGTTTACGAGTGGTTGTGCCGCAAAAAGGAGATTATCTGCCAGTGTGTTATCATTCCAAAATTTTGTGTAACCTTTTTTAATAGGTTCAAAAAGTATGGAAGCCCTGTCTGTGACAGGATAGATTTTTCCAAGCCACCTGCCGACGAATGAATTTCGGCTGTCGCCGATTGCCGGAAGGTCAGCAAAGTGATCCCCGGCGGCAAATCCATGTCTGTTATAAACCGGTTTGACTGAATACAGCAGATGGCGGTAGGAATTCTCGATTGTTTTGGTGAGTTTACTCAGGATATTCTGCGGGACGCTGATAAAATCGCTGTTTAGAGTTGAAAACCTGAGAATCCTGTTGAATTCGTCCGCAATAAGAAATTCATAAGCAAGGGAAAATTCATCATGCACACCATCAGGCAGAACGTGCTCTGTCTGATTCAGGAGTCTTTCATGGATTATCGGTTCCCAGACGGCATTTTTATCCTTAAAAATATTCATAACCGCCGCACCGTATAAAAGGTGATTCATCTCGAATAGTGCGCCGTGGTTTGTGCCGGCAGTGTGGTTTTTCTCATGAAGTGACCACCTGATGTGGGAGATCATAGAGGCAATATGAAGCCGGAAAGTTTCTTCCGAATAATTTTGCGGGCTATTACGATGGAGCCTGTAGAGGAAAGTTCTGTAAAGTCGTGCCAGTCTAAGACCTGCGCTTGCCGGGTCATTATAAGAGCCGCCGAATTCGCCCGTATGGGAGGCTTCCATTGCTGCCGCGGTTGAATACATCATAATATTTGCTGCAAGAATATCACCGGAATTTGCATTAAAATAGTACTCGGTTGAATCTAAGAATGCCGGTTCAGGACGGAAACGGAAAAATGCTTTCAAAGCTGTGAACGCCATATTAATTTGCCCGCGTTCGTAAAGTTTTTTGACTTCATATAGTCCGGGGTCAGCTTCAAGGTCAACTGCGTTAAATATTTCATTGATACCGATGTTATTATCAAGGAGAATCAGTCCATAGCATCCGGCGCCTTCTCCGTCAGATTCCCTTGAAGAATATCTGAAAATATTCTTGCCGGTTTCACCATCGTAAATGAGTACAATCGAATTATTGCCTTTCACAGTGTCCTGATCTGTATCATCCGCAAGAATGATAAGCTCTCTGATCCCGTCATTGTTCAGATCGGAATACTGAAATTCAATAACAGGGTCTATGTTATTGAACACCTCGGGCAAAACTCCCGTAAAAGACTTTTCCTTAATAATTTCCTGCCCGTTGAGTTGCCAGATTTCGGCAGTGTTGTCACTTTTAATTATTGCAGCAAAAAAATCATCAGAAAAAATGACCTGCTCCGCATTTTCAAATGTACGTATCTTTATCAATCGTCCGGAAAACAGATCAAGACTGAAAATCGAAGCCTTTTTTTTATTCGTGCTGTCTTTGACTGAAAATAAATAAGCGGGAGTTTCACCTAAAGATATTATTCCAGAAATTATTTCAGAATTCAATTCAGTAGCTGAACCAGCAGATATCCCCGATTTAATTATTTCTCCATCGCCGCGTGAAATACTTATGATTTCCTGAATCGCCCCGCCTGGTTTTTCCCTCCCGGAAAGCGCTATTATGTCCGGGGAATTTTTGTCAGCAGGTATGTTGCCTATTTCAAGGTGTGTCGAAGAAGATATATTCTCAGCCACCGGAAAAAAAACGAGAGTCACAGGATCAAACTCAAGAAGGTCGTAAAGCCGTCCATCGGATGAGATCGGTTTATTGAACAGACAGTAAAGTACAGGATCGCTTCCCGAATATGATATCCTGCAGTCGGTGATAATATCGGAAAGATTGTATTTTGGCAGCGGCGCTTCGATAAGTCCTTTTACATAATCGAGCACAAAGATTTTACCATTTTCAGTCGTCGATCCCGGCGTAAATAAAACAAATTCCGATCTACCATCGGGGAAAAGATCACCTGAGCCTGCTGTTTTTACTATCATAGGAGCGGAGAGTTCAAACCTTTCTCCGAAAATCCTGCCGTCATTACCGTCATGCAGGGAAATGCGGGTTTCTTTCCTGGCAGTATCAGCATAGGTGAAAAGATAGTCGTCCATTCCATCGCCGTCAAAATCTCCTGAAGAATAGGAGTAAACGAGTTCTCCAGGTATTTTAGGCACGGAATATAGCTTCGAAAAAATGCTGGAGGAAGGAGGGTAGGCTTTTTCACCAAATACTTTCTCGTGCCCGAGATCGCCAAACCCGTCATTGTTATAGTCCGGTCCGGCATGATGCAGATAAAGAATTGATCTATATCCGAAACCACGTTCTATTATCTGGGGATAAATTATTCCGGTCAGAAGAATCAGGCATACGGAAAGAAGTTTAGTTTTATGGTGTTTTATGATTTGCACTATTAAAAACATTGTGGATATATTGAATAAAAATAAGCAAAAATTCCAAAATGAAATTCGGAATTTAATTGAATACTACTTACAATACGACTTCTCTGAAATAGGTTAAACCAGTTCTGCTGAGGAAAAAAATTATCCTGAATTAACGTATTTCCACTGATTTGTTTAAGGAATACCTGAGAACCCTACTTTCTCGTTGTTATGCCGATCCTTCAATAATAATGTTATTCAAGCCTAACGGCATTTTCTACTGCCTCTAAAAGTGTACCGTCATCCACAAGATTGTACATCATGTCCATATCTTTGTGAATTATCCTGTCGTCCTCAAGCGGTTTGATATGATTTCTGATAAAGTTATATGCCGCACTTGTGCCATCACCGCAGGAGAGTGGTTTAAGGAATTCGATTCCCTGCGCTGCTGCGAGCAATTCAATTGCGAGCACACGCTGCACATTTTTCAATATGGAATAGCATTTTCTTGCAGCAATAGAACCCATCGAATTATGATCTTCCTGGTTGGCTGAAGTAGGAATAGAATCAACCGAAGCGGGGTGAGCGAGTACTTTATTTTCTGAAACAAGAGCGGCTGAAGTGTATTGAGCGATCATAAAACCCGAATTCAGACCGCCGTTTTTTGTGAGAAAACGGGGCAGCATACTAAGGGAGCCGTTCAGCATTCTCTCTGTTCTTCTTTCGGAGACGCTTGCCAGTTCGCTGATTGCAATCCCAAGGTAATCCATAACTAATGCCACCGGTTCGCCATGGAAATTCCCGCCCTCAAGGAAAGTTTCATCTTCGGGAAATATCAGCGGGTTATCGTTTACTGAATTGATCTCAATGCTTACCATCTCCCGAACATGCCTCAAGGCATTTCTAACTGCGCCGTGAATCTGGGGGATGCAGCGGATAGAATAGGAATCCTGCACCCGGGGATCGTTTGTGAGGTGGGAGCGCCTGATCTCACTATTTTTAATTAGTTTAAGCACATTTGCAGCGGCTTCCTTCTGTCCCGGATAGCGTCTAAGATTTTGTATCCTGCTGTCGAAAGGTCGATCCGAAGCTCTTAACGCCTCGTGGCTCATTGAAGCGGCTATATCAGCGATTTTAACAAGTTGAGCGGCTTTTCCGGCAATGATTGCAGCGAAGGCGGTCATCATCTGCGTACCATTGATCAAGGCAAGCCCTTCCTTAGCGGCAAGTTTTACGGGCTCAATGCCATATTCATTTAATACTTCGCCTGAATCCCTTGTCTCTGCTCTGATAAAATCTTTATAGTCATTTGTTTTGGTTACTTTTACTTTACCCTTCCCGATGAGCGCAAGTGCAAGGTGAGAAAGAGGAGCAAGATCGCCGGATGAACCGACAGAACCCTGCGAAGGTATGACAGGGATTATGTCTCTATTTGCCATTGCAGCCAGTTTCTCAAGCGTCTCCAGTCTTATACCGGAATTGCCTTCGGCAAGAGCATTTATCCTCAGCAGCATCATAACTCTCACAACTTCAGGCGGTAGGGGATCTCCAACGCCTGCAGAGTGGCTGATAATAAGGTTCTCCTGCAATTTATAATTATCTTGAGAAGAGATTTTCACATTGGCAAATTCTCCGAAACCGGTTGTGACTCCGTAAATAATTCTATCTTCCGCGATCCAGTTTTCAATCAGATTACGGCATTTATTTACTTTTTCCTCAGCGCCGGGGTCAATTTTAATTTTAAGTTTGTTTTTGAGGTATAATGAAACGAGTTCGATCGTCAGATTCTTTCCATTAATGATAATAGTTTCATTTTTCATTTAGCATGTTCTCAATTCTTTTAAGATGTTTTTTTTCGACTTTAAGAGTTACATCAACATACTCATAATCATATTTGGTATCAAGTATCTCCGCAAAGGCTCTCAGTTTTGCTATCTGCCCTGAGGAAGAAGCCGAAAGCCGTATTTTTTTCTCAACGAACTGCTTTTCGAACATTTCTTCGAGCTTTTGTATCAGCATTGCAATATTCATTCCTCTCTCAGCAGATATAATTACTGAACCGGGGAATTGGGAGGAAACATATTCAATTGCCGTCCTTCCCGAAATATTATCAATTTTATTGAATATCATTAGTTGGCGTTTTTTAAGGAGCCCAAGCTGTTCAAGCGTGTCATTCACAACTTTTATATGATCTTCGAAGAACGGGTGTGAAATATCAATTACATGAAGAATTACATCAGCATCCCTCGCTACTTTCAAAGTGCTATGGAAAGATGCGATAAGATGATGCGGGAGTTTACGTATGAATCCGACAGTATCACTGAGAAGTATTTTCACTGAGTCACTGATTTCAAGGCTTCGTGTTGTGGAATCCAAAGTTGCGAAAAGTTTGTCCTCGGCAAGTACTCCTGCGTTTGTAAGTTTATTCAGCAGGGTGGATTTTCCCGCATTCGTATAACCCACAAGTGAAACAGTAAAAAAGTCCTTTCGTCTTGCACTTTTCACTTCTTCCAAAGATTCAATCTTTCTGAGTTTTTCTTTCAGAAGAGCGATTCTTCGCCGGATTATCCGTCTGTCTGTTTCGATCTGAGTTTCACCGGGACCTTTGGTACCAATACCGCCATATTGCTTAGAAAGATGTGTCCATGCTCTTGTCAGCCGGGGGAGCATGTATTCAAGCTGGGCAAGTTCCACCTGTGTTTTAGCTTCACTTGTCCTTGCATGTGCTGCAAAAATGTCAAGTATAAGCCCGCTGCGGTCCAGAATTTTCCGGTTAATAACCCGTTCGAGATTTCTTACCTGCGTCGGGGACAGGTCATCATCAAAAATTATGAGGTCTGAACCTGTATCTTCTGCTATCTCAGCAAGTTCGGAAGCCTTTCCTTTTCCCACAAAATAAGCGGTATCAGGTCTTATTCTGTCCTGCGTAATAACCTTGCTTATTTCGGCTCCTGCCGTTTTTGCTAAAAGCTGGAGTTCGGAAAGCTGTTCTTCAAGCCTCTCTCTGGAGATTACAGGGGTTTTTACAGCCACAAGAATGGCTTTTTCATTATTCGAATTAATTATATCCAGCATAAATCTGTTTTAGTATCTCATGTTATTTCGTTTTTGGTGCTTCTTGAAAGGAGCATCTCAGCCATTATAAGTAAAAGAGCGATAATGAGCATAATTTTCCATAACTCAGTCCCGAATCTGCTTTGATTGACAGCAGCGCTAAAATTATCGTTTTCAGAGTATGTTATTACTTCTTCAGGAATTCCCTGAATACTGATATATTCTTTAATTGATCGTTCACTGTTTTCTCTTATGATGCTCTCAGCAGGATTGAGGTTGACGCTGAAATCTGCAACAGATTTGTCAATTGAAGTCATTGAGTAAAAACCTGGTTCACGTGTATTTTCAAACATCATGTACTTATTACCAGATAGCGTATCTGTATTCAGTGCGGTTTCGCCGATCGCTGGTGATTTAATATTCAGCAATGGTGAAGGTATCCTCGAAATATCAACAGGCATGTTCTCCCCGGCAATGATCGAAGCCGGCTGTTCCATCGTGGATAAATAAAGCACACTCCGGTTTATGAGCGGTGCAAAAAAGGCTTTGAGTGGAAAATCGCTCCAGGTGGTCAGCGGTGCAAGCGAGAAATAAATTACTTTTCCCAGTCCTATGCCGGATTCAGCCATAAATGCTGAACCGTCGGTGAGTTCAATTATCTTTTTCGCTGATTTATCAGGTACGATCGGGAAGTATTGAATTATTCGCGGTGCATCAAGTTTCAGGCTGCCGCCTTCAAAAATATCCCGTAAAAGTGGGTTTTCTGAATCGGGGTCTCTGAAAGAAAATGTGCCTGAATTTCCGGAGATCACTAAATTTTTTACCTCAGCATTTATATCCAGAAACTTTAAAGAATTAAGGAAAGAACCTGCATCTGTAACTGAGCCGGGCATTAGAATTAAGCCATTTCCTGCTGCGATCCACTCCCTTAACCCTGAAGTCCGGCTAAGATCGGGTGAGCCGATAATAATCAGAACATCCAGGTCATTCAAATTGGCAGGTGCAAGGATTCCCGATTTTATCTCCAGATTGTTAAGGTCCTTCAGGTTTAAAGCTGCCTGAATAAAAAAGCCGTCTCGGTTATTTGTATCCCAGATGTATGCACGGATTTTTTCGGGAATATTCACAAGGAGATATGCTGAATTATCAGCTTGAATATCATCGTCATCAATATTGGCAACAATCCGATATAATCCGGATTCATCAATGTTTGTTTCGAGCGAAGTGTTAACCGATTCACCGGGCTGCAGATCAAAACTTTTACGGGCTTTACGTTCTCCGTTAATAAGCAGATTCAGAACATTCCCTTCAGAGATTGTACCGCCCCGGTTTGTGATTTCCACACTGAAGCTCAGGGATTTATTCACGGCAGTTATTGCACTGTTAAGTTCGAATTTTGTAATTGCAATATTATTAATCTGGTCTGTCCCAAGTTTTGAGGCATAAACATGCAGATTTGCCCCTTCGTTCTGTATATCTGAAATAATGCTGTCTTTTTCCAATGGCAGGATACTGTTGAAGTCAGAAAATATGTAAAGTTCTTTATTGAAATTATTTGATTTACTTAATAGATCTGCCGATTCAATAAGCAAAGCAGCCATATCTCCCGTGTAACCCGAAAAGGCCAATTCGTCAATATATTTCTCAGCAGCGCTGAAATCACTCGTTGTAAATATCTGCTCATTCAGGTGTGAAGTCGGCATCATTATTATTTCATCTCCTTCCCTTAATCCTTTTATAACTTCTCGGGCAGATTTTTTGGCGAGGTTGAATAATGAGCCATTGGGAGTGATAGCTGACATTGAAACAGAGTTATCAATAATAATTAATGCAGTTGTTTTTGCAGTTGAAGAAAAACCACCGAAAAGTGTTGATCTGAGAGTCGGCCTGGCAAAAGCAAGCACAAGAAAAATAATTATCAAAGTCCGGATAATAAGCAGCAGCCACTGTTTAATACGGACCTTTCTGATCTTTGACTTTTGGATTTCTTTAAGGAAAGCGAGTGTACTGAATTCCACTTTCTTTAATTTTCTGAGATTAAGCAGATGTATTAACAGGGGTATGGATGCTGCAAAAAGCCCAAGAAGTACCGCCGGATTTAAGAAAATCATTCGCGCCTGTTTTAATGGAAATACAATATACAAAATTACGGAATTGGAGTGAGGAAGTTTATACTGTCCATGAAGTTTGTTTGCTGTCAATGGTTTTTCTATTCATTTTGTATGACATACAATCTCTTCCTAAACATTAATACTAAACAGATGCATCATTGGTAAATTGCACCAGAAATCTTTATAATAAATTGCGATGAACTACTACAGGAAATTTCTATTATATACTGAAGCCAAAAAACCCTACTCACATTCAACCCCTTAAAATGCACTTTCAGCAATTATAAAACCACAATCAGTATTGTTTATTTTCAGCATGAAATACCCCTGCCTAACTTTGGATCATCAAATTCACAATAACAAAACAAGGAATTACGATGAAAACCAGAGTATTATTTCTAAGCGCATTTCTAATATTATTATCATTCAACATCAAAGCACAGGAAAGCCGCTGGGCGATTGAGCTAAACAGCGGAGTTTCTATGGCGGCCGGCAAAATTATTGATGCCGATCTAAATACAGGCTTTGGTTTCGAGGGTGTTTTCCATTATCGATTTATGCCTCACTTCGGCGTTTATGCCGGATGGGGCTGGAACAGATTTGGCGCCGATGAATCATTTGCCGGAAAAGATGTATGTTTTGAAGAAACGGGATATGTGTTCGGTTTTCAGTTTTTGCATTCATTCGGAGATTCGCCGTTTTCTTATTTTCTGAGAGCGGGTGGGCTTTATAATCATATCGAAACTGAGAACAGCGGGGGAGACATAATTCTTGACAGCAGACATGGGTTAGGCTACCAGATTGCCGGAGGTATTGAATTTCCGATTGGTTCAAACCTCTATCTCTCGCCAGGTATTAAATTTAATTCACTGCACCGAGATATTGATCTTGCCGGACAGGGAAAAACTCTGGAGCATAATTATTTTTCTCTCCGGGTGGGCATCAGCAAAAAACTCTGATCGTGATAACTTTTACAGGGCGGAATCATCGTTTGATATTTTGCCCCATTTTTTTAGCAAATTAATACTTATCCCCGGCTTTTTGCCAAAATTATCATTGGAATCTGGATTGATTGCAGGCTGCTCCGGATGAATAAAAACAAAGCTTGTTTAAGGGAAAATCTAATTGAAGTTGTAGCTTTTTTATCAGCAGAATACTTAAAATAATTTAAACACATTTTATGAATAAAAAATCATTAAAACCATTAGCCATAACTTTTATCCTGAGCGGAATCTGGGATACAACAGCGGCAGTCCTTTATATCTTCTATATCGGCACGGGAAGGCTGATCGATGATCCACCTATGCATTCTTTTTATGCCGTTTTTCTCGGTTCATTTTTTCTGTGCTTTGCTTTCCTTCAGTTTATGAGTGCATTAAATATCAGAGTTTATGCAATTAATGTGGGCTGTCTGATAATTGGCAGACTGTTTTACGTTATTCAGCTATATGCTTATATAGGATTTTCAGAGAAATTTCCTTCTACATCCTGGTTTACAGGGCTGATCGATGGTACTTTTATTATTCTCTATTTAGTTTTTGCGCTGAGGGGAGGGTTAAGTATCTCTGAATTATTTTTACCGTTGAAATCGGTTTAAATAATCAAAACCCCATTTATATATTATGCAGCAATTATATGTTTTTATTTTCTAATTTTTTAATTACTCTTGGTATTATGCTTTTTAAACAAATCCATAAAATGTTCCCCTTCAGACGCCTGTTGAATTTTTTGACCGGATTAGTACTTGGCGTGCAGCTGATTGTGATTATCTATAATCACCTAAGCGGTTATTATGTTCTTGACGGCTATAGCCATTTTTTGCTCCGGCTATTAAGAGGATTTGGGCTGAGTCTGATTGCAGGATTTTTAATTACATATCCCGATCTTTATGTTATTCATTACCTGAATAAAGCTGCTCCCTGGGGAAAAAGGATATTCACAAGAATTGCGATTCAACTGGGGCTTACCGTTACGATTGCCGCAATAATTTCTTTGGTGATAACTCTTTCGGCAAACTGGATAAGCGCATACAGGGACCATGACCTTACAAGCATTGTTATCGTAAATATTCTTATTTATGCTGTCGTGAATATTCTTCTTATGGCTGTTCTTGAAGGCTGGATTGCTTATGATGAAAGCCGGAATTCAAAAATTCTTGCCGATAATCTCAAGACGGAGCTTTCACAGATTAAATTTGAGGTATTAAAAAGTCAGATAAATCCTCATTTTATGTTTAATAGTCTTAATGTACTTTCGGGACTGATAAACAAAGATGTTAAAAAAGCCCAGCAGTTTATAGATGAATTTTCACGAATATACAGATATGTTCTGGAGACGATTGAACAGCCGGTCACGACCCTTGAGAAAGAACTTGACTTTACGCGATCTTACCTCTTCCTCCAACAGATCCGCTATGGTGAAAATCTGAGCTTCAGCGTTAATATAGCTTCAGGGCTGCTGGATTCGATGCTGCCCCCGCTTTCTCTTCAGGTTGTTCTGGAGAACGCAACTAAACATAATATTGTGAACGAGGCAAAGCCATTGAGTATTGAGATTCTTAATGAGGATAATTTCCTTGTTATTAAAAATAATATTCAACCAAAAATATCCAAAGGAATATCAACAGGTCTGGGGCTGAAAAACCTTGTAAAAAGATATTCGCTGGTTAGTGATAGAGTTCCGGTTTTTTGGATTGATACCAATTACTATATTGCAAAACTACCTTTAATAAATAGTGAAAACGATGAACGTCCTGATTATTGAAGATGAGATATTTGCCGCTGAGAAACTTGAAGATATGTTAAAGGAAATTGATCCTAAAATCGGTGTTTTGGCTAAACTGGGATCAATAGCAGAATCGACTAAATGGCTTTTTGAGAACAATTGTGATTCGATTTTTCTCGATATTCAGCTTTCAGATGGTATTAGTTTTACTATTTTCGAGCAGGTTAGTGTTAATATTCCGATAATTTTTACAACTGCCTACGATCAGTATGCAATCAAAGCTTTCCGGTTAAACAGTATCTCTTACCTGCTAAAACCAATTCGATCTGGCGATCTTGAAGAAAGCTTAAAAAAATACCATTCCCTCAAGTCGGCTTTTTCGATCGATTTTGAGGAGTTACTTGCAAATTTACAGGGAAAACAACCCGATTACAAAAAACGATTCCTGATCCAGACCGGGGAAAAAATCAGAAAAATTGAGGTTTCGGAAGCAGCTTATTTTTATGTGCTCGATAAAGGGATTTATCTTAAAACTTTTGAAGGGAAATCATATTGTGTTGAATTCACACTTGAAAAACTGGAAATGCTGCTCGACCCGGCTGCGTTTTTCAGGATTAACCGAAAATATTTGGTTAATATCGATTCAATTTCCAAAATGGTTGCCTATTCACGGGGCAGGGTAAAACTTGAACTCAGACCCAAGCCTGAGGATGATTTGGGAACTATTGTCAGTATCGATCGTTCTTCGGATTTCAGGAACTGGCTTAATAGTTAACGTTTTTTGATTGTAAATTATTCCGGTTCAAAAATTCCCAAGTTGATTGGTTCAAATGGAATTTGGGCTATTGAATTGAGTTCTTAATGAATCTTTTAATGTCGAATAAATAAATTTAGATCTCTATGAACGAACTAAAGGATAAAATTGCTCTTGTTACCGGCGGTACCCGTAATGTCGGCAGGGGTATTGCGCAAGCCTTGGGAGAAGCAGGCGCTGCTGTTTATGTGACTGGAAGAAGTATTACTGCGAAAAACGTTCAATGTATTACAGACTCTGGAGGGAAAGGGATTGCGGTTGTCTGCAACCATAAGAATAATGACGAAGTAAAGGCAGTTTTTGATTTGATTGAGAAAAATGAAGGAAGGCTGGACATACTTGTTAATAATGCCTGGGGCGGCTATAACAGACTTCGTAACAGAAAAAAATATGCCGGTTTCAAATGGAATGCTCCTTTCTGGGAACAGCCTTTTGATTTATGGGAGGAGATGAACATAGTTGGTGTTCGGTCAAATTTTATTGCTGCAAGCTATGCTGCAAAATTAATGCTGAAACGAAAAACCGGGCTTATCGTAAACATTTCTTTCTTTGCAAGTCGTAAATACTATGGAAATGTTATTTATGGAGTTGCAAAGGCGGCAGTTGATAAAATGACTGCGGATATGGCAATCGAACTCAAAAAACACTTTATTACCTGTGTGTCCCTGTATCCCGGATACATTGATGATAATAAAAAAAATCCAAATCCGAAAAAGGAATCCTCAATTTTTGTGGGCAGAGCAATTGCATCATTGGCGATGGATAAAAATATAATGAAAAAAAACGGCCAAATATTGGTCGCAGCTCTCCTTGCAAAAGAGTATGGGTTTTATGACGTGGATGGAACTCAACCAGATCCTTTTGACAAATTATAAAGATCAATATCTTAATTCAGGACTGATCAAATTTAAGCTGTTTTAACTTTTCTTTTTCCGTTTAAAATAATAAATTCTGACATTCGATCATTTCTTGTTGTCTGCGATTTTTTTGTCACATCGCAATTTATTCACGCAAAAATAAATCCCGGCATATATGTTTTTCATTCGGCAACAAACATTAGTTATTGGAGGGAAAGTATGAAAGATTTGACTTATTCGCTTTTGATTTCATTTATATTAATAAGTTGTAACTCAAACAATTACGAAAATAATGTGAGGGAAGTTATGCCAGATAAAAGTGTTGCGAATTCAGATTCTATCCCAAAAGTTACCGGAATAGGCGGGATTTTCTTTTTCTCGGAAAATCCGGAGGAAACGAAAAAATGGTATGCTGAGAATTTGGGACTTGTTACGAATGAATGGGGGTCAACTTTTGAATTCCGGAACACAAACCGTCCCGATGAGATTAATTATTTGCAATGGAGTCCTTTCAAAAGTGGAAGTGAATATTTTGCACCTTCCAAAAGAGAATTTATGATTAATTACAGGGTGCAAAATATAGAGGGGCTGGTGAAAAAGCTGGAGGCTAACGGTGTCAGGATTCTTGATACACTCGAGACATATGACTACGGGAAATTCATTCACATCATGGATGCCGAAGGGAATAAAATTGAGCTGTGGGAACCAATCGATAGTGTTTTAACAAAGATTGATGCAGAGACTACCAAATAACAGATACTTAGATAAATAATTCCCCTGTTTTTGCACTTTTGCCAGGTGATTATTGAAGGTTTTCCTTTTTGGTGTAACATCAATTTTTCTGAGATCATTGCTAAATAATTATTAAATAATAAGATAAAAAATATGTCCAATATTAATGAACTTACTCCAGAACAAGTTAGTGTGCTGTTTGGAATCTTAAAAACACGTTTCGAAAAAAATATGAAACGGCATCATAATATTGAATGGAACGCAGTCCATTTAAGGATTGAAACATCTTTGCAAAAACTATGGTCTCTTCATCAGATGGAAAATACAGGCGGAGAGCCCGATGTAATTGGGTTTGATGAACTGACAGGTGAATACATCTTTTATGATTGCTCGGCTGAAAGTCCGAAAGGACGCAGGAGCCTTTGCTATGATCGTGCTGCACTCGATACAAGAAAAGAATTTAAGCCCGAAAACAACGCGATTGACTTTGCAGCAGAAATGGGAATCGAATTGCTTACTGAAAGTCAGTACTTGCAGCTCCAGACTTTAGGGGATTTTGATACAAAAACTTCAAGCTGGTTATCAACACCGGATGAAATAAGGAAACTTGGGGGCGCACTTTTTGCTGACTACCGTTTTGGCAGGGCTTTTATTTACCATAATGGTGCACAATCCTATTATTCTGTCAGAGGTTTCCGGGGTTCGTTGCGGGTATAGATCAATCTGGCTTGCAAATTGTGTTGTAAATTTAATATACACTATGAATTACAATAATATAAAGTTATATTTGCACAATAAAGCATACTACTTTATTGTGCAAATAATGGTATATTAAAATTATGTTTATAGAAGATGTCCAAAAATATCTTAATGAAACGTTGGGTTTATCTGCTGATGTTATGCCATTAAGTGAACCCCGGGGGTTACCATTTTTTATCCACGAATTGTACGATCTGCATTTAGTACAACTGCTTGGAACTGAAATAGTGTTTGTACGGCGGAGAAACAGTGATGAATTCAGGATTATTCAGTCTGGCAAGCATTTAGATATTATTAGCAGAGTTTTTAATAAGAAGGTAGTTTTAGCGCTGGATAATATCGCTTCCTATCACCGAAAAAGACTTATTGCCAAGAGAATAAATTTCATTGTGCCAGGCAGGCAGTTTTTTTTACCTGAATTGCTATTAGACTTAGGTGAAATAACCATTCGCAAGGGAAATAGGAAAAAACCCACAAGGCTGCTTCCCTCCGCACAACTACTGTTAATATATTATATCCTGCAGAGAAACAATAATTGGAACCCTGAGGGGCATCCTTTAAAAGAAATTGCGGTCAAATTGGGATATTCAGCGATGGCGATTTCCAATGCTGTCAATAATCTTAAAGAACTTGGACTTGTGGAATTAAAAGGCACAAAAGAAAAATATCTCCATTTCTCTACTGTCCGTAATGAACTATGGAAGACAGCAATAAATAAGCAGTATTTTACTGATCCGGTTCTTAAAACTGTTTATACAGATACAAAACCACAGAATTTGTTGATGTTAAAGTCGAATATTTCTGCACTCGCAGAATATACCGATCTTGGTGAGGACAGGCGAAAGTATTTTGCTCTTGAAAAAGACATTTTTCACCATTCTCTAAGGAACGGGCTGCTGGTCAACTTGAATGAATATGAAGGTGAATACGCGCTGGAAGTATGGAAATATAATCCTTCTTCCTTAACGGAGGGCTTGTTATCTGAGAGTGATGCTGTTGATCCACTCTCTCTCTTTCTTAATCTAAGAGCCAGCAGTGATCCCCGCATTGAAATAGCTCTTGAGCAAATGGTGAGAAAGTTTTTATGGTAAGAGGGTTAGATATCTTTAGAAAATATTTTGAGAATTTTCCTGAAAATTATATCATAATTGGCGGTACTGCATGCGATATTTTGCTCGATGAAGCGGGTTTTATTCCGAGGGCAACAAAGGATATTGATATTATTCTCATTATTGAAGCTCTGAGCAAAAAATTTATTGAGAAATTTTGGGAATTCATTGAAGAAGGGAGATACCGGCAACGTGAAAAATCCAGCGGGAAAAAGGAATATTATCGTTTTCTGCGTCCTGAAGTTGAATCATTCCCTTATCAGTTAGAATTATTCTCAAGGACACCTGATTCCATCACCCTTAAAAAAGGAATGCACCTCACCCGGATACCGGTTGCTGAATCGCTATTAAGTCTCTCAGCAATATTGATGGATCAAACTTATTATAGTTTTATAATGCAAAATAGTCATGCATCAGGCGGGCTGCATCTTGCAAATATTGAGTCACTCATTTGTCTGAAAGCCAAAGCATTTCTGGAGATTAATGAGCGTTTAGAAAAAGGTCAGATGGAAGAAACGAAACAATTGAAAAAGCATAAGGCAGATATCTTTCGATTAATTACTCTGCTCGAACCTGTTAAAGAACTTACTTTACCTGAACTTATTCAAGCGGATCTTAACGATTTTATTACAAGGGTGGAAGATTCTCTTCCGGATGAGATGATATTCAGGGAAATGGGATTGAGGAATATTGAGCTTTTAAAATTGTTCAATCAGTTTAAAAACTCTTTCCGCATTTCGTAATTCTGTGAATTAATACCGAATACTTGACTCTGCGGGGAGAAATATCATGTTGTTAATATCAGCCCGAAATGATGTCAGGAAGTTGAGAATATAAATGTTCCCTCTTATTTCTTAATCAGGTGGAGAGTCTTTTGGAGGTAAGTGGACAGGTCGGTCAAACGGAATCAACATAATTTTTTATTGAAGATTAGTTTTGATATCAGTTTAGGAGGTGATGTGGACGGTGAATTTTCCCGGATCATGGAGTTTATTTCAAAAAACAAGAGCGATCACAATCGCAACGGAATGGCGAGATACGGTATAAACGTTGAAAATGCCTATGGAGTATCTGTTGCGGCACTTAGAAGAATGCTAAAGGGGATAAAAAGAAACCACGACCTGGCGCAGAAGTTATGGGATTCCGGAATTCACGAAGCTCGGATAACCGCAACTCTTCTTGAAGAAATTCAAGCTGTCACGCCTGAGCAGATGGATAAATGGTCAGCGGAGATTGATTCCTGGGATTTATGCGATCAGATGTGCAGCAATTGTTTTGTGCATACACAATATGCAGTGGAAAAAGCGGTTGAATGGAGCGGGTCAGAACTTACTTTCAGAAAACGGGCGGGTTTTGTGCTTATCGCTACCCTCGCTGTTCATTATAAGCCGAAAAATGATGCCCTGTTCCGCGAATTCCTGCATCTTGTTATAAGGGAAGCTGCTGATGAAAGGAATTTCGTGAAGAAAGCAGTTAACTGGGCATTAAGACAGATCGGAAAGAGGAATCATGCATTAAGGGGGGAGGCAATTATTATCTCGCAGGAGCTCACAAAGAGAAAAGAAAAAGCCGCCGTGTGGGTGGGGAAAAATGCTTTGCGCGAATTGATGATACCGGGTCTTTATGTAAGAGATAAATAGCACTAAACGCTTCAGAAATGTATATTCCAGGCAAATGCTGATTTTAGTTAAAATTTAAGTTGTTGTAATTAAATAATTAACTGTGTGCCCTATGCTTTAGATTGACAAATTATTGATCGGTTTTGCAGGATTTACTATTTTTGAGTGGATATAAAAATCCGTTTATGGGCTTTTATATCCTAGATGCTTTGAGATTCTCAATATGATAGTTTCTAATATAAGACTATAGAATCTTAATATATATAGAGATAGTAATGAGTACAATATCAAGACGTAGCTTTATCAAGACGGGGATAGCCGCCGGTTCAGTAATGCTGGCATCGCCAAAAGATGCTCGTCCCGCAGAAGTAAAAACATTGCCCCCGGACAGAAGGGGAGTACTAGTCGATACTACAGTATGTATCGGCTGCAGAAGGTGTGAATGGGCGTGTAAAAATGCACATTCATTACCAGCAGGCGACATCACCGATTATGATGATGAGAGTGTATTCGCCAATAAAAGAAGACCTGACGATAAGGCATTGACAATAGTAAACCGATACGAAAAAATCGGGGATGAAAGGTTTCCTACTAATGTAAAAATACAGTGTATGCACTGTGAACAGCCGGCTTGTCTTTCGGCCTGCATTGTAGGTGCATTTAAAAAAGATGATACAGGAGCGGTTGTCTGGGATACTGATAAATGTATTGGCTGCCGTTACTGTATGGTTGCCTGCCCATTCCAGATTCCTGCTTTTGAATATGAAAAAGCTCTTGATCCCAAAATCATGAAATGTGACTTCTGCATTGACCGCCAGAAAAATGGTGAATTACCGGCGTGTGTTGAAATTTGTCCGGCAGAAGCGCTGACCTTTGGTAAACGATCTGAACTTATTACCCTTGCGCACAGAAAGATTGAACTCTTTCCGGAAAGATATTACAATAAAGTTTATGGTGAAGCCGAAGTTGGAGGCACATCATGGCTGTATCTTGCGTCGAGGGAGTTTATGGAACTTGGTTTTCTTAAACTCGGCACGAATCCTGCTCCGGGAGTATCTGAATCAATTCAACATGGAATATTTGCTTACTTTGTCCCCCCGATTGCATTTTATGCACTTCTTGGCGGGGTAATGTGGCTTAATAAGAACAGAAACAGAGGGGAGGAGTGATATGAGCGGACATTCAAATGCTTATCCTATAAAAGCTAAATTCCTCACTCCAACTGTATGGGGTTTGATTATTCTTGCTGCAACAGCTGTACTTATTGTTCTAGCACGATTAATCTTTGGAATTGGTAGTGTTACGAATCTCTCCAATTCAACCCCGTGGGGATTATGGATTGGAGTTGACGTTGGCGCCGGTGTTGCACTTGCAGCGGGCGGTTTTACTACTGCTGCTATTGCGCATATTATGAACCGGGAAGAGTTTCACTCAATCGTTAGACCGGCTTTGCTTACTGCACTTCTTGGCTATACTTTTGTCGCTTCAAGTGTAATGATCGATATCGGAAGGTGGTATTATATCTGGCATCCGTTGATAATGTGGAACGGAAATTCTGCTTTATTCGAAGTAGGCATTTGCGTTATGATTTATCTTACTGTTCTTTATATCGAATTCCTTCCGATAGTTACGGAAAGATTTATTGGTCATGTCAATCTTCCCGGATTCCTTAAAATGTTGAACAGACCGATTGATAAATTTTTACGAATACTCGACAGAGGACTAAATACTACAATGTCATTCTTTATTATTGCAGGTGTTGTTCTCTCATGCCTTCATCAATCTTCACTCGGCACACTTATGATAATTGCCGGACCAAAGATGCATCCGCTCTGGCAAACACCAATATTACCATTGCTTTTCCTTTTATCAGCCTTCTCTGTCGGATTTCCAATGGTTATTATGGAAGCTTATATTTCGGCTAAATCCTTCAAACTCAGGCACGAAACGGAAGTTATTTCGAAACTTGCCAGATTTGTGGGTCCGCTCCTTGGCATATATTTTGCCTTTAAAATTGGTGATATGGTAATAAGGGAAACATTTGTTTACCTTACAGAATTTACCCTTGCAAGTACAATGTTTGTGATTGAATTATTATTTGGAATAATAATTCCTCTGAGAATGTTTCTCAGCCGTTCAGTATTAAAATCACCACTTGCACTGTTTATTGCATCCTCGCTTGTGATCTTTGGGGTGCTTTTTAACAGGTTCAATAATTTTATTATTGCTTATAATCCTCCGTTTACCGATGCAAGGTATTTTCCATCGATTTATGAATTTTTACTTACTATCGGATTTATTGCTTTCGAAGTGCTTTTATATAGAGCTTGTGTGATGATTTTTCCTGTTGTATCAAAGGACGATCACCAGGGACGCAGCACCAAATATGCAATCAGGTGGAAAGTATGAAGAAATTACTGTTATTTATTATCGTAACTGTTTCATTTATTTCCGCGCAGAACAACATGCGCAGAATGTCGGCTGATCTTAATTGCTCTACCTGTCATTCATGTGAAAATCCGACTAAATCGAATCCCTGCCTGAAGGAATGCCTAAGGCATGAAATTATAACGGTGCACAATAGTCCTTCGGATGGACCTGAAAACATAATTCTTAATTTTATTAAAACGAAAAATGATCTTTTCAAACCTGTGAATTTCAGTCACAAAGTTCATTCCGAAATGGCTGAAATGTCAGGCGGCTGTACTACATGTCATCACTATAACCCGCCAGGAGATATTCTTTCCTGCAGGGAATGCCATGAAAATGACAGGGCAAGGAAAGATATCAGCAAGCCCGATCTTAAGGGCGCATATCACCAACAATGTCTCAATTGCCATAGGGAATTGGAATTAAACACAGAATGCGAATCCTGCCACGCATATAATTCCCAGGTTTCTCTTAAGTCAAAGGCTGATGCACAAAAAACATTTAAACCCACTGGTTCACATAAATCAGTAACCCGCCCTGCTGTGCTTACCTATAAAAGTTCGTATCAAAATGGGTCGGTTGTAACATTTCATCATAAGGATCATATTGATCTGTTTGGGCTTAATTGTACTCAGTGTCATACCAGCCAAAACTGTGGTGATTGCCATACAGCAAAATCTTTAAAAGAAGCAAAACCTGTTGCAGTTAACAAAAACTCAGATCACGCACTTTGTAAGGATTGTCATGATGTTAAAGGAAATTCATGCAATAAGTGCCATGCGGAAAATGTAAAACCAGGATTCGAACATAAAAGAAGCACCGGTTTTGATGTCTCACGTTTCCATGGTGACCTGAGATGTACGCAGTGTCATACAAAAGGATTTAAAGGACTCGACCCGAATTGTTCTTTTTGCCACCAGGGCTGGACTCCCGAAACTTTCAGGCATGGAAAAACCGGGTTGATTCTCGATGAGATTCATGTAGAATTAGACTGTGAGAACTGCCATAAAGAAATGAATTTCAGAATCAAACCTGATTGTTCTGATTGTCACGATGATAAATCATTTCCTGAATTTCTACCTGGCAAAAAAGGAACAATAAAATGAAGCGTCATATAGGCAGCAAAATTATTATTGCAGTCAGTATTGTAGCTGCCTTTGTAATCGGAATTTACGCGCTGGTAACCATCAGGGCCCAGCGCGATATTATGCTCGGGGAAATGATCCGGAATTCGAACCAATTAAGCGAGGTTGTCCGCAGGAGTTTACATCGGGATATGCTCTCTAACAGCAGAGAAAATATCCTCGATATTATTAATACTATTGGTACCGAGCCTGGAATAAAAGAAGCCCGTGTTGTAAATAAAGAAGGCGAGGTTGTTTACAGTTCAAAATCCTCAGATATTGGCAAATTACTCGACATGGAGGATGAAAGCTGCTACATCTGTCATAAGGCGAATGAACCTCTTGTCAGTCTTCAGATGACGGAGAGGAGCAGGATCTATAAACTGAACCCTGATTCATCGAGTGTAATGGGCATAATCAACCCTATATATAATCAGCCCAGTTGTTATAATGCAGATTGCCATGCACATTCAAAAGATAGGAAAGTGCTTGGTGTTCTGGATATCGTGGTCTCTCTTGAAGCGATGGAAAAACAGATAATTAAGAGTGAACTTTCAGTTTTGAGTTTCGCTTTTTTTGCGCTTCTGACGCTCGGTTTGGTTATCTCGTTTCTTATTAACAGGCTTGTGACCAAACCTGTTAATAAATTAGTAAAAGCTACAACAGAAATTGCTGCAGGTAATCTTAATTTCCGCATTGAATTAAAACACAAGGATGAACTTGGGAGGCTGGTGGATTCATTTAATGAAATGACCCGAAAACTTTCTGAAGCAAGGCAGCAATTGTTTCAGTCTGACAAGATGGCTTCTTTGGGAAGACTTGCTGCAGGAGTTGCTCATGAGATTAATAATCCACTCACAGGGGTGCTTACTTACAGTTCATTCCTGATGAAACGAGCTCAAAATAATCCTGAACTTCTTGAAGACCTGAAAGTTATAGTCCGCGAAACCAAACGAAGCAGGGAAATTGTAAAAGGTCTTCTTGATTTTGCGCGCCAGTCCGCTCCTAAAAAAGTCCGGGCTGATCTTTATGAGATTCTTGACCGCGCAATAAAAGTTGTTGAGAATCAGCTTGTTCTTAACCATATCAATATTGATAAGCGATATTCAGATACGCTCCCTCAGGTAACTATGGATGTTAATCAGATGCAGCAGGTTTTCTTAAATCTGCTTATCAATGCATCTGATGCTATCGGGGATAAAGGGGGTAAAATTTCAATTTCGACCTCTTTAATAAAACTTGACCCCAAAGGGATAACAAGGATGACAAAAGCTGTCTGTCCCAAAGGGCACGACCTGATTGACAATGAATTGAAAATTGGCGGTTTCCCCTCAATTAAAGTTGCATTTAAACAATCATTTACGGAAGGATATATAAATCTTGATCCGGTTTATGGCAGATATATGCACCATTTCGGAAAGGATTTTAATTCCGCTGAGAGTGCTGAAGTAAGTTGCTCACAATGTAAAACATCGCTTATGCCTCAGGGACATCAATGCCCGCAATGTTCAAGACCTATGGTTGTTCTTGCGATACCAGGGGAAGGAAATGTTGAAATATGTCTTAACACAAAATACAATTATGAACGCTGGGAAAAAGTTGATCTGACAGGTGAAAGAGATTTTCTTCAGATTGAGATCAGTGATTCTGGTCCGGGAATTCCAGAAGAAAATCTTGAGAAGATTTTCGAACCGTTTTTTACTACAAAAGGGCAGAAAGGTACTGGACTTGGTCTGGCTGTGATATGGGGTATTATCGATAACCACGGTGGAACGATAACTGTTGACAGTGCAGCAGGTAAGGGTACCACTTTCAAAGTAAGGATACCGGTGAATTAGAATAATATGGCCGCTAAAAAAGACATATTGATTATTGACGACGAACAGGTGGTAATTGAAGGAGCCGGAAAAATTTTATCCGCATATGGATACAGTTTTGAAGGTGCACTTAATGCAGAATCAGCTTTTTCACTGCTGAAGAAAAAGAACATTTACAGGCTGATATTATCCGATATTAAACTGCCTGATAAAGACGGCTTCCAGATTCTCGAAAAACTGACAGCTGAAGATATCACAATTCCTGTGATTATGATAACCGGCTTTTCCACTATGGAGTACGCTGTAAAAGCCTTACAGTTCGGAGCTATTGATTTTTTGCCCAAACCGTTTACTGTTGAAGAGATTATATCGAAGGTAATGCGTGGACTTGCCTATTCTGATATCCGGACAAAATATCTTGCCCAGCAGGAAAATCCTGTTTTCGATTCGGAAATCTTCTTCGTCCCGACACCGTCACAGTACGCATCCCTAGGAAATATTTCCTGGGCTTTTGAAACCGGTGATGGGGTTTTTAACATAGGAATGACAGACGTTTTCCTTAAAACAATCGGGCAGCCTGAAAGTCTCGAACTGAAAAAAGAGGGTGAACAGATATTCCAGGGCAGTCCCTGCCTTATTATCAGTGCAGGCGAAGAGATAGAGCATGAACTGCTTGCTCCGTTCAGCGGTAAAATTATAGAAGTGAATAAAAAATTAGTTAATGATACAATTTTACTCGAGAAGGACCCCTATTTCGATGGATGGATATACAAAATAATCCCTCAGAATCCAGAAACCGAAATGCAGATTCTTTCCGGGTTTACCAGTTATGTAATTTGAAAAACAGTTTGAACAATAAATATACCGGAGTTACACTATGTGGATGATAATATTAGGATTATTAATTCTATTTATTCTCGGAGATATCCTTATGCGTTTTCTCGTAAAACAGCACAGGGAGAAAAAAATCAAAGAAGAACGTGCTAAAATTCTTGCGGAAAGTATAAAAATTGATTTTACTTCAGAAGCAAAATCACTTAAAAGAGCTGAAGTTAAAAATCCTAAAGCAAGAATTCTCGCCGTAGATGATGAGGAAGTAATCCTTGGAAGTTTCAGGAAAATTCTTGTCCTTGATGGTTATTCTGTGGATACTGTCGAATCGGGAAAAGAGGCACTCGGACTCATTCAGAAGCATCATTACGATTTTGTATTTACTGATCTTAAAATGCCGGAAATGGATGGGGTTGATGTTGCCAAAGGAGTAAAACACCTCAGGCCGGATATCGATGTGATTATTATTACAGGATATGCTACTGTTGAAACAGCCGTTGAATGTATGAAATATGGCGCAATGGATTATATGCAGAAACCATTCACCGAAGATGAACTTCTCGAAAATGTAAACAAATTCGTAGTGAAAAGAAATTCAAATATCGAAAAATTATTAAAACCAAGGGTTCAGATCACGCATCTTACGGCCAACGAATCAAGCATGCCTGATGAATACTTTCTGCCTGGCGGAGTATTTATCAGTGATTGGCATACATGGATGGCAATTGAAGAATCGGGTGAGGTTAAAGTTGGAATCGATGATTTCGCAAATAAACTTATCGGGGATATTGAGGGAATCGAAGTTCCAAACCTTGGGATGGACGTAAAGAAAGGTCAAGTGCTTTTCAGTCTCAGGGTAGGTAAAACAGTTATCAACTTCAAGTCACCAATCACCGGAAAGGTGAAAAAAGTGAATCAAAACCTTGTTGATGATCCTTCATTATTAAAAGTTACTCCATATGAGAAACATTTTATATGTATTATTGATTCCGAAAAACTTGATGAAGAGATCCGTGAACTTATGATAGGTAATACCGCTGTTAATTTTATTCAGGATGAGATTGAGAGATATCAGCTTGCAATGCAGAGAATTGTAAAATTCCTTGATGCAGGTTCTTTTGATGAAAAAGAAAAGAATTTTATTGGGGCGCTTTCCAAGATCGATTCTTTCCATCGCGAAGAACTCGCTGAAAAGTTTTTTGTTAAGTAAAAATATTTTTTAGATAATGGAGGCTGATATTTCATAATAATTGGAATATCAGCCTTTTTTTTAATATTAATTTTTGCCGGGTTTTCCTGCAGATTTGATGATTTTGAATTTATTTTCAATATTCATTAATAATAGACCGATTGAATCTGTTGTAACCGGAAAATGAATGTATCAGTTACAACGCCTCACCTGATTTTCTCCTTGAGTGTCGAATAGCCGTTTCTGCTTATCGGCAGTTTTTCACCATTTTTTAAAATCGCGAGATAGCTTTCTTTTTCCAGTAATTCTACCTGTTTTAAAAATTCAAGATTGATTATGTAAGATCGGTGTATGCGTATAAAACTTTCATTTGGAAGTGTCTCTTCGAGTTCTTTCATCCGTTTTTGTTTCAGATATTTACCTTCGGAAGTAACAATATTCACAAAATCATCCTGTGCTTCAAAATATAAAATATCTTCAACAGGGATTATGAGGATATTATTACGATGTTTTACAACGAGTCTGTGCAGACGCTCAGACGTTCTATATTCAATTTGTGATCCAGGTTTTTCTCTCTCAGAGTTAGTCCTTATCCTGGCGATAGCCTTCAGCACTGCTTCTTCAAATCTTTCCTGAGAAAAGGGCTTTAGAAGGTAATCAACTGCACTCACCTCAAATGCTTTCAGAGCGTATTCATCATATGCAGTTGTAAATATCACAGCAGGACTCTCATCAATAAGTTCCAGCATTTCAAAACCAGTGAGTTTCGGCATCTGAATATCAAGGAAAATGAGGTCTGGTTTTTGAACGGAAATTACTTTTACCCCCTCAAATCCGTTTGCACATTCGCCGATTATCTCGAGGTCAATTATTTTCTTCGAATAACTCTTAAGGATTTGTCTTGCAAGTTCTTCGTCATCAATTATAAGTGTACGAACTTTTGAATCTTTCATATCTTTATTTCATGCGGTATTAGAATTTTAACTTTATACTCATTCACCGATTTCTCAATTTTTAACAGATTATCATTGTTATATGATAATTTCAACCGGCTTTTTACATTATTTAATCCGATGCCCTCTCCCTTTTTTGTAACTGCAACCGGGTCATAGTCATTGCTTATTATTAATTCACTATACCCCGATAATCTTCTGCATGAAAATTTAATGCCTACAGATGTAAGACTTTCGTAAACTCCATATTTTATGGCATTTTCGAAGAGAGGCTGTAATATCATTGAAGGAATTTTTAGTTTCTCGCAGTCTTCCGACAAATTTTCTGTGTAAATAAATTTATTCCCAAATCTCACCTTCTCAATCGAAAGATACAGCCGTATGGATTTTAATTCTTCAGCCAGGGTAATAAACGCATTTTTATTTACTGAAAGAGTCAGTCTGAAAAATTCAGCAAGTTTAATTGTCATATCCCTTGCTTTATCTGGTTCATTGAGTGTAAGTGAACTTATCGAATTCAGGCAGTTAAAGATAAAATGTGGATTGATCTGATATTTCAAAGATCTTAGTTCTGCTTCCCTGACCATTTTTGATAATTCAATTTCAGCGATCTCTTTCTCACGTGATTTCTGGTAATAAATAATCACGTAATTCACTGCTGTCAGCAATGCATAGTAGAAAATTCCTGCAAATGCTCTCCAGAAATATTCCGACATGAGGTATTTATGATCATTCTGTGCCAGCAGGTTAAGAATTAATAGCGATGATCCAACCCAAAGAACTGAAAAAATCAAAGCGGCAGCGAGGTGATTTATAATTGCCGTTACTGTATTGCTTTTTTCAAATGCAATATCCGTTGTAGAGTACCAGAGATTTATTCCAATGATCATCAGAAGCAGATTGGATACAAGACTATCCTTTATCGCATCCGGGAGTGGAAACCCGGATGCGAAGAATAATAAGGAAAAATGTGCTCCTGCAGGGATAATAAATAATGACAGGTATAGATAAAGAAGTTTTCTCTCTTTATAAAAAGGATTACTCATTTAAAACTACCTGCATTAAATAATTGATAATTCGATATCTTGCTTTGGCCATTACAATTTTTACTTATCAGGATTTGAGTTCACATCCGCCAAAAAGACATAAACCGGTAATATACAATGTTCCCTTTGTTTCTTCAGAGATACTGCTTTCTTTTCTATATCGTTTATCGTCCACTCCGCCGAATATTGAATTAACATTAACTACAATTTTGAATCCTTCCGGAATCCATATTTCTGTTCCTCCGAAGATTGTCGTGATATTGAGTTCATGTTCTCCCTGCGCTATATCACAATCATAAAAATCGAGTTGGGTTGAGGCAAAAAGTGTAAAAGTTTTACCACCGCGGAAATTTTGAGATTTAATTATAGTCTTTTTACTGCTGAATACTGAAACTTCATCAATATAATCCTGGAAATCTTCCGAAGTGCTTTCAGTAAATTCTTTATCCTGCTCTGTATATTTTCCTCGTCGCCCATCATTTTTTTTAAAAAGGGTGTAAAGACCAATAACAATTATTATGATAGGCCAGTATTCAGAGAGGAATTCACCGAATGGGTAATTCAGATAATCAACCACATGAAATAGTAAACCAACCGAAACAAGTAATACTCCGAAATTGCTTCTGCCGCTCGTATTGATCAGAATTATGCCTCCGATTATTATCAGTATTGTAGGGAAGCTGAAAATCATATCTGAAAGATCAATGTTAAAAAGATCAAGATTATCGAAAAAAAACAGTACGCCGATTCCAATCAGCAAATAGCCTACAATATTCACAGGGTCAAATCTTTTCATTTTATTCTCCGTTAATTTTTTATTTCACCGCCGCCAAAGATCACAACCCCGCGGATCAGCAATGTTTTCGAACTTTCTTTTTCAACCTGGGCATAATTTCTTCTTTTGTCTGAAAAACCGCCAAGGATTGGCATTACATCGACCTGAACATTCCAATCTTCAGGCACAATCAGAGTGCTTCCTCCGAACATTGCAAAAATCTCTATTACAGCGATGCCTTCAGGCAGGGTTGAGTCGGAAAGATCAATTTCAGATCCTCCAAAAATATTCGTAATCTTTCCACCCTGGATAGGTTTCAGGTTGTATTTTTTCTTCCCTCCACCAAAAATTGCCGAATCATTCAGTGAGTTCGGACCTGAAAGATTTGTCGGCTCGAAGTTCCCGAGTCGTCCGGTGTTTTTCATAAGCAGGTAAATTCCAAAAAGAACGAATATTGCTGGCCAGGCGTCGGGGATAAGTCCAATTATACCAATTCCTGTTAAAAGAATTCCAGTCGAACGGGTCCCGGAACCTAAAGCCAGCACCAGTCCGATAAAGATGAGAATAGACTGCCACCTGAATATGTAATAAAAGGGGAAATCTATAATGTATAGATTATCCAGAAAAAATAATACGCCGAGAATAATCAGTGCCAGGCCTGTCACCATTCTCATACCGGATCGTTGCTGCATATTTCCTCCATTTTTTTGTTTGACTGATCCAAAATTAACTTGAAAAATAAATGGATAGAATGGCTAATCGGCGAGTTGCGGAAAAAATTCGGTGAATGGCGGACAAAATGAAAAAGAGTTATTCATTTGGAGGCTGCATTCCACTCCAAAAAATAATATAAATTATCAATCCAGGTATCATTATTGAGAGTAGAGTAAGAACTGTCCAGAGAATCCTGACAACCCATGGTGAGATTTTATGATACTCTGCTATACCGCCGCAAACTCCCGCAAGATACCTATCATCAGAACGCTTGTAACGGGAAACGAATGAATTCATTTTCTTTTCGATCATAATGTAAAATCATCTCCAACAATAAAATAATGCAAGGATTTGATAGTACAAAATGAAAAAAACAGCGGGGAAAAATAAAAAAAACCGGGCTTTACAGCCCGGCGCAGAGGTAATTTACCTGACCAACAAGTAAACTATTTTAATAATAGCATCTTCTTTATTGATGTGTAATCTTTACAAATCAGTCTGTAGAAATAAACTCCGCTCGCCAGCCTTAGTTCGTCAGCGTTTAGAGTTATGTTGTAGTAACCTGCTTCAAGTTCCTCATTTACCAGTGTGGGTACTTTTTTGCCGGTTATGGAATATAGCTCAAGTTTTACAAGGGAATTCACGGGTAATTGGTACTCAATCCTTGTGGTAGGATTAAATGGATTCGGATAATTCTGCTCAAGTACAAATTCAACCGAAAGAAGATTCACATCAACTTCAACAACATCGGAGTATTCAAACTTAATGTCATTATCAATTTGGTTTAAGCGATATAAATATTTTCCGGCATCAACTGATTCATCAACAAAGGAATACTGCTTAACCGAATTACTGTTACTGCTGCCGTCAACAAAACCAATCATCTCCCATGTCGCTCTATCATCGAGAGAGGTTCTCTCAATTTCAAATCCATAATTGTTTACTTCGGTGGCAGTTTGCCAGGTTAACTCTACATTGCTTTCTTTTATCTTTGCGGTGAACAATGTTAGTTCAACAGGCAGAGGAGTTGCGGCGAGGTTTTGCCAATCTAAATATGGATATCCATTATTAAAGTCTGAATGAATATTCCAGATACCTTCGAGCCATTACCCTTGAAATCCCAGCCAGTACATCCGAGTGAAACATTTGCAATAACATTGTGGGTTCCATTTAAAAAGTACATAGTAACTTCTCCTTTAATATCCGAAGTATTTAAAGCTTGAATTACGACTTCGATAGCCCAAGGACAGCTATAATTAGTAAAAGTTTTTTCATTTTGCTCTTTTTGTTATTGTGCGTGGATAATAGTCTGATTTTAGTTATACGACTATGTATTACTATATTAAAAAAACCGCAGGAACCTGTTACGCACAGCTTCCTGCGGCTGTGATTTGTTCCCTTAAATTTTGGAAACAAGAAAGAGAGTAACCAGCAGAACGCCAAAACTTAGAGCGCCAGAAAAGAAGTACAAAATTTTGTTAAATATCGCTTTTTCTTTCGGCGTGTACTTGTTATTGTACTCTGTATCTCCTTGATAATCCCCCTGGCTGATAGACCAACCGCTTATTATTGTTTTTTCATTCATATTTTTTTCCCCTTCTATATGGTAATCTCTATTATATATATATTGTTCTTACTCATTCTCTTACTCTTTATGTTTATCTGTAGAGCCGTTGCTAAACATGTCGGGATATGCAACGATGCTACAAAAACTTCTAACATCTCGCTTTACTTTATTAGTACC
>Ga0172375_10002104_pt1 | contig 31505 bp, 13 predicted proteins | sample LakKiv1m_FD_114537 | JGI IMG/M metagenome (GOLD analysis project Ga0172375, IMG submission 114537) | Freshwater microbial communities from Kabuno Bay, South-Kivu, Congo - kab_092012_11.1m | ecosystem: Environmental > Aquatic > Freshwater > Lake | place: Democratic Republic of the Congo... | reverse complement strand
TCCGAGCGCGGCGTTTCCAACGGCTGCGACCGTGTTCGTGGTGGCCAACCTGAACAGCGACGATGCTTACAACCTGTTGACGACGCGCAGCAACACTGGCTGGTGGCGGTATAACGGGGATGGAATGAGCTATGTGGGTGTGTTCCGGACATCCCGTCTGGAGTCGTTCTGCACCATGCCGAGTTGCGGAGCTCGTATATTCGCCGTGGAAAGCAGCGGCGCAAGATGGGAGATGTGGGTTGACGGGGTTTCAAAAGGCACCGCCGCTGCCAACTACAATGCCGGCAGTGACTATCGGATCGGGAGGCCGGACGATTCCGTCACCGGTGCAAAAAATCTGAACGGCGATATTGCCGAGATCCTCATATACGATCGGCCGCTGCCTGCGACCGAGCGCCAGAAGGTTGGCGCATACCTGGCGAGGAAATACGGGCTGCCGGATCCGTACCGGAACGGGACCTCGTTTGTGTGGGTAAGGGTACCGACCCTGGCCGGCACCAATACGTCAATCTGGGCGTTTTGGGGCAAAAACGGCGCGACGGCGCCGGCCTACCGGACCAACGGAGCAGTCTGGGCAAGCAGCTACCTTGGCGTGTGGCACATGGACCAGCTGAGCGACACCGATTCTTCACCGAAGGGATACCACGGCACAGCACAGGGAACGATCCTGCAATCGGGGGGACGGGTGGGTAAGGCCAACGATTTTGATCCCACCACGGACTTTGTCAAGGTGACGGACCAGAACGACTTCACGCTCAGCAGCGACTACACCGTCAGCGCATGGGTCCACCGCGATTCACTTGGGCTCTGGCGGGCATTCTGCGGCACGTACAACGGTGCCGGGTTCATCTTTGCCCTCGACGACACTGTCAGCAGTACGGTGCAGTTCTGGGATGGCGCGTGGCGGCCAAGCACGGTTGCCGTGACACCGGGTACATGGAACCATCTCGCCTACACCAGGACCGGCGCGGAAGGCAAGTTCTACGTCAACGGTAGTAACGTCTACACCCGGTCAGACGCACAAGCCGCGGGAAACGGGGCTGACCTGGAGTTGGGCGGCGGCGGCACAAGCTGGAACTCCTACCGTTTCGACGGGCGTGTGGATGAGGTCCGGATAGCAAACGTCAAGCGGTCTCCAAACTGGCTCTGGGCATCGTGGCGTAACCAGGCGTTTCCCACGAGTTTCGTCGTGCGTTCCACCGTCCAGGCCGGAGGGATACCGCTGGTCCTGAACCGAACGGCCACGAACGTCAATGCCACCAGCGCGAACATGAACGGCACCCTGGTGTCCACCGGTCTGGCGTCAACAGTAGTGCGCGTTTTCTGGGGGACAAGCGACGCCGGCCAGGTGCGGAGTGGGTGGGTCGCGACGAATTCGTTCCCAGGCTATCGGACAGCAGGCCTGATGACAACCAACATCTCAACGCTCGTTGCCAACACTCTCTACTACTATCGGTACTATGCCACCAACACAGTCGGTGAGTGGTGGGGTGACCCGGCTTCTGTCCTTATCACCGGTGAGATCGGGATAGGGGTTGTCAGCGGCGGCGGTGATGAACAGGGGACGAAGCCGATCGTCTTCTCCGTCTACAGGGCAAGCGGTGTGTCCGGCGGAAGCCTGGTCGTGAATTACACGGCCGGCGGGACTGCCAGCAGCGGGCTCGACTACAATGCCCTCAGCGGAAAGATGACGATCCCGTCCGGGGCTACGAATGCGCTTCTGCGGGTGACGCCGATTCATGACCAACTGACTGGTGAGAGTGCGGAAAACGTCATCGTCACGCTGGCAGAGGGTCCTTATCTCATAGGACCATCTGCCTGCGTGACAGGCACCATCGCCAACTCGGCCACCAAAGGGTGGTTCGTTTCAACCACAGGCACTGATACGAATACCGGGGTTAGCTGGACAACGGCGCTCAAGACGATTACGAACGGACTGGCCCATGCCACTACCGCAGGAGACGAGGTGTTCGTGGCAGCTGGCATCTACAATGCCGCTGCCCTGATCACCATGGGCAACAGCGTGCGGATGCTCGGCGTTGATGGCCCCGCGGCCACGATCCTGCGGCCGTCAGGGACCGGCTACAGGGTTATTTCCGTGGCCAACGCCGGCGCAGTGCTTGAGGGGTTCACAGTCCGTGATGGCGCGGGAAACGGTGGGGGTGGTGCGGCGGTGTCGGCCGGGACGATTACCAACTGCTGGATCATGAATAATACCCCGACCTATACATACGGTGGCGGGGTCAACGTCAGCGGCGGACAGGTTAACGGGTGCAGGATAGCAAATAACAGTAACTGGCCATGGGACTGGGGCCCCGGTGGCGGGGTGTTCATGACGGCTGGAACGGTCGTAAACTGCGCCATCACGAACAACTCAGGCAATGGCGGTTACTGGATCAGCACCTGTTCGGGAGGTGGCGTCTACATGTCGGGGGGAGTCCTTCAAAACAGCCTGGTGGCTGGAAACCGCGCAACTCTTGATACCCAGGGACACGGAGGAGGTGTCTTCATGAGCGGCGGGCGTGTGGTCAACTGTACTGTTGCCGGCAACAGTTGTGAAGCCTCCAGGAACGGAGGGGGGATATACAGGACGGGTGGTTCTGTGACGAACACTATCGTGTCAGGTAACAAGAAGGGTACCGACGATCAGAATATATATGGTACCAACGGGTTCTTTTACTCCTGTTCGCCGGACCTGTTGACCAGTCCTGTGACGCACAATATCAGCGACGATCCTCTATTTGCCGGTGCCAGTACCGGCAATTACCACATTCTGCCGACGTCGCCATGCGTTGACGCAGGGAAAGACATTACAGGCCTCGGTCCTGATTTCGACGGTGCCTTCCGGCCGACTGATGGGAACCGCGACTCATCTGCCGTCACTGATATCGGGTGCTACGAATCTCCGGAAGGTTCCACTCTGCCGTTGTCGTGCGGCTATGCAGTTACTCCTACGAAGGGACTGCTCAGCGTGAATGCAGTATTCATCGCAAGTGTTATGGGGGCAAATACCAACATCACCTGGTACGGATGGGATTTTGACAACAATGGCACCTACGACAGTGCAGGTCCGGACCTGGGTATCGTTACGAACACCTACTCGCTGGGGCATTGGACTGCATCGCTTGCCGTCAGCAACGAGGTGCCGGAAAGGGCGACATACACCAAGGTCAATGCCGTCAGTGTCTATCCGACCGTGTACTACGCTTCGCTGACCGGGTCCAGTACGGTACCCTACGAGACCCTTGCGAAAGGGGGGACAAACATACAGGCAGTGATGAATTACGCGCACGCTCCCGGTACTACTGCCATAACGGTCCGTGTTGCGGCTGGAACGTGGACCCTGCCTTCGCGGCTGGAACTGACCAAGCCGCTGGCAGTGCGAAGCATTTCGGGGCCCGGGAGCACGATTCTCCGCAAGCCATCAGGAAGCCGCGTGGTTTTTGTCACGCATGCAGGAGCGACTCTGGACGGGTTTACCGTGCAGGACTCGACGGCAGGCGGTATGGAACTGCAGCAGGGCGTCGTTACGAACTGCAACATAATCCGCAACTCTGGTGCCGTATACGGGGGCGGTGTCACGATGTCGGGCGGGGTGATGGTCGACTGCGTAGTGTCGAGCAACCAGTCCAGCGGCGGGAACTGGGCGCCCGGGGGCGGCATGTACGTTCAGGGCGGCGTGGTTCGCAGATGCCGAATTACGGAGAACACGGCCATGGACGGGTTCTGGCAGACGCTGGGGGCGGGGGGCGGAGCGTATCTTCACGGCGGAGTGCTTGAGAACTGCCTCGTTGCCAGAAACAAGACCGTGTCCGACACGCAGGGCGACGGCGGTGGTGTCTATATACAGCTGGGACGAGTAGTTAACTGCACGATCGTGTCAAATGTCTGTGCAGCCTCGCGCTGGGGCGGGGGCGTTTACAACTACTTCGGCGGGATATACGGCACATACGGCGGACATATCACGAACTCCATCATCTCTGGTAACAAACGTGGCACGCAGGAACAGAACCTGTCCGGTACGAACAGGTACTATTACTGTGACTCCCCGGACCTTGCAGCGGGTGTGAATAGCAACATGGTTGATGATCCCCTGTTTGCCGTTGCCTCTACCGGAAACTACCACCTGTTGCCTACTTCACCGTGCATCGACAGGGGAAAGGATATGGCTGGTATCACGACCGATCTCGACCGGAACGCCCGGCCCACGGACGGTGATGGCAGCGGCAGTGCCACGACCGACATGGGATGTTACGAATCGCCGGACGGTACGACACTGCCGCTCAGCTGCAGTTTCCTGGTGGTGCCACCGGCAGGGCTTAACTCGATTCTAGCCCAGTTCTCGGCACAGGTGATTGGAGTCAATACGAACATCACATGGTACGGCTGGGATTTCAACGGTGATGGCACAAACGAGCAGGAAGGACCGAATCTGCGGGCCGTCAGTCGGTCTTACGGTCTGGGCGTGCACGCGGTAAGGCTCACCGTCACCAACGAGTTGGGCAGTACGGCAACGTACATAAAGACGGACGCTGTTCGGGTCTATCCTTCCGTATACTATGTCAAGCAGGGCAGCAGTCACACGGTTCCCTATGAGACATGGGCCAAGGCGGCAACGAATATACAGACGGTTATTGACTATGCCTATGCGCCTGGAAACACGGCAGTTGTGGTTTACGTTGCCGCGGGAACCTACAATCTCAAGAGCCGGCTCAACGTTGGGGCTGCCCTTTCCGTCGTCAGTACTGGCGGCCCGGCGCAGACAATTCTCCGCTGGCCGGGGAGTACAGGTCGTATCCTGTACGTCGCCGAACCAAGGGCCATCGTTAGCGGGTTCACGATCCGGGACGGGACGGTTGGAGGTCTGAACCTGGAGAAGGGGACCGTGACCAACTGCTGTGTTCTAAGTAATTCCGGCGGTGTATACGGCGGTGGTGTCTATATGACTGGCGGGACGTTGGTGGATTGTGTCGTGTCGAGCAACCAGTCCAGCGGTTTAAACTGGTCTCCCGGAGGCGGGCTGTACGTGGAGGGAGGCACTGTCCGACGGTGCCAGATAACCTACAATACGGGCATGGATGGCTTCTGGCAGACTCTCGGTTCGGGTGGCGGGGTATACCTGTATGGTGGGATTCTCGAGAACTGCCTTGTCATGCGCAACAAGACGACGTCCGCGGCGCAGGGAGACGGGGGAGGCGTCTATCTTCAGGCTGGTCGGATGGTCAACTGTACTGTGGTCAGCAACACGATCCCGGCCGGAAAGGTCGCCGGAGGGGTCTTTAACTACAATGGCGGCATCTACGGTACCTACGGCGGACCCGTCACCAACTGTATCATCTGGTGCAATCTTGCCGGGACAGCGACCAATGACCTTAACATCACCAACCGATTCAAGTATTGCGCGTCAAGGGATCTCGTCAACGGCGTGAACGGGAACATAACGGCCAATCCGAAGTTCAAGGATGTGGTGAATCTGGACTTCCATCTGCAGGCAGATTCGCCATGCATCAATGCCGGAACCAATCAGACGTGGATGCCAAGCGATGTCGACCTGGACATGAACCGTCGCCTCATGATGCTTCGAGTCGATATGGGGTGCTACGAGTTTGCGCCCCAGCGTGGTGCTATCTTCCAGCTCAGGTGACGGTATCGCCGAATGGTGATTAGGCTCCTACAGGATGGGATTGGCAGACTGCAAGAGGTAGTGCTGATGCGGAGCAGAGAGGAAGTCGGTGAACTGCCCCTCTTTTGCCCCTGCCAGGGTCCTGACGGAGCCGTTCCCCCTCGCGAACTCGGGGAGAACGGCTGCTACAGGCAGTGAACGAAACTGAACCCTGAACCCCGTCTCCCGCCATCCTTACCTCCCACCCGCAGGCCGCCACTCCTCGAGACCCGATTCAGGCGCGCCTGAGCCCTCGCCCTTTCTGCCGGTGAAGGCCGGATGCAACGTGACATTCGTGCTGCAAATGGCTCGACCGAGCCTGGCGGGCGACACCGGTATTTCCTCTGCTACCAGCTCAGGGACATTGTATGTCAGCGCAAGCGACTCGTAGAACGCCGGATCCTCCTGCGGCATTACGAACGGCTTGTGCGTCACGCCATTCGTGTCGAAATAGCTGAAGTAAGGCCTGGCAAGCACGCCGCCGTCCCGTTTGCTCGCAAACACGATCCACCGGCCGTTCCCGGACCAGCAGTGCCATGAATCGCTCCACTCGCTGTTGATATCGAGCGGTTGCAGTGTCCCGGTTCTGCGGTCGAGCAGGTACAGGTCGGATCCCGGCTGGTAAATGGGGAAATTGCCGTGAGGCGAAAGAGAGAAAAGCAGCCATCGTCCGTCGGGAGACTCTCGCGGCTGTGCGGCGCTCAATCCTGAGTTGGTGGAGGAAACAAGCATTTCCGGTCGGCCCCATTCACCTGTTGACGGCTCGTACGGGATACGCATCAGGTCGTATTTCACGTCGTAGAACCGTTCGAACGGGATCTGCGGCGCGCTGCAGAAATACAGGGACTTCCCGTCAGCCGACCATGATGGCCATGTCTCGCGCCGGGCCGGATCGGCAATCGCCGGGGTGGTAGTGATCTCGTCTCTGTCGAGCAGGTAAACGGCGAGATCGGAATCGTTGTCCCACACATCGCGATGCTCGCCCACGGTGTGTTCGAAAGGGGAAACCTTGTTCACCGAGAACGCGATCCTCTGCCCGTCCGGGTGCCAGGAGTGGTACGCCGCCGCCATTTTGCTGAACCCCGATGCAGTCGTGTCAACGCGGGTGGCCGTGCCGTCCCGGACAACAACCATGGGTTTGCCGAATGACTTGCTCCGGATCTGGAGACTCATCCGGGCGGTGCTGTTTGCGCTGAAACTGTGGCAATTGAGGCAGCCGTTCCTGTCGTAGCTGAAGGACTGATTCTCAAGGACTGCCCGCTCGCGAAATGTCTCAAGGTCCCTCTGGTAGATGCCCATCTTTCGCCAGAGGTGGTCAATCGGCGGAAGCAGGCGGTAGACGACATAGCGGTCCACGGATTCTGCTGCGACACGGTTAGTAACCGTCTGGAACCGGTGCCATGTACTGCTCGCGTCACGGACTGCAATCTCGACCAGTAATTCGCTACCGCGGTTCTCCTCGAGGAGTACGCGCCACTGTCGTGGCGGGATGCGGATCGAGCCTCTCCAGCCGGATACCACTAGTGGGGTCCCGTGTTGTCCGGAGAGGCGAACAACCACGCTGTCTGCTGGCTCACGAACGGCAAAGTTCATGGGTGCGATGTTGGGTGGGATGACGATTCCGGCGTAGTCCGGATAAAGCTTTGGCGGACGACCTGCATCCATGGCGGAGTCCGGCCATTCTGGTCGGCATCCGGTCAGGAGGAACGCAAGCAATAGAACTGCAACTGTTTCCGCAGGAACCAACAACCGGGAACATTCCATGTACAGCGTCATAGGTGTGCGGAGCCCTTTGTAGGCCGGGACTGCCTGCCCTGAGCACGTCGAAGGGTGGTCCCGGCGCGCCGACACGCATTGTCGGCCTACAACGCCATGCGCATACACTTCTGGTGCCCTGCGCAGCACTGCCGGGCACAATTTGTAGCCGGCCCGCTCTGTCTGGGCGTTTTTGCGCGGCGACAGAGCCTGCCCGCATTGCTTCGCCCGCCTGCAGCGCTGTGCGCAGCACTGCGGGCAGGCAAAGCGATGCAGGCGGGCGCCGCGGCTACAGTCCCTGTCCATGTCTTCTATGACGCTCAATGCTGTGTGGCGACTCATGGTCCGACCCCCTGTTGCCTCGATGCAAGGGTCAAGTTCGAGGGTTTGGCCCCGGCCGCGGTCCGCCCGAATACATCAAAGAACCAGTATGTGTTGCCGAAATCACCGGCAAGCACATTCCAGAGCGTTTCGGGTTCACCATGGTGCTGCATAAACAGTGTCAGGAAAGCCCGGAACCGGCTCTCCATCTCCGGCGCCGGACGGAAATCTTCCAGGCCCGGTGGCCATGCCCCGTTGGCCTGGCGATATACAAGCAGTGCCTCCTCCATGTGGGTTGGAAGCACATAGTAGAAATCGGGGAAACGCGCGGCGAGCGTTCCGAACCCTTTCATGTTCGACGTGAGGAGGAAGTGCGCAACAAGGTACTCAAAAGCCATGCGGTTGGCCGGGTTGTTCTCGAGGCACTGGCGCAGTATTGACTCCGGGTCCCAACCGCCGACGTAGTCAGTTCTCAGCATCGAGGGCCGTATGGACTGCAGAAGAGGATCGTCGGACAGGGACGGATCGCCTTCCAGCCTGGCGAGGAGTTTACGCGCCTTGCCTTTCTTGAACGGGATCTTGCCGAGGGCTCGCAGGAACAAGCCTGCCGCATCAGGACGCCCGTTCAGAACGTTGACGAGGAAGAGACGTTCCAGTATTGCCGGTGTTTCCCCCTGTGCAGCAAGGCTCTCGTGTGCCCACCGTTCCGCATCGTTGACGCGGCCAAGGTCGAGAAAGATGTCGCTTCTCCTGTTGGTAACGTGGGGGAGAATTTCCCATCCCGGGTTCAAAAGCAGAAGGGCTTCGGATGACCGGCGTTGCGGAAAACGGAACATCTCCCATGGCAGGCGTCCCGCATGAGCCAGTGAGCGGAAGGTGAGGTAGCGGGCGATATCGCTGTCGTCGTTTGTGCCCTTCAGGCACACAAGCGACTCTTCCCACCTGTTGTCTGCGACCAGGAAGTCCGCGTACATCCAGTCTTTCCTGCCGAACCGCGACATAATCATGAAGCCGCACAGCACGGCCATGGCGATGCTCCATATGCACGTCGCAGCGCGGCGCAGGAAAGGGCCCTGCGGAGTATTGCGGATCCGGTTTATGGCAGGCGACACGAACATGGCTGCGGGAACGAACACGAACAGAAAGCCGATTATCGCCGCCACTGCCGGCACGTACTCCTGGTCGGGCAACCATCTCAGGTACCTTGTGGTCCAACCGGGCTCGAAAAGAACGTAGCTCATGGCCTGGGGTACAACGGCACAAGTGATAATCCACAGAATCCCCGCTACGGCACGCCGCAGGACGATCAGTTCAAACGTTGCCGCAACGCCTGCGAAATACAGGAGTCCGCCTCCGAAGATATAGTAAATGGGGGCCGATAGTCCTACGGCGCAAAGCAGCAGTGTTGCTCCCGCGCGACGCCTGTTCATAAACAGTTGCCGCAGGGTTATATAGAGCCAGGCCATCGCAAGGCCGCCCAGCATGGGCAGGATGTTCACCAGGGGGAGGTAACGCTTCATGACGACAAGCATCAACAGCGCGAAAAAGAGGGCTGGGAACCAGCACTTGCCGTGGATGAAGGTGCGCAGAATACCGTTTACCATTGCATAGCTGGCCACAAAGAGGGTTGTCAGGATAAGGGCCCCGAGCCACGGCAGGTAGTAGGTTTGTGACAGCAGGCACGCCAGGTACTCTGCGGGGCCGCCAACGTAACCTGTGAACCTGGCAAAGAAAGGCCAACCTGTCTGGAAAGATACGCCGAAGCAGTGGGCCGTGAAAGGGACGTCCATGAGGACGTAGACGCAAGCACAGAGAAGTACGGACAATATGACGGTGATCAGCGGGCGGTATGCCTTGCGAGGCTGGTGCAGGATGTCAGGCATCTCTGTCCTTTGTATCACTGTTTCGCAGATGCCGCCAACCTGCCATACAAAGTCGCTGGCAACAAGGCGAATAGGGCATCGGACCACTTCTCTTTCCCGGGAACCGGGTGTGGATACGGCCGCCGTGAAGCCGTGTCGCGTTTCTCCCGCCTTCGGCATAAATGGGCTCCCTTTCTCAAGTGGCGGAGCTATAGTGAGTGGGCGATAGAGAAGGTGAGTACTTTGCCAGGCAAAAGGGATGCAGCCATGAACAAGGCCAACGAGTCTGTCTGGTGCTGGGTTCTCGGTCCCGCATATACGGTGGACAGGGCAAAGAATACCGGGTTGCCCGTTTCCGCCTATTGCACGCCGTCGGAGATCCTTGACCACTACAGGTGCGGCAACGTGGCTTTCTTCCCGGGTGATGCGCGCTATGCGCCGGAGACGTTTGCGCCAGTGTCGGCATGTGACCGTGTGATGGCCGAGGTCTATCACATGAGCGAGGACGGTCTGGCGCGCGGCGCGGAATTGAGTGGGTTGTCGAAGAGGGTGCCCAATGTCTGCGGGGCCATCATAGACGACTTTTCGTCGGCGGTAGCGCGCGGCAAGGAGACACGCCAGGAAGGCGAACAGGACACAAAGGCCAGGAACGTTGCCGCAGAAAAGCGCGAGGAAATGCGAAATGGCATGGAACGACTCTCCAGGAACATCAAGTCCGTCAACCCGTCGCTCCCTCTGTACGCGGTCTGCTACACGATGCACTTCAACATAGACCTGGCCCCGTATCTTCCGTACGTCGACAAAGTTTCGCTGTGGGTCTGGGTGCCTTCCGACCTCGCGGTGCTGGACACGCACGTGGCAAGGGCCGCCGAGTTGTACCGCAAGCCTATCCACCTTGGTTTGTACGTGTTCGACTACAGTGCGTTGGACTATGGGCGGCTGGACAAACTGGACTGGAAGCAGACGCTGAAGGAGCGGTTGATCCCGATGAAGACCCTGGAGTTCCAGTTCAAACGGGCCCGCGAGTACCTGCGCGACGGACGTATCGAGGGGATCCACATCCTTGGTTCCTACCTGCGCGATGAGTTAAAGACCGACCAGGCCAGGTGGGTAAGGGATTTTGTCGGGACCTTGTAAGGCGGATGGAGGAGACGCGATGACGGCAAGATCCGATGCAACGGTGGAAATGCAGGCCAACCGCGTGGCAGCGCCGACGTTCCAGGAGCTGATGGACCCGGGTCTTCTGCCCGACCCCCAGTGTGGAATGCGCGTGGAGTCTGCCACAGTGCAAGAAGGAATGATCGGCGTTGTCACGACTGGCGCGGAGATCTCGCTGGATGCCGCGAAAGGCGAAATAGCGTTCGGTCAGAGGGTCGGGCATCCGCGTCGTGTCGCGGTGCTGAGCGTCGGCAGGCCAATCCACAATGCCCGCATTGTAAAATCGACGCCGGGACTGGTCCTGGTTACCTGTGAAGCGCCGAAACTCACGCTGCGGATCAACGGCGATTCTCTATTCATGCTGCACGCGCATGAGCCGGTTGGCGCCGTGGTGCATTCTGCGATCAGGCCGGCATGGAACGGGTCGTACGGCTCAAACCATCTGCTGGTGGATGAATGGGGCGGGTTCGGGCTGTATTGTTCCCGCCTGAAAATGGAAGACGGCTACACGCCGGCTGGCCCGGTTGTGGCCACGTACCCTCTGGTGCCAGATGATGTGCTGTGGGTTGGCGTCTGCCCGCCCAAGCCCTACGACTGGGGTCGTTCGCTTGCCGACAATATCGTGGTTCACGGGTCCGGCACGAACGGCTATCCGTCGGATGACGAGCTCCGCTCGTGGAAGGCGTACGGCAATATCGCAATGTTGTGTTCCGAGGTGATGCTGTGGAAAGACTGGAACCTGGACTTTATCCCTCGCGAAGGACCCGGGGAGTTTGCCCGCGTCCGCAAGACCCTTCATGATGTGGGCATGCGCCTGGTGGTCTACGCGAGTCCGTACTACTTCTTCAAGGGCACGCCGCTTGAGAAGAATGCCATGAACAAGTATCCCGATTTCAAAACCACGTTCTTTCCCAATCCCGGCTGCAAGTCCGGTGAGAACATGGGCCTGTTCATGCAGGCCATCGGGAAGCTCGTGCGGGAACACAGGCCGGACGGGCTCTACTTCGATGGCCAATATGCAGACAGCGCGGCCGCCCTGTACGCGTTGGCGCGCGAGACCCGGGCCCTGCTCGGGGAAGAAGGGATCTGTGAATGGCACTCGACCTTCGAGCTCGGACTGGATGGCGATTGCTACGTGCCCCAGGCGGATGCATATGTTGACTTCAACTTCCGCGGGGAAGGGGCCAAGGGTCGCTACAAGGATTTCAACTACCTTCGGTTCTTTGTTTCAGGCTACAACGTTCATAACAGTGTCGGCGTGATCTGCAACAACTACGATGTCGGGGTGACCCCGGAACTGGCTCGGGACGTGCTGAAGGCCAACGCGCGTTTCCATACGTTCGAAGGCTGGATGAACAACTGGCAGGGAATGTTCCCGGATACGATGAAGGCGCTGGGTGAACACTATAGTGCCCGTCTCGGGCCGGAACTGCGCGAGTCCGTGGACCGGCAGATCGATGCCAGGCACCGCGAAAATATGGTCCGGGGACATTGTGAGGATCAACCCCGGTTGAAGGAGAACACATGACCGCTCGAGAGCGAGGTCTGAAACGCGGCCGGGAGGCCGGTGCCGGCGCAGGTAGAAACTACCAGGCCGCAATGCAGGCGGAGCTGGCGTCGTGCCGCATCCTCTTCCCGACGATGAAAGAGGATATGGCGGCGGCGCTGATCGAGTGCGATAGGCAACGCCTTGCCTGTGAACCGGACTACGCTAAATTCCCCGAACTTCGCGGACATGCGGACCTGTTGCGCGCCGAGCGCCAGGCTTTCCGCGAAGTCACCGGCTTCGGAAACATCGAAACGGCCTATCAGTTCTCGTGGTGGTACTTCCGGACGCGTTGGCTGGAGTGTCGTCACCTTGCCCGGTGGGACATATACCTCGCCCAGGGCTGCACAAATGTCTTCATCCCCGACGGGCGCGACGGCGTGACCATCAGTGACAACAGGGACATAGGCCTGCCTGATGATTTGAGCGAACTGGCCAAATGGCGGCCGGACATCATCTTTGAGAGGAACAGGAATGGGGTGTACTTCTGCCAGGGCGGCGTGTCTTCCGCCGTAGTGCTCGACGACGAGCCTTCATGCTCTTTCCCGGCGGATCCCTTTACCTATGATCACCTGATTCCGCCCGAGTTCTATGACGACATCGACGTCATGATAGAGTTCCTGACCCGCTTCAATGAGTTCTGGGGCCCTGGCAACAAGCTGCTTGTTGACAGCAAGATGCGCGCCGTGATCTGTGAGAAGACGAACTGCCTCGTGGCCTGGCGCAAGGCCGGTCCGAGCGGTGCGGTGGCGATCACGGCCTGCGCCTACCTTGACCGGAAGCTCCATGAGCACCAGATGGAGCGCTGTCGGAAGGCCGCGGCCATAAAGGGCGAGACGATCGAGGATTCAACCGAAATCAACTACCACCAGGGTTCCCGCAAGCGATATCGCCGGCTGACCGAGTTGACCGAGAGGGCGGCCATGGGTAAGCCGGGTATCTGGGATGCCCTGGCCATAGTAGCAGACCACGCCGTGCCGTACCCGGACAGGGTCTGCCTGGCGGGCGAGTCCAAGAACTCGACAAAACGTAACCCGCGTGAGAACTGGTCGGTCGTGCAGTTTGCAGCGGTCATCAGCGATCCGTACCGCCGGGCGATCTATCGGTCAGTGCAGAGCCGCGCCGAACCCCGGCCGGTATACGAGTACACGCCCAAACTGATGCTCGCAGCCGGTGTGAAAATGCGGCCGGAGTGGCAGGCGGACATAGACGCGGGCCGGTGCGAGTTGGCCGCGCCGTGGGTGCCATTGTCCAACTGACTTGTTGAAATAGGGAAAACATGAAGGCAGTGCGTTTCACAGTCATTGGGGCGGGCGGGATATTCACCTGCGGACTGGTTGTGCACCTGGCGCGGGAAGCGGAACGGTTGCGCAGCGAGATGGGCAGGACTTCTCTGCGGCTGGTTCTGATGGATGTGGACCCCGACAGGCTTGACCGAACAGCGCAACTTGGCCGGCGCGCAATTGAGGAGGCAGGGTTACGGGACAGGATAAGCATCGAACCGGTCATGAATGAGAACCGTGCCCTCGATGGGACTGACCTGGTGCTGTTCATACGGTCGTTCCAAAACGAAGAAGCGCGCAACATCGAGATTGCCACGAAACACGGCGTTGCAGGCGGCCATGACGGGCCGGCGTGCCTTGGGCTCGCGCGGCTGTGTTTCCACGCAGCCGAAAGGATTGCCCGAAAGGTGCTACGGCTTGGGACGAAAGGCGCGCGGATGATCGTTTTCTGCAATCCGACGGATGTCCTCGCGCAGGCAACGCAACTCAAGACGGGACTTGAGACATGGGGCTGGTGCGGGGCGCCGGACAGCCTGCGTGAAGGTATGGCCGACCAGCTCGGAGTTGAACCGGGCCGCGTGACACGGCTGCGCAGCGTCGGCGTGAACCATTTTTCCTACGTGACGGAACTGGATGTCGATGGCAAACCGGCCATCCAACTGTTGAAGAGGCGATGCGCGCGGGGTATCCCGAAAGCGTCTTCGGAGAAACTAAGGGTGTGGATGGAATGGGTTCGGGACACCGGCTGGCCGTATCTCACGATAGGTCATCCCGCGCCATGGAATGAGCCTATCGTCACCGCCCGGTTGTGGACCAATCCCGAGGCCCCTGCCATGTACAAGGCCGTGGACGCGCAACTGGCCGGTAAGAAGATCGATCTGGACCACCTTGTCAGGGTGTTCGGATGGGAAGGCACTACCGGGCTGGCGATGACAAGGCTTGTCTGCGCCCTCTTCGGGAATGGCAGCATGGAACTGGGCTGGCAGTGCCGCCACGAGGGTGCGGTGCGCGGCCTGCCTGCCGATGTTTGGTTGGAGCATACAATGCAGGTGCGGAAGGGGAAGGTCCGTGAAGCGGATTTCCGGCCCCTGCCTGAGCCGTTGGAGGCACAGGTACGCTTGCTCGCCATCCAGAACCGTGAGATGGCCAGAGCTGTAGCGGAGGACGACAGCGAACTCGCCGTGAGGTCGCTTGCGGTGAACCCGTTCAGCTGTAGTCATAGCGCTGCGAAGGCGTATGTGAATGAGTTGTGGGCGACGTCGAGGTAAGCCGCGCGGCGATTGCGGGGAGTAAGAAATACGGGAAGTCGCCGAACAGTGGTTCGGTAAATAGATAAAGAAGAACATGAACCACGGAGTACACGGAGACACGGAGAAGAGAGAAGAAGGTCACGGAGGCTCGAGAACGGTGGTCTGTCACGCGGGGCGCGTGACCAGTCCCCCGTTCTCTCGCGTTCGTAGTTGGAGGCAGAGGAGGACCATGCCCGACTCCTCTTCCTCCCGAAGCAAGTGGCGAGTCCCGAGCACGCCGCCTCGCGGCGGGGCTCGGGACGAGTCTCCGTGTGCTTCTCCCTCCGTGTCTCTGTGCCTCCAGCGAAGCGGGTGGTGAATCTCTGAAGAAGACAGGAGGCCAACACGCCGTCCCATGATATGCCTCGCAAGCTCGGCAATCCTGAACGGCAACGTTCGGCTCCTACAAACATGGTGAAGCATCAGGCAAGGTCGGAGCCGCAACACGTTGCGGCGATTGCGAGAGGAAGACTGAACAACAAGCGGGATTCTGAACGATGACAATCAAACGCGCAATGCAGCCGGTCGGATGGAAACAGGTGCGACTTGACGGTGGTTTCTGGGGGAAACGCCAGGAGACCAACCGGAAAGCAACGCTGCCTTTGCAGTACAAACTGCTCAAGAAGGGCGGGACTGTCGGCGCCCACCAGTGGGACTGGTGGGACAAGTCCAGGGGAAGACCGCCGTGGCGGATCTGGGTGGGTGACCTCGGGAAGTGGATTGAGGCTGCGAGCTACTCGCTGGCGCTGCATCCCGACAGCGGTCTCGCGGCAAAGGTCGATGAAGTCGTCCGGAGTATCAGGAAGGGCCAGAAGGAGGACGGGTATCTCTATCCCAATCCGATCCCGCGCGACTACAAGTTTGCCAACCTGCAGGAATACCACGAGCTCTACGAGCTGGGTCATGACATGGAAGGCGCCGTGGCGCTCTACCAGGCGACGAGGAAACGCGATTTCCTCGATACCATGTGCCGAGCCGCGAACCTGCTGTGCCGGACGTTCGGTCGCAGGCCCGGGCAGAAACGGGGCTACGACGGGCATCCCGAGGTCGAACTTGCCCTGGTGAAGCTGTACCGCGCAACGGAAAACAGGAAGTACCTCGATCTCGCGAAGTACTTCGTCGACGAACGCGGCCGCACGCCCGGCTATTTTGCGCAGGAAGCGGCGCGCCTGAAGAAGAGAAAGATGACCTTCTTCGACTGGTACAACATAAAGGGGGGATACTGGTACTGTCAGGCCCACAAGCCGCTGCGCGAACAGGAAGAGGCTGCGGGCCACGCGGTCAGGGCCCTATATCTATATTCAGGGATGGCGGACGTGGCTGCTGAGACTGGCGACATGGGCCTGCTTGAAGCATGCAGAAGGCTGTGGAGAAGCGTGACACATCGCCGGATGTATGTGACGGGTGGGGTGGGGTCGGCCCCCTTCGGGGAGGCGTTCAGCTTTGACTATGACCTGCCCAACGAGACCGCCTATGCGGAGACATGCGCGAACATAGCGCTTGTCCTGTTCGCGCACCGCATGCTCCAGATTGACGGGAATTCCGAATATGCGGATGTGATGGAAAGGGCCTTGTATAACGGGGTACTGAGCGGCGTGGGACTGGATGGAACGAGTTTCTTCTACGCGAATCATCTCACCGTCTTCCCGCAGGCATCGAAAGGGGCAGCAGACAACACGGCCGCGAGCCGGCAGAAATGGTTCGGTTGCGCATGCTGTCCGCCCAACGTGGCGCGACTGCTTGCTTCGATAGGTCAGTATATCTGCTCAACGTCCGAGGACGCTGTTCATGTCCACCTCTATGCTACCAGCCGGGCGAAGTGCACTGTCGGCGGAAAGGATGTCGAGATACGCCAGGAAACGAACTACCCGTGGAGCGAGACAGTGCGAATCGTCGTGACCCCGGAATCGACCTGCAGGTTCACGCTTTCCCTCAGGATGCCGGGATGGTGCCGGAAGGCGTTGTTCAAGGTAAACGGCAACAGCGTGAAACCGGCAATGCATCGGGGCTATGCGAAGATCACGCGTACATGGAAGAAGGGCGATGAGGTGTTGGTTGCGTTCTCCATGCCGGTCGAGCGGGTCGAGGCAAATCCGGCTGTCCGCATGAACTGCGGTAAGATTGCCCTCCAGAGGGGACCAGTGGTCTATTGTCTTGAGGAAGCGGACAACGGTAAGTACCTGGCCGACATGGTACTGCCGAAGTCATCCAGGCTGGCGGCGGAGTGGAAGCCGGGCCTGCTTGGCGGGTGCGTGGTCATCAGGGGCAAGGCGCGGCGCCGCGTCATCGCCGGATGGGATGACAAGCTGTACGGGTCATCCCGTTCCGCCACGAGAACGGCCGATCTGGTTGCAGTTCCGTACTCCCTGTGGGCGAACCGTGCCCCTGGCGAGATGCTGGTCTGGATACGGGAGTGCTGACAGGGGACGTGGAGCTGGCGCAAAGAAGACTGTGTGGCACAGATGAAGAGCGATGATATTGGACTGCTTGTATGCCCGCTGTGCAAGGGGACTCTGGAAGAGATACGATTTCGAGGTGGCGTTGATGTAGGGTCAGGAGTTCTTCGTTGCGGAGCATGTCGGCAGAACTACCCCATAACGACGGGCGTACCGTCGCTGATGTCAGATCCTCACCCTTTCCCCTTGGATTTCCTGCCTCCGGAAGATCTCGTGGCCGTGCCAGAAGTCAGCCGGAAGGAGTCTCGTCAAACCCATGGACTTGCGCTGGTGCTGCGGAAATACGGCAAAGAACACTTTCTGCGGATTGTCCGTCAAAAAGCCGCATCGCAGGGCCACGGCCGCAACCGGCGGTTTGGTGTCCCTCGTTCACTGGTGCTGAACCCGGCAATTATCGGAAGAGCCTATCGTAATTCCAGGCCCGGTTTTGTCCGCCGGGTGATGGAGCCGGTGATGAAGCGACGTTTCTGGACGGATGAGCGATGTATCGCGTTGACCAGGGTGTTGAGAGAGCTTGCTCCCGGAAGGCTTCTCGACATAGCCACCGGTCCCGGCGGCCTGATATGCCGGGCGCTTCCACAGATGAAGGCAACTGAAGCATTCGGTCTGGAGATCTATTTCGACGCGTGCCGTACGGTCATGGCGGAAGCCGAATACTTCGGTTTCGGGAAACGGCTTCAGATGGTTCATGGCGATGCAAGGGTGATGCCTTTCCCGGCATCCTCTTTTGACTGCGTGAGCGGGTGGACGGCCATGTACCACATATCGAGATACGATGTTGCCGTGCGCGAAATCGCGCGTGTACTCCGCCCGGGAGGGCATTTTGTCGGGACGTTTCACACAGTATACCACAGTCATTGTCAGGACGTGCTCACTCGGGCGGAAGAAGAGGAATTCATCCGTTGTGCCCGTCTGCCTCTTGACATTCATGAGGTTTGCAGTGTTGTCCAGGCGGTAGGTTTGACGGTTCGCAGCAAGGTAGCCGTCGGAAACAGCCACCTTGTTGTGGCTCGAAGGGAACGCGACCGCGCCTGACTGCCGTTTGAGACGTCGGAAGGCCTTTGCTTGCTCGACGAGACAGCCGTTTCAAAAGCCGTGGGGCGAAAACTGGCGTAGTAACCAACTAGTCCCCAACGCGTTATCAAAAGTCTAGTCGAATGGACTTTTCATTCTTGGCCGAGCGTATTCCCTTTCACATTGTGCCATACCTTCCTCGAGCCTAATGTGTCCACCAGTGTGGTTCTTGTTCGGTGGCGGTGGTCGGCATTGCGTTTTGGATGGACGGTCATGCACTAGTGCAATGATCCACGGAAGTGCAGGAGTTCGAGACGAGAAAATGAAATGGGATAGAAGATCATGGACCATCATTCTCGGGGCGACGATCTTCGCCTTGTTCGTCGAGTTCTTGGTCGTCCACCAGAAGGTATTCTTCATCTGGTATGAGCCAGAAATCCATCCGATGTCGCGCATCGGGTGCAGGCTCGAGGCGCTGCTTTACACGCCACTGTTCATGTATGATGGGGTCAGACCTTGTGTATGATGGGGTCATGTATGATGGGGTCAGACCTTGAGATAGGAGTTAGCGGGGCAGATGGGCCATGAGACGGGAGGGGTATGGCATCTGAGACAGGAATACCCGGGCGCTATCTACCACGCGAACTACCGCACGATCGGTAAACGGCGGCTGAAGGTAACTCCTATCTCAAGGTCTGACCCCGAGCCCTTTAGACCCCGAGCCCTTTTTGACCGTTGTCGAACTGATTGATGCAGCGAAAGGAGTGCTGGGTGAGTTCAAACTGTCAAATGACTACTTTCGCGCCGGAAACGTGGCCGCTGCTGTGCTGTCGGGGAAGGGGAATGTGTACACCGGTATCTGCATCGACGTCGCATGCGGGATCGGGTTCTGTGCGGAGCACGCGGCTATCGCAGAAATGCTCAAGCACAGAGAAACACGGATCAAGATGATCGTTGCGGTGTCCGACGGCAAGGTGCTGCCACCGTGCGGAAGGTGCAGAGAACTGATGTTCCAGATCGACCATGGGAACGTCGACGCCAAGGTTGTTGTTTCGGCCAACAAGACTGTTACACTGAACGAACTGTTCCCGCACAGGTTCCACTGACCCTGGTGCCCTGGAACATTCCAGAAACGGAATCAGTACTCCTCTCGAAGTGTCGCGGCGACGGTTCTTTCGTACACTCAGAAGGTGTGAAAGAATCGTGACCCAACAGCCTTCGGAGCGGAACCGTTCCGCTTCAAGAGACAACAATCGCGATTTCCTCACAGGTGTTCTGGCCGCGGGGCTTTGTGGCTATTGCATGGTCGTCAGTTCGAAAGACGCGAAAGGCAAGTCCTGTACTGCGACTGTGATGATGCCTAGAGGGTCTAGGTATCATCACCCTCACCTGGTACGGCTGGAGCGTCTTAAGGCATGCTGTAGCCGCGGCGCTTGCCACTCTGCGAAGGAGCGAAGCTTCTTCGCTACGTAGCACGAGCTGCCGCCGCGTCGTTCTCCGGCCCGATAGAGCCTGCCCGCAGTGCTACGCACAGCGTCGCAGGCGGGGGCGGTTACAACGCAAAGACGGTTACGGGACTTCTTAGTACGCTCTGACATTCGGTACCAGTGTCATGGGGCGAGGATACCGTAACGGTCATCCCTGCAATGTGTTACGAGTATCTTCCCTTGACTCTTGACGTGGCCGGAATGTGCAGGCAGAGTCTTGCCATAATTCTTGGAGGCAGCCGATGGCAAGAGCTTTCAAATATACCGGGTCATGGCCTGTGTTGCGGTGGTACGAGCAGGATCATCTGCGCAGGATCGCCCTGCCTCTTGGCGGGATAGGCACCGGTACTGTGAGTCTTGGCGGCAGGGGTGACCTGCGCGACTGGGAGGTCGGCAACCAGCCTGCAAAAGGTTTTGTCCCACGGGTCGGTGCCCATGGCGGCCCGTTCTTTGCGCTCTGGACAAAGGATTCTGACGGAAAGACTGCGGCGCGGGTCCTTGAAGGCAGCATAGATCCGGCGGACTACGAGGGGGCAAGCGGTTGCACGGTGCCGAACCACGGGTTGCCTCATTTCGCGCGTTGTCGCTTTGCCGCGGCCTACCCGTTCGGGCAGGTGTTCCTGGACGATGACGACATGCCGCTGGGAGTGAGGCTTGAGGCGTTCAACCCGCTTGTCCCGGCTGATGCCGAGGCCAGCGGTATCCCTGTTGCGGTTCTGCGCTACGTTCTCGCCAATCGCACGGGCCATGCTGTGACAGCCTCCGTGTGCGGCACCATGTCGAACTTCATCGGGTGTGACGGGACTGCTGCCGTCATCAAGGACAACCGCAACAACTGGCGTGTCGACGGTTCCGTGCGCGGCTTGATGATGTCCACCGCCGGGCTCGACAAGCACGAAGCGCAATGGGGAACCATGGCGCTTGTCACACTGACTAAAGGGGACATCACCTGTCGGACCGACTGGGCGAACCTGTCGTGGGGAGACTCCCTGCTCGATTTCTGGGACGACTTTATCGAGGACGGCAGGCTGGACGAACGGTCGCCCTCTACCCAGGCTGGCGCGACGCAGGGTCCGAAGGCGTCGCTTGCAGTCAGGGTCACGGTGCCCGCGCGCGCCGAGAAGGCAATCACGTTCCTCGTTACCTGGCATTTTCCGAACCGGATGAACTGGTCGCCGCGTCAGGCAAGTGCGTCGGCCACGGGTGCAAAAAGGGCGGTGACGGGATATGTCAACAGTGTCGGTGTGAGCCGCTTTGAGCCGCATGATGGAACGATCGAATCGTTGCGCCTTCCGAGGGACTTCAAGAAGCTCGAACTTGCCGGGCGTACGTTCCAGGGCGAGATGTGCAACCTGCATCCGGAAATCTCGCGTCGCGGCAAGGCGGCGGAGGTGGTCTATCTTGTCAGCGAGTTCCGCTGTGCGCAGCCTATGACCGTGGACGCGCTTTTGGGTTACGACGGTCCCGTAAAGGCGTGGCTGGACGGCGAGGAAGTGTTCTGTGATCCCGCCGGCACGAACCCGGCCACACAGGATGAAGCCAGGGTGAACCTGGGCCGTTGCAGGCAGGGGTCGCACTCACTGGTGGTAGCGCTCGGGACCAATCGCGGCAATGCATGGGGTGTCTTCCTGCGCTATGAACGCATCGGTCTTGCCAAGAGCGTCATGGCCGGGGGCGAGTACGACATGCCTGAGCCGGCGGGGGGGACCAGTGGGTGCGGTTGCGGCGGTTCTTGTGCAAGCCCTGACTGGGTGGGCAACTGGTACGCCACCCGGTACAAGGACGCATGGGATGTGGCGACGCGCACGGCAAGGAACCTTGCCGACCTTGAAGACAGAACCCTTGAGTTCGTCAACGCTTTCTGTGCGAGCGAGTTGCCGGATGTGGTCAAGGAAGCGGCGCTGTTCAACGTGTCGACGCTCCGCACGCAGACCGCTTTCAGGATTGCCACCGGTCATCTCCTCGGCTGGGAAGGCTGTGGTGACAAGGTCGGGTGCTGTCATGGTTCATGCACGCATGTATGGAACTATGAACAGGCAACCGCGTTCCTGTTCGGTGAGCTGGCCTGTACCATGCGGGACATCGAATTCCGTCACTCCACCGACGAAAACGGCCTGATGAGTTTCCGGACCAACCTGCCTCTGCAGCACGCGGCCGAGTGGAAGATGGCAGCCGCTGACGGGCAGATGGGCTGCGTAATGAAGCTCTACCGGGACTGGCAGCTGTCCGGCGACAACGCGATGCTGCGCCGGCTGTGGCCGAAAGCGCGCAAGGCGCTGGAGTTCTGCTGGATACCGGGCGGCTGGGATGCCGACAAGGACGGCGTGATGGAGGGCTGCCAGCACAACACCATGGATGTTGAGTACTATGGCCCCAACCCTCAGATGGGAACATGGTACCTCGGCGCGTTACGCGCCGCGGAGGAGATGGCCCGTTTCGTTGGCGAGGAGAAGTTCGCGCAGACCTGCCGGAAGCTGTTTGATAATGGATCAAAGTGGCTGGACGAACACCTGTTCAACGGGCAGTACTACGAACATGAGATCAGGCCGCCGCGCGGAGAAGGGAAGATAGCCGCGGGCTTGCGCGTTGGTATGGGAACAGGCAGCTTGTCGAACCCGGACCTGCAGCTGGGTGCAGGATGCCTGGTCGACCAGCTTGTCGGCCAGTACATGGCCCATGCCTGCGGGCTGGGTTACCTCCTCAAACCATCGAATGTCAGGACCACGTTGGCCACGATCCTGAAGTACAACTTCCTCCCGTCGTTCCATCGACATTTCAACCATCTGCGTACCTTTGTGATGAATGACGAGTCAGCCCTTCTCATGGCGAGCTACCCGCTGGGACGCCGCCCGAAGCGGCCGTTCCCTTACTACAACGAAGTGATGACCGGTTTCGAATACACGGCCGCCGCCGGCATGATCTACGAGGGGATGGACCGCGAGGGACTGCGCTGCATCAAGGCGGTCCGGGATCGTTACGATGGTTTGCGGAGGAGCCCATTCAACGAGGCTGAATGCGGTCACCACTATGCCCGGGCCATGGCAAGTTGGGCCGCCGTCCTCGCGCTGACCGGATTCCAGTACAGCGGCGTCTCAAAGTCCGTTAAGTTTGCGCCGGCACAGGGAAGCAAGCGCGTCCAATGGTTCTGGTCCACCGGCTATGCGTGGGGAATGTGCAGCCAGAAACGCCGGGCAGGCGGGATAGACGTCGAACTGGCCGTCAAACACGGCAGGCTGGATATCGAACGCCTTGAGCTTGCCGGCTACGGTTCTATTGTTCTGGGCCGCCAGGCGAAGGTCGATGCGGGAAAGTGCTTGGCCGTTACTGTGAAACCCGACGGCCGGCAAAAGGGCTAGAGCGTGTTAATGGATGCCATAGCCGTCTTCTCCTTGTAGCCGCCCCGCTCTGTCGGGGCGAAGAACGACGCGGCGACGGAGCGCCGCGGCTACAATATGCGTGAAAGGGCTCCAGGGCAGAGAACGTTTTCCGGGTTCAACCGTCGCTGTCCCTCCGATGATATTGCTATGAAACCAACCGACCAGTTCCGTCTCCGGTTTGCAGACCCGCCCCGTGAATTCGGTTTCATGCCGTTCTGGTTCTGGAATGACGACCTTTCAGACGCCGAACTGGTCAGGCAGGTGAGGGAATTCCATGCGAAGGGTTACGGTGGGTTCATCCCGCACGCGCGAATCGGCCTGTCCCGCAGGTTAGGCTACCTGACGCCTGAGTTCTTTCGCCTCGTCCGACTGGCCGTGAATGAAGCGGGCAGGCTCGGCATGAAGGTGGTGTTGTATGACGAGGGCGCGTACCCATCCGGTTCCGCCCGGGGCGGTGTCGTGGCGGAGAATCCTGACTGGTCGGCAAAATGCCTGACGCCGCTGTACCTCCGCGTGAAAGGTCCGGCGAAAGGATTCTGGCGTCCCAATCCCGGGCGCGCGCTGACCATGCGGCTTGTTGCCGTAGTGGCGGCGCGGGAAACAGGAAAGGACAGCCTTGATCCTGCCAGTCTCCAGTGCCTCGAGTGGGACGACCACGAACTGGTCAGGTATGACCTGCCGAAAGGGCAGTGGCGGATCGTGGCGGTATGGGAAGGTCACAGCGGCGGAACAATACGAGGTGTGTTCGAGGAAGAAGAAGACGGACATGCGCTTGCCCCGCCCGCGGGGGACATTCTGCGCAAGGATGCGGTCTCCTGTTTCATCCGCCTGACGCACGATGCCTATTTCAAGAATCTGCGTGGGCACTTTGGCAAGACCGTTGTTTCGATGTTTACGGACGAGCCCAACCCGCTCGGGCGGTGCAGCGGTGATGACAAACGGGCGTGGACGCCAGGGTTCATGCCGGACGTGCAAAGGCTCTGGGATGACAAGGCGGATCGCTGGCTGCCGGCGCTGTGGCTTGACTGCGGTCCCCGTACGGACGCGTTCCGGTGGACCTGGCGGGATGCCGTACAGAGACGGCTGGAGGACACATTCTACCGCCAGATCAGTGACTGGTGTTCCGAGCACGGTATTGCCCTTACGGGGCACGCGGGTGACAGCAACGAGATGGGAACACTCAGGCATTTCCACTGGCCGGGCCAGGACATGGTATGGCGCTACATTACGCCCGACTGTCCGCAGGGGACGGTGGCAAAACATGCCCTTGCGGCGAAGTCCGCCAGCAGCGCCGCATGCCTCGGGCGACGTCGCTTCAGCCCGACGGAAGTATTCGGCGCGTACGGGTGGTCTCTGTCTCTCGATGAGATGAAGTGGCTGCTCGACTGGCATTTCGTGAGGGGGACGAACCTGGTGTTCCCGCATGCGGCGTTCTATTCAATTCGCGGTCGCAGGGCCTACGAGAGCGAACCGGATATTGCGTTTCACAATGTCGCGTGGCCGTACGGAGGACTGCTCGGCAACTACGGCAGGAGAATGTGCGGTTTGTTCAGCGACGGAGCGCTTGTTTGCAGGACGGGGATCGTGAGTGACGGAGACGACCTCTCGGGTGAAGCGGCATGGGTGCTACAGAGGGCACAGCAGGATTTCGTATTCATCGACGATACCGGCCTGAGGACAGCACGCGTGGAGGGCGGGCGGCTTGTCGCGGGGGATGCCAGGCTCAATCTTCTTGTCGTGGATAAGCCGGGGATATTGAGCGAGGCGGCGCAAGTGCGGTTGAGGAGCTTCGAACGGGGCGGCGGCGCGGTGCTGCGGAGGTGGGCTGCTAAGAACCTGGCCGGGTTGGTCGCAGCAAGGGTCGGTTGCGATGCGGTATGGCAGGGGAAGAATGCTGCTGATTTGAGGGTGATGCATTACCGGAAGTGCGGCCGGGAGATATTCCTGCTGGTCAACGAGGGGGATGGGACACTGGAGGGGATGGTCAGGCTGGCCACTAGTGGGTCGGTTGAAAAGTGGGATGCACTGGATGGAAGCACCGTCGAATGGCCTGGCTTCAAGGACAAAGACGGAGTGAAGGTCCCTGTCAGGCTCGGCCGCCGCGAGAGCGTCATCCTTGTTGTTGATCCCGGGAAGAAGCCTTACCCAAAAGCGCAATTGCCGGCGATTCCTGGGAAGGTCTGGCGCGAGATCACGGGCCAGTGGTCGGTCACAAGTGTTGGCGGACCCAAGGCGCCGCTTTCCGGTCCGTGTGACTGGTCCAGGGTCAAAGGTTGGGAGACTTTCTCGGGCGCGGCAGAATATCATGTGCGGTTTGAGCTGACGACTTTACCCGGCCGGATACCTATGCTGTTTCTTGATCTCGGCCGGGTAGGGGATATTGCGGATGTGCGGGTCAACGGCCGTTCTATCGGGGTAAGAGCGTGGGCTCCCTATGTATTTCCGTTGCGCGACTGCCTGAAACCAGGCGTCAACGCGCTTGATGTCCGGGTAACCAACTCCATGGCCAATGCGTATGATGGTCGGCAGCTTCCGTCAGGCTTGATCGGGCCTGTTCACTTGCGCCGGGCCGGTGCTTGCGGGGCGCGTCTTACGTCTTGAACACGCGGTAGGTGACTCTGCCCATGTGGCGGACGAGACGCACGGGCAGGACCGCGATCTGCAGCAATGAAGAGTACATGTCTGCGGCGATGTAGCGCAGTGAGTCCCTTGTGTGAAAAGCACCCTCGTCCTTCATCCCGGGCAGCCACAGGAAGGCGAACACGCGCAGTCCGCTGGATACGGCGAAGATTATGGCATGGTATGTGACCGGGATTCCGAACCACATGCCGTGCCAGTCCTTGAACGTTTCAGCTATGGCCCCGCCGAAAAGACCGCTGAGTATGCCGGCGAGGGCTGTGATCACACTGCTCACAGCCGAGTAGGCGGTCCCGTATCTGCGGCCCTCGCCGGCCTCACTCATGCCGAGCAGCATGTTGAAACTGGCCAGGTCTATACCGGTCCATGCAAAGGTGGCCAACTGCACGATTACGAGCCCGACTACCCAGTGGTCATTTGTGACCAGCAACCAGACAACGGCGCCGTGGATGATGAGGCATGTGGCAATTACCAGGATGGGTTTGCGGCCATACCGGTCGATCATGTGTCCCCAGAACACCTGCGCGAACATGGCGACAACCGTCGGGACGACCACTAGAACAACCGTGGCCATGGTGTTGGACATGCCCGCCACGTCGAACAGGTAGAGCCAGACAAAGGGACCAAGGAATCCGGCGGCGAACGTCAGAGTCCCGCTGAAACCGAGGAGCCGCCTGAAGTTGGGGTTTTTGAAGGGCTGCGCGACTATGTGGATGATGGAGACATCCGGATGGGATGCAACTGCCCTTGGCCCCGGGACGGGAATGAAGAACAGGAAATCGATGGCCCCCGATACCGCGGCCACGGTCAGGGCGAGGCTTATTACCTTCAACAGGAACTCGTCACCCTGCGCCATGGCCCAGTCGAGCACCAGTCCCAGGACCAGCGTTGTGGCAAGCTGGACCACCAGTCCTGCCTGGTTCCGTCTTCCGAAGAACCGTCCGCGCAGGCGGCGCGGGACCAGGTCAGCCATCCACGTGTACCATGCGGGACCGCCGACGTTCGTGGCGATATCTGTCACCAGCTTGCAGACCAGGAAGGCGGGCCACCACCACGGGGGCGGGAAGACCCAGGGGACCAGTGCTATCACGATCCAGAGCAGGCGATGCGTTACCCCGGCAATGATGAAAAGTGCCTTGTGACGACCTGTGCGTTCAAGGAAGTAACTCGACACGAGCTGTACGAGAGCGGAGCCGAAGCTAAGGGCTGACAGCAGGCCAAACCCGAACAGGGGCAGGTGGACCAGCTTCGCATACCGCGTGAGGGCGGCGCCGCTGATGATGCTGGCCCACACGGCGCCGAAGAACCAGGCAACAAAGACGAGGCGCAGGGAACGCCGCAGGGGCTCGTCTTGTTCCGGCGCGGTTGCCGAGTGAGTGCTATCTGACGGCGACATGGGTGTATTCCGGACAACGCAAAGGCCCGAATCTAGCGGGGTTGCGGCATGAGTGCAATATTGCGTGTGCGAATAGACGAAGGAGTTTTGCCATATGTGCGGCGGCAATCCCCTGCCGCCGTGTGTGTTGTTGACTATGGGGTTCATTCTGGACGCAAAGGCCGTGATATCGTAACATTGTGCAGGTTGGGAATGTTGTTCCGCGGGTAGATGGCAAGAGGTTATGCTTGAGCCGTTTGCGTACAGGAGCCCGCACAGTATGTGTTGCCATGTTTGTATACATGGTCGCGGTATCCGTTTCTTCCGCGCAGAACAAATGGACCGGAACTTCCGGCAACAACTGGTTCAACGACGGTAACTGGAGCCTCGGGCATTATCCTGCAGCCGGCGAGGATGTCATCATTACCAACGCCGGCTCGGCGGTTCTCCTGACCAACCAGACTCCATGGCTCAGTTCGCTGACCATTTCCAATAAAACCCTCACGTGCTCGAACTGGTTCGCAGTGATCCAGGCGACCAACGTTACGGTAAGGCGCCTGGGTACCATCACGTTGCCGACGGCGTTTGCCACGAACGGCATGTCAAACCGGGTCTGGATCAGTTGCGGCAATCTCACGATGGATGCCGGCAGCACAATCCTGGCAACCGGCCGCGGGTACAAGAGCCCGCAGGGACCCGGCCGTGGTCGTGGCGACTGGCATGGCGCAGGTGCGGGACACGGAGGCACGGGCGGAGGTTCTTCCTCGTATCCCACTGGTGGTGGCTACACGTACGGGTCCACGAATGAGCCCATATGTCCCGGCAGCGGCGGCGGCGGCGGGGCAGCGGCGGCGTGTTACGGCGGCGGCGCTGTTCGTATCGAGGCGACCGGCACGGTCACGATCAACGGTTCGATCATGGCGAACGGGTCGAACACCACCGCGTATGGCTACGGCGGCGGAGCGGGTGGTAGCGTGTACATCACCTGCAACACATTCGGGGGTACGACCAATGGAGTGATCAATGTCAACGGCGGTAACACCGACCCGACCTACTCCGGTGGGGGTGGTGGTGGCAGGATAGCTGTCAACTATTCCAGCCTTGCGGTGAACAGGTCAGTGCGGTTCTCGGCCACATACGGAAACACGTATCAAAACACGTCGTATCGACCTGACGTTGGAACCTTGTGGCTGCCGGACAATCAACTCCTTACCGCCGTGATGAAAGACCGGCTTTTCACTGATATCAGGATTGTCATTCCTTCTTTCACCGCCTGGCGTCCTGGCAGCCTCACCGTGAGCAACTGCTGGTTCACCATCGAGCAGAGGAACTTTGTTCTTGCCGTTACGAACGCGGTGAGGATCCACAACGGAGGACTGGGTGTCTGGGGAACACTCTCTACGCGAAGTGGCAATCTGGTATTGACGAATAGCGGCAGGCTCTACGTGTACAGCGGTCCCACGAATGGCACTGCGGGGCACTATGGTGCGTTGGTATCAGTTACGGGTGACATTGCCGTTGCCGGCGGATGCTGGATCTATCCCTATCCCGATTTGAACAACGGCGGGGCGGCACTCATCAGGGGTTCAAATGTCACAACTGCTGCCGGTGGGGGGTTCAATGCGGTTGGCCTCGCTTACTCTCCGGGGAAAGGGCCCGGCACGCCGGGCAATCTCTGGCACGGACCCGGTGCCGGGCACGGCGGCAAGGGTGGCCGGAGCAGCAACTATGCGACGCAGGGTCAGGCATATGATCGGACAAACGCCCCCATCATACCGGGAAGCGGAGGCGGGCACGACTCTTCTGGAGGAGCGGGAGGCGGGACGGTTCGAATCAAGGCTACAGGGACTTTCACGCATAATGGGACCATCGACGTGAGCGGGGGCGGGGTCTCCTCATACGGCGGCGGTGGCGGGGCGGGGGGATCGGTATTCATCGCGTGCAAGATGTTCCGTGGCTCATACACCGGAGCTGTTGTGCGGGCGGATGGATCATCCAATCCCGACAACAGGTACGCCGGTGGCGGTGGCGGCGGGAGGATCGTGATTGCCGAGAGCCTGCCTGACGGTGATATCAACACATTGCTCTCTGGCGGCACACCGGCACGCCTGACCGTGTACTACACGCAACCTGGCTATGCCGGTTCGTTATCGGTGACGGGTGGTACGGGATACCAGAACGGTGAAACGGGTACGACGCGGTACCTGGCCCCGTATTTCATGCTAACAATACTTGGAGTCCCGGCTTTCTGGGATTCACCGTCGCCTGATGGCTACGGGTTGAGGGCCGATATCCCGGACGGCACGTGGGTGACGAACAGGGTTACCAGTCCGGCAAACACGGCCGATGGCCTTCGGAAGGCATGCACTGGCTACAAGCTCACCAACGCGGTTGGCATTGTCAGCAGCGGTTCCGGTACGCAGGTGGTATTCCAGATGACCACCAACCTCTGGCTGACGTGGTACTGGACCAACCAGTACCAGTTGACTGTGAGTGCAGGACCAAACGGTTCGGTGAACGACGGGGTTGTGAACGGCTGGTATACGCAGGGTTTTGTCCGGGCGAACATCCTTGCTACGCCCGATCCTGGCTATGCTTTCAACGTGTGGACCGGGACGAATGTTCCCGCGGGGCTCGAGCAGAGCAATCCGATGACGACGACGATGACGGAGAGACGGGTGATGCAGGCCAGTTTTTCCTACACCGGTGTTCAGACACGGGTATGGACGGGAAACGGTAACTGGGAGAGTGCAGGCAACTGGAATCCGGCCGGCATGCCGTCGTCATGGGACCACGCGATCATTGCCTCCGGCAGGGTCATTCTCGGGTACCCCAGGTTCATCCGGACACTGGTGGTAACGAACGGGGCAACGTTGGTGTTCAGTAACTGGACTGCAAGACTCACGGTCTCGAACGTGACGGTGAAGAGTGGTGGAAAGGTGACCCTGCCGGCCGCCTTTGCCGCGAGCCAGATGTCGAACCGGGTTCATTTCGTCTGTACAAACTTGACGATCGATGCAGGTGGGACCCTGGAGGCGAACGGAAAAGGATGGATGGCCACCAACGGTCCCGGCAAGGGGAGCGGTGCATGGCACAGCACCGGTGGAGGCTATGGCGGGAAAGGTGGACGTGCCAACAATAACACCCCGGATCAGGGACCGGCCTACGGATCTGTCAGTGCGCCGGAAGCGCCCGGCAGTGGCGGTGGTGGAGTGGCCGCTGGTGGGGGTCATGGTGGAGGCGCCGTGAGGATCCAGGCGTCCGGCGCGGTTACGATAAACGGCCTGATTACGGCGAATGGCTCCAATACAACTTCGTACGGGTACGGTGGCGGTTCCGGCGGAGGAGTCTACATAACCTGCCAGACGTTTGGCGGGACCACTAGTGGTCTCATCAGGGCGAATGGTGGCACTCCGGTAAACTCCGGGTGGCACAGCGGCGGCGGTGGCGGCGGTCGTATCGCGGTGATCTACACCAGCCTGGCCAATCCACATGCCACACGGTTCCAGGCTCAAGCTTCACCGGGAGGATACGCGGAGTCTTATCCAGAGATCAGGTGGCCGTGGGCTTCGGAAGTGGGCACCGTTTGGCTGTCGAGCACGAGCATCCTCTCATCGACCATCAACAACGGCCAGTTCGGAGGATGCGTCCTGGTCATACCGGGTTTCAGTTCGTGGACGGTCGGCAACCTTCTGGTCAGCAATGCCACGGTACGGTTCGGTGATCATGGGTTTTACCTGAACGTGACTAACGACCTGCGAATTGTCTCCGGCGGATTGTCTATCGGGGGGTCGAATGGGAATGCACGGGTGAAAGTGGGACGCGACCTGATCCTGACGAACAGTGGCAGCCTTTCTGTCTACAGCGGCGTGAGCACCGGCGGCGGGATAGGGGCTAATATTCAGGTCGGCCGGGCCGTCGGCATCGGGTCCTCGTCATGGTTGTATCCCTATTCCCATCCTACAAATGGAGGGTCAGTGCTGCTAACGGCTGGGCGGCTTTCAGTTCTGGCAGGAGGCGGGGTCAATGCCAACTCGCGGGGCTACAAGTCGGCGCTGGGCGACGGCAAGGGACAGGACGCGACTTCATGGCATTCCGGCGGGGGCGGGTACGGGGGGAATGGTGGAAAGGGGAATAGCTCCTACCTCGGTGGTTTGCCCTACGGCTACACGAATGCGCCAACGAAACCCGGAAGCGGCGGCGGAGGAGTGAGGGGCGGGTACGGTGGCGGACTGGTACATGCTGAACTCAATGGTCCCGCCGTCGTAGATGGAACGATCACC
>Ga0172375_10002103_pt1 | contig 31506 bp, 36 predicted proteins | sample LakKiv1m_FD_114537 | JGI IMG/M metagenome (GOLD analysis project Ga0172375, IMG submission 114537) | Freshwater microbial communities from Kabuno Bay, South-Kivu, Congo - kab_092012_11.1m | ecosystem: Environmental > Aquatic > Freshwater > Lake | place: Democratic Republic of the Congo... | reverse complement strand
TCCGTCCGGTTTGCCAGAAGATGTTGATCGGCTGATCTTTGTTCCGTCCGCACCCGGCGTTAAGGGGGGAAAGAACAACGGATGGCGCGTGGTAAATGCGGCCACCGTCCTGTCGTGTTTGCGGTCCTGAGCGTTTCTCATGCGCCTCCTCTGTTCACAGTCGTTGCCCCGTCGTTGGATTCGGGATAAGTTTTCGAACTTTAGAACTTCTTCAAGGAGGTATCTGTCATGCGCAAACTTGTGATTGTCGGGGCGAGCGGATTCGGGCGGGAGATCGCCTGGATTGTCGAACGGATCAATAGCGGCAACCCGACGTTTGAGATGTTAGGATTCTGCGACGATGCCGATGACAAGCAGACGGGGATGTGCGGAGCCTATCCGCTGCTCGGTCGCGTTGAAGCGGCGGCGAAAAGTGGTGCCGAGGTGTTCTTCTGTGCAATTGGCAATAACCGGGCGCGTCAGGCGGTAACGGCGCGGGCTGTGGGGGTTGGGTTAAAACCGGCAACGCTCATCGATCCCGGTGCGGTTGTGGCTCCCTGCGCAGTGGTCGGTGAGGGAAGCTACGTTGGGATCGGCAGCGTGGTTTCGACGGGGACGCGGCTGGGTGCGGGGGTGATCGTAAACCATCACGTGTGTGTGGGTCACGACGTCGAGGTGGGTGATTTCGCTCAACTCTGTCCCGGCGTGAACGTGTCTGGCGGGTGCGAGATCGGCGAAGGCGCGCTGTTGGGAACGAATGCCGGAACGATTCCGCTGAAGCGAGTCGGGGCGTGGGCGACCGTGGGCGCGGGAATGGTCGCGTTGCGGGATGTGGAAGAGGGGTGTTCGGTTGTGCGGGTGAAGTGAACGTGGGTGGTGGACGACAGATGAGAGTGGTTACGGACTACAAGGGATGGTCTGGCGAAAGGGCGCGGCGGGGGCTCGGAGGTGAAGGGATGAACGGAGAGACGGGGGCCGCACAGGACCGATTGACGCGAGTGAGGATATGGCTTGCTGTCGCCGTGGGTCTCGCGGCGACGTTGGCGGCGGCGTGTTCGCTGTCGTGGCGGATGTTCCACGATGTGCCCATGCTGCTGTATCAGTCCAATCTGGCAGTGTCGCACGGGATGATGCCGTATCGTGATTTCTTTTATCTTAATCTCCCCGGTACATTTTGGTTTTTCAACGGGGTCATTCGCTTGTTGGGGACTTCTGATTGGGCCATCCAGTCTGCTAATCTTGTGATTGTTGCGCTGGTGTCAGGGTTGTTATTCTGGGCGTTGCCGAAAAAGGGCGTGGTGTGGTGTGTGGCTTTTGGTGTTGGGCTGGGCGTGTTACGGTTTTTCTCGGGGGAATGCGTGTTTGTTCTGCAGCGCGAAACGATCGCGATGGTTCCGATGGCGGCGTTGTTGACGATTGGAATCCGAGGTGCGGGGCCGTCTCGTAACGAAAGCCTAGGAAGCGTGGCGGTCGGCTTGCTTGTTGCGTGGATGGCGTTGATCAAACCGCAACTGGCCTTGTACGGGGTGCCGGTTGTTGTGGCGAGGGTTGCCGCCGGGGGGAGGGGGCGCCATCGTTTGGTGGCGCTCCTGTTGATGGGCGCAGGGTTCACGATCCCGATAGCGGGGTGTGCGGCGTGGTTGGTTCGTAATGGCGCTTGGAGTGGCTTTTGTGAGACGTTGAACTATTGGCCGCTTTATGGGCAGATGAATTTCAGTCACGGTTTTGTGGACACATGGACACGGTACAAAGGGATATTCGGAGGGGCGTGCCGGCTGGTTTTTTCGCCGTACATGGCAGTCGCTGTCGGGGGATTGTTTGCCGGTTGGAGGACCGGGACGCTTTCCCGCTTGGCCGTGTGGCTTTGGGGCGGGATGTTGGCGATGTCTGTTTTTGTGCCTTCGCTTTCCGGTCAGTTCTGGGGGTATCACCGTTTTCCCTTTTATTTCATGACATTATGTGTGGCGGGGTACATTCTGACTTGGGGAAGGTTGGGACTGGCGACGGGGGCATTGCTGGGCATGTTTTGGATGTCGTTCGCAGGGATGCGTGTCTGGCGGGAGACGACGGAGTCTTCGCTCACTCGGCTGCAGCACGGCATCGCCGATCAGTTTGCGGGTTACATGAAGAAAAACCTGCGGCACGGGGAACGTGTCCAGCCCATTGACTGGGTTGACGGGGCTGTTCATGGCATGTTGATGGTGGACGCGCTGCAGGCAACGCGATTTACCGAAACGTACTATTTCCTCCATCATGTGAACAATCCTGTTGTCCAGAAGCTCCGGCGTGAATTCATGGATGCATTGACGAAGGATCCGCCGCAGATATTCTTGGAGGCGCGTGACGTACGCTGGCCGAACGGGAAGGGAACGGAGGCGCGTATTGAGGCGTTCGAGCGCTGGCGGGCCGCGCATTACCGCATCGCGGAGGAAACAGAACATTATCGTATTTGGGAGCGGATTGGTGATGGGAAAGGCGTCTGAGCCGCAGAGGGGGAGTCCGTCATGGCGATCAGTCTGGCTACTGTTGGCCGTGGCGGCGGTGTGGGCATTGGAGATGTTCGGCGTCCAGGCTCAGTCTTTCGGATTCGATTATCCGGCTCCGATGACGAAATGGGTGGGGGCGCAGGCGGTCCGGTTTTCATTGGATGTCGCTTTTTCTTTGGGCTGTCTTTTCTTGTTGCCGCGCGGTTTCACGATTGCCGGATTCGCTGTCTTTTTATTGTTCGCGCAAGTCGCCGGATATTACAAGGCGGTTTTTGGACGCGCACTGACCCTGACGACGATACAGGCGCAATGGGCAGAGGGTTTGGCTGGCGCGCGATTCGACTGGGCGTATGTGAACAAACTCCTTTTGCTGGCTATGCTGGCGGTGCTGGCGTTCAAAATTTGGCTGCTGGCGCGTGCGCGGCTTGATGGGCTTCGGCACCGAACGTTGTATGGAATTGGTATAACGGCTTGGACGGGTTATGTTTTGTTGGCTGTTTTGGCGATGGGGCGGATCGATCCCGCCAGGAAGCTGCGCACGTTTGGAAGCGGCGATCGGTTGGGCATGACTTATGGATTTGTATTGCTATGGGTCGGAGAAACGGTTTATCTCAACCAAACCCAGTTGCTTCAAGAGGCGGTCGCGCAGCGGGCGCACGTCACCGACCGTTTGTCCGGCATTGAGCCGCCGCTGGCGCTTACAGGCGATGTTGTCCTGCTTCAGGTGGAGAGCCTCGACTGGAGGGTATTGCATCACTGCGTAAACGGAAGACCGGTGACGCCTTTTTTGAACCGTTTAGCCGACGAGGCCATGCTGTTCAAAATTTCGGCCTGCCACCAGAATGGGTCCTGCGATGCCGATTTCGTGATGCTCAATGCCGTCCCGCCCTCGCCTACGGTCATGACCTATGCTTTGGCCCGCTATCCCTACGGCGATACGTTGCCTCAGATGGCAGAACGCGCGGGATACGCAACGGCGGCGTTTCATGGAAATAGCGGACGGTTTTTTTCCAGAGAACATGCGTTCAAACGCATGGGGTTCGATGATCTGTGGTTTTTGGAAGAAATGCGCGATATCCGCAAGCTGCCCGTCAGTCTCTGGGGAATACGGGATGATGAGGTTTTTGCGTTTTCACAATCGCTTTTGCGGGAGCCGCAGACGGCTCGGCATCGGTTGCACTATATCATTACCCTCACCAGTCATCAGCCGTTCATCTATCTGGAACCGTCCGAATGCACCTTTCTGCCAGACGCCAGTGGCCTGTTAGACCGCTATTTCGACAGTATGAATTTCGTGGATCGGAGCTTGGCGGTCTATATTGACGGGTTGGCGCGGGGGACGCTGGTCATTATTTTCGGCGATCACCGCGCCATGGTGGATTACGGTGCTGCGGCGGGCTGCGATGACCGGACGGAACACGTGCCGTTGATCATTCATCGGGTGGGAGAGAAACTCGCTTCACGGCAGCTTAGTCGTACTTTGCCGCTTGCGAATACGGGCGAACTGACTATGCTGGATGCTGCGGTTTACATTCGGCATCTTTTCAAACAGATGGTGGAAAAAAAGACGGGTCATGAATAAACGGATTTTTTTGTCGCCGCCGTGGATGGGCGGAGACGAACGAAAGCGAGTCGATGAGGCTTTCGCCTCAAACTATATCGCGCCGTGCGGACCAATGGTCGACCGGTTTGAACGCGACTTGGCCGCAGCGGTCGGCGTGCCGCACGCGTGTGCGGTGTCGAGCGGCACGGCGGCGCTCGATCTACTGTTTCACGAATTGGGCGTGACGCGGGGCGACCGCGTATTTTGCTCCGACCTAACGTTTGTTTCCTCGATCGCACCGGCGGTGCATCGCGGCGCGGAACCGGTTTTCATCGACTGCGACGAGGCGACGTGGACGATGGATCCCGCACTGTTGGAAGAAGCACTTGCAGATGGTGCAAGGTCGGGCCGGTTGCCCAAGGCGGTAGTGGCTGTGGATCTGTACGGTCAGTGTTGCGATTACGACAGGATCGAGCCCCTGTGCGCGCGTTACGGTGTGCCGCTGATCATTGATGCGGCGGAGGCGCTTGGGGCCGTGTACGGAAGTTCTGAAGTTCTAACGTGCGAAAGTGCGGCAGTCGGCAGTGGCAGTCGGCAGTCCGTGAGAGGGGAAACGATAAACCACAGAGGACACAGAGACACGGAGGAGGCGAGTGGGGAGCCGTCGGCAGTTGGCGGTGGCAGCCGGCAGGACAACTTTAGAACTCTCGAACTCTCGAACTCTCGAACTTCTCCCTTGCGGCATGCGGGGGACGCGGGTTGGGCTGCGGTGTATTCCTTCAATGGAAACAAGATCATTACAACATCGGGCGGTGGAATGGTGGTCTCACGGGACGCGGGAGTTGTCGAGCGGGCGCGAAAGCGGTCACAACAGTCGCGCGAGTCCAAGGTCTGGTATGAGCATGCGGAGTTGGGTTACAACTATCGCATGAGCAACATCGTGGCGGCAATCGGCGTAGGCCAATTAGAAAACTTAAGACGGATCGTGGCGAAAAAATGGCAGATATTTGATTGGTATCGGCAGCGGTTGGGAAACCTTCAGAATGTCGGATTCATGCCGGAAGCGGCGTATGGACGATGCACGCGCTGGTTGACGGTCATCACAGTCGGCAATGGGCAATCGGCTGTGGGGAGTCGGGGAAACTATGAAAGGCCATCGGATGCGGCGATGCGGGTGATTGAAGCATTGGAGCGCGAAAACATCGAGTCTCGTCCAGTGTGGAAGCCGATGCATCTGCAACCGGTTTTTCGGAGTGTGCGGATCTATGGCGGAAGTGTGAGCGCGCGCCTTTTTTCGGATGGTGTGTGCCTGCCTTCCGGGATGGGGCTGGAGGAGGCGGATATTGGTCGCGTGAGTGTAACGATCAATCAGACCTTTCATGAATTGTGCGGGCGTCCGAAATGTGATTAAATGCTACTTACTTGCAATGATGATGAAACCTGATTGGAAAGTATATTGGTCTGCATTTGGCGCGCGGTTCGGTTGTGTGCTGACGGACGTGGTGGTGATGGCGGCCGCGTATTTTACGGCTTTTCTGTTTCGGCTTGATTTTCAGGAGCCGTGGTGGGGATGGGATAGGGCTATTGTTTCGTTCATGATGGTCGCCGTTGTACAGGTTTCGGCGTTGTCTGTGTTCGGTTGTTATCGGCTTGTCTGGCGATATGTCAGTGTCGGAGATGTTCCCCGTTTCGTTGGCGCGATCAGCGTGTCGACCGTGTTTTTGCTCTTTCTTCGATTGGCCTTTCCTGCGCACATGAGCATTAGGCCTCCTTATAGCATCACGTTTCTGAACTGTTTTCTTGCCGTTGGCGGACTCCTTGGCGTGCGGCTGCTTTGGCGGATCATCGTGGATGGGAACGGTGCGTTGGCGGCGGCTGTGCGCGGCGGGCGCGTTCGACGGGCGTTGTTGGTGGGAGCGGGATCTACGGGCAATCTGGTAGCCAAGGAGTTGCGTCGACTGACCGGAAGTCGGTTGACGGTCGTCGGCTTTTTGGATGACGATCCTGCCAAGCAAGGCGCGAAGATTCAGGGGTATGCGGTGTTGGGCCGCGTGGGCGATCTCGTGGAGGTGATCAGACGGCATGCGGTGGAAGAAGTGATCGTGTCGATGGCTAGGGCACCGCGCGATGTGGTTCGGAAGGTCGTGCGATTGTGCGAGCAGGCGCATGTTTCGGCGCGGATCGTGCCAGGGTATTATGAGTTGATCGAAGGGAGCCTGACCGCCTCCAAGATTCGCAACGTCGATGTGGCGGATCTGTTGGGGCGCGACGAGTGTACGGTGGACAGTCAAAGTGTTGTCGAGCTTCTCGGTCGCAAACGGGTGCTCGTGACCGGAGCGGGGGGGTCGATCGGCGGTGAATTGGTGCGTCAGATTTTACGCGTGGGGCCGGAGTCGTTGATACTCGTCGAGCGTTCGGAAAATGCGCTCTACGAAATCGAGCGGGAAGTTCGGAAATGGGGCGTGGAGAACCCTGTGATCCCCGTGGTGGCCGATATCGGTGACCGTGCCAAAATGCGGGGTGTGCTGGGCCGGCATCGACCGCAGATCTTGCTTCATGCCGCCGCGTACAAACACGTGCCGTTGATGGAGCAAAATCCGATTGAGGCGGTCAAGAACAACGTATTGGCGACGCGGACGTTGGGCGAAGTGTCTATCGAGGCGGGCGTGGAACGCTTTGTCTTCATTTCGACGGATAAAGCGGTACGGCCGGTCTCTGTGATGGGCATGACGAAACGTTTGGCGGAAATCGCGCTTCAGGATTTGAATCGCCAGGACAAGACGCGTTTTTCCGCAGTCCGATTTGGAAATGTGCTGGACTCGTCCGGGTCCGTAGTGCCGCTGTTTCGCGAACAGATCAGGAAAGGCGAGCCGGTGACGGTGACGCATCCTGAGATGAGGCGGTATTTCATGACGATTTCCGAGGCGGTGTCGCTGGTCCTGCAGGCGGCGGCGCTGGCCAAAGGGGGCGAGATTTTTGTCTTGGATATGGGCGAGCCGGTCAGGATCGTGGAATTGGCGGAAGAGATGATTGCGCTCTCGGGGTTGCGGCCTTATGAAGATATCCCGATCATCTTTACAGGAATCAGACCGGGTGAAAAGCTGTTTGAGGAGTTGGATGTGAGTGAACGTTCGGCGTACAAGACGGGGCACGCCCGTATTTTTGTGAGCAAGATACGGGATGTGCATGTTGACGAGGTGGAGGCAGCGTTGGCGACCTGTCGGCAGATGGTTGACGGCGGGTCGGCAGAGGAGATTCGGGACAGATTGCAAAAACTGGTATGCGAGAACGGCTTCGTCGCGACAGGGATGGACCCGCATCAAGACGTGGCGTCCAATCTGCGGAGGAATGCGTGAAGAATCGGTTGGACATTATGCGCTGGCTGGCGCTGACACTGATTGCGGCGATGGCGGTGTTTCATTACCGCGGCATGTTCAGTTCTACCGTGCATTTGTTCAGTAACCCGCTGGAAGATATGTCGCACGGCTGGGTTGTTCCGCTTGTGAGCGTGTATGTGCTGTGGCGTCAGCGAAACGCATTGCGCGAGTCGGCAGGCGCTCCGAGTTGGGCTGGCGCGGCGTGGGTGGCGGCATTTCTGACAATCGCGTGGTTCGGTGGCTGCGGGGGACAGTCGCGCGTGGAGCAGGTGTCGTTCATCGGTCTTGTGTGGGCGCTTCCTTTCGCGTTCTGGGGACGCGGCGTGGAGCGGCTGATGCGTTTTCCGGCTGCCTATCTGCTCTTCACAGTCCCGGTGTCGTCGTTCATCGATTTCTTTACGATTCATTTGCGCATGGCGTCCGTGTCGATGGCCACGGGTATCTTGAATGGGTTGGGAATGGCGGTGGAGCGATCCGGTACGGCGCTTTTTTCGCATGTGCCGGGGGGGACGTTCAATGTGGACGTGGCCGATCCGTGCAGTGGAATACGATCACTGTTCGCGATGATGGCGCTGACGGCGGCGTATGCGTATTTCACGCAGAAAGAATTCTTGAAAAAATGGGGTCTTTTCTTTTTTTCGTTGCCGATTGCGGTAATCGGCAACATGGTGCGCATCATGTCGATTTGTATGGTGGCATCGTGGTGTGGGCAGGATGTGGCCATGGGATACTACCACGACTATTCGGGTTTCGTGATCTTCGTGGTTGGGGTATGTCTTATGTTTTCTGTCGGCGAGCGAATCAAGAAGATGGATGTTTCTAAAGTTCTAAAGCGCGGAAGTTCCAAAGTCGGGAAGGCAAAGGAGCCTCATTTCTGCGCTTCTGGATCTTCGAACTTTCGAAGTTCGTTCGTCATCGTGGCTGTGGCGAGTGTGCTTTCGGTCGTGGTGTTTATGGCTGGGTCTATGTTGCCCGCACCAGAATACGGGGCGGTAACATTTGTGTCCGAGACGCTGCCCGAACGCGTGATGGATTTTGGGAGCGACGTGCCGTGGTTCTGTCAGAATCCGCAATGCTTAAAGATGGCGGATGAGCGCAGTCTCAAGAAGGGAGTGTCGGACGGCGTCGAGGGGTATGTCTGTCCCGTTTGCGGGAAGTTGATGGAATCAAAATCCTTGGGCGAGTCCACGCTGTTGCCGAAAGACACGGTGATTCTGAAACGGAATTATCGATCAGACGACGGTTCAGTGTATGCGGTAAGCGTGGTGATTCAGGGAAGGAACAGGAACAGCATCCACCGGGCGGAATTGTGTTTGCCGTCGCAGGGGTTCGTGATGGAGAAAGCGCGGCGTGTGCCGCTCAAGTTGTCGGGGCGAATGCGTCCGCTTATGGTGCGCGAGATCGACGCTCACCGTCCGGCGGGAGGGGGGCGGATGCCGGTCAAACTGGATGGGCGGTCAATCTGGTTGGACCCTTCTGACTCTTCTGAAGATTCCGGACGCGGCATGGACGACATCAGTTTGGTGTATTGGTTCTTCAGCCGGGAGCGGGAATGTTGTTCGCATACGTGGCGGATTCTCACGGATATCTGGGATCGGTCGGTTCATAATCGGATCAATCGTTGGGTTATGGTGGCGGTGACGTGTTCGCCGCCGTTGGACACGCCTGAAAGCCTAGAGCGGTTTGATGCGTTTCTGTCGGATTTGTATCCTCAACTCATGCCAATTCGGTGAGAGAGCTTATGACGGTCAACTGGATTACGGGGCTTGTCGATTATTCCGAAAACGTTTTTGGTCGGCTTGCGGTGAACGGTGCCAAATACGTCGCGGCGTTTTTTTGCGCCCTTATAGTATCACTGATATTAACACCCGTTTTCCGTGAAATCGCCAGAAAAATCGGCATGGTGGATATGCCGAATGCGAGGCGGATTAACACGGTGCCGATTCCGCGGGGCGGAGGTCTGTCGATTTTTATAGCCTTTCACCTTGTACTTGGTGTCTTGGTTTTTACTTTGGGAAGGCCGGTCAGTTCTGAATTTTCGAATTTCTGGCAGGGACGGTTCCTGTTGGCCTCGAGCGTACTGGTTGTTCTGGGGCTTGTCGACGACAAGCACGGCTTGCGACCGGGCATGAAGCTCTTCGGGCAGATCGGTGTGGCGTTGATCCTCTATCTCTCTGGGGTTCACGTGGGGGGCCTCGTAATCGCCTTCCCGCCATGGTTGGATGGCTTGGCGACGGTTTTCTGGATCGTGGGCGCGGTGAACGCATTCAATCTGATCGACGGCATGGATGGCTTGGCGACGGGATTGGCTTTGATTGCGTCGGTTGGGTTGGCGGGCTCCTTGCTGTTCACGGGACAGTCCGCCATGACGTTGCCTTTCTTGGTTTTGGCAGGTGCGTGTCTCGGTTTCTTGCGTTACAACTTCCACCCGGCGTCGGTGTTTCTCGGGGATACGGGCAGCATGTTCCTGGGGCTCTGCGTGGCCACGTTGCCGCTGATGACGGGGTCGCGCAAAGAATTGGTTGCCGCGCTCGGCATGCCGCTGTTGGCGATGGGTGTTCCGATCTTCGATACTCTGTTGGCAATCTGGCGGCGATCGGTCCGGGCGCTTTTGCCGTGCGGAATGGGGACGGTCGGCATGCAGACGCGCGTCATGCAACCGGACAAAGATCATTTGCATCACCGGATTCTTCGCGAGACCATGAACCAGCGTACGGCTGCGATCATCCTGTATGGGGTGGGCGCGTTGCTTGTTTCCGTCGGGCTGGTGGGGACACTGTTGCGGAATCGCGCGCCTGGGCTTTTCCTGATCGCTTTCATCTTCGCGATTATCGTGGTCGTCCGTCATTTGGAGCGGATAGAACTGTGGGACACGGGGCGGTTATTGTCGCGCCAACGCCCCACGATGAAGCGCGGACTCATTATGCCGGTGTTCATCGTTGTCGACGCGTTTTCGCTGTGTGCGGTTTGGTGCGTGTCCAGATGGATGCTGCAGTTGCCATTGAATCGCGTCGCCTTGCTGTCCGACCTGCCAATGTACGTGGTCCCCGTTTTTGTCTTCCTTGTGCTTGCAAGAACGTATTGGCGCGTTTGGAGCCGTGCGCAAATGCGCGATTTCGCGCTTCTGGCCGTCACCATTTTCGCCGGGGTTGCGGTGGCGATGGGGCTTGTCGCACTGCTCGATGAGCAGGCCGAATCGTCGATCAGATTTGCTGTTCTTTTCGCGACGTTTTCTGTCTTTCCACTGTTCGGCGTGCGACTCTGGCAGGACAGCCTTCAGGGCATTGTTCAGGTCTTGGAACGCAAGGTTCTGACGGACAAGCCGGGGACGGTGCGAGTCTTCGCCTATGGCGGTGGAGTGCGCTTCCGAAGTTATATGCGGGAGATGGCCGTGCATTCGGGACAAAATACGCGGGTCCTTCTTGGGATACTCGACGATGATGTTAATTTGCGGGGACGCATCATTGCGGGATACACGGTCTTGGGCGGGCTCGACGAATTGCCGGAACTCGTGGCCAAGTGGCATGTGGATGCCTTGGTGATCACGTGTCTTTTGGATGACGCGCACGAATCGCAAATCGTTCGGGTGGCGGAGTCTGCCGGCGTGGCGGTGTCGAAGTGGGTGTGCGACGAAGAAGCGATGACTGCCAGCGCAGGGAAGGACGGAAAATGAAAAGTTTCCGTAGGGAACTCTGGTTTGATATGGCGACGAGGCGCGCTTATGTGAACATTACTCCCGAGGTGTCTGCCGCCCTTGCCGAGAGTGGAATCCGCGAGGGCCTCTGCCTCGTCAACGCGATGCACATCACGGCCAGCGTTTTCGTCAACGACGACGAATCCGGACTCCACGCCGACTTTGAACGCTGGCTTGAGAAGCTGGCACCCGAGAAGCCTTATAGTCAGTATGCGCACAATGGGGCGGAAGACAATGCAGACGCTCATTTGAAGCGGCAGATCATGGGACGGGATGTCGTCGTTGCGGTGACGAAAGGTCGATTGGACCTCGGCCCGTGGGAACAGATTTTCTATGGCGAGTTCGACGGACGGCGAAAAAAGCGCGTTTTGGTGAAAATCATTGGTGAATGACTGCGACAGCAGTCGGACGAAGGCCCGGGTGAGCGTGAAGCTCATCCGGGCTTTTCGTTTTCGTGGAGTAGTCGATGGATCGTCGAGTCGCGAATGTCCGCATCGTCGATGAGGTCGTATCCACCGGAGGTCGTCCCTATGGCAGTACACAGGCCCCGCCGTTTTGTCTTGGCCAGCAGATCGATGATCCGTTGCATCCAGACGAATGGCAGCAAAGCCCAGCAGCGTGCGTAGGGATAACGGATCGTCAGGTAGGCGCGCGGCATGAATATGCGTGAGGCGATCACGCGCAGGCGCGCGGCGGGAGACGACTTCCTCAAACGGAGCATGGTTTGTTCACAACCCCGCAAAGAGGCGGGCGGCAGTCGGAACAGCGTTTGGGCAAGCGGATCGAGCCGATTCGCCAAGGTTTCTTTCAGGGGAACGGAAAGGCTGGCGGGGAGAGGGCTGTCCAGCAGTTCGGACGCCAAGTGGGCGACGAAGGGTAGTGCGGCCCCCGTCCGCCAGCGGAGCGAGGCGGCGTCGAGCGCAGAGGACGAAAGGTCTTCGCCAAGTTTTTGGAGGAATAGGGCAATGTCCAAATATCCGCGCAGCGGAACCGCGAAGCGATGATGAAGCATGTGTTGCACCAGATGGGCGAGTTGGTCCTCGAGTGAAAGCACTCGGACCGGAAAACACACCACGGTGTCGAGCCGCATCGCTTGCCAGATAGCCTCCATGTCAGGAGACGGTATAAGGGGCTCTGACTCCGAGGCGAAGTTCCAGTGAAGCTCGACCATGGTGGGCTTTATGGAGTGGAAATACGGTTGATCCGATGCGAACGGATTGAGCAACATATCCTGTTCCACGAAATAACCGTCGGCGGTGAGTAGCCTGTGACACGTTTGGACGTCTTGCTTGCGGACAAGCAGGTCGAGATCGCTCATGCTGCGTTGGGCGGGATCGTCGTAGACGTGTTCGGAAAGCCATGCCCCTTTGAGTGGGGCCACTTCCATTTTTGCATCTGCAAACATGGCCAGCAGGGAGGCCAATTCGCGCTGCCGTTCGAGCGTCTGCAACACCGATGTGAGGAAGTGCTCACGCCAGGCGGACAGCGTTTGGAGGAAGTCGGCGGAAGATGCTGACGCGCTTGCACAGGAGGCATGTTCGGCAAGCCAGGGGTAGAGAAATGTCGCCACACCGTGTTGTCGGGCCCGTGTGAACACCACCGGCCAATTGACTGCCTGCCAGTCGTGTGAGGGGGGCCTCCGGGCGATGGCGTCGCGGAGTAGACCGACCAAGGTTTGGTAATCGTCTGGGATGGTGATCGCGCGTGTCATTGTGCGGCGAGCCAAATGTCCTGAAGGCGCCGGATGGCGTCGAACGGCTTGATGGAAAGACAGACGTAGCGGACGACGGAGAAATTGACCGCCCCCGCCTGGAGGACGCGACGGAGGTTCGTGTCGTCGATGCCGCCGATGGCGACGGTGGTGAACGGCGCGGCGCGGATGATCGCGCCGGCCCGTTCCGGGCCGAGGGCTGGGTCGGGGATATCCTTTGTCGGAGTAGCGAAGACGGGGCCCACGCCGCAATAGTCGGGAGCGCTGGCGACAGCCCGCACGGCCTGTTCCTCGCTGTGCGTAGAGAGCCCGAAGATGCGCAACTCGGGGTGACGCCGACGCGCTTCGGCAAGCGGCATGTCGTCCTGTCCGAGATGAACGCCGTCCGCACAAGCGTCGGCGGCGATCGTCGGGTCGTCGTTGACGATGAAGCGCGTTCTCGTCCCGCGCGTGATGGCGCGCAAATTCTTCGCGATTGCGAGGATATGGTCGCGTGGCGATTTTTTAACGCGCAACTGAATGTAGCGCAGTCCGGCTTTAACGGCTGCTTCGGCGCAGGTCTCGTAGGTGGTCGCCGGATTGGTGATGACTAGGTAAAGACCGAATCTTTCGATAAGCATAGATTGTCCTCAAAGTTTATTATTAGCACGAAAACGGGACGTGAAGGAAGGTTTTTCCGGATGAGTGCCGATCCCTGTGATGGCGCGCAGTCGTTCTTGTCCGTTGGCCGGGGACTTCGGTATACTCAGTACCCAGCCTGATTGGCCGGGCGCATGAAAGGGAGGGGTAAAGATGAGATTGGGTATGGTTGGCGGCATCTTGGCGGTGGGGGTTGCGGTGCAGGGGATGGCGGAGACGCCGACCTGTCGGCAGGTCGCGGCTGAGGAGGTGCGGGTTCGCGATGGCATTGGCAACGTGATGAAGAAGATCAAAGCGGGGGGGGATGTGACGGTCGCCTATCTCGGCGGCTCGATCACGGCGATGAACGGGTGGCGGAACAAGACGACCGATTGGCTGAGGACCACCTATCCGGGCGCGACGTTCAAAGAAATCCATGCGGCGATCGGCGGCACCGGTAGCGATCTGGGTGTCTTTCGCTTGGGCCGTGATGTGTTGGCACACAAGCCCGACCTGCTGTTCGTCGAGTTTGCGACCAACGACGGCGGACAGCCTCCCGAACAGATCTGGCGCAGTATGGAGGGCATCGTGCGGCAGACGTGGCGGCAGGATCCGGTCACGGACATCATCTTCACGTACACCATCACAACGGCGTTCACGAACGATTACTGCCAAGGAATGTGCAACCGTTCGGCATCGGCGATGGAGCTGTTGGCGGATCACTACGGAATTCCTTCGATCAATTTCGGTATCCGTGTGACGGAACTGCTCAAGCAGAACAAACTGATGATGGATGCGAAGGTGATCGAGACGGCCGTGCCCAAGGAATCTCCGGATCGCGACAAGCAGATCCGCGAACGACTGGCGGCCGATCCGCGCATGCTGTTCTCCAACGACGGTGTGCATCCGCGCGACGCGGGGCACGAACTCTACAAGGCGGCGATCATCGCGGGTTTCACGGCGATGAGAGACATGCCCGCGCCCGACCACAAGGCCAAACTGGCAAAGTCGTTCGTCGCCGACAATTGGGAGTCCGCCAAGATGGTGCCAATCACCGAGCGGATGTTGACGGGCAATTGGAAGGCGCTTTCCGTCGACGACGGCAAACAGAAAGCGTTCGGCGACCGGATGGGGCCGATCTGGACGGCGGACCAGCCCGGCAGCAAGCTGCATTTCAAGTTCAAGGGAACCGTCGCCAAAATCTATGACCTGCTGGGGCCTGACGGCGGGCAGGTGATCGTGACCGTGGACGGCAAGACCGGTGCCAGGCCCGTGCCTCGCTTCGATAGCTACTGCACGTACCATCGCATTGCGACGTTGGGACTGGTGCAGGATGCCGCCGAGACCGTACACGAAGTGACGGTCGAAATTCACCCCGAGCAGCCCGACCGCAAGAGCGTGGCATTCCGCCTGAAGGATCCGGTAAAGGAGCTGGCGGAACCGAAATATCAGGGCACGCGGGTTTGGATGAGTCAGCTCATGTTGCTGGGAGATTTGGTGCAATAAGCGTCGGTGTGTCCGTCACGTTTAACCGGACGAGGAAGACGTCCACCGGCAGACTGGTGTTGAAACTGGGCAATTTCAGCGTGTGCAGAACTTCCAGATGGATTTTCTCTTTGTTGTTCATATAGTGATCGAAATGGATTGGCAAGCGTCCCGGAAAGGAAAAGGAGGACGAAAAACAGATACCAACGCGTGTTGCGGCAAAATGTTCCGGGAAGGCCCCAGACGACGAAAAAGAGCAGAATGGATGCAACTTCGAATAGGCGGACCCCATCTTTTATGGTTGGGGAGAAGCACGCCGCGAATTTGTAGGTTTCAGAGAGAATCAGTTGTGAGAAACAGAGATCGCCGACAAAGAGGGCCGACAGAAGAATGGCTCCCGAGATCCAGACCGAGACGGATCGACGGTTGATCCAGAGGCCGAGACCGAAAATAAATCCGGCGAGGACGGTCGACGTGCTGCCTTTTTTGCGTGCGACGATATAGCCGATCATAACGAGCGAGGCCATCAGCGTGTCGTTGCAGGCCGTTCTACCGTAGACGGTCGTAAGGGGGGTTAACATACAACAGACGCAAAGCAGACATGCCAAAATATGCGATGCCGGGCTGATGGCATAGGAACACAACCCCTTTGCGTGCATAAAAAAAGAGCGGCAGGTGTAACCCATGCCGCTCGTTCCTTTCGAGACTTGGCTTTAACCGGCAATGATCGCCTCGTTCGGGCATTCGCCGGCGCAGGAACCGCAATCGATGCACTTGTTCGGGTCGATCGTGTAGGTCGGGGAACCCTCGCTGATCGCTTCGACCGGGCAGGCATCCTTGCAGAGACCGCAGGCCACGCACTTGTCTGTAATCTGATACGCCATGATCTTCTCCTTGGTGTGTTGGGCCGGAAGTCATACGTCGCGCATGGTACCGGCGCCCTCAATCCGTAAATTGAAAAATATGGTAGCCGAAACGGGCTCGCCATGCAAACGCGAACCGCAAAAAGATGGTGTTCGGCGTTTACAGCGGCGGCAGGATTGGGCTACAATAAAACCATACGATTAGACGATTTGCTGTCTCGGTTGGGGGGAGCGCGTCGCGATCATTCGGAAAGGATTCATGGTCATGAAGAAGGACATTTTCACAACGGGCGTCTTGGCTGGCTTGGCGGTCGCTGGTTTGGGGCTGGGTTTGATGGGTTTTGCAGCGGGCTGCAAGACGGCTGACGGATCAAAAATGTGCTGTGGGGACACGGCCAAGAAGGGATGCAAGCAAATGAGCAATGCGGAGTTCTACAAGGACGGTAAATTTGACGCGGCCAGGGCCAAGCAGGCCTATTTCGATCTGATGACCAAGTTTCATGTGCCGGTATACGAGGCGCTAAAGAAGGATGACGGTTTCTTCTGGGCGGTGGATTTTGCCAAGGGTGATTTCACGTCGTTCGGTATGGGCGGCGTCATCTGGGTGAACGAGAAGAGCGAGGGGTACTTCGGTCACGACATCTATCTGCTGCCTGGCCAGAGTATCGCCGAGCACCGTCATCTGCCGACGACCGATAAGGACGGCAAGACGGTCCGCTGCAAGATTGAGAGTTGGCTGGTGCGCAACGGTTGGGTGTACGGGTTCAGCGAGGTCGGCGAGCCGAACCTCGACAAGTTTCCCGAGGCCAAAGCCATGCTCTCCAAAGTGCAGATTCCTTACCTCAAGAGCGTCCACGTGGAGAAGTGGGTGGCCGATGGGCGTGCCCACAAGCTGCCCGGTCCCGAGACGTGGCACTTCATGATGGGCGGTTCGGAAGGCGCGATCGTGACGGAGTTCGCGACTTACCACGACGGCGCAGGGTTGCGCTTCTCGGTCCCGGGCGTCGGTTTCTGAGGCGTTGTTTTTCAACATACGGGGCCTCTGAAATGTTCCGGAGGCCCTCATTTCAAAGGGAGAAGGTATCATGACGTATCATCACACAGGGATCCCCGTCTTCGAAAAAATGGAAGGTATGATGTTTGTCGAGCCGCTCAAGGTTTGGGTGACGGACGCGGCCGCCAATCCGTATAAGGTTGAATGGCTGTACTTCGAGCCCGACAGCCCGATGGCGGCGGCGATTCAGGACGAGACGCACGTGGCCTACGTGGTCGAGAACATCGAGGAGGCCGTCAAGGGCAAGAGCGTGCTGTGGCCGGTCTGCGAGCCGATGCCGGGTTTGAAGATCGCGTTCATCTACGATCAGGGGCTTCCGATCGAGTTGATGCAGGTGGGTTGAAGAGCGGAAAGGGAAAGGATTTCTGTTATGCCGATGAAGAAGTTTATCAACGATCCCGCGAATCTGACGAAAGAGTTGCTGGAAGGCCTGACGTTGTGCTACAGCGGCAAGGTCAAGCTGGTGAATGAAAAGATCGTGATGCGCGCGGTGCCCAAGGCCGAGGACAAAGTGGCGATCATGACGCTCGGCGGCGCGGGGCACGAACCTGCGCTGAGCGGCTTTGTGGGCGAGGGGATGCTGGACGCAAGCGTGGTGGGCGACATCTTCGCCGCGCCGGGTGCGCCCAAAGTGCTGGAGGCGCTCCGCCTGCTCAAGCGCGACGCCGGCATCGTGTTGGTCACGCTGAACCATGCGGGCGACCGCATGAGCGCGAGCAAGGCTCTGCGCGACGCCGCGAAGGAAGGCATCAAGGTCCGTGAGATCGTCACGCACGAGGACATCTCGGCGGGCGTGGACACGCCGGAGGAGGACAAGCGCGGCTTGGGCGGCTGCATCCCGCTTTACAAGGTCATCGGTGCGGCAGCCGAGGCGGGCAAGCGTTTGGACGAAGTCGTCGAGATTGGCGAACGCTTCAACAAGCAGATGGCGACGCTGGCCGTGGCCATGAGCGGTTGCACGCATCCGCAGAACGGCGGCACGATCGCGGTGCTGCCCGACGACGAGATGGAAATCGGTATGGGCCAGCACGGCGAGGCCGGTGGCGGACGCAGCAAGATCCTCACGGCGGACGAGACGGCGGCGCGCATGATTGAGCCGCTCGTGCAGGCGACCGGCCTGAAATCGGGTGACACGGCGTTCCTCGTCATCAACGGTTCAGGCGCGACCACGCTGATGGAGATGTTCCTCGTCTACCGCAAGACCGCTCGGCTTCTCGCGTCCAAGGGTGTCAAACTGGTCGACGGCATCGCCGACGAAATTCTGACCGTGCAGGAAATGGCCGGCTTCCAGATGATTCTGTGCAAGCTCGACCCCGACCACGCGGCCTGTCTTGCGGCTCGTTCGAGCACGCCTTACTGGACCGTGTAAGTCAGAACGGACATCGAGAGGATCGGCCGAATCGATTCGGTCGATCCTTTCGAAAGGAATGATATGCTATCCCTATCACAGTTCAAGGCGATGATCGCCGCGGCCGGAGACTCGGTCCGCGCAGGCGAGAAGCATTTCTCCGAACTCGACGCGGCGGCGGGCGGCGATGGCGATCACGGGACCGCGATCGTGACGGCCTTCGGTGCGATGCAGAAGGCGGACGGCGCGGATTTCAAAAGTTATCTCAAATCGCTGAGCGACGCGCTTCAGAACGAGGCCTGCGGCTCCACCAGCACCCTGTACGGCGCGTGGATTCAAGGCATGAGCGACGCCGCTCCGGATGGGATGGCGGAACTCGACGCAGCGGCCGTGGCGGCCGCATTCAAGGGCGGTTTGGAGGAGATCGGTTTCACAACGCGCGCTCGCGTGGGCGACAAGACGCTCATGGACGCGCTGATTCCGGCGACCGATGCGCTGGTCGCGGCCCAAGGCGAGGGCGTGGCCGCGATGTTCGACAAGGCGGCCGAAGCCGCGGCGAAAGGCTCGGCGGCGACGGGCGCGATGCGCGCCAAATTCGGCCGCGCTCGGAACCTCGGCGACCGCTCGATCGGTCCCGTGGACGCGGGTTCTGCCTCCATGGCGTGCATCTTCGTGGCATTCGCGAAGACGGTGAAATGATATCGATTTTGTCGATTCGTTCGGTTCCATCGAAAGAAAGGAAAAGTGTTATGGCTGATTTGGACGATATCCGGGACGGCAAGGACTACGGCTTGAGCGAAGGGCAGAAGAACGAAGGATTCTTCCTCAAAGGCTCGGCCAATCTCGACTGGGGCATGAAAGACCGGCTCAGCCGCATCTTCAATCCCGAAACGGGGCGGAGCGTCATGCTGGCGTTCGATCACGGTTTCATCATGGGGCCGACTTCGGGCGTTGAGCGTATCGATTTGAGCATCGTGCCGCTGATCCCGTACGCCGACTGCTTGATGTGTACGCGCGGCGTGCTGCGCTCGCTTGTCCCGCCGACCAGCCGCAAGCCGGTCTGCATGCGCTCGGACGCGGGCACCTCGATCCTGACTGAACTCAACCACAACGTCATCGTCGACGTCCAAGATGCGGTCAAACTCAACGTCTCTGCCATGGCGGTGATGGTGGCGATCGGCGATCCGTGTACGGAGGCGACCACGGTGGCGAATCTCTACAACGCGGTGGATGCTGGACAGAGCTTCGGTATTCCCGTGATGGGCGTGACCGCCGTGGGCAAAGACATGGCCCGCGATGCGCGCTACTTCGGCCTGGCTTCGCGCATCTGCGCGGAGAACGGTGCGAACATCGTCAAGACGTACTACACGGAAGGCTTCGAGAAAGTCGTGGCGTGCTGCCCGGTGCCGATTGTAATCGCGGGCGGCAAGAAGCTTCCTGAATTGGAAGCGCTGGAATTGGCGTACAAGGCCGTTCAGAGCGGCGCGTCGGGTGTAGACATGGGACGCAACGTGTTCCAGTCCTCGAAGCCGACCGCGATGATTCAGGCGGTCTCGGCGGTCGTCCACAAGAACCTGTCGCCGAAGGACGCTTTCCAGATGTTCAACGATCTCAAGTAAGCTGGCCCGTCAAATCGGTGTTCAAAATGAGAAGACGAGGAGGAGGCGCGCGGTCGCGGGCCTCCTCCTTTTTTTTCGGTAACACTGGGGAATCGTCGTCCTTCCTGACGCCGGACGGTTCCGGTGCGGTTCAGTCAAGCGACTCGAAGCGTCCGCGTCCGCAACAAGGGCAGTCGGGATTGCGGCGCACGGTCATTGTGTGTGTGGAGGCATCCCATACGTCGAAACGGACCAATGTCCCCGGTTTGGCTGTGCCGCGCAGGATGCGGAAAGCCTGCGTGAGCTGGAGCGATACGGCGAATGAAACCGTGATCGGCAGGACGCCTTCAACGGCGCCGGTGGCGATCTCATTTTCGGCGGGTGCATCTGGGTAAAGGCAGCGGAGGCAGGGGCCCGCGTGCGGCAAGACCGGAAGGACAAGGCCTCTGGTACCGGCGACGCCTGCATAAATCCAAGGGATGTTCTCCCGAACGCAGTAATCGTTGATCAGATAGCGCGTAGCAGCGTTGTCGGTGGCGTCGAGGACGAGGTCGGCGCCGTCGATGAAGGCGGCGATCGTGTCGTGCGTAATTCGCTGGGCAACGGCGTGGACGGCGACACGGGCGTTGAGGTTTGCAAGTCGGGCGGTGGCGGCAGCGACCTTATCGATTTTCTCGATGGCGTCGCGTTCGGTGAAGAGCAGTTGCCGATGGAGATTGTCGATGCTGACAACGTCGGCGTCGGCGATGCGGAGATGGCCAACGCCCATGCGGGTGAGAATTTCGGCCTGCATGGCTCCGAGTGCGCCGCAGCCGATGATCGCGATCGTAGATGCGCTGAGCGCAGCTTGGCCGTCCGGTCCAAAAACCTGTACGGCGGTTTGACGCGCATAACGACGGACATCTTCGTTCATCGCGTGATTCCGGCGATGATCGTGCGGTTGATCCCGTCCGCCAACATGTACGGGTCTGTGCTTTCCAACCGCGCGAGGACTTTGCCCCAGCGCCACGAGAAGGTCTTCTCACCCTGCTTGCTGTTTTGAAAGAGCGTGTCGAAAGCCCGACGCTTCTGGCGATATTCGTTCTGCATCTCCTGCATTCGCTCGATGAAAGCGTTAACGTAGGCGGCGGCGAAGGCCATCGGGTTGGAGAGCCGTTCCGCGCGCGAGAGAACGGGGCGCGCATAATCGGCGGTGAATTTGACGAGAGGGCTTTCGTAGTCGTTGAACGTGCCCGCGTGGTCGGCAACCACGATGCGGTCGGGGAGTCCGGTGTCGTCCATGAGGAGCATCTCGTCGCCGCTGTCGAAAGTCACCTCGCCCTTGTCGGTCGTGCGGCCCACGACGATGTTGGGGGCGGCGGCCTGTCCGAGAAGGCGCGCGACGCGGAGCGCGAACGCGTCGTCACGCAGGCAGGCGTCGGGTATCTTGTCCGTGGCGAGGCCGTGGATGAACTCGCGTTCGTAATAGGTCGTCCAGATGCGCGTGCCGTGGTAGGCGCTGTTCTTGCCGTAGTAAGTCTCGGGAACGGTCCGCGTGTCCATGCGGACCGGAAGCGGCATGCCGAGTTCCCAGCAGGCGAGCCGACGGTCCAGCGTGTATTCGGTGTACTCGTAGGCTTCCATGATGGCCCAGAGCAAATCTTTGCCTTCATCGAGGCGTTCGCGGATGCCCCATTGCTGGATGCGCAGAATGCGCAGAATGGGCTCGGCGGCACCGCAGTGCTTGATTTCGACCAGATAGGCGCGGTGGCCGCCGCGTGCCGGACGTTTGCGCAGTCCCGGAAGGAGGCCGCCGATGTTCACGTACTGAAGACCGCCGAACTCGCGGATGTAGTTGCAGATGAATCCCTTGACGCGCTGGCCGCAAAGTCCGACGAATTCCGGGTCGTTCGGGCGGTTTGTGAATTCGTCAAAGATTGGATCGAAGAGGAGTTCGCCGTCTTCGACGCGTCCGCCCGGAAACCAGTGGACTTGACGGAAGAATTCGGGGGTGAGTCCGCTTACGACGGAATCGGAAAGAGTGTCGTTGCGCGCATCCATCAAACATGCGAACATGCGGTTGCACCATGCCGGGTCGTTCGGCCTGTCGGTGTGCAGAAGTGGGTCGACGGCGTCTGTGAAACGCTGGCACAGCTCCGCGTGTTGGGCACGAAGCCGATTTTCTTCGCCGCCGAAGTCGAGTCCCTCGAACGTTTTCTCGCCGAAGGTCTCATTCGCGCCGAAAAAGCCAACCTCGCTGTGGTGCGCGCGGTTGCGCTTGGCCGAGTAGTCGCGGATTTCGACGAGGTGCTGCCGGAGTTCGTCGATCGGCAGGGTTCCGAGTGATCGGAACCCCTCGACGGTCAAGAAGCGCGTTCCAGAAACGGAACTATAATAATAAAGGGAAAGACCACCGATGGCGATCTTGGATTTCGCGACGGCGGCGGCGATTTCGTCCGGTTTCTGGGGTTGGGCGCTGATTCGCCAGTATTCGCCGCGTTCCCGGATGGCTTGTTGGACGGTTGCGTCGCGTGCGTGCAGGAAACGCACGTGACGCTTGGAAACGAGCGATTGCAGTTTCTCATCGGCTTCGAAGGCCAGCGCCATGCGGTTGGGTTCGGGACGTATGAGGATGTCGTTGTCCTCCATGATGAGGTCCACGGCCGCGTCCCAGATGTCGAAGACTTCCTCCTCCGAAAGCGGTTGGAGCCCCTGCTGGCACCGGAGCGTGTTCAGATGGTCCCGATAGTAGAGGCGTTGCATCGCATGCGTCATGCGGGGCATCGTGACCAAAGTGTTGGAAGGAACGAACAGTGTGCCGATGCGGCTTTTCGGGCGGCCGTCGGCGTCGGTCGCCAAGGGATGTTCGCCGAGCAGTTGCAGACTCATGGATCCTCCGTCGGACGGGCTGGCGTTGCGAGCCTCGCCCGTCGGCTGCTGAGATGGGGCATCATCGCACGTCCCCGCAGGTCTGTCAATGGGCTTTGCGCTTGTGGCGTGTGCGGCGATGCGATATTGTAACCGGCACGTCGGAGGGATTGCGGCATGTCTGATTCGGAACGGAAGCGGCCTTTGCCGATCGCGCGGCTGACGCGTGTCGAAAAGGCTCAGTGGCAGCGGTTGTACGCCATGGCGGACCAGTTGGGCCGATTGGGCCCTTGGCACTGGATGGAGACGACCGACTGTTTCGGCATCGAATTGCCGGGTCAGGACGAGCCGTGTTTCGTGATTTTCGGGGGTGGTTCCCACGAGTTCCGGAGTGTGCGGTTCGTGTTGGGTTGGAAGCCGTTCCATGACTTCGTATCGCGTCTGGCCGATCCGGCCAAGCGGAGTGTGCAGACTTGGTTGCTCGAGATCCGCATGCTCGAACTGCTGTATGTGAACGAGAGCCTTCTTTTCGACCACGAGAGTGCCTTTCTCCGTGCGCTCAAACGCCCGGTCGGCGCAGCTTTCGAAACGCCCGTTTTCCGTTCGATCATTCCTGGCTATCATCCTTGGATGCTCGACGAGCAGGAGCGAACACTCTTGGAAACGGCACTTTATCAAGCTTTCGGCATGGCCATGCGGGTCGAGATCGAGCCACGGTTGCTCAGAAACCGTTTCCCTGAGGAGATTCTGCTGCGCAAACGAGATGAGGCCGGCGCGTGGCATGACGTTTGGTCGCCGGTCCGGGAGATGCGGGACGAGGAGGTCGAGGTCCAAATCGACTCGGCCCTTTTGGAAGCCGTGCGAAGCAAGCCGCTGAGTGCGCTCACGCTTCAGGTCGATCTGGCTTTCATGCCGCTGCGGCTGTTGCCGCGCGGGAAGCGTCCTCAGACGGCCTATGTGCTTTTGGCCGTGAACGCCGAGAGCGGACTCATCGTGTCGGGCGAGTTGTTTCAGGCGACAGAGGGCGTCGCGCAGATGTGGGCGGAGATACCAGGACATCTGCTGCAGCTTTTCGAGCGGGTTGGGGGTTGTCCGCAGACCATCGAAATCTGCGGGGATCGGATGGCCAACCTTCTGCGTCCCCTCGGCGAAATGCTGCCGTTCAAGATGGTGCGGCGCGAGAAATTGTCGATGCTCGACCGGGCGAGGGAACAGATGAGCGCCCTTATGGCGCGTTCGACGCGCGCTCCGCGTTGATGCGTCTCCAGCGCATGGCGGCGTATGCTCCGCCTGTGAGCAGCATGGCGGCCGCGAAAGCGGGAAGGAACGCGTTTGCGGTTCGGCCCCAGGAACCAAGGGTCGCGTAGACCAGCGAAACCATGGCGTTGCCCAACGCGGTCACCGCGAAGACGCGCGTGAACGGCTGCCGCGATAGGCCGCTGAACACGACCGAGGCTTCGGCCAGCACGGGAACGGGACGCAGAGCCAGCAGCAGCCAGATTCCCTGCCGCTGATGAAAGGACTCCAACGTCTCGCTGCGGCACGATGTTGCCGCGAGAACGAAACGCGGTCGAAGTCTGCGAAAACGTGTGGTACCATAACAGAAACTGTCTGGGAAGGAGAGCGTGAAATGGACGACTCGGTTCTGTCGGTTCAAGGCATTGTGGATTTGGCAAGCGCGTATTATGGCTCGGCCGTGCTGTTCGCCGCGTTGGAGATGAATGTGTTCACGGCGGTCCGCCGCGCGGGGGAGGAAGCCCGTCTGCGTGAGCTGGCTGCGGAGACGGGGTCCGACGAGCGCGGACTGCGGTTGCTTCTCGATGCATGTGTGGCGGTGGGTCTCCTGACGAAGGAGAACGGCGTGACTTATCGCAACACGCAGGCGTCGGAACTCGCGCTGGTCGAGGGGGCTCCGCGCGATTTGACCCGCGCCATCCGCTACAATCGCGACGTCTATCCGGCGTGGGGGCGGTTGGCGGAGTTGGTTCGCAGCGGTCGGCCGGTCGAAGCGCCGGAGGTCCATTTGGGCGAGGACGCGGCGAGAACGCGGCGTTTCGTGTTGGCAATGCATGGTCGGGCGCTCGGAATTGGGCGTTCGGTCGTGCCGCTGTTGGATTTGACGGGGTGCCGTCGGCTGCTGGATTTGGCTGGCGGGCCGGGAACGTATGCGGTTCTGATGGCGCAGTCGAATCCAGAACTCGCCTGCGTGACGGTCGATCTGCCCGCCGTATCGGCGGTTGCTTCCGAGCTGGTGCGGGATGCTGGTTTGGACAAGCGGGTAGCGTGTCGTCCGGGCGATTATCACTGCGATTGCTATGAGCCGGAGGCTTATGACGCGGTGACGATTTTCGGCGCGCTTCATCAGGAGTCGCCGGAACAGATCGTGGACATTTTGAAACGCGCGCATGCGGCGTTGCGGCCGGGCGGGGTTCTCTACGTGTTGGACCTCATGACTGACGCCACGCATGCACGTCCGGCCTTTTCGGCTTTATTCGCCGTGAACATGGCGTTGACGACGCAGAACGGATGGGTCTTTTCAGACGAGGAACTCAAGGGCTGGATGCGGAATGCAGGCTTTGAGGGATTCTCGGTTCGCCCCGTTCCGCCGCCTATGCCGCATTGGCTGGCTTCCGCCCGCAAGCCGGGTCACTTGCCGCAGTAAACACCCTCGAAGATGATTTCGCGGTCTTTACTGACGACGCAATAGGGCCCCATTTCCCGGAATTCGTAGCGCTTATTGGAGGAATGGTAACGTACGCCGGAGACGGTCATCGTCTGGTAAAGCACGATCCGTTTACCGGCTGGCAACTGAATGCGCACTTTGCCTTCGAATGTGCAAGTGACGCCGTTCTGCAGGGTCTCTGTGCGTTTTTCCTTGCCGTAGTCGACATGCAGCCGCCGACCATCGGTGTCGATGAACGTCGAGTGCCGAAGCGGCTTGAAAATCAGCGTGGCGCAACCGCAACACGCCGCCATGAGTAAGAGGACAACCGCCGCCGAGGCGACCGTTCTCAAGCTCGAACGAAGCGAGGATATCAACATGTTTCTAGTTTAGCGCAACCCTTGATGTGCCGCAAGGGTCGTCTGCGATTCACCCTTGCCTGTGCCTTGGACGCATGCCAAACTACATGCGAGTTAGGGCGTGTTGACACTAATCTCGCGATGCGCTAAAGTCTGGACATGACACTGACAACGGAGCAATTCGACCGAATCAAGGGATACCTGCCGATACAGCGCGGGAACGTCAAGACGGGGAACCTCACGTTTATCCGGGCGCTGTTGTATGTGGCCGAAAACGGGTGCAAGTGGAGGGCGCTGCCCGCAGGGTACGGCAACTGGAACAGCGTATACAAAAAGGCCAACCGCTGGGCGAAGGGCGGCGTGTTGGAGCGGGTGTTTGCGGCGCTCCAGAAGGAACGGATAATCGCCATAACGATCGAGGTTCTGGCGCTGGACAGCACGTCCATCAAGGTCCATCCCGACGCGCACGGCGCTTTAAAAAAACGGGGAAACAAGCCATCGGGAAGTCAAGGGGCGGCTGGAACACCAAGCTTCATGTGGTATCCGCGGATGATCAGGTTGTCGTCGAGATGCACCTGTCGGGCGGGGAGCGCCACGACGCCCCCGAGGGACGGAAATTCATAGAGACCGTCGGCGGGGACTATGAGGGCGTGCCTCTGCTGATGGACAAGGCGTACGAGGGCGGCGAGACCCGCGAACTGGCGCGGGCCAACGGACATGAACCGATAGTCCCGCCGAAGTCGAACAGGACCGACCCGTGGGAGTATGACAAAGAAACGCACAAGAAAAGGAACGTGGTTGAGCGCCTGTTCAGGCGGGGCAAAGCGTTTCGTCGGGTCTGCACGCGGTACGACAAAACCGATGTCATGTTCTTGGCGTTTGTGCAATTCGCGTTTACGGTTATTTGGCTGAATTAGTGTCAACACGCCCGATTTCTGGGAGCGTGGGCGCCCCCGCCCACGGACGGTGTCTGATTTTTAAAGCAACCGCCACTTTTTTATACATCCTTCTGCCAGATAGAAACGCCCTGGAAACCTCGCCAACCTGTTCAAAGTCGGAATTGACATCGCCGGGGTCGAGTTATACACTTTATAAGACTGTATAACGGAAAGGATTTATGTATGGTAACCGCGACGGTGTCGGCGAAGGGGTGGATCGTCATTCCGGCGAAGGAGCGGCGCGAGTTCGGAATCGTGCCTGGGACGAAGGTGGCTATCCGAAGGGACGGGAAGGCCTTGCGTTTAACTCCGATGGCCCGGAATCCGATCGATGCGGCCTTGGGCATGTTGGAAGGCGGGAAGAGCCTATCGGACGATTTGGCGTCGGAACGTGCGCGGGAGATGAAACGTGAAGAAGAACGTCTGCTCGCTTGGCGGTAAGTATGTTCTCGATTCGTTCGCCGTGCTCGCTTTCCTGCAGAACGAATCCGCCGCGTCCGTGGTTCGCGAGGTGCTGGAGTACGGGGCGTCGAACGACGACACCCTGTATCTTTCCGTCGTGAACCTGAGTGAATGTCTCTACATCGTCGAACGACGCAGAGGCGCGGAAATCGCCCGGCGCGTGCTGGAGGCGATTCAGGAATGCCCCATCCGGATCGAGGCGGCGACGGATCGCCATGCGGTGATTGCCGCCCGCATCAAGGCGCAGCATCGCGTTTCTTTGGCTGATGCCTATGCGGTCGCGCTCGCGTTGGAGAAGACGGCCACGGTGGTGACGGGAGATCCCGAGTTCAAAGAAGTTGAGAAAAAGATTTCTATCCTTTGGATCTCTCGATAGCAGGAATAGCGGGACAAGTGAGAACGTCGAACGCTGAACGCTGAAGTTTGCGATTAAGATGAGAAACGGCGCTTCGTTGAACGCATCGTCTTAAACTTCAGAGTTGCGCGTTCGGCGTTTTTAGCGGTCCTCTAGCCTGCGTAGAACATGCCGAGCGAGCACGTCTTTGATTTCCCGATGGCGGGGGACGGGCTGACAAACGCCGGATCGGGGGTTCTGATACCAATCGTGACATCCCCCCTGGCGGATCAATACGCACCCGCCTTTCTCGATCCGCTGGATGAGGTCGATCCGTTTCATGCGAGTTGTAGTTCCGCAACGCGACGGACGTGAGGGATGGCACCGCTTGAGAGATCCTTGTAGATATCCTTAAGGTTCTCCTTCAGCTCGTCCAGCGTCGTCCCCTGAGTCATGTAATCGGGATACTCCTCAAGGTGCCCCAGCCACATCTCATCCTCTTGCCAGTAAACATAGCGCATAGAGTTCATGCCAATAAGATAGTCGGTTTCGTATTCGGCTTCAACCGTTCTTTCATTGCTGTGGGGACAGCCCTAACGGACGGCTGCTGGCCTTAAGGATGCCGCAAGTGTCGGCTTGATCCTCGTCAAACGGAACGACATCATCAATGGAAGCCTGTTGGCAGCGATTCTTGAGCGCGACAAGCGTTCGTCCCGACGCATACAGTTTACCCGCGACCTCAGCACAGTTGACCGAAGAAATAGCAGTGTGCCGGGTACACAGGATTCGCGCAACTTTTTCGAAACCGGATTCGGTCCCGATCAGAGCGAGAAGCGCGGATGCGTCGAGAATGTAATCAACCGGCATCACTTTGTGCCTCATCCCTGCGCTCGCGAATCGGCTCGTCGGCGAGCGAATGCCCGGGGAGCGTGTAAGCCTGCTGGGCCTCCCTAATGGCAGCCGCCACCATGCGTTGCTTGGGGTTCGGTACGCCGTCGGAGACAGGAGGTAAAAACACAACGAGCACGTCCGCATCTTCGCACACGTTCGGTTGTTTTTCGAACCGCACCTGCCCATGTTGCCATTTGCCGGGATATGTCAGCTCCGATTTCATGTTTTTACAGTAGGTAGCATATCGCGCCCAGATCGGCAACCGTGACCGTAGCGATTCAGTTCCACAACTTGGATAACAACGGGTTGGTACACGTTGCCGACCCGTTTCAAAACAGAGAAGTGCGAATTGTACACGGGATCGGGATTTCAGGCGACGGTCAGTTGCCGCAGGCGCTTGTATGGGATGGCTGGCGAACTATGGGACAGGTTTGAATGGCGCTAAGATAAGTGAAGATATGTGCCGGTCTCCGTCCCAATGTGAAGTCACAACTGAATACTCCTTTCGGGTGTCAAATGTGCTCTTTACAGAAAGCATAATATGCTATAAAGTGGTTTTTATGAAATCGTCTTCACGGGATCGTCTCTTTTGGAGATTCTGAACGCGGGTGCCGATCTGAGCCGACGCGCCGTTGTCTACACGCTTCAGGGGCTTTCGTTCCGTGAATACCTCAACATGACACAGGGTGCGGAGTTTCCCCGCGTGACGCTTCCGGCCCTGCTGAAGGATCACGCCGCTATCGCCAAGCGGGTCATTGGCGCAATCAGACCGCTTGCGTTTTTTGAGGGTTACCTGCGCAGAGGTTATTACCCCTACTTCCGGGAGCAAGACGAGCTTTACTATATCCAAGCTGAGTGAGCGTGCGGGGATGATGCGCAACACCTTGGTCGAGTATCTGTACGCACTCGGCGAGGCCGGCGTGACGCATGCGCTCCATCGCGACGCCAAAGGCGTCACGCGCCTCCAGAAACCGGATAAGCTCTATCTTGAGAACACCAATCTGATGTTCGCTCTTCGCGGCGCGGAGCCCGAAATCGGTGGACTCCGCGAGACTTTTTTCTTTAATCAAGTGAGCCATCGCCACCTCGTCGAGTATCCCGATGCGAACGATTTCATCGTTAATCGGAAATGGCTGTTTGAGATCGGTGGAAAAGGAAAACGCGCGAAAGATGTGAAAGGCGACTCCGCCGCCTATCTCGTTGTCGATGGCATGGAGACCGGTTTCGGGCAACGGCTGCCTCTTTGGCTGTTCGGGTTTCTTTACTAGAACCGCACACACTGCACGTTGAAGTTTGAGCGATGTCAGGCGGATAAAGTGGGTAGCGGTGCCAGTGGAATCCCGATTCGTTCCGCGGCTTTGCGCATGATGCGATCGTTTGTGACGAGCGGATAGGCGTGGGCAAAACGACAGGTGGCGAGATGGATGGCGTCGAGCGTCCGAACGGACGCACAGCCGGCACATTGACGCATAATGTCGCCCGCCTCTTCGAGAACGCTTCTGCTGACCGGCTTGAGCGATAATGCTCCCCGTGTGGCCCAGAACGCTTGAAGTTTTGTCCAGGCCTGTTCGCAGGTCCGCGGAGTAATGTCGCCGTATTCGGCTTTCCGCAGCAGGGCGGAACGGCACTCGGGAATCGACAGTTCCGATGCGATGACGGCTCTTTGCCCATCGAGCAGGTCCGCATAGAACCCGCTGTCCGGTTCCCTGACGACGAGCTTCACAAGAACGGCGCTGTCCACATACATGGTTCACCCTCGCTCATCGCGTTCGTTCCTGATCAGATTTTCAGCCCGTTTGCGGCACCCTCGCACGGGCATGGCATCCAGCCATTTGTGATCGACTCGGAAAACAGAGGACACTTCTCGGAGAGGCATCAGGCGGGCACGAGGTTGCCCGTGCCATGAGACAATCAATTCTTCGCCTTCGGCTGCACGGGCGACGAGTGCCGAAAATTGAGCCTTGGCTTCGCGTACCGAAAACACTTCGCTCGTTACACGAGGGTATAACGTCCCCTTTTTTGCCGATTTCATGTGACGAATGTACCCCCATGTGACTACAAAAACAATAAAAAAGAGCTGCGAACAGAATGGTGGAGGTGCCGGAGCGGGGCGCGGTGGGCGTGGCGGAACGGTTGTTCTCGCACCCCCTCTCAACTCGTTGCTTTGCGTATGGTCGTTGAATAGACGGCCAGCGTGGGCGTGATCGGTTGAAGCCGGACCTGCGGATTGCCGAGGCTGCGGCGCACCCAGTCCTCAACCGGGAGGTCGAGCCGCAACTTGCCGATTTGAACTTTAATGGCTATTTCCCAGACACTGGCCAAAGACACGGCAAAACTCTCTGACCCCCCGATTTTCCGTTTAACCGCTTTCGGCAACTGTGAAGAACTTGCGGGTACGACTTTGGCGACGGGTTTACCGTGTTTGGTCACGATGATCTCTTCGGATTGACGTGCCAACGTGTCGAAAAGTCCCAAACAGTGGGTTTTAAACCTCCACCGCTTTGTTAGCCAATGATCTCGTTCAATCCCTCGACAATCTGCTGCAGTTCCTGGTCGGAAACCCTTCCGAGTTTCTTCCCAATCCGCTCAACCGACATGGTTCTTATCTGACTGATTTTTGCCCACGTTTGTTTGGGCAGTCGAGGACTAGACAGTTCAAGCGTTAACGGATAAGAGGCGCGCTGAGGCTGGCTCGTTAGGGCAATCGCAATCACGGTTCCAGACTTCTCGTTAAAGACATCTTGGCTTAGGACGAGAACCGGCCGCATGCCGGACTGTTCATGGCCCTTGGTCGGGTTGAGGTCGGCCCAGAAGATATCGCCTCTTAATATGCGGGCCATGACTCCATCTCCTCTCCCATTCCTTCCTCCGCCATGACTTGCTCGAAACGGGAGTCGAGTTTATCGCACTCTCGCGCCAGTCGGTTGGATTCAATTCTGGCCACCTTCTCTTCAACGGCTTGCTGTATAATCCGGCTGCGGCTCGGAAAACCATGCTGCCGAACAAGCCGGTCAAGTACCAGCAGCAGACCCTGGTCCAAGGTAATTGCCACTTTTGCGACGCTCATAAGCACCTCCTGATTTCGGTATTACTATATATCATACCGCGCTTGTCCGGCAATCCGATATTTCTGGCCAATGCGGGCAAAGCCCGCAACCCAATCTTATTTGCCCACGAATGCACGCGAATGAACACGAATAAAGAACTTTGATTTAATTCGCGTTGATTCGCGTGCATTCGTGGGCAGACGATCTATT
>Ga0172375_10002100_pt1 | contig 31518 bp, 25 predicted proteins | sample LakKiv1m_FD_114537 | JGI IMG/M metagenome (GOLD analysis project Ga0172375, IMG submission 114537) | Freshwater microbial communities from Kabuno Bay, South-Kivu, Congo - kab_092012_11.1m | ecosystem: Environmental > Aquatic > Freshwater > Lake | place: Democratic Republic of the Congo... | reverse complement strand
TTCGCCGCTTCGACTTTATCCGACTTGTTGTCGGCAATGACGAGTTCGATCTTGTATTCCTTGTCGCCAACCTTCACCGTCGGATACAGCTCGTTGGCCAGCTTGATGCCTTCGACTTCCAGCGCCCCGCCTCCGGCGTTGGCGCCCGTCAAAGGCTCGAAGACGCCGAATTTGACTGTTTTCGGCGCGGCGGGACCGCAGGCGAAAAGCAGCGCGAGAGCCGCGATGGCAAGTACGGCAAGTACGGCAATACCGATTCGCTTCATCACAATCCTCCTCATTTCTCTCGTCCGTTTCAATTCTTGAATGGACTTTTCAAATAGTAAAGCGAGTTATCGGTACTGTCAATTTTAATCGGTGACGACGAAGGATTTTTTCGATAAATTTGAAGCGATTGAATCCGCGCGAAGGAAAAATCTCGCGCTTTCAATATTGCCTATCGCTGTGCCGCAGGTGGACATAATTGTCGCTAACGGATAAATTAAAGTCTGTTCGCGCGAATGCATGCAAGGTTCGTAAAAGGAAGAACAGGAAATACCTGGCCAAACAATGAACAATTACGATGTACTGATCGTCGGCACCGGCCCCGCCGGCCTTGGGGCGGCCTTCGGCCTCCTCGAGAATTACCGGCCGAAGGTCGGCAAGCCCAATCTCTCCATGCTCATCATCGATAAGAACGAGGTATCGTCAGGCGGTCTGCGCAACGACTGCAAGATGAACTTCAGTTGGCCGATCGGCTTTCCCGAGGTCTGCTGGGACAGGGAGATGGCCGAGCGATATCTCCGCAGAGTCGAGGATTTTCTCCTTCCTTCCATCATGGACAAAAAGAACGTTGGCGTGTACTTCCACAGAGCCGACAAGCTAGGCGTGAAGCTTCTCGAGATCAGGCAATCGCACCTGGGCACCGATGGCGGACTCGAATTGATCAAGGCTCTCGTGGCCCGCCTGAAGAAACTTGGCGCGGAGATTTCCCTGGGCGAGAAAATGACCGGATTCGACGCCGCTCGCAAGATCGCCTCGACCGACAAACGGGAGATCGCGTATAAGAACCTTATCATCGCGCCCGGGAGGGGGGGCTTCGCCTTTCTCCAGGAGATGATGAACAGCGCCGGCATTTCCTATCGGGACAACGTTGTGGACATAGGCGTGCGCATCGAGACGAAGGAAGAGCGCTACCCCATCGTTCGGGATTACTATGATCCCAAGTTCCTCTTTCCGAAAAAAACGCGCACCTTCTGCACAAATTCCCGCTCGGCTTATGTCGTGCAGGAAAAGTACGGCGATCAGGAATCGGGTATCTGGTATTCGGTGAACGGTCATGCCTGGTCAGCTTCCCGTCCCGAGAATGGCCTCACGAATTTCGCGATCCTCAAAACGGTCACGCTCACCGCCCCCCTCGCCTCGGGCCAGTCTTACGCCAGGATGCTGGGAATGCAAGCGGCACTTTTGGGCGGCGGCCGTCCCATCATGCAAAGGGTGGGCGATTTCCGGCTCGGAAAGCGTTCCTTCGCTGAATCTTTCACCGGTGACCTCTACGATTTCGAGCCGACCCTCCCCTCCTGCACCCCGGGCGACATCGCCCTCTCCGCCCCGGCCAAGATTCTCAACGCGCTCTGGAACGCGATGAAGCTCCTCGACTCAATCGTCCCCGGCCTTCTGCATCCAAGCACGATCATGTACTACCCCGAGATAAAACTCTACGCCAACCGCCCCGCCTTCGCGGACAATCATTTCATGGCAGCCGAGGGCCTCTATCTCGTCGGCGACGGGGCCGGCACGAGCAGGGGAATCACCGCGGCCTGGGCCTCGGGTTTGCGGGCGGCCGACGGAATACTGGAGTCCCTCTAGCCGAGGCGGAGACAGCATGGAAAACAGAAGCTCTTCAATAAAAAAGGCGAGCTGGATCGCCTTGTGCGGAAACGTCGTCTTGGCTTTTTCGAAAATCATCATAGGATTCATCTCGGGAAGCCTCGCCGTTCTCTCCGATGGAATCGATTCGGCCACCGATGTCCTCATCGCCGCCATGACCCTGGTCGCGGCGCGAATTTCAGTCAAGCCGGGAGACAATGAGCACCCCTATGGCCATGGGCGCATAGAGACCGTCGCGACGGCGGTCATATCCTTCATCGTGTTTTTCGCCGGGGCCCAGGTTCTTTTCAACGCGATCGGCAGGATACTATCAGGTGCCCCGGCGACACTCCCCTCGACCATGGCGGTCTGGGTGACGATCGCCTCCATCGTCGGAAAACTCGCTCTCGCGTGGAGCCAATTCTATTTCGGCAAGAAGAGCGGCTCGCCCATGCTCATCGCGAACGGCAAGAACATGCGCGGCGACGTGGTCACTTCCGCCGCCGTCCTCCTCGGACTCGGCCTCACGTACCTGACCGGCATTCCCATAATGGACAAGATACTCGCGGCCGTCGTCGCTCTCTGGATACTGAAAAACGCCGTGGAAATATTCCTTGAGGCCAATACCGAGCTCATGGATGGCACAAGCGACAAGGAACCCTACAAGGAAATTTTCGCCGCAGTCGCGCGGGTACCCGAGGCTGGGAATCCCCACAGGGCGAGGCTGAGGCGCATCGGCTCGATGCTCGTGGTAGATTTGGATATCGAAGTGGAACCCGCCATGAAGGTGCGTGACGCCCACGTTATCGCCGTGAAGGTCGAAGAGTCCATCAAGGAGTCCCTTCCCGATATTTACGATGTGATCGTCCATATCGAGCCCTTCGGCAATGTGGAGGACGAACGATTCGGGCTTAGGGCGGTGGATACGGAAGACTGATCGCGCCACTCGTAACATACGTTACAGCCACCCTCGTCCCTCGCGAACTATACTTGATTCGTACAGGGAGGAACCATGGGCGAATACGCGACAATCGATCCGGAACGACAGATAAAACTCAAGGAAATAATCGGCAGGCTCCACGAAGGCGGCTCCGTCGGCGAAGTGAAGAAAGAATTCGCGAAGCTGATCAAGGGAGTGAGCGCGGCGGAGGTGGCGGCGATGGAACAGTCGCTCATCGACGGCGGCATGCCAGTCGAGGAAGTGCAGCGACTCTGCGAAGTGCATGTTCAGGTATTCGAAAGTTCCCTCGCCAAGGGCGGAAGACCGAGCGAAATGGCGGGGCATCCCGTCCATTCCCTGCTCGAGGAGAACAAGCTGGCCTGGAAGAAAGCGGGGGCGCTAAAAGCAGCCGCGAGAGCGTGGGTCTTGGGCTTCGGAAGCGCGGAAGCGGCAAAAGCCGCCCTCGAGGACCTGTCGGCAGTCATCATCCATTACACGAGGAAGGAAAACCAGCTTTTCCCCTATCTCGAAAGGCAGGGCTTCACTGGCCCCTCGCGCGTTATGTGGGGAAAACATGATGAGATAAGGGCTCTCTTCAAAGATGCGCAGGAAGCGCTTGCCGGACCATCCAGGGGTTTTCTTGGTCTAGCCCGGACGCTGGGGGGAAAAATCAGAAAAATGATCTTCATGGAAGAGCACATTCTCATTCCGGAGGCGGTGAGGCGCCTATCCGACCGGGAATGGGCGGAAATCCGCCAGGGCGAGGAAGCGATCGGTTTCGCGTGGATCGCCCCCGCCTCGCTCTATGACGCGGGCCTGGTTCTCGCCAACTCGGCCGCAGCTGTCGCCGAGCCGCTGGCCACGGCGAAGGCAGTTCCGGTCGGCGAGGCTTCCGCCGCGGCCCAGGCGAGGGCGATCCCCGGACTTCTGGACCTGTCGACCGGCAAAGTCCAGAAAGAGCTTCTTGATATTGCGCTCAGGACTATGCCCATCGATATCAGCATCGTGGACGAGAACGACAAAGTCCTCTATTACTCGGATTCGCCGCATCGGCTCTTCCCCAGGAGCCCGGCGGCCATAGGCCGGAGCGTCCAGAACTGCCATCCGCAGAAATCGGTCGATACCGTGAATAAGATTCTCGCCTCATTCAGGAGCAAGGAAAAAGACAAGGCGAGATTCTGGATCGAGATGGGCGGTCGTTTCATCCTTATCGAGTATTTCGCCCTGTATGACGCGGCGGGAATTTACCGAGGGACACTCGAAGTGAGCCAGGACCTCACTGAGCTGCGGGCTCTGGAGGGACAACGCCGCCTACTCGACTGGGGATGAGGGAGCCAAGCGGCGGCGCCAACCAGGCGAGAGACTTCAGAACAGGAAGGGCCCGGGAACGTCGGGGTTTTTGCCGAAGCAGGTGGTCTCGTCGATGCGGCGGATTTTCGGTCCCTGAAGCAGGGCAAAGAGGGCGCGCTCGATGCCGATGCCGCCGCCGAAGGTCTGGGGGAAGACCGATTCCCCCTCGGCAGTCCTGGCTGCCACGGCCGAAAGGAAGGGACCGTAGCCTTCCAACGCTTCGATATTCCCGATATTGCCCTGCCCATCGAATTGAGGCGCTTGCGACAGGATGCCATTCTGCATCAGTCGGGCGATTATAGCCGGGTAGAACCATTCCCTGAGCCCTCCCGAGAGGACTTCGAAGGCTTCCCCATACGAACCATCGAGGTATTTGGCGGCCGCGCAGAGGTCATAATTGAAAACCTGCCTGGAGCAGATGGATGAGGGGGCGGAAACCTTGCCATTCCTTTTTAGGAAGGGATACACCAGATCATAGTTTTCGCGCAGAAGCCCGAGCACCCAGAAAAACTGTGTGCCGGCTTTGGTCCCCAGTCTCGCCTCGAGTCCTTCATCGTCGCCAGACTCATCCTTGTAGAAGCGAGGGAAAGGTTTTACCGGCACTTCGAGCGTCACGCCGAGGGAAGCCAGGCACTCGGGACACATCGCCTTGACCTTCCTGACCGTATGGATGATGAGGTCCTCGAAGAAATCGAGGGCTTCGTCCCTCTGCCGTTCGAGAAGGCTCGACACTTTTCCCGGCATGTCGAAATAGTCATCGTCGGAAATGCGCTCGCTCCGCTTCGCCTCGATATCCATCTGGGAAAAATCGATGAGATACTTCCTTTTCCTCGCCTCTTCCACATGAGGCAATTCAAGCCTGATGTTGGGCGAATCGATGAATATGCCCTTCACCGCCGGATTGATGCAGGCGAGGAACTTCGAGTAGATCATGGAATGCGTCGTGCGATACGGCACTCCTTGATAGCGGATGACGGGGACATGCTCGACGTCGTGGCAGAGCGGATCCGTAATGGGCGAGAGCGATACCCTGTCAATGTTCATCAAGCCTTCCCCCGTCAGGAACTCCTGCATGCCCAGCACGAACATCGTGCGGACGGCGAGGACATCGGCCAACTGGGGATCTTGCCATTTTCGCAGATACCTTTCGTCCAAGGTCTTGCCGAGGGACTCCCCCCGCTTCGCGAGGCTTTCCTGCCAGCCGGCGAGGGCGGATCCGATGGTCGTCTCTGCTGGAGAAACCGCATATTCATACGCGCTCTGGATTGTCTTCATGTTTATTCCTTCTTTTCGCTTCTTTTTGCTCGACCGGCTTAAAGCCGGCTCGGCCCGCGCATCGCGCGAGCCCTCTCCGCCATAGGCGGAAGCATCATCCCTTCGGTCCTCCTCGTGGATAAAAAAAACCGGCCCCAAAAGGGGCCGGTCCCAGGTTCCTAGTCCAGGTTGTCTACGCGCGCAGCTCCGGCACCGCTGCGGCGGTTCCGTTATTATTATTGAGGATATTGAAATTAATGGCGTTGCGCTTCATAGATACAGGCACAATACAGGAATCGGAATGGCGAGTCAAGTATATTTATGCATGACTCTTTAGAATTTTAGCCGCAGGTCCCCTGGAGGTCGGGAGAATTTCGATTTCGCAGGGACGCTTTTCGTTATGTTTGCAGAAATAGTCAAGATCGAGACTCTCCGGGCTTTCCAGGCTTGACAGGCTGTAGGATAAGCGTAGAACCGAGGTCTCGCCTTCGGCGAAGGCTCTCGACCAAGCGCCATGGTAGCGGATGATATCGAGCGCGGCCGGAAGCAGGTCGAGTCGATTTTTTTCCCCATATATCCGCGCGATATACGCGCACTGAAGCGCTTCGATACCTTGCTGCCCCATCCCGATTCCATCAATCGGAGCGTTGAAACCGCCAAGAAACGACGAGGGAGAAACGCGAATCGGCTTGAGCAGGGCGAGAAACCATGGCACAGCGCGGCCTTCCGAATAAAAAACCTTGCAGGCGCGCGCGAGATTTTCAGCTTTCCCCATGTCTCCGCCGGAAAATGCCGGGTGGCTTCGCAGAAGATAAGGAGGCTCGGAATCGCATTCAAATCCAAATTCCTCACGCTGTTCATGGAGCCGCGTTCCCGGCAGGACGGCGAGAGGGAAAATATCGAGATGGTTGGGCATCAGAGACAAGGCGAAGTCGAGGCTGTGCCGAAAACCGGGGAGAGAATCCCCCGGGAGCCCATAAATGAGGTCGAGGCCGAACACTGCGCCGGTATCGTTGAGCAATCGTATCTTGGAAACGAAATTCTTTCTATTGAAATCCCTGCCGATTTTGTCCAGAACTTCGGGGCTAGCGCTCTGCAGGCCGATCTGGAGGGAGCAGGGGATTTTGGCGAAAGCTTCCGCTTGGGCGCGATCGAGCAACTCGGCCCGGATCTCGAAATTCCAGTGAATCCCCCCACCTTTTTCCATGAAGAGATCGAGAAGCGAGAGGGCTCTCCTCCTTTGCACATTGAAGGTCGGATCGAGCACGAAGACTTTCCCGACCCCGCCGCGCGCGAATAGCTCCAGTTCAGCGGCCAGCCTTTCCCGCTCGAAGTGCCGCAAGCCCGAGAACCCGCGACCCTCATAACAGTAAGCGCAGCGGAAGGGGCAGCCTCGCGTCAACTCCCAAGCTACGGAAGCCCCCCGCTTTGGGACGAGCATGCCCTCGATCCATGGGGATGGGAGGGCCGAGGCATCGGCAGGACGTCCCCGGATAAAGGTGGGGCCGGCGTGCCCGGACGCGGCGGCCCCGCTGGCTGTCTCAGCGAACCACGCGGGCAAGCTGACCTCAGCCTCGCCCAGAAAAATCGCGTCGAAAGGATTCGCCTGGCCACCGCCAAGGGCGAGCCACTCGGCATCGGGTCCGCCGGCGATGATGAGGAGATCGGGGAAGGTGGCACGAAGCCTCGCGGCCAGATCGGTTGAGACTTTGGAATTCCAGCAATAAAGCGAAAAACCCACGATACGGGGATTTTTCTCGGCGATACGTCGCAGCAACACCTTTGGTTCATCGGCGACACTGGCGCCCAAAAGGAAGACTTGTTCCTTCCCGAGGAGGCCAGCCTTTATGAGAGAGGCGCCTGCGCAGGCGGCTCCCAGCGGAAGAACTTCCCTGTCCTCCGGCGATTGAAGGCTTACCAGGACAACAGGGAATTTTTTTTCATTCATCCGGAGAGCAGACTATCACGGAGCCGGGGAATTCCACAACAATGCCTCGCTTGACTCAATTTCTCCATCGGTGGTACGTTCGCGAGCAATGAATCCAAGAACCAACGAGCTGACCAACGCCGTGCTTGCCTGCCTTTTCGCGGCCCTCATTTCCATCGGCGCTTTCATCGCCTTGCCTGTCCCCGGGAGTCCCGTTCCCATCGTGCTCCAAAATATGTTCATCATGCTCGCCGCCATCCTCCTCGGGCCTTGGTGGGGATTGCTCTCCACGGCCATCTATCTGCTATTCGGACTATTGGGCATGCCCGTTTTTTCGGGGGGAGCGGGAGGAATCGCCAAGCTTCTCGGACCGACCGGCGGCTATCTTTTTGGCTATATTCCAGCCACGGTCGCGATGGGATTGATCTCCCGCAAAGGCGGCAGGAAAATCCTGCCCAACCTTATATCCTGCGCGGTAGGCATGGCAATTGTCTACGCATTTGGAATCATCCGACTAAAAGCCGTGCTTGACGCGGATTGGGATAGAGCCTTGGCGGCCGGCTTATTTCCCTTCATCATGGGAGACATCATAAAGATAATCCTTGCCTCCCTGCTCGCTCCAAAGCTGTCCGCCGGTATGGAAAGCTTGCTGGAGCACGAAAGCGATGCCTGAACTCTTCCGCGCCGAGAGCCTGTCTCACCAATTCCGCGATGGAACCGATGGGCTGAAAAACATCAATCTCCGAATAGATGATCATGAATTCATCGTAATCGCGGGCAGAAATGGTTCGGGCAAAACGCTTCTCGCCCGGCACCTTGTTGGCATTTCGACTCCGACGGCGGGTTTCGTCTTTTTCCGGGGTATCGATGCGCGAGGAAATCTCAAAGAGCTGCGCAAATCGGTAGGTTTCGTTTTCCAGGATACCGATTCCCAGATCCTCGGCCAAACGGTGGCTGAGGATGTGGCTTTCGGGCCATCCAATTTACGATTATCCCCCGCCGAGATTCGCGAAAGGACAAGGGAAGCCCTGATTGAGGCGAAGCTCGAGCATGCCAGCGACAGGAGGCCGGAATCCCTTTCGGGCGGCGAGAAGCGGCGGCTGTCCATAGCGGGAGTGCTCGCGATGCGGCCCGATTGCATTATCCTCGATGAGCCTTTCGCCAACCTCGATTTCGAATCGGTTCAGGACATTGTGAGGATCTGCCGCGACCTCAAGAAAAATGGAGTCACCCTCATCATCGTGACGCATGAGTTGGAGAAGATCCTCTTGCTCGCGGACAGGCTCGTCATTTTGGATGGAGGGCAGCTCTGCTTCAATGGCGCGCCCTCTTCCGCGAGCCCTGACCTGTTCGCGCTCCACGGCCTCGCCTGCCCCTACGAAGGCTTTTTCCCTTGGACCTTCCCCCGGGGGGAACTCCCTCCTAGGGAGCCTCGACAACCGTGAATCCCTTTGCCTTCGAGCCCCTGGATAGCCCTCTCGCGAGGATCTCGGCGGTTTCGAAAGGGTTTCTGCTCATCTGCATTTCGACGGCGGCGATGAGCTTTGGCCTCTTGCCCCTCCTTGCCCTCCTCGTGGCGAGCGCTATCATCATGGCAACCTTGCGCCTGCCTTTCAAAGAAATGGGAAAACCAGCGATCGCCATTGGATATCTCGCGCTGTTTTCGGCGATAGCGCGCGGCATCTTCCCCGGAGGTGGCCGACTCTTCGATGTCGCGTCGCTTTCCGCCTCTGCCCTCTATGGGCTGAGATTGCTTATCGTCTTTTTTTTCGCCCGCATCTATTACGTGAGCACGAAAGCTTCGGAGCTGGGCGATTACTTGAGCCTCGCGGCGCGCAAAGTCGCGGGCTTCAAAGCGCGTTCGTCGCCCAATATCCTCGCCGATCCTGGCATGCTGTTGTCTTTATCCCTGCTTTTCCTGCCGAGAGTCTTCGACAATTACCGGAAAGTGAGGGATGCCGCGGATCTGCGGGCATATGGAATCCGCCGGAAAAGGATGGCGAATACTCTGCCCATGCTGCAGACCTTCATTTTCATGAGCATCAAGGGGGCGCTTGTCGCCGCGCGAGCAATGGAATTGAGAGGGTACTCGGAAGCCAGGACGCTGGCTCCCACGCGATTGTCGCGAATGGACGCCGCTGTCTTCATCGCGGGGGCGATCCTTCTTGTCCTGACAGGATTGGCCGTCAAATAGCGCCGCAGTCCTTGATGCCGGACCAGGAGGGCGCGGAGCTGTCCGCTTCGCCGGACTGACGAGGCTCCCAGACCTCGATCGGCGTTTTCTTGCCATAAACGGCGATTTCCCCCAGACGCCTGAACCCCAAATCCTCCGATTTCCCTGCCGCGCAGGCCGATGCCGTATCCCCTGAGACGAGGATTGTCGTCCCTGTAGCCTTGTTGGCGTTTTCCAGTCTGCTCGCCGTATTGACGACGTCCCCCAGGGCGGTATAGTTGAACCGGGATGGCGAGCCCATATTGCCGACGATCGCCTTTCCCGTATGAAGCCCTATGCGCGTCACGGGAACATGGGAACCGATCGACGTAAAAGCGGCCTCCGAGGCAGCAAGCGCCTTTTGGCAGCGGATGGCTGCCCTCACGGCGCGGGCGGCGTGGTCGGCCTGTTCGAGAGGGGCATTCCAGAACGCGACGACGGCATCTCCCACATACTTGTCGACGGTACCTCCTTCCCCAAGAATTTCTTCCGTTACGACCGAAAGATACGTGTTCATGAAGGCGGCGAGGCGAGGAGGATCCATCGACTCGGATAAGGAAGTGAAGCCTTGGATGTCGGAGAAAAAAACGGTGATGACGCGTTCCTGGCCACCAAGCTGCAAAAGCCCGGGATTTCGCATAAGTTCATCGATAACCGAAGGCGCCAGATACTGGGAAAAGCTCCGGCGGAGGAAGGCCCTGTTCCGGCCTTCCGAAACGTACGAAAGGATGATGCCCGCCGTATAGGACGCTAGTCCCGCCGTCATTTCAAGTCCCGCCGACGCCACATAACCGGCCCTATAGAGGATGAAACCGGACGCGGCGGGAAGCAGCGCGAAACAAGCCGCGCCCGCGGTGAGGATGAGGGGTTTTTTCGCGTAACTTGAGACCAGGGCCGCGCAGAAAGCGAAAACAAGGAGAAGCGCGGACTCGAAGCCCGCCGGCAGGGGGCTTAAAAGCCGGCCGCTCAGCACATTGTCGATGAAGGTGGCGTGGATTTCCGCGCCCGGCATGGCGCGGTCGATCGGAACCGCCTGCCGATCGAGAAGCCCCGGCGCCGAAAAACCAATGAGCAGGTATTTGCCCGCATACTCGCCTGGATTTACCTGCGGCTCTTTGCCTTCCCTGATGCTCATGGCGCTTGCCAGTATCTCGGCGGCATTCCTCGCCGGGAAGCTGGGCGAGGGCCCCGAGAAGCGCAGGTAAACGCTGCCTGAAGGCAATGCCGCCGGGATATCGCCCCCTACGGCGAGGGCGGCGCGGCCGAGGGAGGCCGCGCCGCCCTCGCCGCCCACTTCGTAGCGCCGGAGCACCCCATCGACATCGGTCAATCCATTCACGCGCCCGTAGGTCACCTTGGACGCGCGCAACGGGGCAAGCCTTGCCCCGTTGCGCGCGTCGATGGCCTCGGCGAGCGCGACGTTACCCGCCGCGTCCATCGCGGCGGCGCATCGCGCGTCATCGCCGGCGCCAAAGCTCGATGCCTCGCTGAAGAGGATATCGAAGGCTTGCGCCTTCGCCTTTGAGCAGAAGGTCGCCATGATGCCATACAGCTCCCGAGGCCAGGGCCAAGCGATGCCAAGGTTCTTCTCGACCCAACCGAGACTGTATTGGTCTATGTAGATCAGCTCAACCGGACTTTCCTTGCCGGTTTGCCTCTTGCGATCGAAATCGGAACTCCAACGCGCCGCAACATCGTACAAGGTCCTGTCGATTCCGCCGGAAACGCCCGCGAAGAACAGAATGGCCGCAAAAAGCAGCCCCGCGCATGCGGCGAGGATGAATCGCAGCCGCGGGGACATCTCGTGCCGAAGTTCGGCGTGGCCTCTCTTTTCGAGGTTCAAAAATATACCTTGATCGCCGCGAAGCGATCGGCGCGTATGAAGGAAGCGAGCACAGGGTCGGCGGCCCGTTCATTGGGCTTCTCTTGCCGGGGGATGGGCCAGACTTTTCTCGCGGCTGGTTCCTTGATTGGTTCGAGCGGTTGCTTGTCCAGCGCATCAAGACGAGACGCGGGATCCGGATGCGTGACGGCGAATCCCGACCCCCCTTTGTCGTCGTGGGACGGTAGCCGGGAGATCAGACAGGCCAAGGCATTTGGATCATAGCCCGCCGCCGCGATGATCCTTCGGGCTTCCAGGTCCGCCTGAAATTCATAGGTCTGTGAGTAGCCGGAAAGTATCAAAATCTTCGCGAGTTCCGAAATGGAATCGCCGAACGATGAGGTGAACGCCGCTATCTCTCCACCCGTCGCCTTGCCCGCATCGATCGCGAATTCGGCGGCGATCTGGGTAACCCTCGCTCCCTGGACCGATGCCAATCCATGTTTCAAGGCCACATGGGCAATCTCGTGGGCAAGCACCGCGGCGAGTTCATCCTCGCTCTGCACCTTGCGGAGCAATCCTCGCGTTACAAGGATATGTCCGCCCGGAGAGGCGAACGCGTTGATCTCCTCGCTGTCGAGAACCATGAAATGATAGCCCATGAAGATTGCCGGCCTGAAGGAATACAGCGCCAATCCCTGGCCGATCTTGTTGATGTACGCGTTCAGCTCGGGACGATTGTAGGGGGGATAGTTCGACAGGATATTGGCGGCCACCGCTCTCCCCACGTAATATTCCTCTTCCGGGGTCAAGCCGCGCGATGCCTCAACCGCCGCCTTGGCCGCGGTCTTGAGCATCACCGCCTGATAGCGATCGAGAAGCCCTTGGCTCACGGCTTGCGACGCGAGCATGTCCATGCTCTCGGACAAGGTAAGGCAAGAACTCAGGCTTGCGAAAACAATTATTCCCATAGCGAGCAAAGAGAAAAACGCGGGAGACAGGATCTTGCGCTTCATCGAACTCACTGCTGCATGTCACCGCTCAGGAAACCGACCAGAGTCTCCGGGGAATATTCATAGTGTTCCATGACATCCACCCAGGAATAATCGACATGCGAGGCCTTCCTGTACGACTGCTCCACCGCGTCGCTGAAGCCCTTGCCCGCCAGCGCGATCTCCGTCGTGCTGACCCCCGACGCGGCCTTCCCCGCATCCGAAGCGGAAATGTTTTTCTCGGTGAGCGCCGATAGAAACATGTAACCCAGTCTCGTCGAACCGGGGACTTGTACCTTCGCCCAGCCATCCTTGCTTTCGTAGACGATTACTCTCGTCCTGTACTCCACGAGCGCCAATACTGGCGCGATGACGGAAGGCGCGTCGCGTATCTGACTCTTGGCCACCTGGACCGTCATTGTTCCAGGCGTCTTCGCCGATGCCTGCGCCTGAAGAGAGGAAATCCCGGCGCCAATCATGAGGAAGAGCGCTAAAGCGCAAAAAATGCTTCTTCGCATCAAGGCATACCACCTGGGGCACAAAACCCCACCATAACAATATCGCAAAAATCGAGGACTGCCTGGCATCCGCTCGAAATCAAGGCTCGGAGGTTACCGGCCAATGCGTGGAAACCCATTCAGCCTCCCCACGAGAGTACTTCTTCCTCGATATAGTGCTTCCACTCGAGCAAGGAATGAACGATCGCGCGCTTTGGAGCCGAAAGGTCAGGGTCGGCGAGTTCGGTTTCCACGAGGCGGGAGTAATCGGCCAGCTCGGCCGCCCCTTCCCTGGCGGGAAGCTGTATCCTGCCCGCGCAGAAGTCTCTCCACTTCAAACGTTCGGTATCGCCCAAAGTTTCGGGGAAATTCCTGGCAAAGAGCCTTCCGGCCAGCCTCGGTATGCGGTCATCGATGAATTTCATCTTCTGGAAGGTCACCTTGGCCTCTTTCAGGCCATCGACCGACTTCCGCCTTGCCGCGAGCAGGGCATGGAATCTGCCCAATTTTTCCTTGTCTGAATCGGGGAAAAAGCCTCCGGAGTAGAGGCATAGATCGGGATCGTCGGAAACAGGTGGAGCCATGGGCTCGTCAAACACCGCGATGAGTTTCTGCGTCAGCCCGGGGTTGCGATTGAGGAAAGAGAGCCGCTCGGCGCAAAGATCCTTGTCCAGCCCAAGCCTTTCCTCCGCTTCCTGTCTGAGTGTCGAAACCGGCGCCAGGAAGGGACAATGATTGAGGCGTATCCTCGAAAGAGGGATTCGCGGTTGGGCGCGCTCCTCGGCCTTGGCAAAGACTCGCTGCCTGATTTCGTCCACGGAAAGGGAGAGGAGTTCACCCGGATCAAAGCGGAGGTCTATAGCGATGAGCTGGTTCCTGTTGGACGGATCGATACCGACAGGAGCCACCAGGGTCGTGCACCCTCGAGTCGAGGTGTATTCAGCCGATGTATGGAGGAGCATCCTCCTCGCCGGAAGGTTGACGAGAGGTTTCAGGCTCTCCCTTTTCCTGTGCGCGAAATACCAATCGTAGAGCCGGCCCTGCTTTGTCTTCACGAGCCTCGCGAGCGAAATCGTGGCGCGGATATCGCTCAACGCGTCGTGGGCCGAATCGTGGACCAAGCCATTTGCCTTGGCCAGCACTTCCAGCTTAAAGAGAGGGTTCCCCTCTCCATCCTTCGGCCATACGATTCCTTCCGGCCGAAGATCGTGGGCCGCGCGCACCAGGTTTATGATATCCCAGCGCGAGTTCCCGTTCGCGTATTCGCGCGCGTAGGGGTCGAAGAGATTCCTGTAAAACAGATGCCGTATGAATTCGTCGTCGAAATTGACAGAGTTGAAGCCCGCCGCCGTCGTTCCCGCGCGCGAGAACTCATCGAGCAGGCGAAGCGAAAAATCATATTCGTTCAGCCCAAGTTCGTACGCTGTCTGGGGCGTGATGCCGTGTACCTTGCACGCGGCGGGAGAGGGCAGATAATCGAGCGAAGGTTTGCAGTAGAGCTTTATCGGCTCATCGATCTCCTCCAAGGCCTCGTCCGTGCGGATGCACGCGAACTGCGCGATCCTGTCGTGCCGGGAATCGATGCCAAAGGTTTCCAGATCATACCATAAAATGCTCGAAGCCATACCATGACTATAGCGACTTCATCTCAAACAGGCAACAAGCCCTTCATTTCTCCCTGGCGGACGGTTCGTCGAGCGTGAATTTATGATATTCGAAAGCTTCGCCGCCAATCCACAGATTGAGCATGACACCGCCTTCAGGCGTTTTCATCACATCGGCGTGTTTGATCTGCCAGCCTACGAGATTGAGGCGGGCGCTTCCCAATAGATCATGCCCGGCCATCTCCCCGTAATAACCCGCCAATTCGGGGCGTCTGGCCGCGTTGAGCGAGCGCTCTATTTCCTTTATCTCGGCATCGCTGCGCTGCCTGTCATCGATCACCGCGAGGTGGATGCCATCCGCTTCCTGATGAAGCGATATCACCATTTTACGAGGCTGTCCCTGGAGAATGAAGCTCGATATTTCGCTTATGAGGTGAACCAGGAATTCTCTCCGTTTCATACTGGATATCCCTTCCCGTCAATGTCATTTCCGCTCATTTGTCTTGAACCACTCTATCACAGAAACAATGAGCGTGGCCGTCAAGCCACCCGCAAATCCATTGTTATAAAGGTTCATGCCACCATGCCAGGCGCCTGTCCGCTCTACGACGACCAGGTGGAGAAAGCCCGCCAAAACACCGACTACGAAGCCGAATTCGCCGGCGAGGGGCGCGAGCGCCGTTCCGAAGAGAAAAGCCAGGACAACCCAGGACTCCGTGAGGCTCTTGCCGAAAATGAGGACCGCTGCCAAAACGCCGAGGAATATGGGCGAGACATTTCGGGGATGCTTGCCGAAAAGGCCGAACCCCACCACCGTCATGAGCCCGCCGATGACGGGGCCGTTGAATGGGGCGCCAATTATCGCCACGAAGGCGCTGTATGCCAGCCCGAGTATGCCGGCATTGAGGAGAGCGCCGCCCTGACCTTCAAGCTCGCAGAAATCGGAGGGCAAGCGTCCCGAAAGCCTCATGATGGCCGCGAATTCTTTCCATGACCTGCGCCCGTAATAGAACAGCGCGATGAAGATGGCGATGAGACTCAACGCGGGAATGATGGCGATGAGCCAAGGATTGGAGACTTCACCCCACTGCTCTATCGTCGATATGTCCATGCCGCCGGCGCTCGGGATCGACGCAGCGAACAGCCCGATGAAGCCGGCGGTCAGCCCGACGTTGTAAAGGCTGTATCCCTGGTGCAGATGGAGCATCGTGATGGCGAGCGGGGGCAGAATGATACCGGTCACTATCCCGATGAGCATGGACATCGGGAGCGCCAGGAAGGGAGGAAAGCCCACTTCAAAAGCCACGAAGCTGATGACTGGTCCCAGTGCCGTTCCGAACATCGCTATCAAAACATATTCCTTGGGCTGCTTTCCTACGATGAGAGCGGCGATGCTGACGCCGAGAATGATGGGAATGCAATTGAGCAAGGTTTTCCCGAAGAGTGCGAAGCCGATCATGGTGAATATCGCGGCGACGGTTGGTCCCGAGAACGAAATTTTATTGAATCGCAGAACGAGGAGCCCAGCCAGACCTACGCACGCTGCGTTCACGAATGACGCGCCGACTCCCTCCATGACGGTGAAATCGCTCAAGAGTCGGGTGGGGCTTGTTTGCAGGCGAAGGAAGCCTTCCAGGGCGGAGGAAGGACCATCGGCAAGAATGCCGAATAGAAGAAATAATGTTATGGTCGCCGCAACGAATCGAAAAAGAACACGGTCGCGTGTGGCCAAAAGCACCTCCGGGTTTTTAGTGTAGGGCATGATTCAAGCCTGGTCAATGAAAAGTTTCATGGCCGCCGGCGATGTCCGTTTGAAAAATTTGCCGCGGCCTTCATTCCCAGTGTATAATGAATACAAAAGTACCTGGAGGAAAATGAGAATGCTGCAATGGCTCGGTTCAATGTCCCCGGTCGCCCAAACCCTGGTGGCCACCCTTTTTACATGGGGCGTTACGGCATTGGGCGCCGGCACGGTCTTCTTCTTCAAGAGCATCGACAGGCGCGTATTGGACGGGATGCTCGGATTCGCCGCCGGCGTCATGATCGCGGCCAGCTTCTGGTCACTGCTCGCCCCAGCGATCGAATTATCGGCCGATATGGGCTTGACGCCTTGGGTCCCTCCCTTCATCGGCTTCCTGGCAGGGGGGATTTTCCTTCGCCTGGTGGACCGGCTGCTCCCCCACCTTCATATCGAATACAGGCGAGATGAAGCCGAAGGTATAAAGACGAATTGGTCCAAGAGCATACTCCTGGTGCTGGCAATCACCCTGCACAATATTCCCGAAGGTCTCGCCGTCGGCGTCGGATTCGGCGCCGTCGGCGCGGGGATAGGTTCGGCCAGTCTCGCCGGCGCGATTGCTCTGGCCCTCGGCATCGGCATACAGAATTTCCCTGAAGGAGCGGCCGTCTCCATTCCTTTGCGCCGCGACGGGATGGGAAGGTTCAAGAGCTTCTTCTTTGGCCAAGCCTCAGGCATTGTCGAGCCGATCGCTGGCGTCGCCGGCGCGGCGCTCGTCGGGATGGTGCGGCCCATTCTTCCCTACGCCCTCGCCTTCGCGGCCGGTGCGATGGTCTATGTCGTCGCCGAGGAAGTGCTGCCCGAGGCGAACAGGGGCGGGAATGGCCATCTCGCCACTATCGGCACGATGCTCGGCTTCGCCATCATGATGCTTCTTGACGTCGCGCTCGGCTGATGCCCCGGGGCAGCCGGCGCCGGCCGCCTCTCAGTTCACCCAGATGGAAACAAGCCACAGAATCAATCCCAGCCAGACAGCCACGAACAGGATCGAGGCGATGACGGAAGCGCGAGTCTTGAGCCTCTCCCCCGAGGCGAGACGCGTCCAGGCTTCCCTCCTGCATCGCGCCATGACCGGCTTCGGGATCTTGCGCAGGGCCAATCCTATCAGGGCAGGCAACACGATGAGATCGTCCAGTTGACCGAGAATGGGTATGAAATCGGGGATGAGATCGATGGGACTGGTGGCATACGCTATGGTGAGAAAGATTAGGAGGCGCGCCGACCATGGTGTTTCCGGGTCTTTCAAGGCAAGATAGAGAGCCCATATTTGTCGCTTCAGCCTACGAGCCTGCCTTTTGAGCTTTTTATACCATGCTGGCCGTTGTCCGTTCATGCCGACAGAGTCCCTGAACTGCTAGGTGCCGACGCTAGCGAAAGCAGTCTCTTGCTTTTAAGGAAGAAAGGCAACGCGGCAAGCTGGGCAGCGACCGAAAAAATCACGAGAGCGACGACAGCCTTGTCGTAGAGCGCTCCCATGAGCCAACTTCCGAGAAACCAGAACGCCCCGAATCCCGCGTTGAATATGCCGAAAGCGGTCCCGCGCCTCTCTTTTGGCACCATGGTCGTCACGGCCGCCTTGAGGATGGATTCCTGGGCTCCCATCCCTATGCCCCAGAACAGCACACCGATGACGGCGAGCCAAGGCACGCTCGCGAGGAAGGCGAAGGGCGCGAAAAAAGCCGATATCGTCGATGCCACCATGATGGCGCCAATACCCTTCCTGTCGTACATCGCGCCGAAGAATAAGGCCGCCGCCGCGTCCATAGCCATTGCCAAGGCGTACAGCAGCGGAACCTGGTTGTCGGGAAAAATCCCCTTGTCGGCAAAATGATAGGCCATGAGGGGAAAATCGGCGAAGCCGGCCGCGAGGCAGGCAATCCCGGCCAGGTAGAACCAGTACGCGGGGCGCAAATTCCCCTTCGCTGGCGCCGGAGCCGATTGCTCGAACTCCTGCGGATGGGGGTAGAGCCTTCGGGCGTTGAGGAGCAGCCCCAAGGCAATGGCGGCTGGTATGGCCAGGATGAGGAAACCGAGAACGTATCCGGATAGTTTCTCGTCCTTTCCCTTGAGGGTGAGAACGATGGAAAGCATGACGGGGCCAAGAAAGGCGCCGATCTGATCGAGTGTCTCCTGGAGGGCAAAGCCTTTGCCGGGCCCCACTTCCTGCGCGGCGAACGACGCGATCGTCGTCTTCGCTGGATTCCGTATCGCCTTCCCGAAGCGTTCGGCGAGAAGAAGGCCGCAGGCATACACCCAACCCAAGCCCGGAGCCAATGCCAGCGCGGGGATGGCGAAAAGGTTGATCGCGTAGCCGATGATAGTGAGAAGCCAATAGCGTTTCGTCTTGTCGCTTATGTAGCCGGTCAGCAAACGGAGCGCGTATCCTATGAATTCGCCGAGCCCCGAGACGAAGCCCACTGTCGCCGCCGGGGTTCCGAGAAGAAGTAGATACGGGCCAATGATACTGCGCGCGCCCTCGTAGGTAAGGTCGGAAAAAAGGCTGACGATGCCGAGCATCACGAGGAAGCTGTAGGCGGATTTTTTCGTTTTATTCATACACCTCATCGTTTCATATAACAGCTGTTGCATAATACACTAGGCCGGACTATGCGTCAATAGCAGGCAATCTTGCGCCGAAACCGCAACTCAGCTACTGTATCGTCATGGGAAAAAACGCGTGGCTCATGTTCATCTATCAGATTCCCGCCCTTCCGTCCACACATCGGGCTTACGCTTGGCGAAAGCTGAAAAGCTTAGGTGCCCTCTACCTGCAGAATTCGATCTGCCTCTTGCCGACAATGAAGGGCATGGAGGAAAAACTCAAGACGCTCCGCGATGAAATAGCCGAACGGGGCGGCCAAGCTCAGCTTTTCCATGTTGACTGGCCGAAAACCTCGGAGGAACAGGATCTCATCGGGCGCATGAAGGCTCAGTCAGATGACGAATACGACGAGTTTCTGGAAAAGTGCGTCGATTTTCACGCGGAATTGCGGAAGGAGAGAGACCGCAATCATTTGACGTTCGGAGAGCTTGAGGAAAATGAAGCCGAGCTTCAGAAATTGCGCTCCTGGCTCCCCCGCGTCAAAACGAGGGATTTCTTCGGAGCCACGCGGGGCGATGTATCGGTCGAAGCCCTGGCCGAATGCGAGAAGGATTTCTCCCTCTTCGAAAGCCAGATCGAAAAAGCCGATGAAGGCGGACTAACGCGGCCGTGATTACTGCGTATTCCATGGCGCAAATCCCATACCAGGGCCGCCGGCAAGCAATACTGAATTCTATCCTCAGACCTCGCGAAACGGATGCATGCATATGAAAAGAGCGGATCGCCGCATCGCAACGACCCGCTCTTGATCGGGCAAGCCAGACTCGAACTGGCGACCCCGAGTCCCCCAGACTCGTACGCTAACCACCTGCGCTATTGCCCGTAGCCGTCATACCGACAGCCCGACCAAAGTACCACAGTACTCTTCCCCATGTCAATCATAAACAGCCAAAGATCTCATCGCCAGGCTGTGGGTCGATGCCTGGCCTCGTGAGCGCGAAGTCGTATTTTACCGGGTCGTCGGGGGAATACATCGCGAATTGTTCCGTAACCGCCAAAGCGTCTTTCAGGGTCGGCGATCTCGCGGCTCGCGCCTTTGCCAAGAATCCGAGCCGATCGCGACAGGTTCTGGCCATGTGGACGTCCAAGGGCACTATCAGGCGCGAAGGGGAAACGGAGTCCCACCCGCCCGGATCGATCGCATCCTTGCGGACCACCCAACGGAGGAAGAGGAAGAGCCGCTTGCAGGCTGATCCATCGGAAGGATCCGGGAGGAGGTTTTTTCGAATGGAGCCTCGCCCCCGCTCGGCGCCAAGTCCTCGTAACGCCCTCACGAAATCTCCCGCCGTTTCCTTCAACGCTCTCCCAGGCTCATCGCCCGCGAGAAACAACCCTTCGAGCGAGCCATGATGCCGTCTCGCTTCGCGAATCGCGCGCAGAAGAGCCTTCATGTCCGCGGAAAAACAAAAGCGGTATTGATAGTCGCCCCAATATCGCTCGAGGTCGCGGTCGTCCATGGATTCTAGGGTCGAGGCAGGGTGCTTTCCCAAAGGGGCGAGGGCTTCGCCGCAGGCGCGAATGATGAGATCCACGGAACCAAAAGCCAAGGTGGAGCAGATCAACCCCGCGACTTCCCTGTCAGCCGCGCTATGATAGCGGAGAACCACCGCGAGCGGATCGCGGCTGAGCCTCCTCAGCGTGTTGCATTCATCGTAGATGTGCTCGAGGAATTCGGCGATTTCCGGTCGGTATTCGCGGATCATTTCCGGGCGAGCTCTGCTTCCAGCTTCTGCAGTTCGGCAGCGAGGCCCTTGTCGTCGATCCCAATAGCCTTGGCTTGCTTGATATAGAAAAAAGCCTTCTGGGCGTCATTTTTTTGCGCATAGGCTTTTGCCAAGGCAGCGATGGCTTCAACATTGTCGGCTCGCTCGAGAAGCGCCATCCGGTAGCTGTCGATGGCGGCCTCGGGATCGGCTTGCAGCGTTCCGCGAAGGTAAAAAAGATAGGATCGCATGCTCGAAGAGCAGTTGCCAGACAGTAGCCGCAGGGCCAGGCTGATAATGGGTGATTGGCCGGAAGCGACTCCTGCTGCTTGGGTTCCCGAGCCATATCCCCCAATGAGGCTGAGAAGTCCCGAGCCAGCGTCGGAGACCGCCGGAGGAGCGGCCGAAGCAACTCCAGTCCCCGCGCCGGCCGCCGCGAGCGATCTGAGATATGCCTCGGCGGCGGGCTCAGATTGAGGCGCCTCCTCATACCATTTGGACGAAAACGCGACCGCTTCCTTTGTTCTTCCCGACTTTCTCAAGATCGTCGCCACGATCGACTTGTCCAGCCCCGCCCCCGAATTCGACTCGAGCATCGCGGCGGCGGCAGACCAGTCCTGATGGTCGTACGCATCCAGCATGAGAAGTCTTGTGGCCTCGCCCTTCGCTTCCTCGCGCATCGCGGTTTTAAGGGGACTCATGGAAGGTAGTCCCGACCCTGTGGCGACGGCGGATTCGTCGGCCGCGAAGCGCTTTCTCGCTTCGACGCAGAGGGCCTCGGCTTCCTCATGCCCGGATTCGGGTCCTTTGAATAAAACTCCCGCGAGCAGCACCATTATTTCAGGATCTTCCGGATACGCCTGCAGGGCTTTTCGCGCCCACTTTAAGGCTTCTTCGTTTCGGTTCTGCCCCTTCGCGTACAATGCCTTCAAATACAAGTACATTCTATCCGCCGGCATCTTCCTTCCCAGCGTCTCCAGAAGCGGCTGAGCCGCCGTGAAATCGTTTCTATCGATCAATATATGCGCGGCGATCATGGCCAGTTCGGGAGAATTGGGATCGAATTCCAGTCCCCGCTTTACGAAAGGTTCGGCCTCCCCGAATTTTCCATTCCTGTAGAGCGCGATCGCGTAAGGAGCGATCACCGCTTTGTCGTTTTTCCTGCTATCGATGAGCGGAGAGAGAAATGACAGGGCATTCACCGGCTTGTCGAGCTCCAAGGAAATCACGCCCAATTCGAGTCTGGCCGGCCAGACGTCGGAATAGGAATCCAACACCAGCTTGTAGTTGACATAAGCGCCAATCTTGTCGCCTGAAAGCCTGGCGAAGCGCGCGCGCACGAGGCCGGGAATCACCGAGACGTAGCTGCCGGAGAAGTCGAAACGTTCGATATAGCCCAAGGCGGCTCTCGCGATATTCTTATCGTCGGTTCTGAAGATAGCCAGAGCCGGCAGAATCTCCGACAGAAAAGCCGCCTCGGAGCCTTTGGGAGCGGAGAAAATCCTTCCTTGACAGGCTTCGACGAGTTGCGTGAGACAGACGGAGTAAAGTGGGTTTATGTTTTTGAGGGAGGGATCCAAGAAAAAGCCCGATGCCGAATCGTTGCCGTTGAGGCGCGGCGGCGCATTCTTCGCCGCCGCGGGAGGCGGCGGGGGAGATGGATAGAGGATCGCCGAAATGCCTCGCACAATATCCAGCAATGCGTTTTTGTCGTCATCAGAAATTACTTTCGACTGTACGAGCCCTTCCCTGGCCAGATCAAGCGAGCCGGGTGTGGCGAGCATTATATTGCGTTCGATCTCCGGCTTGTTGTTTATGAATTTAGCCAAGGCCGCCGGGTCGGCCATGGTGAGATTGGTCTGGGCGGGCAAAGTCTGGATCGCGAATCCTGCCAGCAGCGCAAACAAGGCGATCGCCGCACCGCTCAAACGCACTTTTTTCACTTCACTTTTCTCCCCTCAAGAACGTTGAGCATAATCCATTCCCAGCCTATTGTATCTATCATAATGATTATACTAGAAAATCGTGACAAATCCATCTATTCTTGAGCACTCATTTCGATGTCCGCATTTCCGCGGCCATTCCTTCCGTAACCAAGGGCAAAGTATAGAGAAATAGCCCATACTTGCAAAGTGGAAAAACCATATGCTACTCTGATTTTCGTGCCTTTTGCCAATACCCGCTACAAGAGGACTGGTGCGCGCTCCTCTCTCGCGCGTCGGTTTGGGCTTCGGACGATTTTTTTCGCCGGCCTCGTTTTTTTTGTAACATCCTGTTCTGGAAATAATTCCTTGTATATCGTCGGCACTCCGACGCAGAGAAAAGAGCTGTCCTCGCTGTTCGTCATCCTGAATGACCACGGCAAGGATGGCGCGAAACCCGATAGCCTCGCGCACTATGCGGCCGCAAGGAAGATTTCGGCGATCTTGATCGAGAGCGGCAACAGCGCGAAGGCCGCTTCGCTCCTCGTTTCCTTGAGCAGCCTGGGCGATGAATACGCGTCGTGGTATCTTTTTGCCGCCGCGGCGAGCTATGAGGCGGTAGGCGATGTTCAACTTGCGATCCCTCTGTATGAGAGGATCGTGAAGACGCTTCCCGATCTCATCGTGGGTGCCAAAAGCCTTCACTATGAGTCGCTGACACGGCTAGTGAAAAACGTCGAGGTGCCGGAACGGAAAATCGAATATTACCGGGATCTCATCGCTCGTTTTCCCGACGCTTCGGATATTGGGGCTTCGCATTTCCTCCTCGCCAAGGAGTACGAAAAAGTGGGGGCGTGGAAGGAAGCGCTCGAAAACTACGCTGCCTTCCTTCCCTATTTCGGCACGAATGTTCCGGGGTATCCCGACGCGCTCGCCTATGCCAGGCAGCTTGTGGAATTCAACGCCAGCCCGAAGGATTGGACCTTCGAAAGTCTGGACGAACTTGTCGCCAATGTCAGGAAAGCCCTCGCGTCGGGCTCGGCGCGCCAATTGAGGAAGTATGCGTCGAAAGCGGGCTTCTTTGCGGTATCCTGGTATCAGGACAGCGGAATCGACGCGAACAGCAAGGTCGCGTTCGACCTGAGCCAATTCATGCAAGGCAGGCCAATCCAATCGTCGGCGACCTTGCATCCCTCGTCGGGGCCTTATGACGCTTATCTGCGGACATGGGGTTGGACGGGACGGGTACCGGTCTGGTACCTGTATTTCCGCAAAATCGACTTTCCGGCCGACCCCAATGTGCATGGACAATGGGAATGGGCCGGCATTTACTTCGGAGAAAAGATGCAATGAAGCATTCGATGGCATATGTATCCATCCGTCGGCGCCTGATCTTGGTTGCTGCTTTTTTGCTGTTCTTCGGGAGCCTCGGATGCGCATATAGCCGCGATCCTGACGCTTTGCCGGGAGCAGCGATCGAATCCTCGCTCGATGCGGCGATCCTGGCCGTTGAACCCGCGCCGCATCCGGCCGATCCGATTTCAGAACAGATCGCTCCGCCGGAGCCGGCCCTGATTGAGGCGGCGCCGGAGGCTCAAGTGGTGGCGCCCGAGGCACTGGCGGCCCCGATCGTTCCGGACACGATCCTCTCTTCCGGCATACTCGTGGACGGACTCCACTACGACATATCGATGCCCTGGGGGCATGAGGAATTCGAAAACCTCAGGGCAGCCTACCTGACCTCTGGCGGCAAAAAGTGGTTACAAGCAGTGATGGAACGTTCTCTCCCCTACCTGGGCTACATCGAGGAGAAGGTCGAGGAATACGGCCTGCCCAAGGAGCTCGCCTTTTTACCGGTCATTGAATCCGAATACTCGCCCTTTGCCGTATCGAGAAGCGGCGCGACAGGCATATGGCAATTCATGCGCAATTCCATATCGGGTTATGACATGTCGATTTCAGATTGGACCGATGACCGAAAAGATTTCATGAAGAGCACGGACGCGGCGCTCCGCAAGCTGCAAGATAATTACAAAGCCTTGGGAGACTGGCTTCTGGCGATCGCCGCCTACAACACGGGTTTGGGAACTCTTTCACGGGCGGTGAATACCCCTGATGGAAAGGGAATCGATTTCTGGGATCTCTATGAAAACAAAAAGCTATCGCGGGAACCCTTGTCCTATGTCCCAAAATTTCTCGCCGTCGCTTCCATTCTGAGCTATCCAGAGCTCCATGGACTTCCCGCCGACTGGGGAGAGAAGCATAGCTGGGAGGCTCTCGAGACATCTCGCCAAGTCGATTTGAACGTACTTGCTGAGCGCAGCGGAATATCGCTCGACATGCTGAAGCAGGGCAATGCCGAACTCAAATACAGCATAACGCCGCCCAACTCGAGCTATTTGGTCAAAGTACCCGCCGACAAGGCTGATACGGTTCGCGGCATTCTCGACGACACATCGTCCCCGCTCTTCAAATATACGATCTATAAAGTGAAATCCGGCGATACGCTCGGGGCGATAGCGCAGCGCTATTCCACGCCGCTGGGCATCATCCTTCAGGCCAATAAAGGCATCAAGCCCGACAAGATCAAAATCGGCCAGACTATCATCATCCCCCATCTATCGGGAAGCTCGGCGACGTCCAAGGCAAGCGCCGGCGAGAGCCTATCGTTCAGCGATTATTATACGGTAAAGAAGGGAGATACCCTCTGGGATATCTCCCTTCTCTTTGATGTGCAACCTGACCTGCTCGCCGACCGGAATGGAATCGGCGTGAACAGCGTTCTGCGGATCGGCCAGAGGCTCAAGGTGCCCGCTCGCTGAAATTGGCCAATCGAAGGCGGAGCTCGAATTCTAGAGGGCCAAACTCGCGAAAACCTTGGCGTCTCCTATGATGTTGGCGATGTCGGCATTTTCATTGGGCTGATGGGCGGTTTCATTCATTCGAGCCCAGACGACGCAATCGAAGCCGGCTTTGCGGAGGTAGGCTCCCACCGTCCCGCCGCCGATGCCAACCGGTTTGGCATCAACGCCATAGACTTCATTGACCGCTCGTTTCAAGGAAGCGACGACCGGCGCGCTGGCTGGTGTCGCCTTCGACTCGTTGCTCTGCAGAACTTCGAAGGATACTTTCACCCCATATTCGGTTTCCACGGCATCGGCGAGCTTCCTTACTTCTTCCATGGCTTTTGCCACGGGATACTGGGGCAGGATTCTCATATCGACGCAGAAGACATCGTCGCCAGGAATCGTGTTCACATTCGGGACGTTGGCCTCTTTCTTGGTGGGATTGATGGTCGTTCTATCCGGCTCGAATAGCCCGTCCCTCGCGGTGAAGACGCTCTTCTCCAAACCATGGATGCGAACGGCGAGATCGCTGGCCGCCAGGAAGGCGTTGACACCCTTGTCGGGCATCGCCGCGTGGGTCTGGACGCCCTTGGTCTTCACTTTGAGCCAGCAAATGTTCTTTTCGGCAACCTCGATTTCCGAACCTTCGGCATTGCCACCGTCGGGGATGATGATCAAGTCGTCTTTCAAAAAGAGCGGGTGGTTCGCGATGAGATGCTGGATCCCGAATTTGGATCCGACTTCCTCATCGGCGACGAAAAGCAGCTTGATCGTCCTTGCCGGCGCAACTCCCTGTCTGACGAAGGCCAGCGCGGCAAAAACGGAAGAGACAAGCCCTTGCTGATTGTCTTCAACCCCTCGTCCTATGAGCGAGCCATTCTTCACCACTACTTTCCATGGATCGGTGTTCCAGAGCGATCGCTCGCCTTCGGGGACGACGTCCAAGTGAGTCATGATCCAGAGCCGCGCCTTGTCGTTCTTGCCGGGGATGGTCGCGACCAGGTTAGGCCGGATGCCCGAAGCCACCCTTCCATCTGTCGCATCCATGCGGACGATATCGGTGATTCCTTGCCGCCTCAGCCATGCTTCGAGGGCGATCGCCTTATCGAGTTCGCCCTGCCCGCCCGATTCTGGCGCGATGGCCGGTACCGAGGTGAGAAGCGTTTCCAGCTCGATGATGCCATCGACGCTTTTCTCGATGTAGGAAAATACTTTCTCTTTCATTATGCTCTCCTTGTCGATTATTGTTCTTGTTCGGAAGCTCGCCGATATGCTTGCCAGGTCGAGGAAATCAAGCTCTCGACATCGGAATGCCGGGCCTTCCAGCCCAGAAGCTCCCTAGCTTTCGCGCTGGAAGCCACGAGCTTTGCCGGATCCCCAGGTCTTCGCCCGGCGAGCACGGTCGGAATGGGCATCCCCGTAATCCGCCTGGCGGTCTCGAGAATCTGCAGAACCGAAAGGCCCTCCTCTGACCCCAAGTTGACGGTGAGGCTGGTTTTTTCGCGCAAAATGTACTCAAGGGCGCGCAGATGCCCATCGGCCAGATCGCTCACATGGATGTAATCCCTCACGCCGGAGCCATCGGGCGTCGGGTAATCGGTGCCGAGAATCTCCAGCGAAGACCGTATGCCCGCCGCCGTCTCCATGATCACGGGAATCAGGTTCGCCGGTCTTTTTTCGAGTCCGTGGACAATTCCGGCCGGATCGTATCCAGCGGCGTTGAAGTATCGCAGGGCGGCGAATTTCAGTCCCTTGAGCCTGTCGTACCAACCGAGGAGTCTTTCGATTTCCAGTTTCGTGAAACCATAGAAATTCTCGGGATTCTTGGGATGGAGTTCGTCGATGGGCAGGTATTGAGGTTCGCCGTAGACCGCCGCGGAAGAAGAAAACACCAGGGCATGGATGCCGGCTTCGCAGGCGGCGTTCAGGATGTTTACGGTACCGCTTATATTCTGCAAGGAGTATTTTTCGGGAATGAGCATCGATTCGCCCGCGGCCTTCGCCGCGGCGAGGTGGACGATCGCGTCGTAGCCGCCTTTCATCACGCCGAGCAACCAGGGGTAATCGAGAATATCGCCTTTGAAGAAGCGGTAATCGGGAAAGATATTCGATTCAGAGCCCGTGGAAAGGTTATCCGCTATATCGACGGTGTGGCCTTTGTCGGCGAAAAACCTCGCGACATGGCCGCCGATATAACCGGCGCCGCCTACGACCAATACTTTCATGCAATCGGCCTCCCCGTCGGATTGTATCCGCAAAAGGAAAATGGCGCAAAGGGGATCAGCGCGACAAACGCAAGCGCAATCGATCGGCGAAGGCTTTGAGACAAAAAAAGCCGCCCTCGTGGAGGACAGCTTTGCCGCCGATCAGAATTGAACTGATGACACATGGATTTTCAGTCCATTGCTCTACCAACTGAGCTACAGCGGCGTAACGTTTACAACGTTTCGGGGATGATTTTTACCGGAAGCCCTTTCCTTTGTCAAGTACCGCTAGGTATCGAGCGATTCCCTAGTTGCACGATCCTGTTCGATTCTGCTAGATTCAAGTCATATAATTATATGGTTCCTTCCATTATGTTAGGGAGTCGACCTTGGAAAGAAAAAAAGTTGAATTCATGCTCTTCGCTCTTATTTTTATCTCTGGCTTAATTTCCTGCGCCATTCAGCCGGATGTCCCCGTCGTGTTCTCATCGACGAAAGCAACAACTACGACCACTACAACGGTACGAGAGCCTGTCATCATCATCACGCAAACTCCTCCAAGCACCACTACCACAACAACCACCACCACAACGACAACAACGATAGCCCTTCCTTCGATAAGCGAACCTAAACTAAGAAACCTTTTCGGCGAAGCAAATATGAGCTATGAAGAGGCATTGGTCTACGAAATCGAAGCTCTGCTTCCCGGACCGAGCGGCAAAGCATTCGAGCAGTTCCAGAATGCCAAGGCATATTATGAGGCGGAAATCTGCCGCCTCCCCTTCGACGGGGTATCAGCCTATCCTGTCGCCACTATGCTTAACGTGGCAAATGAGAGCCTGGAAGGCCTTCTTGCCACTGGCTTGCCGCTGCGTTCCGAAGCGGAAAAAGCCAAGGCATCGACGCAGTCTGTCTTCGCCCGCTCACGCAATGCCGCGGTCGAAGCTTCCGACCGCTTCGATGAAGCGGTATCCGAAGTAGTCGCCGCGACCGATCTCCACAATGACGCCAATTATCGAGGCGCGATCGCCACCTACAAGCGAGCCTCCATCCTCTACGAATCAGCGGGACTCAAGGCAGAAACCGAAGCGCTTAGAACGCGGGTCCTGGAAAACAATTATGGCATGTATTCACCCTACCATTCAGAAGAAGCGGAACGTTTGAAAAATGAGGAAATTGCGCTTTATTCCACAGCGACCAATGATTCCATAAGGGAAGGCATAGCAAAGCTGAAAATCGCCACGCGGACCTACACCCAGCTCCTTGCCTGGGGAGCCCAACAGCGAGCTTCGGAAGCAAAAGCCCAGGCGCTGGCGGCCAAGCGCGCCGCGGATGCTTCGACAGCCGAAACCAAGGCTACCGATGTATACTCCACCGCGACGGCTTCATTTGTCGAAGGCGAGAGACTCAACGAAGCCGGTGATTTCCTCGGCGCCGCGCCATGTTTCAGGGAAGCTGCTACAGCTTTCGAAAAAGCCCACATGGCGGCAGTTGCTGCCAGCAGTTCCGCAAACGCAGCACGCATCGAAGCCAAGCTCGCCGCTGACAAAGCGCTTGCTGAGGCCAAATTGCTCGCCGACAAGGCAGAAACCGACAGGCTTGCCGCTGAGCGGCTGGCAGCCAAAGACGCGGAGATCGCAAACCTCAATGCGGAAAAAAGCAAGGCGGATCGCGCATTAGCTGAGACAAAAGACCGGTTGAGCGAAACTGAGCTCCGATTGGCGGAAGCAGCCAAGCTTGCCGCTGAACTGCTTTCATCTGAAATAAACGCTATTAAAGCGTCGGTTAGCCTCGATCTCAGCCAGAACGCTTTCAGCCCAAATGGCGATGGCGTGAACGATTCGCTCGCCATCAAGATTCAGCTGCCCATGTGCCCTGCGATCGCGACATACGAGATCGCGATCTATGCTCTCGACGCGTCGGGCGAGCGCCAGCTCAACCCAGTAAAAATCTGGAAGGGCTCGCGGGAAATAAGAAGCCCCTATACATGGGATGGACACACCGACTCCGGGGTTGTCGCTCCCAACGGCAATTATCAAGTCGCGCTGATGCTTGCTTTCACCAACGGCGATTCATTCTCCTTGGCTAGCCATATCGTCGTCCTCGATACTGCCAAGCCGACAATATCGGTTTCGGCCGCACCGCTGCTCTTCTCGCCGAACGGCGACGGCAACAAGGATTCCGTTGTCATCACCCAGAGTTCCTCCCTTGGCGACGATTGGACCGGCCGTATCAAAAATGGCTCTGGCTCAACCGTAAGGACCTGGTCGTGGAAATCAGAAGCCGAAAGCTTCTCCTGGGATGGCAAGGACTCGTCAGGCGCGATTGTCCGCGATGGGACCTATCGCTATGAAGTGAGTTCAACGGATATCGCGGGGAATACAAGCTCGGCAGAGATACCTGTGATCACGCTGGATACAGTCAGGCCGAAAGCGCATGTGACTTCGTCCAATACAGGCATATCGCCCGACGGCGACGGCCAGGGCGAAGAAGCTATTTTCAGTATCACCGCCGACCAGAGCGAAGGCATCGAGTCATGGAAATTCACGCTCATCGATGGACAGGGTGTGGAAAAGCGCAATTTTGGCGGTTTGGGCTCTGATATGCCGACAAGCCTTGTCTGGGACGGCCGAGATTCAGATGGCAAAGTTATTCAAGGCCAGTATATCGGCAAACTCATCGTCATCTATGCCAAGGGTGATGTTATTCAAGCTTCGAGCGAGCCGGTTTTCGTTGAAACCAGCCCGCCCTCTGCGACCATAAAGACGAATCCCGCATATTTCAGCCCCGATGGTGATGGCGTGGACGACAAACTCAGCTTCAGCATCAAGGTGAACGCGGTTACCGATATCGTTGACTGGAAACTGGAAGTGCTCGAAACCGCTGCCGTGGAATCGAAAAGCCAGAATGCCGCAAAACCGGCGCGTCTCTTCATTGAATGGAGTGGCAAGGGAAAACCTCCCGCCACAATACTATGGGATGGGAAATCCTCCCGTGGGGAACTCGTCGAGTCGGCGTCCGAATATCCCTTTAGATTTATCGCTCGCGATTCCCGTGGCAGAAGTGCGACGACCGCAGGCAGCGTAGCCGTCGACGTCCTCGTGCTCAAAGATGGCGATCGGCTAAAGATCAAAGTGCCCTCCATCGAATTCAGGGCTAACTATGCCGATTTTGGTGATCTTTCTCCCGATATAGTCGCGCGCAACCAGGCCGTCGTCGCGAGAATAGCGCAAATACTGAACAAGTTCCCCGATTACAAGATCAAAATCGAGGGTCACGCCAACAGCGTAAGCAAGATGCTCGGCTATTCCCAGGCAAAAATTCAGAGCGAAGAGAGCAAAGAGCTCATTCCGCTTTCGACCGCGAGGGCAGCGATGGTACGCGCCATGCTCATCAAAAATGGCATTGACATCAAGCGCGTCAGCATCGAGGGCTTGGGATCAAGTCAACCGGTAGTGAGTTTCTTGGATGTAGAGAATAGATGGAAGAATAGGCGCGTTGAGTTCATACTGATCAAGAACCCGTAAAGCTGGCCCGCATTATTCTGTTGCTGGAAAGAAGTGGTAATAATAAAAAGCACTGCCCACGATTGAATCAGTGGCAGTGCTTTTGTCGTTTGGGCGGTGCAAGAGTCGAACTTGCGACCCCCAGCGTGTCATACTGGTGCTCTAACCAACTGAGCTAACCGCCCGAATCCAAAGCGCCTTTCAAAGGCCTGACACGGTCATGATATATAGCCTGCCGACCGCGACCGTGTCAAGTCGATTTTTAGCGCTTGAAGTATCTCAATTTCAATATGCGGTTGGACTTTTATTTACATTCTCACCATGAAGCGAGCTATTGACATTTCCGGGAAGCGATATATACTCTATACTAAAGATAAAAGTTAGGCGCGGATACGCCTAAAGGAAGGCATTATGAAAAAGTTCGTATTGTTTGCCATCGTAGCCTTGTTGGTTTCAGCACCTGCATTTGCTGCCGACTCTTCCAGCACCGT
>Ga0172375_10002099_pt1 | contig 31520 bp, 34 predicted proteins | sample LakKiv1m_FD_114537 | JGI IMG/M metagenome (GOLD analysis project Ga0172375, IMG submission 114537) | Freshwater microbial communities from Kabuno Bay, South-Kivu, Congo - kab_092012_11.1m | ecosystem: Environmental > Aquatic > Freshwater > Lake | place: Democratic Republic of the Congo... | reverse complement strand
TTTACATCCAGGCAGCGAAGATGCGAAATGAATTCAAATCGACACGTAACTTTTTTGCTTGTAATAAACTATATATTAATCATTTACAAGGGTTCTGAAACAAATCTATTGGACACTAGTGATTTTTGGATATAAAAGAATCAATATTATTACCGTCATAACAGTAATAATTATATCACTTGTCTTAAGCCCTCTTTTTACCGGTGCTGTCTGAACTTTCTTTTTCCTGGCTGTTTCAATTGATTCGGTTTTCCGGATTCCATCGGGGGTAATATCAAATATCCAGGAAAATATTATCGCAAATGGAAATCCTATCCCAAGTAAAACGATAACCAATGTCGGGGTCCATTCTGGCAGTCGTAGCGGACCGACAAGATTATTCACTGCTTCAAGAATTATGAAAGCAGTCCCGATATACATTGCAGCAACCTTAAAGACTTTCCGCCTTTTCAGCTCCTGCCACAATCTCTCGAGGTTACTGAATTTCTGAGCCATCAGATTTCCCTGATTGATTTTAATGTAAATATATGCTATTTATGAATCATACTATAACATGTTGACTAACAATAAAATTATAAAAAAATACTGGTAATGACCGGCTGCCTGAAACCGATGATCCCGAAGCTGAAGTCTAAAATAGTGTAACAACTTAAATTCAGTCTCCGGGTTCATCGGTAACGGATATCTTCTAAACAATAATATCCGAATACTTTATTGATCTGATATTTTTATCTTTCTCCTTTATATTGTTTTTATCCTCTTTGTTCTGGTGGTTCTTAGATGAAATACTTCCGGTTTCCTTTGGAGCGCTGACTATATGCTTAATTTTAATGTCATTAATTAGCAGCAGGGGTTTCCCTGAGATCACATATTCCGTTCTTGTTTTCATCAACAAAATATCTTCCACCGGGAGCAGCGCCTCTTCCCTGGCCAGGACCCATTCCGCGGCCTTGAGCCGGTCTTAATCCCCGGCCCTGTCCCGGAGCTAATCCCCTTCTTGATTGAGCACCCTGGGCATTTCCCATTCTGCGTCCGTTGCCGTTAAAACGGCCATTTGTTTCATAATAATCACAGACACCGTTTTTATCCTCATCGATGTAAATACCCCTTGCTGACTGAGTAACAGCTTTCTGATCCTTTGAAGTGCTGTTATTCTGTGCTGAAGTCATCGTTGCCAAAGCCAAAAAGGCCAATACTGTAAAAAAAAGTTTTGGTTTCATCCGAAAATAATTGATTTTAAATGTCGGATGGAACTCGCATGAAATACCTTCATGCCTGTTTGTGTTTGTTATACATGCTCGTTTCATAACCATAAAAATTTAATTGTTTATAAATGTTTAATTAATAAATCGTCTGCCGCGACCCCTTCTGTCAGGACCTCCCGGTCCGTATTGGCCTGTATGACCATCAGTGGCAAACATTTCCCCGAATAATTTGTCGAGTTTTTCTTTTTGTTCCCTATTGCATATTTCTTTAAAATCGAGATAGTATCTGTATGTCAATTTTTTGAGATCCGCATGTAAATGCCCAACAGAATCAGACAACAAATTCAGTCTGTCTGAATCACAAACGGATGATGACATTTCATTGAGCATTTTCCGGCGTATGTTGCTCAGCTCAAAGTTTATATCTCTGACATGCTGCCTGAACGCGGGATTGAATTCCCTGAACCTATCCATCTGTTCAGCATTCAGATTGAGCTGATCGCGAAAGTAACGTCCACTGAACCGCATTGAAGCGTTTTCCGACTGAATACTGCCTGCTTCCTGATTTACTGTTCCCTGACCGTTCCTGTTTCTATAGTAAAAGATCGTTACTATAGTTGTGAGATTCAGAACGGCAAGTGCAATTATCGTCCAGATCATGAAAAGGTTTTTTCTTTCAGCATTCATGTTTACCTCCTATTCTAATGAAAGGATATCAACTGATTCCAGGGAAACGTCATTGATAAGTGCGAGTTCTACTGGTACTTTATCGGTATTTCCGGCAGGACGTGATAGATTACCAAGCACTATCCCGAAAAAAACAGCTGCAGCAAGTGACACAGTTATAAGTGCCGGTTGCAAAATTCTGACTGTAAAGGATTCCTTTTCATGGCCTGCGTTTTCAAGATTTTCAATTCCGGCCAATACTCTTGTCGCAAGAAAGGTATTTACCCCTGTTTCTTTTTCGGAATTTATTACCCTGTTTGCAAGCAATTGAATGTTATAGATCCTTTTACATGAGTCACATGTTTCAAGATGTGATTCAACCTGAGTCATCATATCCGGAGAGAGTCTTCCCTCCTGATATGCATCCAGATTTTTCTGACATAACTGACAATTCATTTTAATTGATTTTTATGGTTAGAAACAAAACTTTATTTTTTCCTACGCTATTTTTTTGATTTTTTGCGGCCGTCTCCCATTAATTTCTCACGAAGGTTCTTTTTTGCCCGTTGCAAAAGCGCTTCGACGGCACCTTCGGTGATATTCATTATCTCCGCAATCTCTTTCTGCGGAAGATCGTCATACTTACTAAGAATAATTGCTGTCCGCTGGTTTTCAGGCAGGCTGTCAAGAGCTTTTTTCAGCCACAGGGAATGTTCCTGCTTTATTATTATGCTTTCTGGATCTTCGGTATTGACAGGAGAAAAAAAATCAACCTTGTTATTATCCCTTTCGAAAAGTGATTCGATCCGCTGGAAGAGTGAAGTTCCTGCAGACCTCCTTATTTTATTAAGGGAGGCATTCACGGCTATCCTGTAGAGCCAGGTTGAAAATGCCGATTCCATTTTAAATTTTGAAAGTGCCTGGTATGCCTGAATAAATACTTCCTGTGTAAGATCATCAGCATCATCCTTATTATGGACAAATCCCATGCAGGTCCTGAATACCATTTGCTGGTATTTCTCAATAAGGAGCCTGAATTTCTCCTTATCGCCCCGGATAATATCATTAATTGTTTCTGAATCGGTCATAACAGAACAATTCAACACAATTCAGTGAAATGTCATCCACTCAGTTAAATATAAAAATATGGATTTTTAATGATCCCGGTACCTGATAATAACAATCCCTGCAACGATTTTTAATTAAGTTTTACAAGCTCACTTTCCCCATAAGCTGTGCAGTCCTTGCATTTCACGTGGTTTTCAATCCCCTGTATGAGCTTATAACATTTTTTACAGCGGTACCAGTCTTTGTCGAGTTTATAATTCCCTCCTTCTATTTCAAGAGCTTTGCCTTCCACAAATGCTCTGGCAATCGTTTTCAGTGCCCTGTTATATATCCGGGTAAAGGTGGGCCTTGAAACATTCATTTGCTTTGCAGCAATATCCTGAGGAAGCATTTCGTAATTCACGAGCCTGATGCTCTCGTATTCTTCAAATTTCAGGATCACCGATTCTTTTATGCATGCGGACATTCCGAATGGCCGGAAACCTTTCATCCTGGGCGGATTATTTATCCTTCGTGCTTTCTGAGGTCTTGACATTATTCGTGTGATTAAATAACCCCTTTATTTCCGGGTAAAGCAAATATCCGAAAAACAGTGCCGATAAAGCTAAAATAATTTTCCCAACCAGACAAAAGGGTCCGCAATAAAATTCATCACCGAAACCAAAAAGGCAGGTTGTACATCCTAAAATCGCCATTAATATATAATCTGCCAGAAGGATCAGAGGCAAAACCAGGAAGATCTTGATGAAAAGGGAGGCTTTCATGGTTCTTTTTTCAGTAAAGATAATGAACTTGCGTTCAAAATCCAAATATTTATTTAAAAGCCGGCCTCAAATGGATTCTACCTCGAATTAGCGGGAAATATCCCAAATGCCCGCAGCTCTCTCAAGTTCAATCAACGATGAAGTAAAATCGAAAAGCGCATCGATATAATCAAGCTGTAATCTGATATAAGTACGCTGGGCATTTAAGACTTCAATCAGGTCAGATTCTCCCCTTTGATATGAAAGTATTCTGCCTTTGAGTATTTTCATGGCATCCTCTATCAGTCCCGAACTGAAATGGCCGACCTTTTGACCAAGAGCAGTGTAATTGTTAAATGAACGGATAACTGCTGCCCTTACCTGCAATTCGTATTCATTATGGAAAGCAATATTTTGCCTGACAGTAAGTTCGGCTGCATTGACAGGCCCTTTATTGAGGCCTGAAAATTTCAGAGGGACCGAGATCCCGGCAGTAAGTCCATTAAAAGCCGGAGCAGGAGCTATTTCATTTTTGACTACTGTATTATATGAATATCCTGCTTCAAGGCTAAATTCAAAGGATCTCTGGGCTTTTATTAGTTTAAGGTTGTTTTCCGATATTTCCCGGTTTTTTATGGCGACCATAAGGTCTGCCCTGTTTTTTATGGCGCTTTCCAGAAGCTCGGCAAGATTGAAATCGCGCATTGCAAAGGCCATTGTATCTGACGGGATATCAATAGAATCTGATAATTTCTTGCCCTGAAGTACCATAAGGTTAAGAAGGGTATTTTTCATATCGGCATAATATTTAAATACTTCAGCCTGTACTGACCTCGCTTCCAGTGACGATTGCAGGGCATCGAGGTTTGAAAGTTCCCCGGCGGCATTTCTGATACTATCTGCATATGAAAGTTCCTGAACCTGCTTTTGCATGTTCACCATCAGAAGATATCTTTCCCGGCTCCTTACTCCTTCAAAATAGCTTAAAGCTGCATCTGCTCTTAAGTTCTGAAAATATGATTCAAGGACAAGCTCCGATACTTCATATTGCGATCTGGTCAGATTTATTCCGGCTTTTCTTTTGTTGCCTGCATTTACCGGATAGCTGATCCCAGCTTCCACCGACTGTCCCATCTTGAGCCTATTGTCTTCATTATTTGAGTAAGTCAGCGAAAGATCTGGATCCGGGAAGATCTTAGATGCATTAAGTTCCGCCTCGGCTATATCAACATTGAACTGCTCTGCAATATATTCCAGATTTCCCTTTGCGACTCCTCTCAGGAATCCGCAAAGAGACAAGGGATTAGTGATATTTTCATTGATAGCCTGTGCATCTGCATTGTCACAAAGACAAATACCTGGAAGAAGGTAAAAAATTAGAATTTTAATTGTTGTTTTCATTAAAGTTTCAGGCTTTTTTGGATAATGGTAAATTTGAAATTTTCTTCTCCAGCATATAATAAAGGGCAGGAAGAACTGTAAGGGTAATAATTGTCCCAAAAGCCAGTCCGTATACTATCACAGTTGCCAGGGGCCTTTGCACATCTGATCCTATATTTGTTGAAAGCGATGCCGGAACCAGTCCGAGGATAGCGACCGTTGATGTCATAAGGATCTGTCTGAAACGATGAGTGGCTCCTTTTACAACAGAATCCTTAAGGGCTTCCCCTCTTTTCCTCAGATTGTTAATATGAGATATCATAAGCACGCCATTCATGGTGAATACGCCGAAAAGAGCAATGAATCCAACAGCGGATGAAACATTGAATGTCATACCGGATATATTCAAAGCCACCATGCCTCCGAATACTGAAAAAGGCAGCATTGCCATTTGAAGCCATGCCTGCCTGAAATTTCCAAAGCTCCAGAACAGCAGGAGGAACATGAGTGCAAGAGAAAGAGGAACAATCAGAAGAAGCCTGGTAAAAGCTCTTTTCTGGCTGTCAAACTGTCCGCTCCATTTAAGCTGAAATACGTTATGGTCATATGTTATATTTTTTTCTATTGACCGGCTTGCTTCTTTAAGAAAAGAAGTAATATCTCTTCCGCGCATATTGATTCTTACAGTAACGAAGCGACTGTTTTCTTCGCGATTGATTATTGATGGCCCCGTGTTTGTTTTAATTTCAGATATTTGAGATAGTGGTATTTTTGAACCTCCGGGGGAGGCAAGCAACAACGAACCGATTTTCTCAGGTGTCTCTCTCGACTGTTCATTATACCTGCATATAACATCATAAACCCTGTTACCGATAAATACCTGTGAAATGGCTTTTCCACCTATTGCCACTTCAATTATTTCTGCTACATCCGATACATTAAGACCGTATAGTGCAACCTTGTCACGGATGACCTCTATCTGAAGCTGGGGAAGAGGTGGTTCCTGCTCGATACTGACATCACCGGTTCCCTTTATTACTTTGACTGTTTCCACGACTTCTTCGGCTATTCTTCTGGCTTCGGTCTGATCCTCTCCAAATATCTTAATTGCAAGATCGCTGTGAGATCCGGCTATCTGATCCATGACCATATCAATTATCGGTTGGGAAAAGCCGACTGAATATCCGGGAAGTTTATCAAGATCGACAGAAAGTTCTTCGACAAGATCCTTTTTACGTTTGCCTCTTTTCCATTCCTTATATGGAATTAGCCCGACACCGCATTCAGCATGCGATGTGGAAAAAGGATCAGTACCTTCATCATCCCTTCCTACCTGTGTCATTACATATTTCACCTCCTCATATTTCAGAATATGTTTCCTTAATGTATCGGCCATTGTCTTTGCTTTTTCCAGAGTTATGCCAGGTGGCATCTGAACCTGAAGCCAGAGTGATCCTTCATCGAGGGCGGGGAGAAAGTCCTTGCCTACAATTACTGAAAGGAATATTGTCGCGGCAAGAATTACTGAAAGAGGAACAAAGACCTTCCCGGGCCTGTTTAAAAGTTTAGAAATAAAAAGGCGGTATATTGCTGTTAATTTCTCAAGCCATTTATTGTGATATGTCTTTTGAGGTTTCCTGTATACCTGGAAAGAAAGGCCTGGTATGAGCATCAGTGAGACTGCCAGGGCTCCCAGTATAGCGAACCCTACAGTGTAAGCCATAGGAGAGAACATTTTTTTCTCGATTCTTTCGAAGGTAAAAAGTGGAAGATAAGCCATAATAATAATCAGCATCGAGAAGAAAATAGGTTTTCCCATTTCGGCGCACCTTTTTACAATATTCTCAGTTTGAAGTTCTTCAAAAGTATTTTCTTCCCTCTTTCGAAGGATTGTCTCAAGCATTACAACGGATCCTTCAACAATGATTCCGAAATCAATAGCTCCGAGCGACAGAAGGTTGGCCTGGATTTTTGTAAAATACATTAAAATGAAAGCAATCAGGAGAGACAGGGGGATTGTTATTGCAATAACAACAGCGCTTCTCCAGCTTCCCAGAAAAACAATCAGCACGGCAATTACGAGAACAACTCCGAAAAGAAGTGTGTGAGAAACAGTATTAAGAGTAGCATCTACAAGGTTCGTTCGGTCAAGGAAGATATGAATTTTTACACCATCAGGAAGAATATCGCTGTTCAGTTCTTCTATGGCTTTATGAACTTCCTTAAGTACTTCCGATGGATTCTCGTAGCGCAACAACTGAACTATACCCTGAACGCTTTCCGAATGGTCACGTTCCCTGTCGGAATAACCAAAAACTCCTTTCCGTTCGAAATTACCATATTTCAACGTACCCAGATCATTAAGATAAACAGGCATCCCGTCTTCTGATTTTACAACTATTTTTCCCAGGTCATCCAGGTCCTTTATCAGACCAACCCCCCTGATGATATAAGTAAGATCGCCCCTGTTGATCATACTTCCTCCCGCATTGGCATTGTTTTTATTGATGCTTTCAATAACATCCCGAAGAGGTAAATTGTACTTTTCAAGTTTTCCGGGATCTATTTCGATCTGATACTGGGTTGTTATACCCCCGAAATTCTGAACATCGGCCACACCCATTACCTGTTTCAAACGTGGTATTATAACCCATTTTTGAAGGTCAGTAAGTTCCCTGAGAGTATGATCTTGACTTTCAATGATATATCGGCACACTTCGCCTGTCGGGGACGTCAGTGGATTAAGTTCCGGACGGGCACCGAAAGGAAGCCCGATTCCCATAATTCTCTCTTCGACTCTCTGTCTGGCCCAGTAGTCGTCAGTTCCATCCTTAAACACCAGAAGAATGGATGAGATACCGAAAAGATTCTTGCTTCTCATTGTTACAAGACCGGGCAGACCATTCAGCTCTCGTTCAAGAGGAACCGTTATCTGCTGTTCAATTTCTTCAGCTGCAAGACCTGGTACCTGAGTTACAACCTGTGCCGTTACGTCAGCTATATCAGGATAAGCATCAATCGGAAGTTTTGACCAGGAGTAAATACCCATTGCGGCTACGAGGACAAAGCAGGTTCCAATGAGCAGACGTCTTTCAATAAAGAATCTGAATATTTTTTCCATTGATTTCCTTCTTAGCGCAGATAGATACTTCCTTCAGATATAATAACATCGCCCCTTTTAAGGCCTGAACGTACAACAAGCTGCCTGTCGGGAGCAGATGTGACAGTAACCTCTTTCCTGACAAAAGTATCAGGACCAGCCTGAACAAACAGGTAGGTTTTTATATTATCCTGCAATACTGCGTCAGCCGGAATAACAATTGTGCCTGGCATCCTGTGATAAAATTTCACCGTGACAAACATGCCGCATTTCAGACTGTGGTCAGAATTCTTGCACCTTATAAAAACCTCAACCGACCTGGTCTCCTGATTCATTATGTTTCCAATATATTCTACGGTTCCAGGCACAGGGTCATCAGGCATTATCTCTGAATAGATCTCCACCCTGTCGTCCATGCTGATTGAACCAAGATCTTTTTCCTTGACATTTGCAACAACCCAGATATTGTCGATATCTGCAACTGTCATAACCGGATCTGCGTCATTACTAAGATATTGACCGACGGTGATCTCTGCACGAACCACTTCCCCGGACAAAGGTGATCTGACAATCAATGGCTTTGCCAGGTCTGCTTTTTCCGGATCCAGATTCAGTATTTTAAGCATAGCTTCAGCTTTCCTGAATTCTTTGTCAGCCAGACTAAATGCAAGTTGTGATTCATCAAGATCCTTTCGTGAGCATACACCGGATTCGAAAAGCTCCTTCTTACGTAAATAATTCTTTTCGGCCAGGTCTTTTTCGTTTTGTGACTGAAGGTAACTTCTTACATATTCAAGATAATCAGATGAGTTTACTTCAAATAATGGGGCTCCGGTACTTACTTTCTGGCCCAACCTGACAAAAGATCTGACAATGCGGCCTTCAAAAGGAGATGTTATATCAGCCCTGTGACCCGAAAGAGGTCTTACAACCCCCGTCGTCGTATACTGATCATCGTAATCTGTATATTCAATGGCTGTTAATTTAAGCCTCGACTTCACGGAAGACTGCAAAGGGATAAAAAATGTGTCACCTCTTGATATAATGCCTGCCGGCTCAGACAGCTCATGACCTTTCCGGTTTCGTTTCCTGTAATGTCGTGTTTCTTTCTGAGCCCCTCTGTCAGCTGCAGGATCAACATTTACAGAGCTATGGCATGATGTTATAATAATCATGCAAATTATTGATACAATTTTGTCCATTTCCAGGGAGATAAAATTTTCTGTAATCAGATTCATCCGGACTTTACCAGATGCTTTTGAATAATAAATGAAAAAGGAATTTACCTTGGAAACAGAGATAAAGGAGGGCCCCTCTGTAAAAAAGAAAAAATAAGATCTTTCGGATTTTTGTTCCTTTCCTTACCGGCAATGATCTTTTTTATAATTATGGATATCAATTCTGAAAAAAACAGAATAGCCGGTGCAATAGCAAGATAATTCTGGATTAGGTAAATCAGAAGATAATCAGTATCCTTATGATTGTGGGTGGGATTGCCGTTCCTGTCATGCTTGAAGGGATGGGAATGTACAATGATATTGCCATCCGAAATATGAGTATGATCGAAAAAATTTGTACTCGCGAAAAATCCGAGAAAAAGAAGCAGTAAAAAATACCTGGATAAGTCTGAACGCAGGGTTTTCAGAAGGGTTCGATTTAAGTTTAAGCAAATATAAGTCAATAATAATTTTCTGCACATAAAAAAGACCTAAAGATTGACATTTGATACGATCTATAATTAAACTGCTTAAGGTTTGAACCCTAAGGTCAAAAAAATAATTCCTTGCATTCAGAATGTTAAGCAATTTTCAAATAAAATCATATGAACCAGCGTTCATAATTAAGCAATTCGAAGTATATTTGAATAAAACCAGGAAAAATGAAACGGATACAAAGTATTATTGATATTTCAGAGACTTTGATTAAACGAACAGGAATTATAATTATCCTGCTGTTTCTTATTGTCGTCTACCCCTTGCCCTGTCAGAATAAGATTACAGACGGTCTGGTTACAAAGGGGCCGGTAATTTCTTTCCGGGAAACATCGCACGATTTTGGAGCCATAGCATTCAAAGATAATGCGATACATTTTTTTGTCTTTGCAAATGAAGGTGATTCTCCGCTTGTGATATTAAATGTCAGGGCTTCATGCGGATGCGTTGTACAATCTTGGCCAAAAGTTCCTCTGGCTCCGGGAATAAAAGACTCAATAAGGGTTGAATACAATACAAAAATCAAAGGGGCATTCAACAAGACAATTACCGTTCAATCAAATGCAACAAACTTCCTTACTGATTTGAAGATCACTGGAAATGTTACAGGAAAGAGCAAATGAGAACCCCAGGGAAACATATCAGTGAAATTCCGAAAAAGCTGTTCTTTATTATAATCTTACTTTTTATAACATTCTCCCTGTTTCAGAGGTGCAGCGACAAAAATGAACCGGCAGAATCAGATATTCTTTCGGTGGAACTTTCCGGAACAGATGTCACGACATTCAGAGGCAATGATGGTTCGGCAAAAGCTGAGGCAAAAGGCGGCATCCCTCCTTATTCTTTCCTCTGGTCCAATGGTGAAACAACCGAAAACATTCTTGGGATCAAAGGCGGAGTCTATATGGTAACTGTCACTGATGCTGCTGATTCAACAGCTGGTGGAAGTATTAAAATTAACCAGCCTGTCCCGGAAAACACAGTAACTGATAAAGAAGGAAATATATATCTGACCGTAAAGATCGGCGATCAGATATGGATGCAGGAAAATCTGAGAACCACAGTTGATCCGGATAGCAATAAGATTGTTTGTTATTCATATAACAATGATGCAGATAATTCGGAGAAATACGGCTTACTATATTCCTGGGATGTGACAATGAACGGATCAACCTCAGAAAAGGCCAGGGGAATATGTCCTGCCGGCTGGCATATTCCATCAGACGAGGAATGGAAAATCCTTGAAATTTACCTTGGTATGACCAGGCAGGAAGCAGATATGGTAAATACATGGCGTGGTGCGGGCGTGGGAACGAAACTTGCAAAAGGCGGTAGTTCCGGGTATGAGGCTGCTTTTGCAGGAAGGATGACAGGTTATGGTACTTTCAGCCTTCTTAACCAGTATGAATATGTATGGACTTCCACAGAATATGGAAGCAATGCATGGCGCCGGTGCCTTGAATCGGGAATAAGCACGGTGGGTAGATGGAATACATTTCCTAAATCGTACGGCTTTTCAGTACGATGTATTAAAGACCAATAAATGAATGCAATGGCAATACGGTACCTGATTACCATAATACTGGTGATTTCGATGCACGCCTCCTGCTCCAGGGACGAAACCGGAGAACCGGAAGATCCAAATAAGCCATTTACTTTTACAGATTTAAACGCTGAAAAAGACACGATCGAATCAGGAGAATCGACGAAAGTAAAGGCAACTGCAACAGGATACAAAATAAGTTATCACTGGTCGGCAACAGCAGGTGATATTCTCGGAAGCGGGGAAGAAGTAGTTTATACAGCATCCCCATGCCAGGCAGGTAAAAACAAAATATCCTGCACTGTACGCGATGGCTATAATTTTTCACTGTCCAAAGAAATATATATTGTCGTCATATAAGCTGCTATCATTTTTAATCATTGCGTCACTTCTTTCTTTCAGCAAAGCCGGTGCACAATGTCTGTCTTCCGTAAATCCTGTAGGAGGATCAAATAATCTTCTTGTGCTCGAGAAGGGAACCCTCCGGGTAATAACTTTTTACAGATATAATTACGGTAATCAATATTTTGAGGGAGATGACCATTCAGATTTCAGTCTTTTAAAAAACGCAAATTACAATTATGCCGGAATTATAGCCGGATATGGATTATGGAATAAGTTGACAGTTGAAGCAGAGGCCGGTTATTATATTAACAAAACACAGAATTACAACCTGGTACCTGAATATGCGCTAAAGGGCTTTGGTTTTTCAAGCGGGATATTTTCCGTCAGATACAGTCTGCTAAAGAATGACACAAAACGGTTCTATATCTCGTCAGGCATTGGTGCCAAAGTACCTTTCTCGACAAGACCTCTGAGCCGTGGAGGAGTTGAACTACCGATTGAAATGCAGCCCTCTGCCGGATCTTTCGGAGCCGTTATGCAATTATTTGTGGTAAAGGAAAAGCCTGCTACGGGGATAAGGTATTTTCTGACAGGAAGGATGGAGCTAAATGCTGAAAATGAGCAGTCCTATAAATTGGGGACATCGCTTTTCACTTCTTTTTTCTTTTCCAAGCATCTTATGCTTCAATGGCTTAAAGGTGACTGGACGACAATCCTCCAGATAAGGAATGAAATAAGAAGCAGGGATCATACACTAAACGGCTGGAAAGAATCTTCAGGGAGTACTATCTTTTATTTTTCCCCGCAGTTAAATTATTTTATAAAAGAAAGATGGAACTTATCACTGATGTTAGACTTGCCTGTATACCAGAATTTTAATGGGACACAACTGGCAACAAAATATGGACTGTCGCTCAATCTTGCCCGGGATTTTAAGTTCTAAATTTTAAATATCATTTGTAAATGTCTCTTCAGAAGAATTCTATCATGATTTTTCTTATTACCTTGACGGGGCTTATTGCAATGCCTCTTATGGGACAGGTTAAATCAGACCAACAGATCGTTTATAAGCCTGTTGGAGTTTTTCATTCGGGTTATACAGAAAGAACCGGAGCTCCGCGTCAGGGGATACTAAAGCCTGACGGAAAGGGCACAATTGAGATTTTTAATGAATACCGGGGTGCTCTGAAGTCACTGGAACTTTTTGAATACATTATAGTAATTTATCATTTTGACAGGGCATACAACTGGAATCTGATAGTAAGGCCACCCTCATCTGATCCTGAATTAACATTCGGTGTTTTTTCCACCCGAAGCCCGAACAGACCAAATCCTATTGGTATTGCCACCGTCAGGCTTGACAAGGTAGAGGACGGAATATTACACGTTTCCGGAATAGATGCCTTTGATGGTACTCCTGTTCTTGATATAAAGCCTTATCTTCCTTCAACAGACTGCGTGAAAAGCTCTGTTAATGAGCAGGCTGAAAAGAAACTGGGTTTATAGCAACTGCTTATGAACAGAAGGGAGTTTACAGGAAAAAGTGTCTTTGCTCTGGCCGGTGTTTGTGCTGCCGGGATAGCAGGTTATTTTGCTTTAAATCCGGAAAAATTCCGGACCTTTAGCAATGTTCACAGAATGGGACATTGTGCTCCAAGCATTGTGCAAACCCTTCTGGATACTTATGATATAGAGGATCAGCTGCCTGTCGTGCTCAGCGGGGGAATGGCCGGTGGGATCGCCGGACCCGATACGGAATGCGGTGTACTTACAGCTCCTCTGATGTTCCTTGGAATAATGGATAAACGCGTTGAAAACGCCAGTGATAACCTTGATTTGATTGCAATTGCACAATCATATATTACTGCCTTCAGCAAATGTAACCATACGGACAAATGTAATGTAATCCGAAATGGCGGTATCCATGCCTGCAGAAAGGTAATGTACAGTTTTTATGATTTGTTTTCATCTTCAATTTCGTCTCCGGTAATATTTTCAGATGAGACACAGAAATCATATTCGTACCTGTCGGAAATATTTGATGAAAGGAAGTTTCATTGTGCACATAATGTACTTAATAATCCTGGTCTTAAAATCCCTTTTAACAGGACCATGCTTGATACCTCATGGATATTCAACGGGGGAATCGCCATGCTTAACCGAACCTGTGGGGCACTGGCTGCAGGAGTTATTGCAATAAGTTCTGCAACATCAAAGGTTGAGGATAGTTATTCACGGGTGGCCAAAATGAACAGGATGCTTAGGCAGAAGAACAACAGGGCAATGGATAATGAAATAAACAATTTTAACAGGGCTATTAATCTAAGTGATGAACTGGGCGATTGGTTCCGTTCTGAATTCGGTTCAACATCCTGCCATGATATATGGGGCTATGACTTTTCAAAATTCAGTCATGCAGAAACCTATATTTCTTCCGGATGCATGATGCAATGCAGGTATATTGCCGGCCGGGTTGCTCAAAAGGTTTCTGAAATGATCTGAACGCAATTGTTATGTCCTCATTAAATCCTCAATAATATTATACTAATCATGAATCTGCGACCAAAAATATCTGTTTTGTCAGACAACTTTGCAGGATCCTACACCATGGCTGAACATGGATTATCATACCTGGTTGAATATGACGGGCAACGCATACTTTTCGATACAGGACAAAGCGATTTGTTCTTGGCAAATGCTGCCAGGATGAATCTCGATCTGGAAAATAATGTCGATATGATCGTCCTCAGCCACGGGCATTTTGATCATGGAAACGGACTGGCCTTCCTTTCAGGAAACAGACTCCTTTGCCATCCTGGATGTTTTGAAACCAGGTTCAGCAAAAAAGATCACCGATACATAGGTCTTAACAGAACCAGGGATCAGCTGGCATCCTCCTTTGAGCTGATAACATCAGACAGTCCTTACAGGATATCTGACCTGATATATTTTCTTGGAGAAATTCCAAGAAATCGCGATTTTGAATCGAAGACAACGACATTTGTATTCACTGACGGGACTCCGGATTTTGTAACTGATGACAGTGCTCTTGCACTTATTCTGCCGGAAGGACTTTTTGTTGTAACCGGATGCGGCCATTCTGGCATTGTAAACACTCTCGAATATGCCAGAAAAATAACTGGCACGACTTCAATCTATGGAATAATGGGAGGATTTCATCTGAAAGACATAAATCCTCAGTTAGAAGAAACCGTAAAATACCTGAAAGAAAACAATGTCAGGATTTTAATCCCTGCGCACTGCACAGCATTACCGGCATTGTCGTATTTCTACAACCATTTCAGGATCAGCCAGGTCCATACCGGAGATATATTTACCTTCTGATCAAAATACAACCCGGTCCTTGTTCCCTTTATTAAATCTGTAAAGAGTTTTTAATCTGGTCAGTATTTGTGTCTTTTTTTGAGATTATTGTCTCCGCGATCTTTTCGAAAGCTTTTATTACCGACTTGTTCTCCTGGCTGAAAACAGGCAGTCCTTTTTCTGCATACTCTCCTATTTCCATAACGAGCGGAATCTGCCCAAGGAGGGATGTATTTAATTCAGCTGCAAGTTTTAATCCACCACCTTTGCCAAATACATAATATTTCTCATCAGGATGTTTCACGGGAATGAACCACGACATGTTTTCAATAACACCAAGAACTGGAACTTTAAGATCAGCATTTAAAAACATAGATCCTGCTTTTCGTGCATCATTCAGGGATATCTCCTGGGGTGTTGTAACAATTATGGCTCCTGAGAGATTAAGTTTCTGAACAGTTGTAAGCTGAATGTCGCTTGTTCCCGGAGGAAAGTCTATTATCATGTAGTCAGTATCTCCCCATTGGGTATCTTCGAGAAGCTGTGTAACTGCTTTTCCTGCCATCGGTCCACGCCAGATAAGTGACTGGTTGCGGTCGATAAAGAAGCCGATAGACATAATATTAACTCCGTATTTTTTTACCGGGAAAAAGATTTCCTTTTCGCCAAGGGCAGAAAAATCTGGTTTTACATCCTCAATTCCGAACATTCTCGGAATTGAAGGTCCGAAAATATCCGCATCAAACAGGGCAGTATTATGCCCTTCACGTGCCATGGCGACGGCCAGGTTGGCTGCGACAGTTGATTTTCCGACTCCGCCTTTTCCTGATGCAACTACAATGATATGTTTTACTCCATCCATTGGCAGTTTTTCAAAAAGATCACTCATAATTAATTAATATTTAAAATATTATTCCAGATTCTGTTTAATTCCCTGCTTATTTCATTTTCTTTGTCAAATTCTGTAATGGTCTTGCATTGTACAATTGCATTTACCATTTTTTTGTCAAAGGGCAATACTCCTTCCACCTGTAGGCTGTGATTACCGCATCAGCATCTGATTTGATCAGTTATCGCCGGATTGAGATCCCATTTATTTATGATTACAGAAGGCTTCCGACCGGATTTTAAGACTATTTCCGCGGCGCGTTCCAGGTCGTGCAGACCCGAAATTGTAGGTTCGGTTACAATAATTACTTTGTCGACGCCGGTTATTGTTGAAATAACCGGGCATCCAATACCGGGGGGGCCGTCAAGTATTATTGTTTCCAGTAAATATTTCTCAGCAACCTGCCTTGCTTTTTCCCTTACCATATTCACCAGTTTACCGCTGTTTTCTTCACCCGGAGCAAGGCGGCCATATACTATCCGGCCATTTCTGAAAGTACCGGAATATAATTTGCTCTGATCATTTGGGATCATCCTTATGGCTTTCTCAGGACAAATCCTTGAGCAAAGAAAACATCCGTCACAAGATATCTCATCAATTATTATACAGTCATTCTGGTCCGAGATTGCATCGAACCTGCAATGATCGGCACATAAACCGCATCCTGAGCAAATCGTATAGTCGATCACTGCCTTATAACCTGCTATATATACCTGTTCTTCTTCATCCCACGGACTGAAAAGAAGATACAGATTTGCAGCATCAACGTCACAGTCGGCAATTACAACTTCATTGTTTAAGGTTGCAAATGCAGCACTTATGCTCGATTTTCCGGTTCCTCCCTTTCCGCTTATTACAGCTATCTGCCTCATATGTTCCGGACTGACGTTATCTGATTTTTAATCATATGACCAATCTTGTTTGTTAATTTAAAAAACTCATTCCGGTATTCAGGATCCATAGCAGCCAGCAGACTCCCCTCGGAATAGATCCGGGCTATTTTTTCGCTAAATGGAATTTCGAACAATAATGGGATATTATTTTCTTTCAGCCATATATAAACATCTGAATTACCAAGACCTGCACGGTTTACGATCACACCATAGGGTTTGTCGATTTTCATAAGCGTTAAAATGCTTTGTTTAAGATCGCTCAATCCGAATGGAGTAGGTTCTGTTACAAGAATAACATAATCTGATGCCGATGTGGTTTGAATAAGCGGACATGATGTTCCCGGAGGAGAATCAAGAATAGCAATCTGCGCCCTGTTTCCTGCCTTCCTGATTGCTGATTTAATAACCGGAACAGGAGACATCACTCCTACTCTGGTTCTTGCTTCAATAATTGTAGATTTTTCAGAGAGCGAATAAGAATTGACAGTCCCCAGAATAACCGGCCGTTCGTTTATCGCTCCTTCCCCGCATGCAACACTGCATGCCCCGCAACCGTTGCACAGATCATCTATTACCTTTATCATTTTAATCGGAGGCAGGATGAAAATAGCATTGTAATTGCAGTATTCATGACATTTCCCGCAAAAGGTACACTTGTTTGTGTCAATAACCGGAATAAGTTGTGTCACATCAGTTGAGCTGACCGGATCCCCCATAAAGAATGAGAGGTCATTTGGAGCTTCTGCATCACAATCAACAAGCACGGCATCGACTTTATTCTGTAACAGGGAATAAAAAATATTTGTCGCAACAAATGTTTTGCCTGTACCTCCCTTGCCACTGGCTACTGCAATTTTAATCATAGCTGGCTCGGGTAGGTTCATCAGCAGTTACAGGTCTGACTGCATCAAAAAGAAATTCAGTGTTCCAGGTTCCCAGCTTCAAGTGCGTCAGATAATATTTCTGAGGAACCGGATGTGTTCCGAAAATTACAGTCATCCCGTATTTTTCCTCAATAAATTTTTTAAAATATTCCATGTAAGGGCATGGAGGATATCCTACGATGAAACCTGTTGCAAAATGAATATGAGTTACACCGTTATTTTTCATCTCTTCCGGGGCATATTCAATATTACCCCCGGGACAGCCGCCACATGTTGTGAATCCTGCTATTTCAATTTCCTTATCCCTGTATATCGAAAATGCACCTTCGCGTGCGGCTGCAGATCTGAAGCATTTACCTCCGGCGCATATATTATACCGGTTGCAGATAATAATACCGATTTTCATTTTTTTCTTCATCTGTTTCTCGTTTTACCGGCAATTATTTCAGCTGCCTTTATCAGAGGGTAACCTGCCGGTGAAGCAGTCAGACAAGGGTGAGTACCTATTTGTGATGTTAACAGCGAATTTACCGTCATACGGTTTTGTACTATAAGTCCAAGAACATTTGTAAGTTCACCGGCGCTTAGTCCGCCAATGACTTCTCCTCCGATTATGACACCTGAATGACGTGCAGCTATTAATTTTACAAGTTGTTTATGTGCGTCGGGGAGGTTTCCAGGATGCCTGTCGACACCTTCAAATGTCCCTGTTACAACGTCAATTCCTTCTGCTTTCGCCCTTGCTTCGGTAATCCCTGCTGTACCAAACCCGGTATTTCCTATTGCAGTTGCATATATGGCAATCGTACCGCTGAATGTTTTTACGACATTCAGATTGAACAGGTTCATCCCGGCTATCCTTGCTTCTGCACAGGCTGTTGATGCAAGCATGGTTGATACCCTGGCACGTGTTACAAAATCCCGTTTCTGGGCACAATCACCTACTGCGAAAATATCTTTCACGTGTGTTCTCATATACTCATCAACAGCAATAAACCCGCTTTCATCAACATAAATGTCTGATTTTCTTGCAAGATCAACATTTGGTTTATACCCGACAGAAAGAATCACGGCATCTGATTCAATTATATCGCCGTTTTCAAGTTTTACCGCATTTACTTTTTTGTCGCCGAGGATCTCCTTGATTCCGTTGCCAGTAATAATGCTGGCTCCTCTTTTGGCAAGGATCTCTTCAATTTTCTTTGATAGTTCCGCGTCAAAAGCCAGCATAAGTATATCAGGAAGCTTTTCCACAAGTGTAACTTCGTGTCCCCTTTTAATAAGTTCGTCTGAAAATTCAACGCCTATAAAACCTGCTCCGATCACAACAATTTTTTTACAGTGGGAAAGTTTTTCCTTCATTTCGTCAAGGTAAATTTTGTCCTTGGGAATCGTGAAAACATTTTCTTTTTCCCCGCCTACAAGCCATTTGGGTTTAAGAGGCACTGAGCCTGTGGCAAGAACAAGTTTGTCAAACTGAATTGATTCTCCGCCTGCAAGTTCAGCTGTTTTGCTTTCCCTGTTGATACTGATCACCTCGCCGACAATTGATTCAATGCCTGCCTTACCGAGCATGGCATCAACCGGCATTATATTCTGATCGCAGGAATCGAGCGTTCCGAAAATATAAGGGATACCGCACGGAACCATCATTTCCTTTTGTTTCTTGACCAGGATGAAATCTTTTTTTGGCCATGATGATTTTCCTGTAAGGGCAGTAACCATACCGGCAGCGCTTCCTCCAATTATTAGAACATCTGTAGTTTTCATAAGTTATTTTTCTGGTTTATGATATTATAATGGTAATCACGTATAAAATATTTTTGCCCTTCGTAGCTTACTTGTTTTATGAGATGCTGACTTATCAGAGATTCGATAATTGAATAATCCGACCCATCCTTTTCAAGTAAACACAGGAGGCTATCCTCTCTTAATGGGTGAACAGCAGTGATATTCAGGATATCTTCATATGCATTCCCCGTGTAGCCTGTATCTGTTCCTTCAAAGCCAGTCATTAATTCCGTATTGATTTTCATTTCACTGAAAATCTGCCATGCTTTGTTAAGTTTTTCAGGATCTGCAGGTTTTACAAATTTATCTGCCGGAGGTCTTATGGGTATGGACAGAATTGCTTTCTCGGGTTTCAGGTCTTTTATTATCCCTGCCAGTGCTGAGATATTTTCAGAAGAATCATTGATCCCTCTTACCATCATTGTCTCAGTGAGCAGATGGCCGGAAAACATTTTGCTGAAAAGTCTTATTTCATTCAACATCCTGTCAAATCCCAACCCTGGGGCAGGTCTGTTGATCAGGTACCATGTTATTACATCTCCCGCATCCATTTTCAGTGATACCCAGTCTGCCTCAAGAATATCTTCTTTTACTGAGTCAAGGTGAAGTAAAGATGCATTTGAAATAACTGCAACGGGGATTCCTGTTGATTTGAGCAACCTGATGCTTTTCCCTATGTTTATATCAAGAGTTGGTTCTCCGTTTGAAACGAAAGTCAGATAATCAGGAAAATTATTGTTCCCAATCGTTTCGAGGTGCCGTGTGACATTCCCGTAAATGAACTGAGGCTCATAAAAATTTTGCCTTTCACAGCTTTTTATTATTGTCTTTCCAACCTGGCAGTACGTACAACTGTAAGAACAGGTTTTAGGCGGTGTTATATTGTTTATTCCCAGACTTTTTCCCAATCTTCTTGAAGGTACAGGACCGAATGTTATCATTTTTGAAGCTGGTTATTCAAGACAACGAGACATCTCACTGTCAGTGATCACAATAATTTGCTCCTGATTCAAGCCTGTTATTCAGGAGGTCGCCTGCCAGTTCTTCGGGACTTTTTACAGGGGCTCCGACAAACACATTAATTTTTTCACTGTTAAATAATCCTATTGCTCTTTGTCCCATACCTCCTGCTATTACATCTGTGACGCCTTTTTCAGCAAGCCAACCCGGTAATAATCCGGGTTCGTGAGGAGGAGGAGTTATAAACTGCGCTCCTGAAATGTTATCAATATCAGCGTCAATGATTGCAAATTGCTGACAATGACCAAAATGAGAACACAATGTCCCGTTTTCCAACGGAATGGCAATTCTTTTTTTCATTCTATTAATAAATAAATTATGTAAAAACGAACCAGTTAAAATTCCCGGAATTTTCAGGGATTATTGCGGAACCTGTTTTTCCTTCCGGCTACTCTTCCCATTCCTCTTCCCGAACCCATCTTCATCCTTAAACCAAGACCTCTGCCCTGAAGGTTGTCAGGGACTCTGGTATCAGGCTCATCTGTTCCGGTGTTATCTGTTTTTTTCAGATTCATACCGTAATTTGTACAACGACCCATTTTGCGCCCTGTCATGTGGCCATTTCCCAACGGGCCTGTTTTATTAAAACCAGGCATAGTTACCTCCAATTTTAATGGTTTAACATATCTATAATTTCCTGTATACTTTTTTCAGGTTGCTTTAGAACTACCATTTGTATTTTAAGACTGTCGAGCAAAGATTTAATCTTAATTCCAAACTCTCCTGAGATGATTTTCTGAACGCCCCGGGAAGCAACAAGCTGTACCGAGGCAGGACCTGCCCCCTCCTGTGCATCTTTATTTGGGTTTGGCAGAAATTCAATTCCTTTTGTATCAGTGTCATAGATTGTTAAATACTGACACCTGCCAAATCGTTGGTCCAGTTTGCTTTCCAGAGTGTTGCCGTTACTTGTAATAACTACTTTCATTGAATATCATAATATTAGTGACTGAAATATGGAGATCCTTTTCTAACCAAATGATTGCCGCATGAAGGACAAATCTCATCCTTGCAGGGACATCCAAACCTGTGAGGAGTTTCATAACCGCAGGATGGGCATATACAGATATCTGCACACCTGGAACCCTCTTCATCATCACTGCCATTATCGGGATTATAAGTCCGGAATCCTGTATTGCCACAAAGAGGACAGGCAGCGATTTCTTCCTGTTTGTCAGGATTATTGAAAAAGCAACCACACGACTGGCAAGTATACCAGTCGCTGTCGAAATAAATTTTGCCTCCTTCAATAATGATCTGTTTGCCAAGAACAAAAGCTTCAGCAATTTTTTGCCTTGCTTTTAAATAAATCCTTGTGAGTGTCGGCCTTGAAACCGACATTGTTACAGATGCTTCATGTTGACTCAGCATCTCATAATCACATAATCTTATTGCTTCATATTCTTCGAGATTAAGGAAAATGGTTTCTGCCCTTCCGGAGTTCTTTTTATTGCCATAGGGTTTAAATCCTGAGACAGTGGGAGGGTTGCTTATTCTTCTTAATTTAAAAGGTCTGGGTGACATAAATTATGAACTATAGTTCACTACAAAGATAATGAACTTAGGTTCATAATTTGTTTTTTAATTTTTTTTTAAGAAAGATATACAATGCCTGAATAAATATTTTTCCTCTGAAATTCTTACAGCTTGCTCAGTAAAATGTGTAACTAAAAGTTAATCAGATCAGTAGCTGGATGATTTATGTTGTTTGTGAAATAAGAACCAGGTAATATTATAAAACCATATAAACATAATATTCAGACAGCAGCAGGATTTTTAGGGAGCATAACTGTGAATTTTGTCCATATCCCGGGCTCACTGCTGACAGATATTGTTCCTTTATGGCTTTCCACTATTTGTTTTGCGATAGAAAGGCCTAATCCGGAACCTGTTTTTATATCCTTTGGCACATTTGAAGCTCTGTAAAACTCATCAAATATTTTTGCCAGTTCATCTTTCGGAATGCCAATGCCCGAGTCGGATACTTCAGTTATAATATGGTTCTGATGACCTTTTACAATCATCGAGATCCTTCCTTTTTGCGGTGTATATTTTATGGCATTTAATAATAGGTTGGAGAATAATTCTTCTATTGTAAAAGGGTTTCCTGTTATAATTTGAATGGAGTTATCAAAAGAATAACTGAAATCGATGGATTTATCCTTTGCAAGGCTTTGTACGCCATTAACAACTTTATTAAGTAAATCCTTCAGTAAAAATTCTTCAAATTCACTGCCATGCTGAAGACGTTTTCTGGTAAGATTGAGAAGATCCTTGATAAATGTTGACAGCAATTCAGTTCTTTCATAAGCCCTGTCTGAGAACTCTTTCTGATCTTCAGTAAGTGGTCCGGCGATCCCTGACCTTATAACATCGAGACAGCTTGAAATTGCAGCAACATGCCCCTTAATGTCGTGGGTTACTCTCAATACATATTCGTTTTTCAGTTTATCCTTATTCTCGAGTTCAAAGTTTGTTTTAACATATGTCTCCTCAGTTTTTATTGACCGGTATATTATCATGTGGGAAAGGAAAACTATAAGAAATGCTGTAATTGTGAAGATTATGCCTGAGCCCAGAACATAATATAAATTTTGATAAAGATCATTTGAAATAAAATCTGTGAGAGGGTAGTGGGGTATTGCTGAGAAACATTCAAGGAGAGCCAGGGAGGAGGCAAGGAGAATAGTAAAAAATGCATAAGCATAACTCTGGGCTGTTGAAAATATCGAGCTTGCAATTATCAGGTGAAAAAAATAGAATATGATAACAGGATTTTCTATACCTCCTGAATAATGGAGGATAAGGGTCAGCAAAATAAGATCGGTCATTATCTGAAAATGAATTTCATGTTTTATTTTCTGGATCGCCCGGCTGCCGCTGTCTTTTTTAAGCAGTTTAAGAATTATCCTGTGAAATATGTTTAAAAGCAAAAGGACCCCTGAGAGAATAAAAATCGATTTATCGTGTATGGCAACTTCGAAAAAGTATTTTACTATAATCGTCGCGGCAAATAGAATACCGATTGCAATCCATCTTATCCTGATGAACCATTTTGTAAAATGAATATGTGCCGGAACCAATTTCTCATCCATCCGAAACTGGATTTTAATAAATATGGTTCTTGTCAAAAATCATCATGTTTCAAATAGTCCTTCGACCTGAGCAAGAACCTGCTGGTCAGTAAAATGACGGCCTCTAATTGCTGCGGACGGGCAGGCAGCAACACATACTCCGCATCCCTTGCACAATGCACTTATAATATGACTTATTTTTTTTACCTCATCAAATTCAATTGCACTGTATGGGCAGAGCTGATTGCACAATCTGCAGCCTGAACATTTATCTTCAATCACTTCTGAGAAAAGGGCATCCACTTCTATTTTTCCCTTTGAAATTCTTGCAAGGACCCTGGCTGCTGCCGCACGGGCCTGGGCAACAGTATCAGGAATATCTTTGGGTGCAACGCATGTTCCTGCAATGAAAATTCCATCGGTAGTTGTAGCCACCGGTTCCAGCTTTGGATGACTTTCAATAAACCATCCTTCTTTATCCTGGCTAATATTAACGAGTCTTGCTATCTCATGCGAATCTTCACGGGCCTCCATTCCAACCATAAGGACAACAAGGTCGGCAGGAATTTCTATCTGTTCTCCTGATAATTTTTCATTAACTTCAATCAGCATTTCACAATCATCTTTTGGAGAAGCCTTATGGATTACAGGCCTGTCATCCTTTTCATACATCAGGAAAAGTGTTTTCGCTTCTGAAGAACGTCTGTAAAAATCTTCATGACCTTTCCCGAATGCATGCATGTCGATATATATATCAGAGATATAGCTTTCAGGGTTTGCAGATTTAATCTCATGGGCATATTTAAGGGCGGTCATGCAGCAAACCCTGGAGCAGTAAGGGTGAAATTCCTGGCTGCGGCTGCCGACACAGTGAATAATTGCAACATATTTTGGTGTTTTTCCTTCCTTTGTGATGATACGTCCTGCCCGGATCATTTTTTCAAGTTCAAAGGATGTAATTACATTTGGAAGTTTTCCGTATCCGTAATGAACGATTCTGGCGGCATCAAATTCTTTAAATCCAGTGCAGACAATGATATTTCCTATTTCAACTTCGACTTGATCTGTAACATTGTCCGGTTTCCCGTTGAGCTTGCCGATAGTAGCCTTGAAATTTCCGATAAAACCTGTCAGTCCTGTCAGACGGGACTCAAAAAATACGCGAACCTGTTTGTTTGTCATAATGCGGGTTATTCTTTCAGTAAGCAGGTCGCGGGCTGAATAGAGGTAGGGGGCAGTAAGATCAACCCGGGCGAGGTTTCCGCCGAGAATTTTATCCTTTTCAACCAGATAGACTAAGTTACCTGCATCGGCAAGTTCCAGTGCAGCAGTCATTCCGGCAATTCCTCCGCCCAAAACAAGCACATTAGGGCACATATCAACCGACATGCTTTCAAGTTCTTCGTGGTATACCACCCTGTTTACAGCTGCATTGATAAGTTCTTTGGCCTTAAGTGTTGCCTCTTCAGGATCTTTGTGAACCCAGCTGCATTGCTCTCTGATATTAGCCATTTCAAAGAGGTACTGGTTTAATCCGGCCGACCTGAGAGCACTCCGGAACGTCCGTTCGTGCATGTTGGGGCTGCAGGCAGCCACAACTACCCTGTTGAGATGATTCTCCTTTATATCCTGTACAATCATCTCCTGCCCGGGGTTTGAACACATATATTTGTATGTCTTTGCTAAAACGACATTCGGAATAGCTGAAACATGTTTTGCAACAGCCTCAACATCAATTAGCTTAGCGATGTTTGTTCCGCACATGCAGATGTAAACCCCGATCCTGCAGTTTGTATTGGATTCCATATACTATTTTATTAATACCGGTACAGATTGAATTATTGATTCCTGTCGTGCTGCAGCTTCCCTGCGAATCTCTGCAAAATACATTGCCAGCGGACGATAAATGAGGTGCGACCATTTGCAAAAGGGCATTCTTAACAGCCATGGCACAACGCCCATCAGGTGGAGGACATAGGTGATATTAGCAGCCACATTAAGACCTATACGATGAAATAAATGCTGTAAAATTCCCGTAACGACTATATAAAACAGCAGAATAACGAATACCCAATCGGTTCCATGCGACTTTTTGTACTGTACATAATTTTTCCTTATCCTGTTACGAATAAAATAGAAAGTTCCGGCAAGCAAGCCTATAGTGGCAAGGTATCCGAAAATATGTACCTGCCAGCGGATTTCAGGGCCAGCCTGCAATTGTTCTATGAAAACCATTACAAGTACAAGCATTGTCACGTATCCAAGCATAAGTCCAAGATGTATGAGCCATGGCATAAAAACAGGATGCTCATGTTTCTTTTCACATTCTGAATAGCGTTTCTGGGTAAAGAAATGCCAGGGCAGCTGGTAAAGCTGTTTGATATAAATCCACCATGGCACCGGGTAGTCTGTTCCTTTTATCATTACCAGATACCACATATGAATGGCATTGGCAATCAAAAAAATCAATAATACAGCACCTACAGACAGATCAAATCTGTGTATAAATCCGCTTGGCAGGAATGCACCTTCACCATCGTAAATAGTTATATTTCCGCCTGAGAATCCGTAATATATAAGAAATACTGCAGTTATCACAGCAACGGCAATAATTGTCAGAATTTCAGTCAGTCTTGATTTGAAGAATTTTCGGGCTATACCCGTGAAATCATATCTTGAAATCAGCCATCGTCTAAGGCTCATCATTGTTTCTCCGGGATCGGCCTCTCTCGGGCATTGGATTGAACACTGACCACAATAATAGCAAAGCCATGGTTCAAGGGTCGTTTCAATTTTCTGTTCCAGTCCCATTTGCAGAAAGCGCATTGACTTGCGGGGAAATATATACATATCATCAGCATGCGGACAAACTGTCGAGCAATCTCCGCACTGATAACAAAGTTGTACATCCTCGGCGCCATAGCGGTCGAGGTCATCTATAAATGTCGGATTTACTCTTATAGCCATAATCAAACAATTAGATTGCGTGAATTTTTTTTGCCCTGCTTTCAATCTCACTCAGAGAAAGGCTGCTCATATGTCCGATACCTTTACCACTGGTAAGGCTGCGCAATACACCGGCAGCCACTGCTGAAGCCTGTGCAACAGTATCGGGGATATCTTTGGGTGCCTGGCACATTCCGGCCACATAAATACCGCCCTTGTCGGTATCGGTCGGACTACCATTGTAATCAAGCTCCGAAAACCAGCCGTCGGAATCCCTTTGTACCCCCAGCAACCTGCTTATCTCTTCAGTCCCCTTCGAAGGTATAAGTCCTACAGCCAGTACCACCATGTCTACATCAAATTCGACCAGTCTGTCATTGAATATATCCTCACCCCTGACTATCATCTGTCCGTCTTTCATAGCAACAGAGGCAGAATGTCCTCTTACGACAAATGTTCCTTCCTGTTTTATCCGTTCGGCAAATTCCTCGTATCCTTTGCCAAATGCTCTCATATCTATATAGAACTCATAGACATTTACGCTGGGGACTTTTTCCTTCAACAGGTGAGCAAATTTCAGGGAATACATACAGCATACTCTTGAACAGTAGGGATTGTATTTTTTGTTCCTTGATCCAACACAATGGATAAGAGCAACACTTTTTGGCGGTATTCCCTCGGGTGAAAATATCCATTGTTCTTTACCTGTTTTTTTATCAATAACTCTTGTCTTTGTAACAATTCTTCCTCCTGTTGTGCCAGATGCATTTGTCAGGCGTTCAAATTCTATAGATGTCAGTACATTTGGATAAACCCCATATCCATATTGCTCAATTTTTCCAACATCCAGAAATTCATATCCTGTTGCCAGGATTATGTTACCAACCTCAATATCAATAGTCTTGTCTTTTTCGTTCAGGTCTATACATTCTTTCGGGCATTTTTTCATACAGGCTCCGCATTTTTGCCCTTCGGACAGAATATAGGTGCAACTTGTCTCATCAACCAGGTAGGCGTTTGGTACAGCCTGAGGGAAAGGTATATAGATTGCTTTTCTTAGTGAGATTCCTGCATCAAATTCGCTTTTGACCTTTACAGGGCATACTTCGGCACATACATTACATGCGACGCATGATTTTACATCAACAAATCTTGCTTTTTGTTTTATTTTTACCCTGTAAGCCCCCGGTTTTCCTGAAACCGCCACAACATTTGATTTTGTCAGAAGGCGTATCATTTCATGTTGTCCGACCGAAACCATTTTGGGAGTAAGTATACATGCCGCACAGTCGAGAGTAGGAAATGTCTTGTCGAACATTGCCATATGCCCCCCGATGGTTCCGGTTTGCTCTGTCAGATATACCTGTTTACCGGCATTGGCTATTTCAAGTGCAGACTGGATTCCTGCAATACCTCCTCCAATAATGAGAGTTGCATGGTTTACAGGGTTTCCTCCGGGAACGGCAGCGAGCGAAAAAGGTATTCCCATCACGGCACATGCAACGATTGCTTTGGCCCTGTCCATTGCGTTTTCGCCCTTAGCTCCATGTTCCTGGAAGGAAGCAAGACGTATTTCATCCGTGTTTCCTCCGGTCAGGGCGACAGCCTTTGTAAAAACAGGCTTGAAGTATCCTGGCATATCGCCTGCCAGAACTATTCGTTCCAGTCTGTTTGATTTAATCTGTCCGCGTATGAAGTCTATCCCGGGCAGTGGTTTTGGCCTCAGGATCTGGACGGTTTCGACTTCAGGCAGGTTGGCAGAATATTTGGCAATTGAATCAATATTCAGATTCATGTTATCCTGGGCCTGGCAGAAAAATATACCCGTACGCATATTCCTTTATTTTGTTTTTATCCTAAAGACAGTTCTTCTTAGTTTCTGATATACCGTTGCAACAACTCTCCATCTGGTTCACGTACTTCAACAATCATTGGCATTTCACCGGGTAAGCAATGAGTTGCACACGAAAAGCATGGATCATAAGCCCTGAAAGCCATTTCGATCATATTCAGAATGCCGTTATTAACCTCAACGCCCTTTTTTATAAAACCTTCAGCAGCTTTTTTTATCGACATGCTTATTGCTCCATGGTTATTTGTAGTTCCCACAATCAGATTTACTTTGGTAACAATTCCTTTCTCGTCTGTCCGGTAATGATGTGTCAGTGTTCCTCTTTGAGCCTCGACAATTCCAACACCTTCACCCGGGATCGGCCCCAGGGTTGCTCTTAATTCTTTACCCGTAATCTCAGGATCCATTGCAAGTTCACGGCATCTTTCTGCCGAGTATAAAAGCTCAACAAGCCTGGCCCAGTGCATTGCCAGTGTTGCATGTACTGGTTTTCCCCCCAGTGTTGCATACATTCTTTCGTACTCCTTTTGAGCCAGGGGAGTCGCCATTCCGTCTGAAGCATTCAATCTCGAAAGAGGAGTTGCATGATAGAGACCTGAATCCTTGCCGTCAATAAATCCTTTCCATCCTATCTTCCTGAGGTATGGAAATTTCAAATAACTCCATGGTTCAACATGTTCAGCAACATATTCGAGATAATCAGGCGGGGAATATTTATACAACTCCTTTCCTTCGGTGTCAACGACCCTGACTTTTCCGTCATAGAAATTCACCCTGTTATTTGAATCGACAAGCCCCATCGAATGCAGTTTGAGGTTATATGGACCATTCAGGATGATATCTACATATTCTTTATTTTTTAGGACCACATCTTCAAATAACTGCAATGAAAATTGTGCAAAACGCACAAATCCATCCGCTTTTTCGGCTATATCATCCCTTTCCTGTTCGGATAATCCTTTTCTCACGCCTCCCGGTATATTCATAACAACAAAAGTCTGATGTCCACCAAGAAGAGCCTGGATTTCCTGTGCTATTCTTCGCTGTCTGATTACCTCTGTTCCTATTTCTTTTCCTACTTTTTCTATTACACCAAGGATATTTCGCTTTGCCGGAGGTGCATCGGGCCCAACTACAAAATCAGGTGCTGCGAGCGCATAGAAATGAGCGGTGTGGCTGTGTACGAAATGGGCCATGTAAAAAAGTTCTCTCAGCTTTTTTGCCGTAGGAGGAGGTTCAACCCCAAAAACGGCATCAACAGCTTTTCCTGATGCCATATGATGGCATCCGGGACAGACCCCGCAGATTTTCGCGGTAATTGCGGGGAGTTCTTCAACAGGCCTTCCTTCACAGAATTTTTCAAATCCTCTGAGCTCCGGCACCTGGAAATACACATTATCCACCTCACCTTCATCGTTGAGAAAGATTTCTATTTTACCATGGCCTTCAAGCCTTGTGATCGGATCGATAATAACTTTTTTCATTGTACTTTCCTTCTGATTAAAGAGACAGGCAGGCTGAAACGGTAAAAATATCCTCCGGGATCTGCAATATCATCTATAACCCTGCTGATTTCTTCAGGTTCTTTTTCATCTATTATGCCGGCTATTGCTGACATCATTTTTGCTCCCGGATCAACTGCTCCCGCAGGAGGTCCGTAACAGCCACGGCAGGGAGCATTGCCTTTAATGCAGCGATGACCGCACCCCGCACGGGTTGCCGGCCCCATGCATATTACTCCCTGCTCGAGGAAGCAGGTTTCTCCATCATCATTTATTTCCCAGGGCCTGTAAAACTTCTTTATTTTCTTGTTTTCTGATTTCTTCCTTGTGCACTCCTCACATTGCGTTTTAATGTCAGCACCCACCACTGAACCTTTCGGAGGAAGTTCAGCTCCGCTGACTATAGCTGTGAAAACCTCAATGAGCCTTTCTGTCTGAGGTGGGCAGCCGGGAATAAAATAATCCACATCTACCACCTGCGACAATGACCTGACATCATTATAAAATTCAGGGATATGAATAACACCCTCCTTTGTTTTATATTCAGGGACAGGTCTTATTTTATCTGGATTGGATACTGATTCGGTTTCTTCGAACACTCTCCTGAGGACCTCTTCCTTTGTTGAAAAGTTGGCCAACCCAGGTATGCCTCCCAAATGAGCACAGCTTCCATAAGCTACCAGAGTCTTGCTTTTCTTTCTCAGAAGCCTTGCCATATGTTCATTTTCACTGTTACGAACTGCCCCGTTAAAAAGAGTAAGATCTATATATTTATCAGGCATGTTCTCCACATCTTCATATTTGGTATCAAGTGCTATTGGCCAGAATATAAGATCTGCCGCAGATATTACATCGAAAAGCTTCTCGTGGACATCGAGCACCGATACGCAACAGCCTCCGCATGCTGCTGCCCAGTAAACGGCCATTTTTAACTTTGGTTTCTCTCCTCCCATATTCAAATTTGTTTTGGCTATTTAAAAACTGTTACTGTCTGCTTTATTTTACTCGGACCCAATTCTGTTATAGTTTCAGTAAAGCTGTTTACAAGATCTGCAAACTGCTTTCCTTCACTTGCACTTATCCACTCAAGTTTCAGCCTTTCAGGTTCGATACCTACCTGTTTTATATACTCCTTAAGAAGCAGGTATCTGCGCAGACACCTGTAATTCCCTTCCTGGTAATGACAATCGCCGGGGTGACACCCGCAAAGCATAACCCCGTCAGCGCCTTTACTGAATGCTTTCAGGACAAGAGTCGGCTCGATCCTGCCTGAACACATAAGCCTTATTGCTCTTACATTTGCTTTATATTCCATCCTTGATGTTCCGGCCAGATCTGCACCGGTATAGGAGCACCAGTTGCAAAGAAAAGCTACAATACGTGGTTTGAATTCTATCCCGTCCATAGCAAAAACTTTTATTACCCGTTAGCTGATAATAAAATTATGAAAATATATATTAAGGTGGGTTCTAAAAATTAGTTTTTTTTAATTTTTGACTTGATAAGATCGCAGAACCCTTTAACGAAATTTTCAAATCATTTCAAAAATACATTATTTTCTAAGAATATAGCATAATATTCCT
>Ga0172375_10002098_pt1 | contig 31523 bp, 25 predicted proteins | sample LakKiv1m_FD_114537 | JGI IMG/M metagenome (GOLD analysis project Ga0172375, IMG submission 114537) | Freshwater microbial communities from Kabuno Bay, South-Kivu, Congo - kab_092012_11.1m | ecosystem: Environmental > Aquatic > Freshwater > Lake | place: Democratic Republic of the Congo... | reverse complement strand
GTCTATACGACAAAAGGCGGTCGCGCTCATTTTGGCGGCATTCGTGCTTGCGGGCGCGCTTGGCGCCGGGCACTTCGGCATGTCGATGATGGGTGAGGGAGAGATGGGCGGCTGCCCCTTCATGAATACAGCCCTCTGCACGATGGACGCCACGGAGCATCTCGGCGAGTGGCAGACGATGTTCGCGTCGCCGCTCAAAGATTTGTATGCCGCGGCAGCTCTTATTTGCCTCCTCGCGATTACGGTTTCTCTACGCCACGCCGCGCGACTTCGCGCCGCGCTCACACTTTTGCGCACGCGGTATCGCGTAGCCCGCTCGGCATACACAAAAGTGTTTCTCGAAACGCCGCGCGTTCTCCAGGAATCTTTCTCGCAAGGCATTTTAAATACACGGGCATTTTAATACGCCGTTTTTCTTCCCGCTCCCAGTCGTATCTGGCGCGAGCTTTTACCAGTGTCTCAAAATTCTGAACAATGAATTCACACACAGTAACCATCAACATCAAGGGAATGCACTGCCGCTCCTGCGAGATTATTCTCGAAAAGAACATCGGGAAAGTCCCCGGCGTGCGCGGCGTGCATACCAATTACAAAAAGGGCAGGGCGCAGATATATTCCGGCGCGCAGGCCCCTGACATGCGTCTTATAGAAAAAGCCATCATCGAAAGCGGCTACGCGATAGGCATGAATGACAAAAAAAGCTGGTTGTCCAAAGATCCGCAGGAGTATATGGAGCTGACCGCGATGGCGTCGGTCCTCTTCGCGCTCTGGGTTATTCTCGGCGCGTTCGGGGTATTCGATATCGGATTTTCCGTGGGCTCTTCCCCGAGCATGTTCACCGTGCTCCTGGTCGGCCTCACGGCAGGCGTTTCGACATGCATGGCTCTTGTCGGGGGTCTAGTACTGGGAATGTCCGCGCGGCACGCAGAACTCCATCCTGAAGCGACGTCGATGGAAAAATTCCGTCCCCATCTGTTCTTCAACGTGGGGAGACTTATGTCGTATGGCGTACTCGGCGGCCTTATCGGTCTTCTGGGTTCGGCATTTCGTCTCTCGTCTTCCACGCTCGGCGTACTGGTTATTATCCTCGGCATCGTGATGTTCTTCCTCGGGCTCAAATTGACCAATATTTTCCCGAAACTCACAGCGACATCGTTCTTCGTTCTCCCTAAATTCGTGAGCCGCGCTTTCGGCATAAGCCGCGAAACAAAAGAGTACAGCCATACGGGCTCGCTTCTCACCGGCGCCGCGACATTCTTCGTTCCGTGCGGCTTCACCCAGGCGATGCAGCTCTACGCCATTTCGACGGGCAGTTTCACGCAGGGCGCGACGATTATGTTTCTCTTCGCGCTCGGCACGATGCCTGGACTTCTCGGTATCGGCGGCCTCACGTCGGCCATCAAAGGAGCGTTCGCGCGCTATTTCTTCAAGTTCGCGGGTCTTCTCGTCATACTCCTCGCGTTCGTGAACATCTCAAGCGGGCTTAATCTCTCGGGCATCACGTTCAACCTACCTGCCGCAAACCGGCCGGCGTCTGGACAAGCTCCGTCTGTCGAAATATCTGGAGGCGTGCAAATCGTGCGTATGACGCAGGCAGTCGGCTACAGCCCGAACCGCTTCACGGTCAAAAAGGGCGTACCGGTTAAGTGGATAATCAACTCAACAAATCCATACACCTGCGCCTCATTCCTTGTTGTCCCAAGTCTGAGGATAACGCGAGCTCTTCAGGAAGGTGAAAATAGTATCGAATTTACTCCGACGCAGACCGGAGACATCCGCTTCACCTGTTCTATGGGAATGTTCTCTGGGGTGTTCACTGTAGTAAACTGACACTAACAACTAAGAACTAACGACTAAAAACTAAAAACTGTCTGTATGACTATCGACAAAATTATCGTCATTATTCTCGGCGTTACTCTCTCTGTCTTCGTCTACTGGTTCTTCCTGATGCGGAAAAATAAAACTATAGATGATATGGAAGGAATGAACCACAATATGTAATCGGTCTCAAAAATTCTAAAACTATGGAAACAAAAAATACTGTTGTGAAAAAGACATTCCCGATACAAGGAATGCATTGCGCGTCGTGCGTTGTTCTTCTTGAACAGGCCTTGGGCGAGGTGTCGGGTGTTGAGAATGTTGTTGTTAACCTCGCGACGACCAAGGCCACCGTCGCCTACGACCCCGCGCGGGTCACTGATTCGGCGCTCCAGTCCGCAGTCGCCAACGTGGGATACAAAGCAATGCTCGAGGATGAAAAGGAATCCGCGGATAAACAGAAGGCCGCCAAGCAGAAAGAGTTGCGCGATCTGTACCGGAAAGTAACCGTGAGTTTGGCGCTTGGCGCACTCATTTTCTGGGGTAGTTTCCCGGGACTCGCGAGCTTCGCCCCGCTTTTCCTCACCAACTTCTGGGTGCAGCTTCTCCTCGCCACCCCGGTGCAGTTCTGGGCGGGAAGCATGTTCTATCGCGCGGCGCTTCCCGCGCTCAAACACCGAACGGCAAATATGGACACCCTGGTTGCTCTAGGTACTACCGTTGCGTACTTCTATTCCGCGTTCGTCACGACATTCCCCGGAATCGTGGAGCGTGCCGGTATCGAGCCGATGCCGTACTTCGACGTCGCCGCGGTCGTTATCGGCCTCATCCTCCTCGGCAGATACTTCGAAGCGAAAGCGAAAGCGGGCGCGGGCGAGGCGATTAAAAAACTCATCGGCCTGCAGGCAAAAACGGCGCGCGTGATGCGGGACGGAAAAGAAGTCGATGTTCCCATTGGCGACGTCGTTATTGGCGACTTGATCCGCGTCCGCCCGGGCGAAAAAATACCGGTTGACGGAAAACTGACGGACGGCGAGTCGGCAGTCGACGAATCTATGGTGACAGGTGAAAGCATTCCAGCCGAAAAAAGAAGTGGCGATCAGGTTATCGGCTCGACCATCAACAAAACCGGGACGTTTATGTATCGCGCGGAGCGCGTGGGCTCGGACACGATGCTCGCGCAGATTATCCGGCTTGTTGAAGAAGCTCAGGGAAGCAAGGCTCCCATTCAGCGTGTTGCGGACCTTGTGTCGTCGTACTTCGTGCCCATTGTCATTATTCTCGCCATTTTGACGTTCGTGGCCTGGTACGTGCTCGGATTCCCGCTCTACGCGCTTCTCAACACCATCGCAGTACTCATCATCGCGTGCCCGTGCGCTATGGGGCTCGCGACGCCGACCGCCATTATGGTCGGCACGGGGAAGGGGGCGGAGCACGGCATTCTCATTAAAGACGCGGAAAGTCTGGAGCTCGCGCATAAAATAAATTCCGTCATATTCGACAAAACGGGAACCTTGACCAAGGGCTCGCCGGAAGTGACCGACGTCGTGGCGCTCGGCGCGATGTCGAGAGAAAGCGCGATGCGCTATGCCGCGGCTCTCGAAAAAGGTTCAGAACATTCGCTCGCTGAAAGCATCGTGCGCGAAGCGGACAATATGATGCTCGAACTTCCCGCGGTTTCAAAATTCAAAGCCATCGGCGGGCGCGGCATTGAGGGGGAAGTGGAAGGGAAGCAGATTGTCTTCGGCAACCGGCAATTTATGGTTGAACGGGATGTGCGAGCATTCGCCTCGTCTGAAGAGAAATTGCGGACGCTTGAAGAAATGGGCAAAACCGTGATGCTTCTCGCGGTTGATGGTTCTCCCGCGGCGTTCATTGCCGTTGCCGATACGATAAAAGATAGCGCGAAAGAAGGCGTCGCGAAGCTCGGGGAAATGGGCATTGAAGTCGTGCTTTTGACCGGGGATAACGAGCGCACGGCTAAGGCTATCGCGAAAACGGCGGGCATTACGCGCGTTCTCGCGGAAGTGTTGCCGGCGGAAAAAGAAAAAGAAGTGCGGCGGCTTCAGGAGGAAGGCAAGTCGGTCGGTATGGTGGGCGACGGCATCAATGACGCTCCGGCGCTTGCCCAGGCGAATGTCGGCATCGCGATGGGGACGGGCACGGACGTGGCTATTGAGGCGGCCGATATCACGCTCGTGAACAAAGATCTGCGTGCCGTCGCGGCGGCGGTCGAACTCTCGAAGAAAACAATGCGCACGATCAAGCAGAACCTCTTCTGGGCGTTCGGGTACAACATTGTCCTTATTCCGGTCGCGATGGGCGTACTCTATCCGTCGTTCCACGTACTGCTCAATCCGATTTTCGCGTCGGTCGCGATGGCGCTCAGCTCCATCTCAGTAGTCTCAAACTCGCTTCTTCTGAAGCGGGCGAAAATCCTGTCGCTGTAATGTTGTGAAAGTCAGACTCTCGCGAATTGCGAGAGTCTGACTTTCGTGACGGGCGCACGGGCGTGTAATGGTATAATTTTGGGCATGGCAGAGACGAAATTGGAAGGTGTTGGAATGTCGACCGCGCATCAAGAACTCGCGGCACTGCGCACGCGAACAGCGGAACTCGAAGCGAAATTGCGCGCTGAAGCCGCGCCCGCGGTCGCGGGCGCGGCTTTGAGCTTGGAGGCGGCGCGCGCCGCGGTCGCCGAAAAATTTTCGGCAGCCGGCGCGGGGCCAGTTCCGGCTCAAACGGATGGTGTCGAAGGGACGCCTGTCGATCATTTGGGCGCGGTAACGCTCAAACTTTCTCCTGAGGCTCACGACGAAAAAATGGGCGAACTCATCGGCATACTCCAGACGCACGGCGTTTCAGCCGCTATTGCCGCGGCTGAAGCATCCGGTAGCCCGCACATCATGGACGATTTCGAGCGCGTGCTTGTCGAATACGTTCACGAAGGACTGTCGGTGAAAAAAATGCCGCGCGCAGAGACACCGCTCGCGAAAGCGCTCGGACTCTCGCTGCTTGAAGTGACGCTGCCCGCGCAGACCGGCGCGGAACGCGAAGGAGGAGACCCGACGAAAGATATGCGAGGCTTCATAGCGCTTATGGAGCAGTTTTACCGCGGCACGCTCTCTCTCGGCAACGACGCGTTCTTTTCTTTCGAACTGGCAAATGCCGCGGGCGCGTCCGCGACAAGCGCGTATATCGCGGTTCCCGCCGCGCGGCGCGATCTCTTCGAGAAACAGCTCGCGGGGCTCTATCCGACGGCGCGCATCACTGAAGTTCCGGATGATTACAACATCTTCGCTCCGCAGGCCGCCGTGGCGGCGCGCGTGGCGCGGTTCACCGAACGGCCGATATTCGCGCTCCGGACGGCGGAAGAAATGCCCAACGATCCCATGGATATCCTCCTGTCCGCGTTCTCGAAACTTGACCGCGCGCGTGAGGGCGCCGCGGTGCAGTTCGTCATTCAGCCCGGCGATCGCAAACTCGGGTTCCGCTTTCGTCGCGCGCTTGAGCGCGTACGCGACGGCATTCCAGTAGGCGAGGCGGCAAAAGCACACGGGAAATTCGGAGAATTCTTATATGAGGTCAGGCGTATTTTCGTCACGAAAGAGAAATATGTTGACGTGAACAAGCGGCCCGGTTCGGAAGATCCGCGCGTCAAAGCAATTGAGCGCAAAATCGCGAGTCCGGTTCTCCACGCCAACATCCGCATCATTGCTTCAGCCGCGACACCCGTGCGCGCGGAGTCTATCCTCTCCGACATCGAGGCTCCGTTCCATCAGCTTGCTGACACGGCGGGAGGCAACGCGCTCAAATTTATTAGTGTCCCCGCGCGCGGCATGCGGAAATTCACCCACGCTTTTTCGTATCGGCTATTTGATGCCGCGTCGGCCATGCCGCTCTCCGCCGCTGAACTCGCGGCGCTCGCCCATCCGCCGCGTCCCGAAAGCAGGGAAGGGGCGCTGGAGCTGCACCAGGAGAAAAACATCGTGGCGGCGGCACCTGCCGACCTGCCGCAGGAAGGCACGCTCCTCGGGGTCAATCGTTTCCGCGGCACGGATACGAACGTGTATCTTTTGCCGGAAGACCGCCTGCGGCACCTCTATCTTATCGGCCAGACCGGCACGGGAAAATCGAACTTGCTCAAAAATATTATTCTCCAGGATATCAAAGCGGGCTCGGGCGTCTGTTTTATCGACCCGCACGGCTCGGACGTGCTCGACATTCTCTCGGCGATACCGCCGGAGCGCGCGCGTGATGTCATTTACTTCGACCCTGGCGCGACCGAGCGGCCGATGGCGCTCAATATGCTCGAATATGACGCCTCGCGCCCTGAACAAAAGACGCTTGTTGTCGACGAGTTGTTCGGCATTTTCAAAAAATTATTCGGCGCGGTCCCCGAATCGATGGGCCCGGCGTTCGAACAATATTTTAGGAACGCGGCGCTTCTCGTGATGGACGATCCTTCGTCCGGCAACACGCTCCTCGATATCTCGAAGGTCTTTGCCGACGAGGAATTCCGCGCGTTGAAGCTCTCCCGTTGTCAGAATCCTATCGTCAAACAGTTCTGGGAGAAGACAGCGGCGCAGGCGACCGGCGAACAAAGTCTCGCGAATTACGGGCCGTACGTCACCAACAAGTTTGACGTGTTCACGACGAACGAAATTATGCGCCCCATCATCGCGCAACAGCACTCGTCATTTAACATCCGCCAGGTGATGGATGAACGCAAAATTCTGCTTGTGAACCTCGCAAAAGGCAAGCTCGGCGAAATAAATTCAAACCTCCTCGGCCTTATTATCGTCGGCAAATTCCTTCTCGCCGCGCTTTCGCGCACGGGTGCCTCGGACGCCGATCTGCCGCCGTTCTACCTCTCGATAGACGAATTCCAGAACTTCACGACGCCTTCGATCGCGACGATTTTCTCGGAAGCGCGCAAATATAAGCTTTCGCTCACCGTCGCGCACCAATTTATTGCCCAGCTTGAGGATGAAATTAAGGACGCGGTGTTCGGCAACGTGGGTTCCCTGGTATCCTTCCGCGTCGGCGCGGAAGACGCGGAATTTCTGGAGAAACAATTTGCGCCGGTTTTCAAACAAGCCGACTTGATGCGCGTCGATAATTACCGCGCGTTCGCGCGTCTCTTGTCGCGCGGGGCGCCCGTGCGGCCGTTTAGCATCGAAACATACCCGTTCATTTCGGGCACTGTGGAAAACCGCGACGCGCTCCGCGAACTGTCGCTTCTTACCTACGGCCGCCCGCGGGAAGAGATAGAAAACGCCGCCGCCACTGCGCAACCGCTTGTTTAAGAGGATATAATCGGGTACATTTCTTTCCATGCAACATCCGAAAGAAGAACAGACTCTTATCATTCTTAAACCTGACGCGCTCAATCGCGGCCTTATCGGCGAGATTGTGAGCCGCTTCGAGCGCAAGGGTCTCAAAATTATCGGCATGAAAATGCTCCAGCTCGAGGACGCGATACTCGACGCGCACTACGCGCATATCAAGGACAAACCGTTTTTTGTCGGCATTAAGAACTTCATGAAGTCATCACCGGTCGTTGTTATGGCACTTTCCGGCATCAACGCGGTCGGTGCGACGCGCCTTATCGTGGGCCCGACGAAGTCGTACGAGGCGGCGGCAGGAACTATCCGCGGCGACTTTTCGCTTTCGACACAGTCGAACATCGTGCATGCGTCGGACAGCGTCGAATCGGGCAGGGCAGAAGTGGAGCGTTTCTTTGAGAAAAACGAGCTTTTCAATTACCGTCGTAATGACTTCAGTTTCGTAAACGCCGAGGAGGCGTCGTTCTGAGCACAGGCATTGCTTGCGCCCCGGAACAGCCGTTTTACAATAGAAGAGGACATCGGAGGCAATTGTCCTTAAATCATATGTCAGGGATTTCACGTTGTTCTGCGCCTCCCGGCGCATGGCACAGAAAACCCACCTGTTTTACAGTCGACATATTGCTTCCGGGTCCACCAAAAAATCCCCCTGCGGGGATTTTTTGGTGGCAGCTCAAAAAACGCACCATACCCCATAGCTTCGATGTGTCAGTATGGAACGTTTGTCTTCTCGCATGGAGTATACTTTTGGGATGGAACAACAAAGTACGCTCCACTTTTACGGCGGAGCTGGCTCGGTGACGGGTTCAAACTTTCTGCTGGAATCAGGGAATTTTCGCGCGCTCGTTGACTGCGGTCTATTTCAAGGATGCGATTTTTGCGACGAGGCGAACTGGAAACCGTTTCCGTACGACGCCGCGTCAATTCCGCTTCTTATCGTCACGCACGCGCACATCGACCATATCGGGAGAATCCCGAGTCTCGTGAAAGCCGGTTTCAACGGCGTCATATATTCGACCGAGGCGACGCGCGCGATAGCGGGTCCGCTTCTTCTCGATAGTATGGAGCTGCTCGCCGAAGATGCGCGCGTTCATGGTCGCGAGCCGCTTTACAACGAGCAGGATATCGACGCGGCGATGAAGCTGTGGAGAACGATTGGTTACCGGGAACCGAAAGAGCTCGCGGACGGATTTGTGCTTGAGTTCCTCGACTCGGGGCATATTCTTGGTTCCGCCATGGCGAAGTTTACCCGCAACGGCAAAAATATTATTTTTACGGGCGACCTGGGCGGCGATTCGCTTCTTCTCCCGCCGCGCGATTCGATTCTCGGCGCGCAGTATCTTGTGATGGAAAGCGTCTATGGCGACCGCGAGCACGTTGACGCCGCGCCGGACGTGCGGCGCGAAAAATTGCGCGGCATTATTGAAGAAACCGCCCGCCGCGAAGGAGAAGTTCTTATTCCGGCGTTCTCGACCGAGCGCACGCAGGATATTTTGTTCGAGCTGAGGGCGCTTTTCGGGGACGGGACACTCCCCGCGATTCCGGTGTATGTCGATTCGCCGCTCGCGGAAGAAATAACGCGCGCGTTTATGGCGAACCCGGACTTTTTCAAGAAAGAGATAGACGCCCGTATCAGGTCGGGAGAACATATATTTTCCTTTGAGGGCCTGCATTTCGTGAAAAGCGCCGCCGACTCGCGGCATCTTTCCCGCGTTCATAACCCGAAAATAATCATCGCGGGTTCGGGAATGTCCAACGGCGGCCGCGTGCGCGCGCACGAGCGCGACGTTCTGCCGAAAAAGAATTCGACGCTCCTCATTGTGGGGTACCAGGCGGCAGGAAGCTTAGGCCGCCGCCTCATTGAGGGCGCGCGTAGCGTCGACATTGGCGGGGAGCCGGTGAAGGTCCGCTGTCACATTGAGCAGAATCTCGGATACTCGGCACATCTGGACGGGCCGCATCTTCTTGAGTTCGCGTCCGAGGCCGCGGAGTCGCTCAAAAAAATATTTGTCGTGATGGGCGAACCCGCATCGGCCGCGTTTCTCGTCCAGCGTATGCGCGACCGCCTTGGCGTCGATGCCGAGGCATCGGAAGCGGGGGACGGTGTCGTCATCGAGCTATGATAGATTCGTTTTCAAAATATCTCTCATGGTAGAATACAAGCATATGCCGCAGATGCGTCAGCATAATCAAATAAAACTATGCGTTTCGGGCGCCGCTGAGACGGGACATTGCGGGCTCAACGCGTATGACAAAGGAAAATCGCTCGGACGTGAAATCGTGCGTCAGGGAGCGATATTGGTGACAGGGGCCACAACCGGATTCCCGATGTGGGCCGCCATTGGCGCCAAAGAAATGAACGGGTTCTCGCTCGGGTTCTCGCCCGCCGCGTCGGAAAAAGAGCACGTCGAAATATATAATCTGCCGGTCGATTTTATGGACGTCATCATTTACACCGGATTCGGTTTTCCCGGCCGCGATCTTATCCTCACGCGTTCCGCAGACGCTATTCTATTTGGCTGCGGACGCATCGGTACTATCCACGAATTCACCATCGCGTTCGAGGAAGAGAAACCCATCGGCATTCTCGAGGCGCAGTGGGACACCGACAAGGTCATAAAAATGATTCTCGAAAGCGCTCATCGCGGCGGGGAAGACCGTATTGTGTTCGATACCGATCCGAAAGCGCTCGTGGAGCGGGTGGTCGAAAAAGTGGAGCGTGATCGCGTGCATCGCGCGCAGGTATATCTCAAAACCGAAAAGCCAAAACCCGAAGATTTAGGAACGACGACCTGGGCAGGATAGCACTGGAAGATAGAAAAAACACCTCATCGGGGCGTTTTTGCTGGGGTGATAATTCTTTAAGAAACTTTTTTCGCGATACGGGCAAATACGTCTGGCCGCTCCTCCGCGAGTTGCGCGAGCATTTTTCGGTTGAGGAGGCTGCCGTGTTTTTTGAGCGCGCCAATGAACCGGCTGTAGGAAAGTTTTTCGCTGACGCCGTCGAGTCCCGCGTTGATGCGGACATTCCAGAGTCGCCGGAAGTCGTTCTTCTTGTCTTTGCGGTGCGCGAAAGAGTATTTCCCCGCGTGTACGATGGCCTCATAGGCCGCGCGTTTTTTCTTCGAGCGACCGAAACGGTAGCCTTTAACGCGCTTTAATGTGTTGCGGCGCTTTTTTGCCGCCATGACTCCTCCTTTTACGCGTGACATATACGGTGGTAATTAAAACTTAAAACTAATTTTTGCTTTTGGCCGCGGTCGTAATATAGCGCTGGCTGACTTTTGGCGCGAGGGTGAGGGACTGCGAGCGGCGGCGCTTCAACTGCCTCGCGCGGTTCTCCTTCGCGTTGAAATGGTTCTGGCCCGGTTTGCGCGCGATTATCTTTCCGTTGCGCGTAATTTTGAGCCGTTTGGTGAATGATTTATTCGTCTTCATATGCGGTGGTTACTTTTTGCCGGTGTTTTCGAGAACAGTCGAAAGGCCTTTCGGGCTTTTCGCTATGGGGTCCGCGAGCTTGTACTCAGCGGGGATAAGCTTCAAAAACCGCTCCAGGCGTTCCTTGAGGAACGCGAATTCCATATATTTGTATCGGCCCCAGAGGAACAAATCAACCTTTACCCGATGACCCTCCTGAAGCCACTGTGCGGCCTTTTTGGCCTTAAGCGCTAAATCGTGGTCGCCCGTACCGATTTTTACCTGGACGCTTTTCGTCTCGGTCGCGTGCGATTTGGACTTCATTTCACGCTTTTTCTTCTGTTCTGCGTAATGGAATTTACCATAATCCATGATTTTTGCAACCGGTGGAACGGCATTCGGCGATATTTCAATGAGGTCGTAGCCCATATCATGGGCGCGCTGAATTGCCTCCGAAAGCGGCAGAACCCCGACATTTTCTCCCTCGGGGCCGATGACGCGCACTTCGGCGGCGCGGATTTGATGGTTGATGCGTGTAGTATCCAACGTGGAAATGAGTATACCTTAGTGACGTGTTGATTTCAAATACACGCCCCGAGATTAAATCTCCTGTTGGAGGTTTAATCTCGGGGCTATTCTTCCACCGCGTCCCAGACGTTCGGCCGCTCAAGGCCTAGCGCCCACGCGGAGAATCCGTATAATTTATTCTTTTTGATAAGGGCGATTTTTTCGGCGACGCTTCGCCCATTTTCGTACCAGAGCGTGTAGGGGAATCCCTTCTTCCAATATTCGAGATAGGGCATGTGGTGCTTGGCGCTCCAGCGGACTGTCACATAGCGTTTGTTAAAAACATTCTGAATACCCTCGTTGCCGCCCGCCTCGATTTTCTCCCCCGTCACGTCATTCCAGAGCCAGTAGTAGAGCGGGATACCCATCGATATTTTTTCGGGCGGCACTTTAGTGAGCGTGAACGCGAGAACTTTTTTGTACCACGCCCAGGTGGCGGGGGGCCCCAGAGAAACGGGGTCGTCGTAGGACATGATGCTCAAGAAATCGACGCTTGGCGCGAGCGCCAGATAGTCATACACCCCGACAGCCCCGCTCCAGAGGCCGTTGGTATAATCGGCCGGGTTTTCCGAATGTTGCGCGAACACGGCGACACTGAGCGTGAGGCCGTTCTGGTGCATCGCGGCCGCGGTGTGCCTGACGAACGCCGTGAAGGAATCACGATACGCGATACCCATCTGTTCAAAATCGATTTGCCAGCCCCAATAGCCGTACTTCAGCGCTTCCGAAACCATCGCGGATATCGCGGCTTGCTGTTTCTGAGGATTCGTCAGTATTTCGGCAAACGGCCCGTGGGCGAAGCCGTCGTTCGTCACGAGCGGCATCACTTTAATGTTATTCTTTTTCGCGAACACGAGGAGGGTCGGGTCGACGGTGCCGATTAGATCGCCCGATTCGTACAGCCCGTACGTCTGCGGCGCGAAAATATCTATCGACGCCGCGTGCGCCATGAACGATTTTCGCGCCGCCGTGCCGCCGCGGTAATAAAAAAGCCGCGTATACGCGTACGGCTCCGTATTTGCTCGCAGCGCGGCGGCGGTCGTCGTTGCTTCTGCCGCGCTGGCGCGCGCAGGCAGAGCATACGCGACGATAGCCGCGAAAATTACGACAGCGGCGGAAAGCGTGGAAAAACATCGAGCTGCGGACACTGTTCGCATACAATTTCAGTATACCCCGATACCGCGGGGCCTCTGTCGCTGCGGGCATATATAATGCTCATATGAGCAGGTTTTTTTCTTCTCCCCGCCGAGAGTACTCCGTCATCGTGCTTGTTGTCGCTGTTTTTGCCGCGGACATCTTTTTGCCCGGGCTTACAACAGCGCTTCTTATCGTGTCAGCGGCGGGCTCTGTCCCTACGTTCTGGAAAGCGCTTCAGTCGACCGCGCGGCGGACGATAAGCATCGACACGTTCAACGCCTTCGCGCTCGTGGCGTCGTTTTGGAGTGGCGAAGTGCGCTCCTCAGCATTTATCGTGCTGATGCTCTCCTCTGCCTCGCTCCTCGACTGGTATACGCAGTCGCGCGCGCATAGCGCTATAGAAGAAATATTGAAATTGAAGCCCTTGAAGGCGTCGGTCGAAAAAAACAGCGCGCTTGAAGAGGTGCCGGTCGACGATGTGCAGATGGGGGATATCGTCGTTGTCCTCGGCGGCGCGCGCGTTCCCGTCGACGGCACGGTGGTATTCGGCTCCGCGTACGTGAACGAAGCTCCAGTCTCCGGGGAATCAAAACTTATCGAAAAAAACGTGGGCGACACCGTGGTGAGCGGTACTTTGAACGAATCGGGCGTCATAAAAGTCCGCGCGACGCGGGTGGGGAAGGATTCGACCATTGAGCGAATGGCGGCGCTTGTCGCCGAAGCAACGACGCACAAGTCGCATTCCGAGCGCCTTGCCGACCGGTTCGCGCAAGTATTCCTCCCGCTCGTGCTTGTGGTTGGCGCCGTAACGTATCTGCTTACGCACAATCTGATGATGGTGACGGCGCTCTTTCTCGTCGCCTGCGCGGACGATATGTCGGTCGCAATACCTCTGGCCGCGACCGCGGCAATCGGGCAGGCGGCGAAGCGCGGCGTCATCATCAAGGGGAGCGAATGGCTGGAGGCCATCGGGAAAGTTCAGGTCTTGATTCTCGACAAAACAGGAACGCTGACGTACGGCAGGCCCGCTATCGCGTCAGTGTTGCGCGAGCCGCAGGTTGACGAGACCATATTCTGGCGGCTTCTCGGCTCCGCCGAAAAATTTTCCGAGCATCCGGTCGGTCGCGCTATCGTCCGCGAAGCGCGCGCTCATCATACGAACATTCCCGACCCCGATGAATTTAAGGTATATAAAGGAAAAGGCATCGTCGCGCGCTCGTGGGGGACCGAAGTCGTTGTGGGCAACGAAGAACTCTTGAGTGACGCGGGAATCCCGTTTGCCGGAAATGCCGCGGCGAAATTAAGAAGCGAGCGCGAGAAATACGCGGCGACGACTTTTCTCGTCTACTTCGACCGGCAATTCGCGGGCACGGTGACGGTGGCTGACACGCCGCGTCCGGAGGCGCGCGCGAGTATGGAGCGGCTCCAAGAACTCAACCTCAGCCGCGTCGTCATATTCACGGGCGACAACGCGGACGTTTCGGCCCGTGTTGGCGAAAGCTTGGGCATCAAGAACGTTTCCGCGTCGATGACGCCGGAAAAGAAGCTCCGCGAACTCGAAGAACTTACAAAAAAATACTCCGTCGGTATGGTGGGCGACGGCATCAACGACGCGCCCGCGCTGTCTCGGGCGAACGTCGGCATCGCGATGGGCGAGGGCGGAACCGCGGTCGCCGTGGAAGCCGCGGATATCGTTGTCTTGACCGATGACCTCTCGCGCGTACCGGAGATGATAGAGCTTGGCCGCAAAACGTCGTCCGTCATCCGCGGCGACATGGTCATATGGCTCATTTCGAACGCCGTTGGCTTCGCGCTTGTCTTCACGGGCATCGCGGGCCCCGCGCTTGCGGCATTTTACAATTTCGCGACTGACTTTTTCCCGCTCCTTAATTCCGCGCGATTGTTCCGCTCACCGAAAACAAGCGCCCGCGCCGCTACACTATCGCGAAAATAAAACCGAGGGCGATCGCACTCATTATGGCGGTGATGGTCCAGCCCAAAATATTCGAAAGCACCGAATTGGTGTGCTCGCCGAGGATTTTTTTATTGTTTGCGATAAGGAGAATGATGATAAGCAGGGGCGGGGCCAAGACACCGTTGAGCATCGCGGAGTAATAGAGCATCGTCATCGGCCCTATCGCGGTGAAATTAACCAGGAGGCCGATGAGCGTAGCCGCCGCAATGACGCCGTAAAATGCGCGCGCCTGGCTCAGGCGTTTGCCGAGACCCTCTTTCCAGCCGAATGCCTCGGACACGGCATACGCGGCGGAGCCCGCGAGCACGGGCACGGCGAGAAGTCCTGTGCCGAGAATCCCGAGCGTGAAGAGAAGAAACGCGAAATCGCCGGCCAGCGGGCGGAGTGCCGAAGCCGCGTCGGCGGCGGTAGTGATGCTATGGAAACCGGACGTCCCAAGTGTCGAAGCAACCGTCACGATGATAAAGAACGTGATAACGTTCGAGAACAGCATCCCGAGAAACGTATCAATGCGGAGTTGCCGCATATCGCCCGGCTTTATATTCGGCACGCCTTTGCCTATACCGCGAATCTCATGGCGGACGATCTCTTCCTCGACCTCCTCGTCCGCTTGCCAGAAAAATAGATACGGCGATATGGTGGTGCCGAGGAACGCGGCGATATTCAATAAATAATTTTTGCTGAGCTCAATATGAGGGGCGAGTGTTGAGTGGAGTATGAGGCCCCAGTTCTGGCTGATGGTGAACGCGGTCACGACATAGGCGAGGAGAGAGAGCGTTAGATATTTAAGGAACCGCGCGTAGGTCGGGTAAGGGACAAATATCTCGACAAGGATCGTGAATAAGGTAATGGCGAAGAGAAGCGTGTAAAACGGCAATGGTAGGAGCAGATTAAGCGATGCCGCCATGGCGCCCAGGTCGGCGCCGATGTTGATGGTGTTCGCGACAAGAAGGATGAGTATCGCGGCGGCGAGGACTTTTTTTGAATAGAATTTCCTGATAACTCCCGAGAGACCTTTCCCGGTAACCATGCCGATGCGTCCGCACATTTCCTGCACGGCCACCATAAACGGGTACGAAAAGAGGGCTACCCACAGCTGTGAGTAGCCGAACTGGACGCCAGTCTGCGAATAGGTGGCGATGCCCGCCGGATCGTCGTCGGCCGCGCCGGTTATAAATCCGGGGCCGATAGCGCGACCGATTTTTTTAGCGAGAGGTTCTTTTTCCACTAGTTCATTATACCTGCGGCCGGACAAGATGCTCCGGTCGCGCCGAGGGAGTCCTTCTTTTGGGGACAGGACTCCCTCGGCTCAAGCCAGTACTTTCATAGAACGTTTGTTTAGTGGATACACTTTTATAACTTGTCGTTCATGAACAAGTTACGTCCTCGCGCAAGAAATTCGATACTACGCCTTTGGCTTATCGAGCTTTTCGAATCCGAGAAGCTTCACGCCGAAATAGACGACAAAAGCGACGATAAGGAAGTCGACGACGACGCTGATAAGGTCGCCATAGAGAATTTCAGCGGAGCCGAGTTTAAGCGACGCGGTTTTGAGCCCTCCCGTCGCGCCGAGCGCAAGACTAAGAACTGGATTAATAATGTCAGTGACAAGCGCCGATACGACTTTCGAAACCGCGCCGCCCAAAATAAAGCCGACCGCAAGCCCGACGACTCCCTTCTCGCGAATGAAATCAATAAATCCTTTCATATGCGCATAGTATACACCGTTGCGCAAAACAAAAACCGCCCCCTTGGGCGGTTTTTGTTTTAGATGTGGAGATGGGCGGAATCGAACCGCCGTGCAATACATGACGACAAGCGCGTTCTACGAAGCATAGTCAACTTTAATGTTTCGATTCGCTGTGTAAAAAGTAGACAAAATCACAGCGATTCAAAGCTTCATTATCTTGCCTCGCGGTGAAGCATTCGCGGGGCGCAGCTTGAGATATAACGCTCTTAGCAGTAATTCAAGCACTCACTGCGGAGCGCGCGTCGTTAAGCCGTAGCTCGTGCGAACGCGAAATCATGCGCCGTAAAATACGGCGATGCAACTGTTTTTGCAGTTATTTTTTCCAGCTTTTTAAGAAGGTCTGGTCTTCTGCTTCGCGCATCTTGGCGTGAATATATTGTCTAGGCCGATCATCCCCAAGAAACCCACTTTCGTTTTTCGTTTCTACTGAAAACTAAAAACTTAAAACTAAAAACTGGCTTCTTGGGAACGCCTAGCGATTTTTCAAGGTTCTTTCTATCTCGCGTTTCGCCGTTCGCTCTTTCAGCACGGAGCGCTTGTCGTATTTTTTGCGTCCGCGCGCTATCGCGATCGCGAGCTTCAGATTTCGCCCTTTATTATACACCGAAAGCGGTACGATTGTCAATCCCTTTTGATGCTCGGAGTCGGACAGATTCGCCAATTCTTTTTTCGTGAGGAGAAGCCGGCGGGTTCGCATCGGGTCATATTCTTTCGGAGTGTTCGCGGGCTGGTAGGGGGGAATGGACATCCCGACGACGTACGCCTCGCTCCGTCCGCCGCGACCGCTCGGACGCACGACAATATGCGCGCCATCGAGCGCTCCTTGATGCGCACGCAGCGCTTTCACTTCAAATCCGAGCAATTCGATACCCGCCTCGAATTGTTCGAGGATTTCGTAGTTGAGTCGCGCCTTTTTGTGTTCTATCAGATTCACTCGCCCAATATAGCATTCGCCAGAAATTCTTGCATTTTCGCTGTTTTTCTTGTATTGTATCGCGACGATATGGCCGACCCGAACAAAAATAGCGGGCCAAAGGGACCGATGCAGAAGCGCCCCCCGCGCTTCCCGGGACGGGGCGGGCCCGGTTCGCAATTGCCGCAAGGAGATTCGTTTTGGATGAATCTCGCGAGCAGTATTCTCATATTGCTTCTACTCGCGGCCTCGTACTCGTATATTGTCGGCGGCGGAACGCAGAAAAAAGTACAGGATATTCCAGTGTCGCAACTCGCGCAGGATGTAACTGCGGGAAAAGTTACTTCGATACTTGTGAACGGCAATGATCTAACTATTACCTACAACGACGCGTCGACGACAGAAAAAATATCAAAGAAAGAACCCGAAGCGGCACTCTCGCAAACGCTTTTTAATTACGGCGTATCGCAGACGGCGCTCGACAAGGTTTCAATTTCAATCAAACGCGAAAGCGGTTTCGCGTTCTGGTTCTCGGCGCTCTCGCCGTTTTTAGCACCCCTTCTCCTCATTGCGTTTTTCATTTGGTACCTGTCGCGGCAGGTGAAGGGCGCCGGTATGCAGGCGTTCTCGTTCGGTCAGTCGCGCCCGCGCATCACGGACCCGGGCGACAAATCGCAGCGCGTGACCTTCAAAGATGTCGCGGGCGCGAAAGAAGCGAAACAGGAGCTTTTTGAAATCGTCGACTTCCTCAAAAATCCGAAAAAATTCCTCGACATCGGCGCGCGCATTCCGAAAGGCATTCTTCTGATGGGCGCGCCGGGCACCGGAAAAACATTGCTTGCCCGTGCCGTCGCGGGGGAGGCGGGCGTGCCGTTCTTTTCGATATCGGGCTCTGAGTTCGTCGAAATGTTCGTCGGCGTCGGCGCTTCGCGCGTCCGCGACCTCTTTCTCACGGCGAAGAAAGCCGCGCCCGCGATAATTTTCGTCGATGAAATCGACGCCGTTGGACGCGTGCGCGGCACGGGGGTGGGCGGCGGCAACGACGAGCGCGAGCAGACACTCAACCAAATTCTCGTCGAAATGGACGGCTTCGAGCCGAACGAAAAAGTCATCGTGATGGCGGCGACGAATCGTCCCGACGTGCTCGACCCAGCGCTTTTGCGCCCGGGCCGTTTCGACCGCCGCGTCGTTATCGAACTGCCGGACCGCCTCGACCGCCTCGACATCCTCGCCATTCACGCGCGCAAGAAGCCGCTCGCGGAAGACGTCAATCTTTCCGTCGTCGCGGAGCGAACGCCCGGGTTCTCCGGCGCCGACCTCTACTCCTTGATGAATGAAGCGGCGATTCTCGCCGCGCGCGAGAATCGCAAAAAGGTCGCGCAGTTCGATCTCGTGCGCTCTATCGAAAAAGTGATGCTCGGACCCGAGCGCCGCAGCCACGTCCTCAATCTCAAAGAAAAAGAAATCACCGCGTATCACGAAGCCGGCCACGCCTTGGTCGCGTCGCTCCTGCCGTACGCCGACCCCGTGCACAAAATTTCAATCATTTCTCGCGGCCGCGCGGCGGGTTATACGCTGAAGCTCCCGTTCGACGACAAACGCATGCAGAGCAAGCGCGAGTTTCTCGATGATATCGCGATGTCCCTCGGCGGGTACGTCGCGGAGCAGACCGTCTTCGGCGATGTGACAACCGGGCCGTCGAACGACCTCTCGGTTCTCTCGGCGCTCGCGCGCGATATGGTCACCCGCTATGGAATGTCCGAAAAAATGGGCCCGATTGCCCTTGAAGGCGAAGGCGGCCGCGCGCTCTTCGGCCATGGCGTCGATTCGGGAGAACATTCGGAAAAAATATCGGCTGACATCGACGCTGAAGTGAAACGCATCGTAGGCGAAGCACACGATAAAGCGAAAAATATTATTACGGAGCACCGGAAGCTTCTCGACGCAATCGCCGCGGCGCTTGTCGAAAAAGAAACGCTCGAACGCGAAGATTTTGAAAAAATTCTCATCGTGCATGGGGTGACGCCTAAGAAAAAAGAGGACATCGAGCATCAACCTCTTGCCTGACGGCAGGTATGACCCGCGTACCGCGTACGCTCGCGGCGACTTGTGCACCCCCTGCTGTCCACAGGGGGTATTGTTCTCTAAAAAATTTGCTATACTCGAAACGTCTCTCGATTTTCCTGAGGCGATTACCACTCAGCGCGGAAACTTTTCGCAAATTATTTTTCAGAAATGAACCCTCCTAAAAAGAAACACACCGCGTTTAGCGGTCGGTTGCTTATTGTTGGTTTCGGAAGCATTGGTCAGGGTGTTCTGCCGCTCATTCTCCGGCATATTGATATGCCGGTCGAAAAAATCACTATCGTGAGCGCGGATGACGACGGCCGTCGCGGGAAGGCCGCTGAATACGGCGTCAAATTCGTACACGAAACGCTGACCCCGGCAAATCACCGCGATGTCTTGAAGCCTCTCTTGGGAGAAGGGGACTTTCTCCTCAATCTGTCCGTTGACGTGGCGACGCACGCGCTTGTCACTTTTTGCCGGGAGGTCGGGGCGCTCTACCTCGACACCTGTATTGAGCCGTGGCCGGGTGGCTATGATGATCCGGAACTGACGCCCTCGCAGCGTTCAAACTATCTTCTGCGCGAGGAGGTGTTGCCGCTCCGAGACACGACCGGAAAATATCCGACCGCGCTTGTCGCGCACGGAGCGAACCCCGGTCTCGTGTCGCTCTTTCTCAAAGAAGCGATGCTCAACATTGCCCGCGATACGGGAAGTACGACGGCGAAACCCACGAACCGCGACGAGTGGGCGCATTTGGCGAAAGAATTGGGCATTAAGGTTATCCAAATCTCAGAACGCGACACGCAAGCTTCGGCGACACCGAAAAAGCCCGATGAGTTCGTGAACACCTGGTCAATTTTCGGATTTTACGGCGAGGGCATACAGCCGTGCGAAATGGGGTGGGGAAGCCACGAGGAAGTTATGCCCTTTGAAGGCGCACGGCATGATTTCGGTTGTCAGTCATCCATTTATCTGGACCAGCCGAGCTGCGACACGCAAGCGCGCGGCTGGACGCCGCTTACGGGGCCCTATCTTGGCTACGTCATCACGCACAATGAAGCGATTTCCATCGCCGATTACTACACCGTAAAAAATAACGGACGGCGCGGCAGCCCCAAGAAACCGGCATACCGCCCGACGGTGTATTACGCGTATCATCCGTGCGACGCGGCGGTCATTTCACTCCGCGAAATCGCGGCCGGAGACGGCAAACTGCACAAGAACCATCGTCTTATGATGGAAGAAATTTTGCCGGGAGGTATCGACGAGCTCGGCATTCTTGTGATGGGGCATAAAAAGGGCGCGTACTGGTACGGCTCGCAGCTCTCCATCGACGAAGCGCGCAAACTTGCCCCGCACAACAACGCGACTTCTCTCCAAGTCACCTCGACCGTGCTCGCGGGCATGATATGGGCGATGGAAAATCCGCGCCGCGGACTTGTCGAGACCGACGAAATAGAACACGAACGCATGCTTGAAATAGCGCGTCCGTATCTCGGCAAAGTGGTCGGCGTGTATTCGGATTGGACGCCGCTCCTCGGCCGCCGGCCGGAGGACAATCCACTTTTCCCCGAAGATCTCAATTTGGCAGATCCGTGGCAGTTCAAAAATTTCCGCTTTAGCTGAGTCCGCCAAAAATCGCGCACTGCGTTGGCAGATTCAGACGGTTCGTTTATAAAAAATTCCCGCAGAAAGCCGTTGGCTTTCTGCGGGTTTCGTTTTCCTCCGCCGCTGTCAGATGTGTCCGACGCTGTATTCCATCTGTTGCCCGGCCATCATCGGAATTATCCGTGCGCCCCGATTCTCGTAGACGTCCGGAACTCTCCACAGCCTCTCTTTAATGACTATTGCGTCGCTTTGGTATACCGGGAGCCCATAAAACTCGGGGCCTCGGAAGCAGGCGAACTCGACGAACCGGTCGAACCAATCCGCGCATCCCGAGTTTTTGAAAACCTCGAAGTACGTGAACAGGGCAACCGGACTGTTGAACACCCCGCCCGGGCATCCTGTGTGTTTTGACTTCGCGCTCACGGGGTGCGGTGCACTGTCGGTGCCGAGGAATGCAATGTCTCCGTCTGTGACGAACTCGACAAGCGCCAGCCGGTCCCGTTCTCGTTTCAACACCGGTATCGAATACCGGAGCGGATTCATTCCACCCTGGAAAAGGCTGTTGCGGCTCCAGACCAGGTACTGCGGCGCCACGGTCGCACCGATTGTGTGCCCGCCCGCCTTCATTCGAACCAGGAACGGAATCGTCTCCGCGCTCGAAACATGCTCGAAGACAACCTTAATGCCCCGGTGCTTTGTCAGGAGTTCGTGAAGAAATTGATGCGACCTCTGTTCCCGGTCGAAAACATCGTAGACCGTTCCAGTCGGGCTGGACTGCGGCTCGGCGTGGATGAGGAGCATCATACCGAGCTCGTTTATCGCGCCAAATACTTCATCCAGCTCATCAAGTTTGCAGAAGTCAACGCCCTCCTCGCTCCCGGTCGTGCCGCCGCGCGGGTAAAGCTTTGCGGCTATCCACGCTTTCCGCTCAAATCCTTGCCGCACCACCTTCGGGTCGGTGTCGGGCTCGAGATATAGGGGCACGTTTACATCGAATTCCGGATTGACCGTCTGCCCGATGCGCAGAATCATCTGGCGATATTCGAGTGCCTGCAGCGGCGTGCGTATCCTGTCCGGGCCGAGATTCGGCATCGCGGTCGTGTAGCAGTAGTGGTATGCCGCTATCGGTATCACAAGCCCCATCATGTCTTTGTCCAGCCGGAAGTGAACGTGCATATCCGCGGGCCACGGCATCGGCCAGCCGCCGAGTTGTTTGAGATACGTTCTTCTGGTCATCTGTCGATCCTCCGAAAAGAGCTGCATTGCGAACAAAAAAGTCTCGCGGAACTGTACTGCGGCCGCCAGCTCCACGCAAGCAAAAGAAAATCCCGCATCGCGCTCTGTGCGCGACGCGGGGGACTGCGATTTCCAGACTACTGCGGGCCAGTCGTACGGCAATGCCGCTCGTACAGATTCCGCAGCATCGGCTCACTCCTGCTTGTTAACTGGTCGAGCAGATCCGAAATGAAACTAGGGCGTTCTCCGGCCTCGCGATACGCGCTCACGATCTGGACCATTGAAGCTCCGGCGAGGAAAAACTTCATCGCGTCGTCGGACGTCATGATCCCACCGCAGCCGACGACAACTTTTCCTTTCGGCAGCCGTTTCGCTGCGAATTCGGTGTGGTCGAGCGCTATCGGCAGAACGGCTGGCCCGCCCATACCGCCGCGCGTAAGAGAGTGCTTGTCGGTGAGTATCGCCGTGCGGCCTTCCGCGTCAAAGTCGAATGCGTTCGGGACAGTATTGCCCGTGATAATCCCACAGAATGTCCTCGATTCGGCGACCCGCGCCAGATTATATTCAAGCGCTGGCCGTCGCATGCCCAAGGATACCTTCCAAAAGACGGCCGCATCGGTCGTGCCGATTTCTTTGTCCGCTCGCCGGAAAAGTTCATCGACTGCGAACGGGTCGTCGCAAAGTATCGGCTGGTCTTTTTTGTTGGGACACGCGCCGTTGACGGTGATGGAATTGAAACCAACTTTCATAGCCCGTTTGAGGAGCTCGAGGGAGTCTTCCACCCCGGTTCCCGAAACATTGACGCAGAGCGGTTTGCAGAGACTCGCGTACAACGTCAATAGACGCGGCCCGTGTTTCTCGGCGTATTCGATGCCGGGATTCGGAAGGCCGAGCGAATTGTATGTGCAGGTCAGGATTTTCTGGTCCCCGGCGGTTTTGTACACGGCACAATAGTCACGTCCGCCATTGCCGCTCGAAAAAGCCGTGGTAAGAGAACCCCACTCGGCGATAACATCGGTTCGCGCAAGCCGTTCTACCTGCTCGGATGTCTTGACGATGCCGCCGCCCACCATGACGGGATACGGGAACGTGACACCCCGTATGTCACGTTCCAAATACGAAAGGCTATTTTTCCTCATCGCGCTTCTCCATTCTCGGAAGGTTGTGAAACAGAACAAGAATTCTCGCGGCACCATATCACAGCACCTCTTGATTGTCATTGCGTCCTCTGGCGGGTACAGTGATATTGCGGGCGTGTAGCTCAGTTGGTTAGAGCTCCGAGCTTATAGTTTAGCGAAGCGAGAGAACAGAAAGTGCTTTGACTCTCTGTTCCGAGCGAGCGACAACTATATGGGAATTTGAAAATTATTTTGTGGGCGTGTAGCTCAATGGTTAGAGCACCGAGCTTATACCTCGGCGGCTCCTGGTTCGAGTCCAGGCACGCCCACAAAGTAATTTTGTCCCATATACCTCGGCGGTCCTAGGTTCGACTCCTAGCACGCCCACAGAATTATTCGAAATGGTAGTCACGCGCTCGCGAGGCGAGCGCGTGACCGAGCGCCGGGTAGTTCTTGAGTGTTTCGTCGGCACGCACGAGCGCATGCGCTTCCGTGCGCGCGGCTTCGACCAATTTCAAATTCTCCAGCGCTTCCATTCCTATGTCCGAGATGCCCCATTGCTTGCGACCCCCGAGTTCGCCCGCGCCGCGCTGGAGCAGATCCTGTTCGGCAAGTTCGAATCCATTCTTCGCGGTTGTGAGCGCTTTGAGCCGCGCCACCGTGCGTTCGCCGCGGCTCTCCGGACAGACGAAACAATATGCCTGGTGATTTGAACGCACGACGCGCCCGCGCAATTGGTGGAGTTGCGCCAAGCCGAAGCGCTCCGCGCCCTCGATAAAAATAATCGTCGCGTTCGGCACGTTGACGCCTACTTCGACGACCGACGTAGCGACCAAAATGTCGATTTCACGCGCGACAAATTTTTTCATCACGCTATCTTTCGCGGCGGGCGTCATTTTGCTGTGAAGAATGTCTATTTCAAATTCGGAAAAAATTTCTTTTTTGAGCCGCTTCGCTTCAGCCTTTACCGACTTCGCCATCACGGCAAGCGCTTTCTCCGGGTCCGGTTCGTCGATGCGCGGACAGATGACATATGCCTGCCTGCCCGCCCTCAGTTCTTCGCGGATGCGGGCGTACGCTCGATCACGTCGTCCTGGCGACACAACCTCGGTAATGATTTGTTTACGGCCAGCGGGCATTTCGTCGAGGAGCGTCAAATCAAGATCGCCGTACACGGTAAGCGCGAGTGTCCGCGGGATCGGTGTCGCGGTCATGCTGAGCAAATGCGGCAGCCGCTCTTCTTTGCGCGCGAGCTTGCGACGTTGGCCGGTGCCAAAGCGATGCTGTTCGTCGATGATAACGAGCGCGAGATGCTTAAACTGCACCTGTTTTTCAATGAGCGCGTGCGTGCCGATGAGTATTGGGATTTCGCCGTTCGCGACCCATTTGAGAAGTTGTGGACGGGAAATATTCGTCGCTTTGTCGCGCGAAATTTTCGACGGAAATTTATAACAGCCGCTTCCCGTAATGAGTCCGATATTCACGGGGTGCACCTCGAAATATTTTATGAACGATTCGAAATGTTGTTTGGCGAGGATTTCCGTCGGCGCCATATATGCGACTTGGAGCGTGCCGAACGTTTGATTCCCGGGTCGCGTCCGAACCGCGGCGTATGCCGCGGTGGCGGCGACCGCGGTTTTACCGGAGCCGACATCGCCTTCGAGAAGCCGTGACATCGGGTGCCCCGTGCGCATTTCGGCGATGATGGTGTCGATGGCGCGTTTCTGCGCGGCCGTTTCTTTGAAGGGAAATGATCGCACAAATGAGTCGACGGCATCTTGTGGCGCCTCAACCGCGAAACTTTTTTCGCGCAACTGTGCCTGACGCTCCCTCTGGCGTTCGAGTTGGATATAAAAAACTTCTTCGAACGCGAAGCGCTTACGCGCGGCGGCGGCATCTTTCACGCTACGCGGCGTATGAATCCAGACGAGCGCGGTTTTCAAGGACGGCAGATTGTAGCGCTTCAAGATTTCCGCGGGAATAGTATCTTCGATTCCTTCGAGTGCGCCCTGCGTTAAGACTTTTTCTATCGCGTGACGGAACCAAAGCGACGTGACGCCGGAACTTTCAGGATACACCGCTAAAAACAAGTTTTCAGTTTTTAGTCCGTCAGCTGGCGGAGAGTTTTTAGCATCAGATTTGGAATCTTCGGTATCGAGGGAAATAGTTTTTTCGAATAACCCGGCATCGGTGAGAGAAACGCGCTCAAGATGCGGATTCGCGAGATATATTTTCTTGTCATTGCCGCTAATTTTCCCGCTTGCGCGTACGAGAACCCCGTTGCTCCACATCTTCGCGATATAGGGCTGGCTGAACCACATCACATTGAGCTTTCCCGTCGCGTCGCGTATGACCCCTGTCGAGATGGGGATTTTGCGCCGCCATGATTTTTTCGTCTCCAATTTTTCGAGCGTGCCGATGATCGCCGCGTCAATTCCTGGTTTGAGTCCGGCGATAGTTGTTTCATCACCACCCTCGTCGTAGCGGGCGGGGAAGTGGAAGAGCAGATCTCGCGCAGTTGAAATTCCAAGTTTATGCAAAGCGGCCTTCTGTAACGTGGTGAGACGGAAAATGTCTGAAAGTGGTGTCTCTGGTTGCATCGACCCATGATATCAAAAAAAGTCCCGGCGGGGGCTTTCGCTCCCGCCGGGACACGCATGGTCGTGCTCACTACATGAATTTTTCCGCCACCTGCCCGAAATATTTGCGCAACTGCGCGTAGGTCTGTATTTCCTGCGGAAACGTCGCAAGAATTATGTTGCAGGCTGAGCATTTCAGCATGTTGCAACTCGCAGTCTCTTGCACGATGACCGGACCATTGCAGAATACATGTGTCCCCACAAGACCGAACCCCGTGCCGGTCAAGTGTAACTTGTCTTCGTTATCGCGCGGCGGCATCTTGACGATACCGAGGGGCACGACAAAAGCTCGTGGTGATTTCATCCCGCCACTCCGTATCAGTAGATGAACAAGCGTTCCAGCCGATACTGTGCCGCATGACGGGTATTCGTGCAACCATGGTCACACGTGACCAGTTCTTTTGAATATCGGTTTCGTGGCGGTATACTCTCAATCTATGGCCAAAAAAGATATTTCAAGACAGGCACTCGCGTTGCATAAAAAATTAGGCGGGAAAATCCGCGTACACTCGGCGATGCCGGTGAAGAACCGCGCCACGCTCGCGCTTGTTTACACGCCGGGCGTTGCCGCTGTTTCAACATTTGTCGCCCAAAATCCGACGCTCGCGCGCGAATACACGATTAAAGGAAAGATGGTTGCCGTTATTTCTGACGGTTCGGCGGTCTTGGGGCTCGGCAACATTGGCGCCTTGGGCGCGCTCCCCGTAATGGAAGGGAAGTGCGCTTTGTTCAAGGAGCTCGGTGGCGTTGACGCGTTTCCTATTGTGCTCGATACGCAGGACACTGACAAAATCGTTGAAACGATCCTCGCCATCGCGCCCGGCTTCGGCGGCATCAATCTCGAAGATTTCTCCGCACCCCGTTGTTTCGACATAGAAAAAAGATTGAAAGAAAAACTCGCGATTCCGGTGATGCATGACGATCAGCACGGCACGGCAATTGCCGTTCTTGCCGGTCTCATCAACGCCGCGAAAGTCGTTCGCAAAAAACTGCCGGCGCTTCGCGTTGTTATTTCGGGCGCCGGCGCCGCGGGCACGGCCATCGCGAAACTGCTTCTTCTCGCGGGCATATCCGACATTATTCTCCTCGATAGCAAAGGAACGATAACGCACGGCAGGCACGGACTCTCCGGGCATAAACTGGAATTGTCGGAGGCGACCAATCCGCGCACTGTCGCGGGCGGACTTGATGAAGCGCTTGAAGGTGCCGACGTATTCATTGGCGTCTCCGGTCCTGCGCTTATGAACCGTCTGCAGGTGGGCCTGATGGCGGAGAAACCGATTGTCTTTGCGATGGCGAACCCAGTGCCTGAAATAATGCCGGAAGAGGCGAAAAAAGGCGGCGCGTACGTCATCGCGACGGGCCGCTCGGACTATCCAAACCAGATAAACAATTCACTCGTGTTCCCCGGTGTGTTTCGGGGCGCGCTTAAAAATCGCGTTTCAAAAATAACCGACGACATGAAACTTCGCGCGGCAAAAAATCTCGCGGCGCTCGTCGGCAAACCCTCGGCCGAAAAAATAATTCCCGATCCGTTCGACAAACGGGTTGTTCCCGCCGTGGCGAAAGCAATTAGATAGCCGGACGTTCCGCCGCGTAGCGTTCGCAGATTTTTTGCATCAGTCCGGGGCCTTCGAAAATCATTCCTGAAATAAGCATGACGAGGTCGGAACCGGCGCGGAATTTCTCCATCGCGTCCTCCGGCGAAAAAATGCCGCCGACGCCAATAATAGTAAATCGTTTGCCGTATTTCTCGCGCGTCTTATAGATGAGCTCGTTTGAGCGCGTATAACAGGGTTTCCCAGAGAGTCCGCCGCAGAATTTCCCCGGTGCGTCTCCCGGGCAGTCGAGTTCCGCGTACTTCTTATTAAGATTCCCGATGATGACGCCGTTCACGCCGTTTTTGTCGGCAACATCAAGCAGTTTTGAAAATTCATTCCATTCGAGATTGATGGGCATTTTCAGATACACCGGCTTTTCACAAGGAATTTCCCGCAGGCGCGCCAGGAGCCGCTCCAGAAGCGCCGGTTCGGTGAATGTTTCGCCGTCGAACGAGTTTGGGCATGAAATGTTGATGGTGTAATAGTCGCCGATATTTGTTTCAATAAGCTTTCTGAACGATTCAGCATAATCGTTGATGCCTGCTGATATATCGGCGCACGACGCCTGCGTGTTGGTGCGGGCAATGGAAATGCCGAGTACAAAATCATTCACGCGCGGCGTGTTCGAGAGTTTCCGGATGAGCGCGTCAACGCCATGATTGCGCAGGCCCTTGTTCACGATGAGACTTTTGTTGCGGATAAGGCGCGTCAGGCGCGGTTTCGGATTGCCCGCGCAGGGAAGCGCGGTCACCGAACCAATTTCTTCACCGCCGAACCCGAGCGAAGGAAGTATCCGCGTGAGATTTCCATTGGCGTCAAACCCGGCAGACAGCGCGATTGGCGTGCGCCAGTGTATCCCGTCGACCGTCTTTCCGATATCGGGGCCGTGATAATTATAGATACCTGAAAAAAGCGCGCGCGTGGGCGCGATTTTTCCCGCGGCCTCTCCGACCGACACGAATGCCTCGTGCACCTTTTCCGGATCGCACTTAAAAAGCAGTGGCTTTAGCGCGGACCCATACAGTTTGTCCATGACGTGCATACCCGCAGTATATGACACGGATGAAAAAAGTCCCGCATCCTCGACCTCGGCTCAAAATTCATTCCCCGAATGAATTTTTCCGCCTTTCGAATCCTTCACCTGAAGCCATGATAGCAAAACCGGATGGAAGTATCTATCCGGTTTTCTATGGCGGAGGCGGAAGGAATTTCTCCCTCGACTAAAACTTTTTCGTCAAAAAGTTTTGTCTGGGCACCGCCTCGCCAAATTTTCTGTTGAAAATTTATGGCTTCGGCGTTCGAATCCTTCACGCACGCGCGCAGGCGCGTGCTCGCCTCCGCCAACAAAAATGGCGCCATACGGCGCTCAGTTTTGTCCTGGCGGAGGCGGAAGGATTCGAACCTTCGGACCCCTTTCGAGGTCAACAACTTAGCAGGTTGCTGCTTTCGACCGCTCAGCCACGCCTCCAGGGTGACGAACAACCTATAACTTACCGCTTACGGAGGAAAGACACAACACGAAAGGCTTACTCCAACCCCAGTTTTTGCAAAAAAGTTTTGAGCTCAGCGCCCTCGATTGCGCGCCATTCGCCTTCAGGTATATTTTCGAGCTTGATGTTAAGAACACGGATGCGCTTCAGGCCTGTCACGGTATTGTGAAGCGCCGCAACCATCCGGCGAATCTGATGTTTCTTGCCTTCGCTGAGCGTGATGAGGAACTTTGTTGTGCTGACGATTCTAACTTTGCAATCTTTGGTCGTGTACCCGCCAATGTCGACGCCTTGTTCCATATGCTCCTTGAAGCTGGGGCGCAGCGCGCTCTGCGCCGTGACCTCGTATTCTTTGTCGTGGTCAAACTTCGGATTCAGCAGACGGTCGGTTACGCGCCCGTCATTCGTGAGGATAATGAGTCCGTACGAATCTTTATCGAGCCGACCGACGGGGAACGTGCCGCGCAACTCCGGCGCATGCGCGACCGCACCGCGGATATCTTCCTCGCCCTCTTGCGGCGAATGCGTAATGATGCCGCGCGGCTTATTGTAGGCGAAATAAACATACTTCTTTTTCGGTCCACTGCCTTTAATCTCGACCGTGTCGGTTTCGCCGACCTTATCGCCGAGTTTTGCCTTGTGGCCATTTATTGAAACAAGGCCGCGCCCGATGAGCTCGTCCGCGCCGCGTCGCGTCGAATAATTCTTGAGCGCCAAATATTTATTGATGCGCATTGGGTATGCGACATCTGACTTCTTGTGAGCGTCTTTTTCCATTTGAGTATTTGCACTATATACGCTCGCAAAGAAGTGTGCCATCAGCGACGTTCTCTAATTCGCGCGAATGGTGGAATAAGCGGCAGATTTATCTCATGGGGTATACTCAATCAACATGGCTGAAATTGCCAAAAAAGTTGTTGTTGTTTTGCCTGCATACAACGCCGGCGCGACGCTCGAAAAAACAGTCGCCGATATTCCGCGCTCGCACGTTGACGAAATAATTCTTGTCGACGACGCGAGTCGCGACGACACCGCCGCGGTCGCGCGTTCGCTCGGGCTCACGGTCGCGGTGCATGACAAGAACAGGGGATACGGCGGCAACCAGAAAACGTGCTACGGCCTCGCGCTCCAGGCGGGCGCGGATATTGTGGTAATGCTCCACCCGGATTATCAGTACGACGCGACACGGATAGTGTATTTCGTTGATGCGATCCGTGCGGGCCGTTTTGATGTCATGCTCGGTTCGCGCATCCGGAGCTAGAAGGAGGCACGCGAAGGCGGCATGCCGCTCTATAAATATATTTCCAACCGCTTCCTCACTTTTTTTCAGAACCTCGCGACCGGACAAAAACTGTCCGAATGGCACACGGGAATGCGCGCGTATTCGCGCGAAGTTCTTGAGACGGTTCCGTTTGCGGGGAATTCCGACGATTTTGTTTTTGACAGCCAAATACTTTTCCAAGCGGTTCGCGCGAAGTTCCGCATCGGTGAGACGCCGGTGCCGGTCCGCTACTCGCCCGAATCGTCAAGCATTAACTTCTGGCGCAGTTTGCAGTACGGCGTGCACACGCTCTGGCTCGCCCTCCATCATTGGGTACACCGCGTTATCGCGTGGCGCTGAGCCTTTCTATGCCGGAAAAAATTGAAATTCAAGAAACTACGATCATCGCCGAGACGGTTTATGTTTCTGAACCGCAGCCGGAATTTTTCTTGAGTGATACGCGGATATATCTGACAATTTGCCTAACCGGGTTCGCGCTCTATTTCAAAACGCTTTTTTTCGGCTTTACGTATCTCGACGACAATGTTCTTGTCCTGAACTCGTTGCCGTATCTCCGGGATATGGGCACGCTCGTGAGCGCGTTCTCGCATGACGTGTTCTTCGCGATGCACGGCGCTACGGCATATTTCCGGCCACTCCTGACAATTTCCCTTATGCCGGAAGCGATGCTTACAGGCGCGTCGCCCTTTTTGTATCATTTCGTTGATGTCGGACTACATCTCGCGTCCGCGTGCCTTGTCTACAAACTTTTTACAAAATTGCGCTACGCGCGCGCTGTTTCATTTTTGGTCGCGATGCTTTTCGTCACGCACCCCGTGCTCACGCAGGCGGTTTCGTGGATTCCCGGGCGCAATGATTTGCTCCTCGCCGTGTTCGCCCTATTGTCATTCATTTATTTCATCGACTATACCGATGCGCGGAAAGGAGCCCCGCTCGCGTGGTCGACGATATTTTTTGCGCTCGCGCTTTTGACCAAAGAAACCGTGATAGTGCTGCCGGCGTTGTGCGCTCTCTACCTTTGGGTGCGGGGTGCTCTAACGAAAGAACTTTTGTCGGAGTGGGGCTTCTGGTGGGGAGCTGTGATTCTCGCGTGGCTGCCCATGCGCCACCTCGCGCTTTCGGAAAACCCGATCTCAATGCCGCTTACCGTCATGGCGGAGTCCGTGGTACAGAATATTCCGGCTATCATTCAACTTTTCGGAAAAATATTTTTCCCGGTCAACCTTTCCGTCCTGCCGCTCCTGCAGGACACAACCTATCGGTGGGGGATTCTCGCGCTCGTTCTCGCGGGACTCGTGCTTGTGTTTCAGATTTCACGCGGAACGACGCCGCGGAAAAATTATTGGATGATGGCGTTCGGACTCGCGTGGTTTGTTTTGTTTTTGCTCCCGTCATTTCTGCGCCCCGATCTCTCCCAACCTGCCGATTTTATCGAGCACCGATTGTATTTGCCCATCATCGGCTTCCTTATCATTTTCGCGGAAAGCATATTCGGACGGATGTTTGAGCGCGCGGGGAAACTCCAGTTTGCTATATGGACGATGCTCATTTTCGTAT
>Ga0172375_10002097_pt1 | contig 31523 bp, 38 predicted proteins | sample LakKiv1m_FD_114537 | JGI IMG/M metagenome (GOLD analysis project Ga0172375, IMG submission 114537) | Freshwater microbial communities from Kabuno Bay, South-Kivu, Congo - kab_092012_11.1m | ecosystem: Environmental > Aquatic > Freshwater > Lake | place: Democratic Republic of the Congo... | reverse complement strand
TGCCCCTTCTTCAATATTCCCCCCAAATCTATTCCCCACGGCAAAGTCAAACCCTTTTTCAAGAGCCATACTAAACTTCGGAATCTCTCTGAAATCGTAACTTCCGTCGCAATCAGCCATAAATATGAATTCTCCTCTAGCTACCTTGAATCCCTCAATGTACGCGTTTCCATAACCAGCTTTGCCGTGTTTAACTAGAATAGCGCCCTCTTCCTTTGCTATTTCTGGGCTCTTATCAGATGAAGAATCTGATACAATTACTTCTGCATCCAATCTATTGCTAGATATAACCTCTTTTATCTGCTTCAAGCACCCTCTCAAAGCATTCTCTTCATTCCTGCACGGAAGTACAATACTAATCTTCATTTTAGCAGTTTAGCCAAATTATAAAGGTTTTTATATATTGATGCTATAAAACACATATGTTGCTGACTATATTGGGAATTATACTTCTACTCTGCCCTTTATTGCTTCTGTCAAAATTTGAAAACAAAAAATTAGGCATAATGTATATTATTTCATTCTCCATTTTATTCCATTTGCTAACAGCAATAATAACCCAACTTCTTCATATATTTACATACCCAATAATTCTGTCCATAAACATAATTGCCCTTGCAATGATATCAATAATATTTTACAAATCAGATATTAAAACTCTAAAAGAAAAAATAAAGCAAATCAAAATAGATTGGGTCCTTCTAACTGTAATAGCCGTTTCAATTATCTGTCTCTCTTTTGTACATTTTAATTATTCCGGGCAATATGTTACCATAAACTCAAATTATCAACAAGCGAGTCATATGCAATACCAATCCCCTTATTTCTCAGATGAATGGTATTCCATTTCCCTTGTAGATTACTCCCTCCAATCCGGAAAACTGCCCATGGGTTCTTCTCTAATGAAAAATCCATTCCTAAACCTCGAGTTTGCATTTCACTCTTTTCTTTCAAATATTTTTATGATATTAAAATTAAATCCCCTATTTTATTACACCCTTTTGACTATTTTCTTCTCCAGTTTAATTTGCATATTGATATATCTATTTCTACGAGAAAACGATATAGATAAACTTCCATCGGGCATAACTGCTATATCAGCCCTTTACATAACAAATGGTGCAAATCTCTCAGGAATGTGGAACCTTATTCCATTAAATCTCGGAATAATCTCTTTCATTTTAGGGATGTTCTTCATATCAAAAAAGAAAACAAATATGTCTATTTTGACAGGATTTCTGACTCTAATGTTTTATCCCCCTCTTGTCATATTCTTTTTGTTAGCAATACTAGTTCAAATGATATACTCACCAGAAAAAACAAGAGAACAAAAAATAAAACAACTCTCAATGTATACTATTCTTGCTTTAGCAGTAGCAGCGATAATATCTATAGCGTATATCTTAGTCAAGGGCACATATTCAGGATTCTTTTTACACCTGCTATCTAGATTAATATTCCCGCAATACACTGGAGAATTCATTCCCCAATATAAGATATATTACATCGTCCCTATCTGGACCCTCCTTCTTTCTATAATTGCTTTATTTTCAAGATTTAAAGACAAAAAATGGATACTATCCCTTGTTTGTCTAGGTTTAATATACTGGGCGGTCTACCCATTCACAATAATAAGAGTGCTCATAGATTATTCAAGAGTTGTCTTCTTTACATCTATCCTACTAACTATTTTGTCAGGGTTTGGTCTAAACTATTTAATAAACTACTTAGAAACAAAACAAATAAGCGAGAAGCTAATGAAATTTTTAATGATAATAATCCTTATTCTATTCCTCGCTTTATCTATGAACTACACAAAAAGCGATAAATGGGAAAATCTTAAAGCAGTTGATTCAAATGGGAAGAGAATTATGCCTGCAGCACCAGCAAACCAATATCTAACGAAAGAAGACATTCAAATTTTTTCAAATATCACAAACAAATCTTTTCTCAGCCTCCCCTGGAAAGGACTAACTATAGGAGTATACACAAAAAACAGGCCCCTGAGCACTAAACCCGGAACAATGGGCATCTCCCCAAACCTATACTCTGAATTTATGCAAGCAGACTGCACAGAAAAAGCCAAAATAATAAGCTCAAAAAAGATAGATTATTTGTATGTTCCCAAGCTAAATTGTACCGGCTATTCTCCTATAGCCAATAGTTCAGAAGGATTATTTTTATATAAAACAAGCTAAATAATGCCCAACATATAATCTTTTAAATTAGATTAATTGCCTTAAATAATGAGCGATTTTAAAACAGAAGCAGAAATAAAAACAAACGAAGAGTCCATAAACACCTCCATAGAAAAAATATTAAATAAAATACTACCTTTAATTCAATTAAAATGACTCATTATCATCTTTCGGATTTAGAAGAACTTGAATCAGAAGCTATTTTTATCATAAGAGAAGCAGCTGCTCAATTTGAAAAAGGGGTTATCCTCTTTTCAGGAGGAAAAGATTCCCTCGTTCTGCTACATTTAGCAAAGAAAGCATTCTGGCCCTCCAAAATACCCTTTCAAATATTACACATAGACACTGGACATAACTTTCAAGAAACATTAGATTTCAGAGATGAGATAATAAAAAAGTACAATGCAAATCTTGTAGTAAAATATGTTCAAGATTCTATAAATAAAGGCAGAGTTTTAGAGTCTAATGCCCCAAATAACAGCAGGAATGCCTTGCAAACAATAACTTTGTTAGACGCTTTAAGAGAATTAAACGCGGATGTCGCTCTCGGCGGTGGAAGAAGAGATGAAGAAAAAGCACGAGCAAAAGAAAGGTTCTTTTCCCATAGAGATGAATTCGGGCAATGGGATCCAAAAAACCAACGTCCCGAATTATGGAACTTATTCAACGGAAAAAAGCATAACGGAGAGCATTTTAGAGTTTTCCCTTTAAGCAATTGGACAGAACTTGATGTCTGGAGATACATAGAATCTGAAAAACTAGAAGTCCCAAAAATATACTTCTCCCATTTGAGAAAATGCATAGAAAAAAACGGAACTCTATTCGCTCTCTCTCAATATATCCCCCTAACAGAAAAAGATAATGTAAAAGAACTAAAAATCAGGTTCAGAACAGTAGGGGACATGACTTGCACAGGAGCAATTATTTCAGAAGCAAGCAACATAAAAGAAATAATAGATGAAATTAGCTCTCTAAATTTCAGCGAGAGAGGAACAAGAGCAGATGACAAAACATCTGAAACATCTATGGAAGACAGAAAAAGGGAGGGCTATTTCTAATGAAAGAACTATTAAGGATTGCAACTGCAGGAAGCGTAGATGATGGAAAAAGCACAATGATAGGAAGACTTCTTTTTGATACAAAACAGATTTTAAATGACCAAATTGAATCCATAAAAAAAGCAAGTGAAAGAAAGGGATTAGATAAAATAGATCTTTCTTTGATAGTAGATGGATTAAAAGCAGAAAGAGAACAGGGAATTACAATAGACGTTGCCCATAGATATTTCTCAACATCAAAAAGAAAATTTGTTATATATGACTCCCCCGGACACTTCCAATATACAAGAAACGCAGTTACTGGAATGTCCAACGCAGATCTAGCCATTATATTAATAGATGCAAGAAATGGAATAACTGAACAGACAAAGAGACACTCTTTCATCGCCTCCTTGCTTCAAATCCCCCATATAGTTGTATGCATAAATAAAATGGACTTAGTTAATTATGATGAAAAAGTATTCAACAATATAAAAGAGGAATATGAAGATTTTGCATCTAAACTTGATATAAAAGACCTACATTTCATCCCAATTTGCGCCTTAGAAGGAGACAACATATCAATTAAGTCAAATAAAATGTCATGGTATGAAGGACAAACTCTTATTTATCTTTTAGAAAATATATACATGGAAAGCGATAACAACTTAAGAGACTGCAGATTCCCTGTTCAATATGTAATCAGACCAAATAATTCTGAGTTCCACGATCACAGATCATATGCGGGAAGAATTTCAAGCGGAATTTTCAAACCCGGAGACAAAATAATAACTCTTCCTTCTGGTTTCACTTCAAAAATAAAATCAATAGATTTTTCAGATAAAAAAATATCAGAAGCCTTTCCTCCTATGTCAGTAACTATTCAATTAGAAGACGATTTAGATATACAAAGAGGGGATATGATAACGCGTGCAGACAATCCCCCAATAATATCCCAAGACCTAGATGTTATGATATGCTGGCTAAATCCAAGAAAACTCTCTCCCGATAGAAAATATATTATAAAACACACAACAAAAGAAGCAAAATGCGTTATAAAAGAAATAGTGTATAAAATAAATATAAACACCCTCCATAGAATACTTGATGACAAGGAGATAAATATGAATGATCTTGCAAGAATCAAAATAAGAACAACTTCTCCTTTATTCTATGACCCCTATTCAAAAAACAAAACAACAGGCAGTCTAATCTTGATAGACGAATCAACAAACGAAACTGTAGCCGTGGGCATGATTAGATAATTGTGTTATAATAATAAAAATAATTAAATTTAACTGACTGGAACCTCAATTATCTTCAATACGCTATCTCAACAATTTTTTCCCTTGATTTAGGATTTTTTATCTTTATCTTTCTAAAATTAACCCCAAATTCTTTAGCCAAAATATTAGTCACCTTCTTGTTGGCTTTATTTTGCTCTGCATCATCTACAACTTCAATAATGTAATTAGAATCGTCAACCCTTGTTATCTTATCACATAAACTATTTGGCTTAACTCTAACATGAATTATCATCCAGGAAGATAGAATTATATCTTAATAAATTTCTCTAATTAATCCCAAATAGATTATCAGTTAACCAACATCTAATTTATCCCATTATTCCCGCTATTTATAAGGTAACCCTTCTGCTTATTTTGTTATAATTTCAAACCCATCCATGTGCTTCAACTTATATTCTTTTCCAACAGCTTTCTTTGTCCTTACATCTATCGCCTTTACAAAATTCTTTCCTATATCCGTATGCAATCTATATGCAAAATCCAAAGCAGTCGAGCCCTCTTTCATCAAATAGCAGTCAGGAAGCACATTTCCCTTGCTGTCACAAAGCTTATCGCCCGCAGGAAAAACAGCAATATATCTAAGAATATTAAGAACCGTCTCATTCAGCACTTCCTGCACTCCTGTTCCGTTAAATTCACTCATCACTCTCCTTATTTTATCCAATGCGTTCCTCTGTTTCTCGCTCAAATCTTTTTTTATCTCAAAATCTCTCTCTCCAGGGACATATTCTATCAGCCCAGCCTTATCAGCCTCCCTTAAAGCCAGTTCTCCGTCTGCGAAACACGGAAACATAGGATAATCAAACTCTTCTTTTATCCTCTCAAAATTTGCAGCACCATTCGGAGTATCAATCTTATTCGCTGCAATTATCATTTTCTTTGTGCTCTTTCGCAGCCCTCTGGCAAACTCAAAAATCTCATTATCGCTCCAGGAAGCCGGTTTTTCATAATTTAATTTCATCTTAAGCATTAAATGCTTTACATCATCTGCAGTCACCTTTAACCCTGAAAACTGCTTTGCAACTGCTTCTGCAAAATTAGAGTGCTGCATCTCCAACGCTCTTGAAAAAACTTTCCATACTTTCCGAAGTATTCCCGCATACCATAAATCCAGCTCTTTTTCAATTATCTCAATATCCCTCCCAGGATAATAGTCTTTAGTTGGCTTTCCTCCACCATCATACTCTCCAGATAAATCAACAACGTGAATAAAGGCGTCTGCTCCCGATAAATCACTAAGAAATTCATTTCCCAGCCCCTTTCCTTCCGAAGCGCCTTCAACTAATCCAGCTACATCCATTAATTCAAAAGGCACAAACCGAAATCCTTTTTTTACATATCCTTCCCTTGGATTGCTGACTTTCCCAAACTCTGCAGCTAAATCTTTTATTTTCACATAAGCCATCCCTGAATTTGGGGATATTGTAGTGAAGGGATAGCTTGCTATTTTAACATCAATCAAAGTCGCAGCCTTAAAAAATGTAGACTTGCCACATGAGGGTCTACCAACGATGCCTATTTTCATATTATATTCTCACTCCTTTGTTTTAAAAACATTTAGATAATAAGATATGTCCCTAAAAGATTTATTTCGTACTATATTAGCTATCTTTTTATACGCAATTATCTTATCATAAATCTTTATATTTTTTACCTTTTGCTCATGCATGAATTCAAGAATTCCTAAAAGAACATCTTGTTTTTTCAATCCACCGAAATAAGGGCTCCTCGATTTCGCAATTTCGACATCGAAAAATCCCCCCATCTTTAAGAATGTTAGACTACTGCTCAACGAAAAAGTCTCCAGTGCACTTAAACCGGACCAATTTTTTATTTCTTTCTTAACATGAAAGTTTATACCATTAAGACTCGCTAAACGCTGGAGTTGGACTATCAGTTTAGGGTGCGCACAAGCTATCTTAAGGATAGGATAAATCAACCCCTTTCTTTTATCAAGATTTATCCCAATACTTCCCTCAGTTGTAGCCCACAATCTCAATGCAACTTGTTGTTCTGATGTTTTGGAATCAAAAAGATATTCAATTGATGGTTGAGGCAGCTTAAAGTAATCTTTTTTACTTTGTTTAATGGGCGAAGTTTTAAAATTTGGGCAAATCTTTTTTATTTCACAATACACATTAGGGGAAATAATATGGGTTGTGACAAATATTGATTTATAGGGTAATAAATAAGATGAAGGCAAGAGCCCATATTCGATATTAAAAGCATCTGACCAAAGATTGTGAACTTGCCTGCTTGTGCCAGAAAAGAATAGTCTCCTATTTGGTTTCTCTCCACCATCAGATAATGCTAGGGGGATTATAACTGCTTTCGTTAAATTTACTTCCTCTTTGAGAAATGTCGATGTTTCACTTGAGAGAGGAAATTTCAAACTTACTTTTTTCTCATAATTGTAAAAAGTCCTTAAGAATTTATTTAGAAGATAAGAATATATTACAATAGAACCTGTTTTATTAAAATAAGACCTATCTATCGAAAAGTTGTCTAGAACATAATTTTTAATCTTTTTTGGACTACTTTTTATTAAGTAGGCTTTATCTGGCTCTATTGGAATAACATAATTTGCAAGGAAGAACTCTCCGGATTTCAATGGGAGGCACATTTTGTTTTTACCATGATGCAGCCCATAAGTAAATTTAGCGCCTCTAATCAAATTGTAAAAATTTGTTTCTGAGATATCTAATTTATGCTTTAGTAACAGCATCTTTTCAAAGGAAATGCATTTACTATAATTTTCCCATCCAACCCAAGTACGTAACGGTATATCTATTAATTTTGCCATTTCCGCCTGAGTCTTTTCATATTTCTTCCTTAAAATTCTCAAAAAACCACCATCAAGAATTCTTAGGTTTGGCACTTTTGAAAAATCGAAGTGCCCTTTAGTCGTTAAATTTTCTTTCTTTAATATCGCCACGCAATTATAAACTGTCGTCGAGAACAATACTTTTGTACCTTCCTTTGATAATTTATTCATGGCCTCATTAAGCTATTGAGATATATAAATTTTTCCTTATAGTATTAGAAGGGTAACCTGCTTCTTAATAAAAAATGCATAAACAATTATCTCATGCAATAACTTTTATATACGCTTTAAAACTGCATTTTATATGAGCCCATAGCTTAGCCCGGTAGAGCACCGCTCTTATATGAGTTTGTCTCACAAGAGATAAATTTTCTAGGCACTAGAAATGCTAAGAAAGGCGGGGGTCCTGAGTTCAAATCTCAGTGGGCTCATTTTAACTCAGCACCAATATTTAAATACCCTAGATATCTATATCTTTGATGGAAAAAGTGTTCTGCCATTCGCAGGATCTAGACGGAAAATTAAAAGATATTAAGAGATGGAATATTAGTGATCAAGATAAAAATAAAGTTCCGATGTTCTTTAGAGATTACGAGCTTGGAAAAATTACGGGAAGAAGGGGCACAAATCCAGAAGGAACAATGTTAAGATACCTATATTTCCTTAAAGTTGGATTAGAAAACATTAAGGGAGAGAATAAAGCAGATGTTGAGGAATTCTTAGAAGGTTTATTGAAAGATAAAGTAAAAACATTTGATAAAAAAACAAGAGAATACTCTGGAGAGCCCTATGCTGCCAGAAGCAAGAGGGATATATTAAAGATATTGGAAAGATATCTCTCATGGAAGAATCCTTCAAAGGCGACCTTACTTAAGGGTTTGCTTAACATAAGGATTGCATCAAAAAGAAGCGACACAGAGACATTAGTTGAAGAAGAAATAAAAAAACTATTGGAAGGCACAGAAGCAAGTGATAAAAGATTCTTTCTCTCTGTATTGGGTTCTGGAGGCTTGAGGGCTGAAGAATTTCACAACCTCAGATATTCTGACTTTGAACTTCCGAAAGGAAAAGAGATTTTTGTAAAACTAACAATAAGAAACTTATTTTCAAAAACTAAAGGAAGAACAATAACCTTATACGATAAATGGGTTCTTCCTGCTGCAAAGAAGTATTTGGCTGAAAGACTGCAAGAAGGAATAAAGCCAGATGAAGTAGTTTTTAGAACAACTTACTATGGAAACAGAAATTGGCTCTCAGATTATGGCAAGAAGATTTTAGATAAAGCAATTAATTACCATCTTTTCAGACATACTGCAGCCACAAGACTAGCCTCTAAAATGAACAGGCAGCAATTATGTATTTATTTTGGATGGGCTTTCTCCTCTCCAATGCCAGACAGATATATAGAAAGGGCTGGAGTTAATATGGTTGACGTTGAAAGCAAATTCACATTAACAGAATATGAAAAACAGGAAAAATTAATCGAACAATGGAAAACAGGACTTGAAGACGAGCTGGAGAAAAGAAGAAGATTAGATCCTATCCTAAACAAATTAATCAAGCATCCCGAAATATTAAAGATGCTCGGAGAAACACGATGACAAGTTATTATGTTGACACTTGCATTTATCTGAATTTATGGCAAAAAGAAGAGATAAATGGATTAAAGGTTTGGAAATATGCAAAGGAGTTTTTAGAAAAAGCAGAAGCTAATCACTGCACAATTTACTATTCGGGTTTTATCCTTAAAGAATTAATGTACATTTTATCAAATGAGGAATTTTTAATCAAAAAAGAGATGTTTGAATACACAAATAACTATAGGAAAGCACATTTAACTGAGGAGGAATTTAATCAGGCAAGAAGAATAGAAAGAGAAACAAACGCAGAAATAAGCTTTTTCGACATAATTCACATGCTTTTGGCAAAGAAGACAGGTTCAATTTTAGTAACAAGAGATAATAAATTGATACAAATCTCTGGAAAGTATGGAGTAAAGGCACTCAAGCCTGAGCATTTATAAGTTATTTATTTCCTTCAAATCAATTTTTCCCTTTGATAACTTATCTCTTATCTTGCGAACAGCTTCCTCAGAATTACCTTTGAAAGAAATACTGCCAACTTCCTTTTCCCAGACAAACCTTCTGACTGCATCTCTGATTACATCAGCACGATTGGCATAAACTCCAGTCTTGACTAGAGAGTCCACTCTCTTTACTAATCCATGATTCAATCTTATCTGAAGTGTGTCCATTACCATAGTAATTGATTAGTAATGCTCCTATTTAAACCTTTTTATTGGGCGAGGGTTGCTTCTTTTCCTATAAAGAAAACTAATGGAACTGAATTATTCTGTTTCTCAAATTGTTTTATCTCTTCCTTTAATTCGTTAAAATCATCAAAGCAAGCCATGAGATAAACAAAACTTCCTTGCTTATCTCTTAGATGAGGAAACTTTTGCAATATCTCTTTCTTAAGTCTTAAGATGCTCCAAGCCCCGTCTCCCTCGCTATAAGACAATTTTCCCTTAACTTTCAATATTTCTTTAGTAGGAGAAAGAATTTGTACATTGCTATCTATCTCACCTCTCTGAACATCCTTTTTAGAATTAAATGTTCTCGTCATATGAGAGATTGTCTTAATTTTAAAGTGACAATACATCTATATAAATGTTTCGCTTAGTTACAAAGCGAAAACAACCGAAACATTATTAAAGAGAGCATTTTCCATACTTAAATGGCAAAGAACCTATACAAGCATACAATAACAGTTAGAGTTCCCGAAGCGGTTTATAACGCCCTAATGAAGAGGGTCAAGAATAAGCAGACAAAATATCCACGATATTCTGATGCAGAAGTCATAAGAAAAGCCCTCGTTAAGCATCTCAAGGAAAAAGGTCTCTTAGATAAAAATAAGAATTACTTGTGACGTTTCTTTCTCGCCCTAAAAATCAACCATACTATAAACCCCACGAGATAAATAGGCCATAAATAAACTATAAGAGCTAACCCGATTATAATTCCCAAAACCCAAAGCCAAACCTTATTACTCTTAGATTTACTTTTTACTGGTTTTTCCTCTTCATCAGTTTCATCAGAATCTTCAAAGTCATCCTCTTCGGGATTTTCTGCTTCTTTAGATTTTACATATGTATAAGCCATGTTTAAGCATCATCTGCGGTAATAACGACCTGCCTTTTGCAATGAGGACAGCGGACACTAACTCCCTTATCTAAATCATCATCTGTATCTAAACCTAATGTAAACTCCTCATTACACTTGGGGCATACAACATCATATTCCTCATCAGCATCCAAAGTTTCAATAAAATTAGACTTCTTTTCTACACTCTTAACATTTTTTATCTTGCTGTCAATATTGCTATATAAGTCTTTTATGTGACTTCCCTCATTTTCAATCTCCTTATCTGGAGAGTTTTTATCATCCGTATCTACCCTAATCTCTTTCCACGATACTCTCTTCCTTTCAACTGCATCTTTAAGACTTTTCTCACGTTTTGTCAGTTTACTCTCGCCTGTCTTTACCTCAAGAAAAACAATCCTTTGAACATGGTCTTCATGCAATCCCTCGAATACAATATAATCAACTGGCTGACCTAAGAAATGCATATCGGATGGAGAGTAAGGAATCTTTGATAAGAACGGCACAAACCGCTCAATAAATTTACCAACCAAGCTTCTTCTCGAACTTGAAACGGACTTTAATTTGATTATTTTCTCTGAATCTTTAAACAACTTTTTTAATTCTTCGATGTCCTTTACATATTTGACTTCCCATTGCTTAGTTAATCTTTCTATATTTGTCTTATTTTCCTCTTTTAGTTTTTCCAAAATGCCTTTCCCTTTCTCAATCTTAACCTCATAATCCTTCTCAAGTTCGGCTATCTTTCTTTGCCATTTTTCATTTAAAACTTCTTGCTTATCGCCCCATTGTTGCTTTGAAATGAAGAACCAAGCTATAAAGAAACCTATCAACAAACCAATTATCAATAGGATAATCTCAAGTATCATCTTATTCAAGGGCGGTTTATAGGGAATATAAATCTTTCCAAAAAGCCCTTCTGTTTACATTAAAGATAGATTTTTATATGCTCCGCCCCTGATCAGAATAAAATGGTAATCAAGAGTAGAGCACTCACTGGACTTGCAGGGGCACATTTTGTTGCAGCAGAGCTTTCTCAGCTAGGGTACATAGCCACACTAACTTCTAGAAATACTGAGGGAGTTGATATTTTGGCTTCCAGTATAGACGGCTCTAAAACTGTTAGTATACAAGTTAAATCTAGTGCTGCTGAGCAAAGGGTAAGATTTACGAGAAGTTGGATATTATCAAAGAAAAATGAAAATATATCTTCGAATACTCTTTTTTATGTTTTTGTTGATTTAAAACTAGGAAATGAAAAACCTGACTTTTACATTGTTCCAAGCAAAGTTGTTGCAGACTATGTTAAAGAAACACATTCAAAATGGCTTAAGACCCCATCAAAAACTGGAAAAACACATAAAGATACTGATATGAGATTATATGAAATATATAATGATAAAGTAGCAGAAAAGTACCTTAACAAATGGACTAATTTAGGTTTAGGTTAATCAAAGAGAGAAGGGTTTTTATAGATTATATTTGTAATGGTTTTATGTTTGACAAAGAAACTGCAAAAGAGAAGATAAAGGCATTAATAGTTCATTATGATTCTAAAAAGCAAGATTACGATAAAGCAAGTGAACAGGATATAAGGCTCAAACTTATTGATAAGGCATTTAAAATTTTAGGCTGGGATTTAGATGGGGATGAAGACCCTAACGAAGTCCAGAGGGAAGAAGGCATAAGAAACGAGGAATCTAAAAAAAAGAAGGCAGATTATGTATTTAGAATCAATGGAGTTCCAAAACTAGTTGTTGAAGCAAAGGCAATTAAGGGGGTTGATATGAATGATGATAAATTTAGAGAACAAGCCGTTGGTTACGCTTATAACCTTGCGTGCTCTTGGGCCGTCTTAACTAATTTCATAAGAACCACAATCTTTTTTGTTGATAGAAATGATGATACCCCTATAAGAGACATAAGAGACTTGTTTTCTTTGGAAAACTTCGACAAAAACTTTGAAAGTTTATGGCTTTTATCAAAACAAGGGATAAAGGAAGAATTACTTGAGAAAGATATCGAAACAAGAGGAATAAAACCCCAAAAAGCCAAGGTGGGAAAACAATTATTTGAAGATTTAAAAGATTGGAGGAAAAAAATCTCTGATGATATCAAAAGAAAGTATCATGAAAAATATAAGAACTATGAAATAGAAGAGATAGTCCAGAAGATTATAGATAGACTTATTTTTATAAGAAAGTTGGAGGATATGGAACTAGAAGAAAGAAAGCTTGATCAATTAACTAGGAAATTTAGCGACAAAACCCACTATTATACAGAATTGAAGAGCATTTTTGCATATTATCATGAAAAATACAATAGCGGGCTTTTTGGAGACAATGGAAATTTACAAGAATGTGATGTAATAGAAGTAGGAAACGACGCAATAAGAGAAGTTATTCTCGGGATGTATAAACCAAAAGGAGCAAAGATAGAGTATAACTTTTTAGCTATTGATGCCGACGTCTTAGGCAATATTTATGAGCAGTATCTTTCGTATATCTTAAAAGACACTCCAAAAAAAGCAAAGCTCGAGGGGGGCAGGACTCACCGAAAAGAACAAGGGATTTATTATACCCCCACTTATATTGTTGATTACATTGTAAAAAATGCTATTAATCAGTACCTAAAAAATAAGTCTTTGCCTGAAATATTGACTGCACGAGTTCTAGACCCTGCTTGTGGCTCAGGTTCATTCCTAATCAGAGCATTTAGTGAGATATGCAGATTAGTTGAGGAGAAGCTCAAGAAGGGAGACAGACTAAAGACTTCTTCGGTTTTCGATGAGTATAAGGGCAGATTAACCATGCATCAGAAAATAACGATATTGACTTCCTGCATTTATGGTGTAGACTTAGACAAAAAAGCAGTCGAGATCGCACAGCTAAATCTATTATTGAAACTTCTTGAAGGAGAAACTTCTGAAACCATTATATTTAGTAAGGCAAAAAAGATACTTCCAATGTTAAATGAAAATATAAAGAATGGAAATAGCCTCATTGATGATGCCTCTATTTCAGATAATGCATTTAAATGGGAAGAAAAATTTAAGGAAATTATAAAATATGACAAAAGTGGCAATCTTGCGGAAGGTTATGGCTTTGATATTGTTATAGGCAATCCGCCTTACGTAAGACCTGAGAAAGTTCCGAAGATGGAGAGAGATTATTATATTAATTCAAAAAAGTATGATAAAATGTTTGGTCGTTTTGATTTGTATGTAATCTTTATGGAAAAGGCACTGCGAGTTAATAAGGAAAAGGGTATTTTTTCGTTCATAGTCCCTAGTTCGTTCTTAAACCAAAACTATGCAAAAATAATAAGAAAATGGATACTTACTGATTTTTCTCTGGTAAGACTTATAGACTTGTCCAATATAAAGGTTTTTGATACAGCCGAGGTTCAAACTTGTATCCCATTTATAAAAAAGATAAAACCCGCTCCAAACAACCAGACGGAGATGTGTAAGCCGAACAAATCTTTTGCAATTGATAAACTAGAGTTTGTTAACTTTCCTCAGAGTAACTCATTAACAACCCCCCAATTTATGATAAGAACTGATCTAAATAATAAAAAATCAGATATAATAATCAAATTGTCTAATATTTCGATTCATGTAAGGGACATATTTTATACTGTAATCGGAGCCGTGCCTCATGATTCGAAAACGGGAGCATCCAAGGATAGACTTATTACGAATAAGAAGGAAGGAAAAGAGTTCAAGCCTTATCTCGAAGGCAAAGATGTGTCTAGATATATTATAAATTCAAGAAAGATATATCTCAATTATCAACCAAAAGTTATGCATAGACCAAAATTCCCAGAATTGTTTGAAAATACAAAATTGATAATACGAAATATATCCACAAAAGAAGGGCTGCTCGCAACTTATGATGAAGATCTTTTTTACACCAACGATACCGTCAGTCTTGCAGTTCCATGGTATTTGTTAAAGAAGGTCAATATTAAAGGAGAAGAGATAACCCAAAAGATGATAGATAATTCGGAAAAATATAACATTCTATATTGTTTGGGACTAATAAACTCAAGATTGCTGAACTTCTATTTCAAAAATGTATTAAGTAGCAATTTGCATGTATATCCAGAAGCAATAAGAAATCTGCCTATAAAACTCTCTGATAAATCTCAGGAGGCAAGAATTATTTTACTAGTCAAAAATATTCTTTCTCTCAACAAAAAACTTAGTGAATTAGGAGATAAGCAGACTGACGAAGTAAGAAACTTAAGGGGACAGATCAAGGAAACAGACGAACAAATTGACCAAGAAGTCTACAAATTATACGGAATTACAAAAGAGGAACAGAAAATAATAGAAGAAAGTCTAAAATGACTAAACAAACTTTTCTTACTAAATCTAAATATGTAAACGGATTACAATGCTCTAAATGGATATGGTTGTCCTTTAATGATTCTGAAAAATTACCTGAAGTTGATGAACAAACACAACACAGGTTTGATGAGGGGCATAAAGTTGGTGAATTATCGAAACAATTATTCCCTAAAGGAATAGAAGTAAAGGAGCAATTAAACCACCAAGAGAACGAGAAGGAGACGAGAGAGCTATTAAAGAAAAGAAAGCCACTATTCGAGGCAGGCTTTATTGATAAAAGCGGTAAGTGTTATGCAAGAGCAGACATTCTATTTCCAGTTGGGAAAGATAAATGGGACATCTACGAAGTTAAGAGTTCTACTGAAGTAAAGAAAGAATATATCTGGGATGTTGCATTTCAGAAGTATTGTTATGAATCAGCAGGAATAAAGATAAGAAATTGCTTTGTTGTACACATAAACAATCAATATGTAAAGCAGGGGGAGATAGAGCCAAAGGAGTTTTTTGTTATTGCCCCTGTTTCTGATGAAGTTGAAGAAGAGATAAAAAATGTTCCAGACAACATAAAAAAACTATTCAAGATAATTGCTCTAAAAGAAGCCCCGGAGATAAATGTAGGAGATTCGTGCTGTCTGGGCAAAGAAGAATATGAAAAAAAGAGATTTGACTTTATTCACAAAGATGACAAATTCTGGAAAGAGCATCCGCAATGCGATATATTTGACTTGTATCGTGGCGGAAAGAAAGCTTTGGAGTTATTTAATCAGGGAATCTTACATATAAAAGATTTAGAAGGATGCAAATTAAATGACAAACAGCAAATACAGCATCAATGCCACAAACACGGAGAACATCATTGTAATGTTGGAGAATTAAAGTTATTTATGGATAAACTGAAGTATCCACTCTACTTTATGGACTTTGAGAGCTACAATACTGCAATCCCGTTATATAATGGATTAAAGCCATACCAGCAGATATGCTTTCAGTTTTCGGTTCACGTTATTGAAAAGAAAGGAGCAAAGCCAAAACATATCTCTTTTATAGCAAGGGGGGCAGAAGATCCTCGCCCAGAGTTTATGAAACAGCTTAAGAAAGCATTAGGGGTAAAGGGGAGTATAGTCGTTTATAGTCAAGCCTTCGAGCAAACAAGATTAAAGGAAATGGCATTGTTCTTGCCATTATATCAAAAATGGGTAGATTCTGTTACGGAGAGAATGGTTGATTTGTTAGTCCCATTTAGGAACTTTGCATATTATCATCCTAATCAGAAAGGAAGTGCCTCAATAAAATATGTTCTACCTGTTTTAACAGGAGTTACTTATGAAGATTTTGAGATAGCTAATGGTTCAGAGGCTTCATTATCTTATCTGTTTATTACTCATGGTTCTTATGAAGGCGAGAAGGCAACATCTGAAGAAATAAAGAAAACAAGAGATGATCTGGAGAAATATTGTGGTCAAGATACAGAAGGTATGGTTTGGATACTGGAAAAGCTGGGGGAATTGGTAAAATGAATCTGTTTAAAAAGGAAAAACTTGAAGAGGCAACTTTGAAATTGGGTAAATATAAATCACAAAAATATCTTATTGATCCACATCCCAAAGCTCACATTGCTCAGGTTAAAAAGGATAGGCGCATTTATGTAAACATGGAATTTTTAAAATTGTCTAAAAAAGAGCAATTAGCTATAATTTATCATGAGAGAGGACATTCTAATTTTATATTATTCAAATGGGTAAATTTGTTACAAAGTTTCTATTTTCCTCTTTCTTTATTATTTACCTTAATAGGTTTAATGTCCCTTATGCTGTATTCTTTATCTAGATCTTTTTTAGTAATTGGTTTTGCTTTAATGTTAGTTGGAATTCTACTCTTTTTAGGTTTTGTTTTTCTGTTTTGGTTAGTTGAAGTGATTGCTGATTCAAATGCTGTAAAAATTTTTGGTAAAGAGCAGGTTATAAAAACTGTAGAAAAACAATACTTGAATAAAAGGATAGGGTGGTGGAGGCGAAACATAGAACACCCTCCATGGAAACTAAGGAAGAGAATTATGCTAGAATTGGACTGATTTCTAGGAGTTAAAAAAGCATGAGCTCTGAATTTGACTCCCTGTTTACAGATAAAAGATAAATTTAATTAGTCACATTATTATAGATTAGCAAATGGCACTAGAAATAATTCTTTTAATTGTGGGATTGATTGTTGGATTTTTTATAGCTAAGCTGATTCTTTCTCAACAAAAATGGGGGGACAAAGAGGAAGCAATAAATGAGAGATGGAAAAGACAAATTGCTGAGATTGAAAAGGAATATGCTATAAAATTAGAAAAGACCAACACCACAATAGAAGAAATAAAAAAAGAGTGGCAAGTTAAATATGTTACTGATTTGGAAGAACTAAAGAGGTTATTCAAGGAATCTGAAAAAGTTATAAGATTAAAGTCGGTCTCGAGTTCCAGAAGAAGCTTAGTCGGCAAATTTATTGAGAGATTTGTTCCTTTCCTCAATAAAATGCCTTATGAACCGTCAGACATGCATTTCATTGGATCCCCAATAGATTACATAGTGTTTGAAGGACTTCACGAGGACAATGTGCAAAAGATAACATTTGTAGAGGTTAAAACCGGAGAAAGTAAGCTAACTAAAAGAGAAAAGAGTCTAAAAGACGCAGTAGAAAGAAAAAGAGTCTCATGGAAAGAAATAAACATAGATACTAAAAGCGATGGTCTTCCCGATAAAGATATGGGGAATAATGAAACAATTATAAATGAACTTTATGAAAATATAGACAAAAAAATTGAGAAGACAGGACCTTTAGAAAAGATTGTGCCAGAAAATAAAAATGAGTCTTTAAGCTACTTCCATAAATCCAAAGTTACCAATCCAAATTCCTATGAACCTTGGACTGAAGCAGAAGAAAAAAAACTAGTCGTACTCTACAAAGAAGGTAAATCCATAAAGTCCATTTCAGAGATACTCAAAAGAATGCCTGGTGGGATAGAATCGAGACTCAAAAAGCTAGGGTTAGTAAAATGAACTGGAAACACAGACGAGCAAAAGTTCAACCCGATAGAAGTGTTTGGTATTCTGACTTTAGAAAAGTAGAGACTGGATTAAATAAAGATAAAAAACCAATAAGAATGCGGGGATATTCTGGTAAAAAAATTACTTTTATCGATAAACAAAGCATGAAAAAAATTGGGAAAAATTATGGGGAACATAATAAATTAAATAGAACAATTGATAAGATTGAAGACCTCGAGTCTTACCTGTCAAAATATCAATTAAAAAAAGGTTTTGTCCCAAGATGGATAAATAGTAAAAAAAGATATATAGCTAAGAACAGGCGCAAATATCCTAAATTATTTGCGCATCTCTCAAAAATACCCGGATATATTCCAAAATGGTTATTGATCAGTAAAAAGAAAAGATGGCAGAACATGCTTATGAAAAATAAATAAATAATTTTGTCGATCTTTTTCAAAAAGATTGAGCCAAAGTTTATCCGTCGGGCAATCCACAGCCTGCCCCCATATAATACTATCACGACCTAACAGGCTCTAGTGGCTTTTTTGATTATTTTGTCTAGATAGGGTTTTATCCATCTCGGGTCTATCGTTTCTGTTAAGTCTTTATAACTCTTAACAAGATTCTTATCTAATTGAAACAATTGTACCTAAAATGGAGAATCTTATTAGATATTTGAAGAGTTTCGGAGTTACTCCAAGCCAAATAAGCCTGAAAGAGGTAAAGAAGCATATACAAGAGACTGAAAAGTTCACAAAGGAAGAATTGGACAAATTTGCTGATTACTTTTTAGATATTTTTAATTATTACGAAGAAATGAAGAAAAAAGTTGGAATAGATTATTCTGATATGCTCATCAAGTTCCTTAACTTAAAAAAATTGCCTAAGTTCAAATACGTTTTAGTCGATGAATTACAGGATGTAAATAAGATAGAAGCTGAAATTGCCCTAAAGTGTGGAGAGCATTTTGTTGCAGTAGGAGATAAGAAACAAGCAATAATAAGGTTTTTCATAGAATAAATTTGTTTATACAATTTGTTATATGTCTTCATTATGAATCCTGGCCAACTAAGGCTGTGAGCTATTCGACCATTGTCATTCGAGTTAGCGAGATTCTCGTTATTGGAGTTCAAGTTGAGGTTCCTGTTCAAGTACAACCTCGAAAGGTATAGCCCTTTACTCTACATAACACCACTACCTCATTGTTCGCTCGGCGCACTTTTGGTTTCTTCATCGCTACTTAATGTCGCAGTTGAATTTAATGACTCTTCTTTGAGTCCTAAGCAAAAGGCTTGTAGCCCAATCATACCGATTAGTATGACCAGGAATCTTAGCAAAATTTAATGCTTTTTATTAATTGTTATAGTGCATCATAAAGTTCGCTTTTCAAGAATTAAAATAAAAATTCAAGAGCTTTTTTGCGGTGCCTTCGGCACTTAAAACAAAACTACCCGACCACTGTCAAACGAGTAAGCGAGATCCCCGTTACTGGAGTCCAAGTCGAGGTTCCCGTCCAAGTACAACCACGAAAGGCCAAGATTATCAATAGATGGCTTTCTTTGTCCTGCTGTCCAAAGTCTTCTGTCTCCACCAGATAGCTTAGCAGGCAAACCTGTCTCTAATGAAACATCTGCATCTGAAAATCTTCCATCGCCTTCAGCTAAAATAGGAGCAGGTCTTAATTGTGTTTCTGTTCCGACAACCAATCCAAGATTATAATTTCCTTTATCAAAATTCTTTAAACCATATCCAACAAGAACTGCTGGTAAGTTTTTAACATCCCTTAAATTAGCAGGAAGTTGATTGAATACATCCAAAGCCATTTCATGATGTCTTCCTGTAAAGTCCAACACTTGCCCCAAATCAATATAGTGATTTCCCCTTATTCCTAATGTATCTCCATCGTTCAATGTTCTCTGTAAATCTTCTGGTCTTCCAACTCTTCTTGCAGGGGCAACCATTTGATTAACAATAGGCAAAATTAAAGGATTTGAACCAACTATCGTGGGCACATCATCAACTTTTCCTAAATTTAAAACCTTAAGATTTGAATTTCCACCATATTGAGTATCAACAGTTCTATTGAAATCCTCCAAGAATTGTTCAGCACTTGGCCCTCTTATCAAATAAGGAACAATTGAAGGTTGCTTTATTGCAGGAGCGAAAGAATATTTTTCTGCCATTTTACTTTAATCCTAGCCTTTCTCCAAGGGCATTAATCTCATTTACTTTAGTTTGATATTCCTTTTCAGCAGCTTCTCTCAATTTTTGAAAGTTCGCATTCGCCTGCTTTGTCAATTGTGCTGTAAAGTCGGCGCTGGTGGCTTTGCCGCATGTAAGAACTACCCGACCATCGCCACTCGAGTAAGCGAGATCCTCGAGACTGGAGTACAAGATGAGGCCCCCGCTCAAGCACAACCCCGAAAGTCCTTGACTTCCGGTGTATGAAGTTCTATCTCCATTAGATAATTTTCTTAGAAGTCCTGTTTCAACATCAATGTCTTTAGAACTAAAGCTTCCATCTTTCTTCAAAATAGGTGCTTCAATTATTCTGGCTCCATCTCTAAGTTTGAATGCAAGACCATAATTAGAATCTTGATCATTAACGACATCAACATCAGCCAAAGCAACCACAAGAGGGCTTCTTAGATTTATCCCTCTTGCCCTGACTTGATTAGCAAGGTTTTTAGCAAGATACTCATTAGGATTCTCTTCGCTTCTTAAGACTAATCCTGTATCTTCATATTGTCCGCTAAGAGACAATGCGCCACTAGCAAGAACTTGCTCTAATTGTGCAGGTGTAGCAACAGAATATCCCAAAGGTCTTACCATCTCTCCAACCAATGCAACTGCAAAAGGATTAGAACCCTTTACAACACCGCCAGCATAATTCAAAACTCTCAAAGCCTTATTTCCCTTAAAACTAGAATCAACAACCGCATTATACTGCTCTAAGAAACTCTTATCAGCCAAGAAGCTTGCACTAGGCACAACTTCTGGAACTTTTATCATAGGTTTCCATTCGGCTTTCAAAGATGTTATAACCATCCTTAATCCAAAAACAACCCCTATTTAAAGCTTTCTATTGTGCTGTTATTAGTGAGGGGTAACAAATATAAAGATAGTCTGGAAGAGTCTAGGTAATTAGACATACAACTTGAGGATAGATAATTCTAAAAAGTTCACTTAACTACAAACTCCAAATGAAAAAGAGTTATATTCTTATTGCAGCAGGTATACTTGGAGCTGTGCTGGGAGTAATCCTCTTTTTTTACTCTGAAAATTATTTCAACCTTCTCGGAGGTTTAATTGGAATCGTAAGCATGATACTGGGCTTTTATTGGCGCAGAGAAGATCAAAGAACTGCCCAGTTAAATCTTGAGGAAAGCAGAGGTCAGCACATCAAAATAAAGGAGCTGCCCAAATAACAACTAATCCTATAACTACATACATCGCCATGCTTTTTGCATTATCTCGCTTCTTTGGATCGCTTCCAGATGTCATGTAAGTAACTCCAGCGAAAAATATAGCTATGGCTGCGATGGCAGAGGCAACATACTTAACCAAACTATAGATTTTCATAACAGGTTCTAATATTTGGTCAAAAGTAGCCTTGTCAGCATCACTTGGCTGTTGATTAAAATCGTAAGCCATAACCATTGGCATTGCAACGAGTGCAATTATAGCCAGTATCGCAATTGCTTTTTGCATTATCTTGTCTCCTCCTTTCAATTTTAACTTTTTCATTCTTTTTTCTGATAAAGAAAGTTTAAATAGAGCTTAGCGAGTTTTTTTTAGAATTTTTGTAGTGTTTTTTTCTAAAAAAATTTAGAAAAAATTTAGAATTTTATTCACTAGTTAATTTATAAAGAAAGGCGATTATTGGAAATCATGGAAGATGAAGAAGAGCTTGAGGACGAAGATAATGTAGAAGTAGAGAAAACTAAGTCCATTGAACCAGAGTGGATGGTTCTAATATTCAAAAGTAAACTATACAGACAACAGCATATCAGTTACAATCAGAAGGAGGTTTATCATTGATCAAATAAAGAGTGCTGATTTTCAAATTCAGTGCTTGAGTTCTGAGTTATTTTTTTGACTCCGAATTCAAATCTCAGTGGGCTCATTTATTGAATTGAAAATTCAATCACTGAGATTTTCAAATACTTCAAAACTTTATGTTTTGAATGTCGCCAAAAATTATAAAATAATTTTTTAGCGCTCAGTGGGCTCATTACATTCGCCCGCTTTAAAGAATCAGCTAATTATCTCATGCACATCGCAAGAGCCTTGGAATTATCTCTAGATATTTTAACACTTACATTATCAAAATGTATATTCAGATAAGACTTCAAATCTTCCTTATCATGTTTGTATGCAACAACAACAATCATCTGATCCCCCTTATTGAAATAAACAGCCTTATCCTGGAATTCTACTTTTTTATCATTCTTTATTGTATAAAATGCCTCTATCCTGGAATTTCTAAATCTGACTCCAAGTTCAACATCTTTTTCACTTAACCCAAGCTGAAGCGGTATTTGTATAAGCCATTCATTAAGTCTTTTGTTTTTCCTATAAGCTTCTGCCCTCTCGTCCTGTCTTTTATCATCTACAGCAGTGTCAACAATAAATATATCTCCCCTTTCCATGCCAGTTCTAATTTCATATAGCAATTCGTTAACATCAAAATTACCAAGAGTATTTCCAAGCAAAAGTATAACATTTTTCTTAAAACTGTCTCTTCTAAGCAAAGGAGTAATATTCTCCAGATTCTCAAAATCAGAAATATTATACTTAAACTCTATAACTCTTCCAGCATTCAATTTAGAAAAAGTATTTATTGCTTCAGTCACCATATAGCCGCTTATGTCAACTGGGCAATATCTTATCTTCAAATCTTTCTTAACTCTTTTCATTTCTCTTATCATTTCCGCTGCCTTTTTGCCGTCCCCGCATCCTAAATCAACAATATTGATAGGAGAATCTCCAATTTTTTCAAGAATTTCTTTTATATTCTCTTTGATTAAATCTTCTGCTTGCAATTGCCCAGTATTTTTCTTATAAATTTGATCAGAATCAAGATCCAAATAAGCCTGTGCCTGCTCCGGTGTTAAATACCAAAGCTTTGAATCGGCAATATTCCACACTCTCGTCTTTCCTTCCAAAGAATACCCCCTCTTAACCAATTCCTTAAAAATTAAATCATTAACCTGCATAAAAATAAAGTCAAATCAGGGTATATAAGCCTTGCGAATTTCAGTTTATTCTCTTTTCCGTCAATAAAAAACAAAAATCCCGACGACAAATATAAAACATATCAACTAACCTGCCTTGTGCAGCATTAATCCGCCGCATAAGATAATCATAGCTATAATCATAACTTGCTGTCCAGACAGCAAGTTTTAAAAGTCATTTTTCTTCAGACTATTAGGCTCTTGTCGTCTAGTGGTCAAGGACACGGCCCTTTCGCGGCCGTAGCCCGGGTTCAAATCCCGGCGAGAGCATTTCGTTTTCCGCAGCGAGAAGTCCGCAGCAAAGCAAGGAACTCCAAGATGAGAGCAAATCAAAAAGAATTCTTTCAGCCAGTTAATGCACCTATTTGCTCCCTGATTTTTTCTGAATATTCCCTATCATTAACATTTAATAAATTTTCAAATGCCTGCGAAATTCCATGAATATCATTTATCCTGTAAATAGCATTTTCTTTTCTAAGTCTGTCAGTTTTGTTATCTCCCCCTATAAAAATAATTCTTCCTTCAGGACTATGGCACCTCAATGCGGGAGCCAAATCTTCACAAGGAACATAATCCTTTTTTCCATGTCCAAAGGCGCAGACATAATCATAATTGAATATATCGACAAGAGCGGCATAAAAATTAATTCTTTTATCAGAAAATGCCTCTGCGCAAAAGGGAGCAAAATTCCTTGTAGTCGGATGAAAACTAACTGGCACCTTATTATTTCCAATAACGATTTCTCTATAAAGATCTTCAAGCTCCCTTAGTGGTTCAACTATTAAAACACTATTCTCATCTTTAATCAAATGTCCGTCGCTCATAAAAAACCCGTAATAACTTTGTTTATAAATCTTTGCAGTAAAGCAGGCAAAGACTTTTATACCAACCAAATTTTAATTTACAATAGCATGGCGGTTGTAGTTTAACGGTAGAATATCAGCTTGTGGCGCTGAGGACGAGGGTTCGACTCCCTCCTCCCGCTTTCTCAAAAGGGAGACTTAACTTGCCCTCCCGCTTTTTCCACATTCCATAAACCAAAAGCTATAAAAACCGTCTAAATAAATCAAAAACATGGAAAACATAAGGAGTTTCCGGCACAAATAGAAAATACAGAAGAAACATTAATAGCCAGAGCCTTCCAACATCAATCCCTGGCAACCTTAATCTTTTTATACCTCCTAAGTCATTTAATAATAATCCAGGGGGAGGAAAAACAACATGCAAATAGAAATAGACACAGTAAAGGGCTTTCAGGACTTCTTGCCCTTGGAATCCTTGAAAAGAGACAAAGTAAGAAAAATAGTTGAGAAATATTTCAAATTATACGGATTTGTTCCCGTAGAAACTCCTATGATAGAATTTGATGAGCTTATGAAACCATCTGACTTGCCGGCAGAGCAGGAAGACGGGGCTGTCTCGGATCGTTTCCGCCTAAAAGACAGAGGAGGAAGAAATCTCGGTTTAAGATATGAATTCACATTCCAGTTATCAAGAATATTCAAGCAAAACCCAAACATCAAACTCCCATTCAGAAGATATCAGATAGGGGAAATATTCAGAGATGAGCCAGTAGGAACTGGAAGATTTAGGCAGTTCACTCAATGTGACGCAGACATAATTGGAGACAACAGCGTAGAATGCGAGGCAGAAACACTCTCTATGATTTCAGATATTCTAAAAGAATTAAAAGTCGGCTCTGAAATAACTGTAAATAACAGAAAACTTCTTTCTGCAATAATAGAATCTGTTCAGATTTATGACATCAAAGATACAATGAAAGAACTTGACAAATTAGACAAGCTCGGCTTGGACAATGTAAAAGCCAACCTAAAGAAATACGCGGACAGCAATCAGGTTGTAACTCTTTTCAAAATCCTTGAGAAACCACTGGAATTTTTTATTGAAAACGCATTTGAAGGCGCCAAAGAACTGGACGAATTATTCTCTGCAGCAAAAAAGTACAACTTAAAATTAAAATTCAATCCGTTTATGATTAGGGGTTTCGGCTATTACACCGGAAATATAATTGAAGTAATCAACCCAGAATCAAAAGGCTCAATAGCAGGAGGGGGAAGATTTGATAAATCTGTCGGCAAATTCCTGAACAAAGAAATCCCTGCTTTCGGAATGTCATTCGGCTTGGAAAGATTATGCAGTTTATCAAGAGTTGAAATAGACAGCATCCCTAAAGTCCTCATCATCTCAATCGATGAAGATAAAGAATCAACAGCCCTAACAAGAAAATTAAGAAAAGAAATTATCCCCACAATAAAAAGCAGCGACAAAGTCGGAAAATGCCTTGAATACGCAAATTCATATGCAATCCCCCATGTAATTTTTGTAGGAGAAAAAGAAGTCGAAGCAAAGAAATTCAAGCTTAAGAACATGCGTTCTGGAGAGGAAAAACTTCTGACAGAAAATCAGATTATCAAACTCCTCAAGTAAGAAAAATTAACTCAAAATGATGATTATATTATAACCTATCTTACTAAACATATACACTGGACATTAGATAATGTTATTGCTAATTTTCATCATCTTCAAGCTCATTCTCTATCGCAGAATTAACTTCATTTCCAAACCCGCTAGCATTCTCAAGTTCTTCATAATTTTCCACCTTCCCACTCGCAAATTCATTATCACCCTCTTTAACAGCATTAGTATCTCCAACCACAACATTACTCGATAGCTTATTATCCTCTCGAACATTAGATAATCCTTCTCCAGTATCATTAATTACACCCTTCTCAGCCAACCCTTCTGCTTTATCGCCATGCCCCTCAACTGCGTCTTTATCGATTGAGCCCTTATCAGCTAACATCTTTCCCTTTCTTTTACGCCCCCCGCCAAATGCCTTCTTGTCAATATTCTCAGCCTTAGCTTCATCCTCCGCAGCCAGCTTCTCAAACTCCTTTTCAACCTCCTCTTTCATTCTTGCTAATTCCTGAGCATATTTCTTTTCATACAAATGCTTTAGCAATATCCATATTTCATCAAAATGAGCTTCCTGCTCAAGCCATACTTTCTGCTGATTATCCAAATGCAGCAAGGACATAAAACTAAAAATTCTCTCCTCTTTTGTGCTTCCGGCTATCTCTGAAAACGGCAGTTTTTCCTCTCTCTTCTCAAACATCTCAAGCAATTTCTTGTAAATCTCTGAAATTCTGTCCCTGAGATTAATGTTATGCTTCGGCATGACTGCCTCAGCTTCTTTTTCATATTGCTTTGAAATCACAACCTTTCTTATTCTCCTGTTTTCAGTTGCAATTGCCTTTCCAAGGGATGCCATCAGCTCTGCAAGCGTGACTTTCCTAAATCTGGGCAATGGAGTCCTTGCAACCAATCCAGGTATTTCCTCATCAAGCTCAATCCTTTCCTGCGCATATTTTTTCTCCTCTTTCCTTCCAAAAAGTATATCATCCAAACTTTTTATTTCATCATTCAGTAATATGTCTGACTTAATTCTCAAAAGCAAAGCAGCCGCATATAACACTTTTGACGAAACAAAAAAATTCGCCTCTTCAAGCACCCTTATTTTCTCTAAATACTTATTCGTTAGTACCATAATGTCAATATCCCATGGATCTAATTGCTCCGTATTGATCAGGTCGTAAATAATAGCCTGCCAGCTCAATCTATCACTAAAAAGCAAGTCATGTATCTGCTCCTGCCCAACTCTAATTGGCTGTTTCTCAATCCCGCTATTTAATATCCCTTCATTTTCAGCCTCGTCGTTCGCCTCTTCTTTAAACATCTCCTTCATAGCAATATTTAATTACCCCTCTATTTATCCTTTGCTATAGTCGCAGCCAATAAATTATGTTCCTATTGCAAAGTTACGACAAAACCGAAAGGTTTAAATATCCTTTTAACATGGATATATTATCACCTCTTTTTTCCCGGGAGAGGACGTTTAATCCATCTACTTTGAAGGGTTAGGCCTCCTTTCTGCGGGTTTATATTCCCCATTTATACTCCTTAAGGATTGAAAGATTGAGTCATTTCATAATCCCGTCTAAATTCGGGCACGAATAAGATGACTCAAGAATTCTCAAAAAACAATAATTAGAAGTCACTTCTTCATAAACTCTGTATAAGAACATTTCCCGCAATGCAGTCTGTCCTTATGAACAGCCAGGAATGTTCCAGCCCCGCATCTTGGACATGTCTTTGCCTTCTTCCCATCTTTGTAATGCTTCCATTTCTCAGATGTTGGCTTATTCTTATGTGGCTTTTTTCCCTTTCTTTCTTTTCCCGTCCCGCCCGTTAATTGCGCCATTTAATCAAACCCCCAATCAAGCCTTATAACCTTATCGTAAACTCTTTGCATCTTTAGATAATTTCTCTGATTAATTCTTCTCTGAGCTAATATGCCCTCTTCCGTATCACAACCTCTAAAATCATCTTTCGCGATAACATATCTATCATACAATCTTTGTAATATGCTACTCATATTACTTCTTAGCCTCCACAGCAGCTACAGCAGGCACAGCACTAGCAGGAGCAGCAGCTCCAAGAGCTGACTTCTTTACTTTAGGTTTTGGCTCCATTTTTTCTCTTGATTCTTTAGAGCCATAAATAAAAGCATCAATCAAAAAAGTGTCTCTCCCGAACTTTCCCTTGACATTATGAACAGCAATATTCTCGCTGTCTGTTTTGAAATGCTCCGCAACAATTTTCATAGCATTCTCAAATCCAGGATTTCCAGAGTTTTCAACTATCATCTTTATTTCTCTCCTGTCAAGCAATTCATTTTTGTTGTCTAATATTAATTCCATTTTTATTTATCCTAATTTGATTGCAAACTTTCCCTTATCTTTAATTTTCAGGTTCTTTGCAACTTCAGACTCATTTGTACTCAGCACAACAACTTTTCCCTTATAACTTTCAGCAAACTCAGTGCTTCCGCATTTAGGGCATTTGCTCCCCTCAAATATGCTCTTGCATTGTTTGCATGCCTTTTCCTTTGACATTTAATCAAACCCCCAATCAAGCCCTATAACATTATCGCACGCGACATTCATTTTAATATACTTTTTATCATTAATCATTTTGTTTATCATTTTATATTTTATTTCCTCTTTCCTCCTTTTTCTCCCTTCTCAGCTCTCTTTTCAGCTGCTTTTGCAGCAGCAACAGCTTTCTTCTTGTCCTCTTTCATCCATTCAACTTTTCCCAATCCCGGCTGTCTCATTGTCAGTCCTATTTTTTGCTCTCCGCCTTTGAATGATATTGCAACGATTCTTGCCATGCAGTCGTCCCCTTTCCCGAGATTCCTCTTTGATGCCTTTCCTGACAATGTTCCCGTCTTTGACATTGAAACATAATCCTCCATTGTCTGAGAAATATGTATCATCCCCTGAACAGGCCCTATCTGAATGAAAGCCCCAAAATTAGCAATTTCAACCAAAGTCCCATAGCACAATTCATGCAACTCAGGCTTCCAAATTAATAACTTAAACACTGACCTGTAAAAAGCAGCCCCGTCTCCCGGAATTATAACTCCATTGTCAACAGAATCAACGGAAACAACAGATATGACTGTTCCTAATTCTTTCGTTGTCTTGTCCACGAAACTTTCATTTAACTGCTTCTCAATAGCTTCTTTAGTAGGCAAGCCAAAATGCTTCGGCTCTACTCTTATATGGTCCTCGACTTCTGCTAAATAGAACATTTTTGTATTTTTATAAATAGTGAATTTAACTAAAAAATCAAGCAAAAATCGCTTTAAAAACCTTTTCGTAAACCGATTTTTGTCTCTAATTTAAACAAAGGTATTATCGGTATCCAATTCTATGATTATAACTTCAATGTCTAAGATAATTTATTTCCTGCAACTAAAACTATGCGAAAAGCATAGTTTTAAATAACCTCATTTTTTAACAGAATTAAGCTAAGGCATGATTGTGTAGGAAAAATAAAATTGGACGAAGCAAGCTGATTCTTAGCATACAGGAGTGTAAGGAGGAAAACATGAGTAAAAGATTGTTCGTAGGAAATTTGCCTTTTAGCCTAACGCAAGAAGGATTGAAGAATCTCTTTTCTAAATACGGGGCTCTCGGTGAAACAGTTGTTGTAACAAACAAGTTCAACGGAAGAAGTAAGGGATTCGGTTTCGTGACAATTGAAGACGATGCACAAGCAGCAAATGCCATAGCAGAAATGAATGGCTCTGATCTTGAAGGCAGAAAAATCACTGTCAACGAAGCAACACCTTTCGACCCCAACAAACCAAGACCAGAAAGGAGATCTGGAGGTTTCGGACAAAGAGGCGGAGGATTCGGCGGACCTAGAAGGTTCGGCGGAGGCGGAAGAAGAGAAGGCGGATTCAGGCGAGACGACAGAAGAAGCAGCGAAGAATTCTAAATCGTTTAATTTCGATTTTCTTCAATTTAACTTTTTATTTTTTTATTTTTATTCTACGTCCACCATATAGGAAGATTTATAAATAGGGTAGACGTATAAATTAGATGGCTTATACGGAAATAAAACAGAAGAATGGCAAGAAATATTATTACAGAGTAAAATCTGTCAAGAAAAGAGGGAAAGTTGGAAAAGAAAGAATTTATCTGGGAGTTGATTTATCAAATGTGGAATTGAAGAAAAAAGAGAGAGAAGCAGATGGAAGGCTTAATGTTTTCAATGTTATTTTGTCAAAAGAGCAGAAAAAATTACTGGAGGGAATAAAGAAAGGATTCTCAAAAGAACCAAAAGAGAATTATGAGAACAGATATGAATCTTTTTGTTCTTTATTTGCCTATGACTCCACCGGAATAGAAGGAAACACATTAACACTAGATGAGACATCATTTTTATTATTTGAGGGGATAGTTCCAAAGAATAAATCATTAAGGGAAGTTCACGAAGTTATTAATCATAAAAAAGCTTTTGATTATATACTTAGTTACAAGGGAGATATTACGAAGGAATTCATATTAGAACTGCATAAAATAGTTGTAGCTAATACATTAAGACAGGATTTAGTTAGTCAAACTGGGAGATACAGAACAGTTCAGGTCTTTATTGGAATGTCTATCCCTCCAAAATCACAAGATGTGCCTGATAGAATGGCTTCTTTATTAAAATGGTACTCAACTAACAAAAAAAAGTTGCATCCTTTGGTTCTAGCATCTAATTTTCATGCTGAATTCGAAAAAATACATCCTTTTGTTGATGGTAATGGAAGAGTTGGAAGATTATTAATGAATTTTGTTCTCCATAAGAACAGATATCCTATGATAAACATCCCGAAAAAGAACAAATTAAGGTATTATGAAGTATTGCAGGAAGCACAATACAAAGCAAATCTCAAACCTTTCGTAAACTTTTTGATATGCCTCTTAAATAAAGAAAGTTTAAGATTTTAGTTATCTTATGTTTGTGATGATGGGGGTTTTGGGGATTGGGTTGTTGGATGGGTGATAGAAAAGAAGAGAAAGTAAGTTAAGAAGAGATACATTTGAGTATAGGATGAGCCTTGTTCTTGATACTTTATTAAATATAGAAAGATTGAAGCATAAAAGCAATTAGGGTATAGGGGGTTTTAGAAACCAAATTTATCAATTTTTGTAAATATTATCATGATGGTCAAAGTCATCAAAGTTTATTGTATCAGTTGTCTTGTTGTATTGAAAAACCAAAACAAATTGCCCCAAATGAACTCTCTTTGAATCTTTCATTTTATAGCTGAGATTCTTGTAATGCTCGATATCATAAGAATTAATTATCTCGTTAATCTTTTTTAAGAGCTGTTCGTAAAGAGATTTATCTTTCCTGGATAGCTTGCCCATTCTTTCTTTAAGATGTTCACTTATGAGCCAATTGTGCATTTTCCCTCTTTATTCAGTTGCTTTTCTTAGCTCTTCAATAGACTTATACTTAAAATACTTTCCCTTTCTTATTTTTTGTAATTTATCCAAGTACTCTGGTCTTAACTCAGGTTCCAAAATAATATCTTCATACGCCTTTGCTATAATGGCAACAGCTTCGCTTTTGGTTTTCAGCCCAAATTTAGCCTTGACTATGTTTAGTATCCTGTCTTCCCTTTCTCCTATATCTATTACATTTTGCACCATTTTGTTCTATGTTATTCCGTATAATTTAATGTAATGCGGCATAATATTTAAGCTTTTCGGTTTTCAAGGAATTTGTTATCTTATGTTCTTTGGGGTTTAGTGTTTGGAGTTGTTGGGGGTTTTCAGAAATTACGAACATAAAGACTCAAGATTTATTGATATAATAAAGAATAAAATAGTGATAAAGAAGCACGTATTTGAAAAAGAGTCATCTGGCCCCTAGAGATTAAGACAAGGTGCACCATTCCGGTACACAACCTCCCTAGGACTTACCCAGATGTGATATACACTCACTCAC
>Ga0172375_10002096_pt1 | contig 31532 bp, 37 predicted proteins | sample LakKiv1m_FD_114537 | JGI IMG/M metagenome (GOLD analysis project Ga0172375, IMG submission 114537) | Freshwater microbial communities from Kabuno Bay, South-Kivu, Congo - kab_092012_11.1m | ecosystem: Environmental > Aquatic > Freshwater > Lake | place: Democratic Republic of the Congo... | reverse complement strand
TATGTGAATTATTTTTTCAATACGATTTTTTTCAGTCATTAAACCGATTATATATTTCTACTTATACTTAAATGTTGTCTAATTTAATCAGTTGTAAAATTGAGTTTGTCCGAAAGTCATGTTTTATGGGATTATTATAACCTCTTAAAAAAATCGTTTCTAACTCTTTAAAAATCTGAATAAATAGTTCATTCGATTCCCATATGGGATATAATATTCCAGGTTTTTTACTGGAATTGTAAAATGTTTGATATTCCGGAGTCATTGGTATTATTGGCGTTATGCCCATTCTGAAAGGCATCAAATACAAATTTCCAATCACTTTTGTTTTATAATTCTTGATATTCTCAAATAAAACCGGCTTAAGAAACGTCTTTTCTATATTCCATTGAATTGCTGAAAGCTCATGTACCGTATCAGTAGGTCGTGAAATCTTAATAATTTGGTCTTGATCTTCAAGTTCTTCTAAGAACATTCTATAGTCATACATTATTAGGCTCCCTATCAAAACGAAGAAATATCAAAATTTATTATTTATGTTTGCTGTTTTAGCCAGATCATCGATTGCAGAACGCCACAGATCACCTAATTTTAATATATCGATCATTGACCCGCTTGTTTTCAGGTCCCCGTTTAATTTTGCCTTAAAAGGAGTTATTTCTTTATTTGCCATCCTTTCAAATACTTCGGTTGTCATTTCAAGAGATATGTCTGCTTTTTGAGGGCGCCCTGTTTCCAGTTCAGCTTCCCCATTCTCAACCTTGATAGTATAATCACTCGAATCAATTTTTATAAATAATTTTTTATTCCATTTTGCTATACTTTTTTTATTTCTTTTATTAGTGTTTATAGCCATTACAATATCTTTCAATGTATGAGTCATATTTCACCCTTCGAATTTCATTATCATTATTTGGTTGACAATTTTTATTTATTTCAAACGTCACTATAAATTAGATCACTATTTTCTCCAAAAGGAGGTACCATAGCGATCAATACTTCCAATTCCCCATGGGAAATTGCCTGGTGTTCTGCACCAGGTTTGATCATTACTAACGTACCTTCTTCCAGTGGTATTACTTTCTCGTTGACTTTCAGTTCTCCTTTACCTTTTAAAACGTAGTAAAATTCTGTAGTTTCCTTATGGTAGTGCTTCTGTGCATCTGAGATTTTCAGATGTGAGAATGCCAGCTTTCTGCAATCCTCACCGGTAATAAGGCGTTTTCGTATCCCGCATGATCCCTTTTCAGATGGGATTTCTTTTAGTTTTCTAACAAGAACTTTGCTTTCATTTTTCATGATCTTATCCGTGTGTTCCGAAATGAATACTTTCAAATCGCATGATTATTGTATTTCGTAATCGGCGTTTTCATGATCATCTCGTTTGTCTTCTAAACTTTTTTTGTATTTTATCAGGGCTTCAAGGTTTACTGAAGTGGATATTTCTTGAGAACCATAATACATCGGTGGTGATGATGGGGCAATAAAAAAGGAATAAATATTCCAGCTTCCATCCTTTTTCTGATTTTCCAAGATGTGGATTATGGCCTTTTTCAAAGGCTTTCCCTCATAGCCGATGTTAATCAGGGCAACAGTAGCCAGAGCTGTATCTACGTCATTCCCCCATCCTCCATCGGGTTGTTGGGTTTCAAGAAGATATTCCCTTATATTGGCCAGAGAAGGCTCAAGCTCCCTGACTTTTCCATCAGAGTATGCTTTTGTTACAAAATAAGTGAAAACATAGGGAGACGGATAATATAGAGTGCCATTTACGAAAGATCTGTTTTCAGCTATCCTGTTTAAATATTGAACTACACCAGTTGGAGTTCTGTTTCTCAATGAATATGCATAAATAACATTGGCATTTATTGTATCATCAATAATATTCATTTCATAAAATTCGTATTGGGGATCGGTTATATTTAACTGGTCCATCCATTCCGGTGAGTTTATATAGGTTTTAAATATTCCTTCAGGTGAAATGAAATTGAGCATATAATCAAGAGATTCATCACTGACATTTACACCACTCTCAACCAGACCTTCGAACGCTAATGAAGTGTCATCAACATCCGGTACCATAATGGTGTCATGCATATCAAGGGTCTGGTTTTTTCCAATAAACTTCCATACACTATGGGGATATCTGTTGTCCAGCAAAAAACCAGCTGACTTATTTTTCATTTCGTCTACAATTTGGTTACTATGTTTATTGCTGGCAAGGTTTAAGGTGTGGAATATGATTCCAGTATCGTAGATAATTGTATTATTTATTTTCTTCCTTTCGTTCATATCTGGCAAAAAGGAATAATATGCAGGAAAATCGCCACCTTGATTTTGATTTTCATACAGATAATTCAGACCTTTTTCAATTCTTTTTTCTAATATTTTGTTTTTGATGCCCGTATCATCGGAACCAATTACCGGTGCTGCTAATGTTAATAGTACCTGGCAGACAAGCACCATAACCAATAGTTTTTTCTTATATTGTTTCATTCTATCCAACTCCATTATTTTTGAACTGATACGAATTATTTTGTTATCTCATCACTTATTTTTCTTATTTCGCATGATCATCTCACTGTCGGTGTTTCTTTAATATCCCTGATAACTAATCGATCACTATCTCACCCGTGTATCCTCGCTAATTGTATGTTCTCGTTAATACTTTCAATAATCCTGCGCCCGAATGCGGCATTGGTTATTTGCCCCTCGTTCTCCTCAAATCGCCGGATGATGTTTTTGAGTGTTTCAACCATTGTATCGTCGTGTATCGAAAGCTTCTCGCTGATATGATTATTCTCGTATACTGTGACGGCGCCAAAAAGGGCACCATCTCCTCCCGCTGGATAATGCGCGCTAACTCTGATACCTCCTTCGCAATGTATCATGACGCTCCTGTGCCTTATTGGCAGGTGCTTGTGGCCGTCAAGACTTGAGAAATTATAGGATATCGCCCCGCTTTCATGATGAAGTGTTATAGCGCCTTCACCGTGTTCATAGAACCGCCTGTCTTCCATTACCATATCTTCGCACCATGCCCCAAAATTTTCAGTGGGATTCCCGAATAGATAGTTTACTATTGCTATCTGGTGCGGTATCTCTACCGTGAAAACATGGGGAGGACCGGTCTTGAGGAAACCCCTGCCGTTTGAAGTATCGGACCGCCTGTCTTTTGAGAATTCGGTTCTGGCAAACTTGGGTTTCAGCTGGTATTTTTGTATTATTTCTTTCAACTGTTCAGTCACTTTAGAATAAACATAATTTTCTGCAATCGCGATTTTCGCGTTGAGCATTTCTATTTTCCTGGCATCTGTTATGCTATTTGCGATCGGTTTCTCGATGATAATTTTTTTTGCACCAAGATCGATCGCTCCTTTGGCGCACTGATAATGCATGTCATTAGGTACGCACAGATCAATGATGGCATTTCCAATATCCATATGGCTTGAGAGTTTTTCAAGGGAAACCGCCGTCAGTGGGTCTTCTTCATCATTGAATGTTTTATACAGGGAATGGAATCTTTTGAGACGATCAGGATCGCTATCAACCAATCCAATAATCTTAATATTCGAATCTTTTAATTTCGCATAACACTTGCAATGAATTGATCCTGCTTTACCACAACCTACCAGAATAATTTCTGTCAATTTGATACCACCAATTACCGGTGTTATGATAAAGGATTATATAAATTTTTCTAAAAAAAGCTATTATAAGTATTATTATCAATTTTAAACACTTAATAGGTATTAAATTTACATAATTGTCATTATAAAGTATTATCTAATTAGAAAATTATGATACAACCATAATTTCATGTGCTAATTATGACAAATACATAATAACAAAAAAATTAAATATTAAAAAATAATATTGACGCCAGTGTGGCATATTATTAGCTTAACCAAGAATTACACTATTATCTATAAATTGAATCGACCCTTCCATGCAACATGGCTCACTGTACCCACGGTGATTGCCGGGGGTGTGGCAGCGAATGAGAGCATTGATCCGGGAATTTTTTTTTTATTTTCCTCGTTTGCATGGCTTACTACGAATATCGGTAATTTCGTCAACGATTTCTATGATTCGGAGAGTGATGTAATGGGCAGGCCAAATGCACCACTTGCATCCGGGGTAATTTCAAGAGATCTGGCAAGAAGTGTTCTTATCGTTGAATACCTTATTTCCGGTCTGCTTTTATTCTGCATATTACTCGTAACCGGATCCTTACTATTGTTCATACTTGGAATTGTCACCTTAATATGTACATATGTTTATTCTGTACCGCCATTCAAAACTAAAGATAAGGGGGCTGCAGGACCACTCACTATTTCGATAGCTTACATGTCAGTTACATTGGGTGGTTGGGCGCTTGCTTCAGAATTAAGTCCTGAAGCGATCAAATTGGGTCTTTTTTTCGCGATAATGATGCTGGGTATTGGTTTTTCAAAAGACTTTATGCATATTGAAGCAGACAGGGATTTTTCCAATACTCCTCCAATTGCTTATGGTATCAGGATAACTGCGATCATTGCTGCAATTTCACTAACCGCTCCCCTAATCTTCAATAAATATTTCGTCAAGATATCAGCTGGTGATGAGTTTTTATTGGCAATGCCTTTGATGTTTGCCGTTATTGCAATCTTCTTTATGATAAAAAAGCCGGAGGCGAAGAACAGGAACATCGTAATGTCGGCATTTCTGGTTTACATGAATGCAGTTTTTATCACTATTTATATCTCTGCAAATATGTCATCAGCCCTTTTTTTATCGATTATGGTGAGCACGGTCATAGTAATAAAGACCTGGGCCCCAGGAAGATGGTTTGAAACAATCAACAGGAAATATCAACAATTACGGCTTTATATAGTAAACCAGTTCACTGGTCATAAGTTAAGCATTGTGATTATTTCATTGATTACGGAATATATGGCCAAAAATCAGAAATTAAGAAATTAATGTCGAAATTTGCTTTCTGCTCAAATAATATCGGAATTTTCGCAAGTCTTATAGCAGGGTGAACAGAATTGGTATACAAAACAATGAAAAACCTGATATTATAACAACCAGAGGCTATCCAAAATGAACAAATCATTAACCATATTTGTAGGTTTCATCCATGACTTTGCAGCAGGTTTCTGGGCTGCAACCGTTCTTGTTGTTTACTGGCTTCACAGGCTGCAATTGAGAAATCCTGAACTTGCTCCTTCCCTTCGTCCCCTGGGAATTGAATTCTTTTACTTCGGCCTTGCCTCCGTGGTCCTGGTGCTTCTTACAGGCATGGGCAGGACATTCACCTACATAGAAAATTATTATGGGAAGGATGCAGAGAAAATGAGAAGAAAGATGCTTGCGGTCAAGCATGTCCTCCTTTTTGGCATTTTTGGAACCGGGACATACTGGCAATACACAATGGTATTTAATTGAATTTTATTATTCTTAACCAATGCTACAGAGTTCGTTAAGTTCGTGGAGCAATAAAGTGGCTGTTTTATCACTATTTTTTCACTTTCATCCTATGAACCAGAAGTTCATCGCCGACTCTGGGGTTTGTTTTCATATCATAAGATAATAAAAAATCCCAAATCCACCGTGGTTAATCTTAAGTAGAATGAATAATATAAAATAAAACAAGGAGGAGGTTAACAAATGAATTTAGAAGAAAGTCTAAAGGTCATCACCGAAGAAATCGCCAATATGATTTCTACAAAGACCGTTATAGGTGAGCACATAGAAATAGAAGGCAGGACGATCATACCTGTTACAAAGGTAAGTTTTGGATTTGGAAGCGGGGGAGGAGAAGGGAAAGGGAAAGCTGGTGACCAGGGTACCGGAGCCGGAGGTGGCGGAGGAGCTTGCGTCCAGCCTGTTGCCTTCCTTGTGGTTTCAAAAGATGATGTGCAATTATTCGCCCTGAAAGAGAAAGGTATTATCGAACGCATATCAGCAGTAATTCCAGAGATAATGGAAAAATGTAAATCAATGAAGGAAGAGTGCAATAAGGAAGAATAATCCTGGAAAGCGTTAAAAAGAGTTAAATGATTGGTGCAATAATAATCATTCTGGCTTTTTTTACACTGGTGATATTACTCTCACCCGTGAAGATCAGCGTGAATTCTGTCAGGGCTGGAGAAGAAATTGATGGATTTTTCAGCTTTGGCTGGATAATGTTCCTGTTAAGATATACGTTTAAAAAAAAGGAAGCAGAACTGCTGGTTTTTGGAAGACGTGTAGCAAGAATACCAAACAAGGAAAAATCCCCGGAGTTTAAAGAGAAAAAATCCAGGTCGAAAAAGAAATCAAATAAAAAGCCGCATTTAGGTGATATTTTTTCTCTTTCAAGACCGATGGTACGACTTTTCAAAGATTTGATTTGTTCCTTTAAATTAAAATATCTTGATATTGATATTATATTTGGATTGAAAGACCCTTCTTATACTGGAATTATGGCCGGGTTCCTCCATTCGATCATCGGGATTATACATAGAGGTCATACGGTCAGGTGGTCGGTTGACTTCGCAAAGCCGGTTCTGGAATGGAACCTGAAGGCTGAAGCCGCCATTACCCCGATCCAGATAGTACTGCCAGTGGTAAGGTTTATCACAAACGGACAGGTCTTAAGATCTGGATTACGGATTATCAGGGATTGATCATTCCTGAATCAGGGCATCTCCATACTGTAAATTTTCATTTTTTATCTATCTTGATCTGTATTTACTGCATTGCCGCAATAATTCATCAAAGGGATTCGAAGCAGGATGCGTATGCATATAACTTGCCATTGTGTTATGCTCTATCAGCCCATCCCTTCCCTCAAATATCCCTTTACCCCTGCGTAATCGATATACAAACCGCGCATCTCTGTCGCATTCAGTCGTGGAATAATGGAACTCATGCCCCCTTATTATCGCACCTTTTTTCGCGATCGGCGAATCCATAATGCTCTGAGCTTCCGTATAACCAAGCGCCTGGAGCTTTCCGGTCATCCGGGAATTTGCGCCAAGCACTCCTGCCATCCTGTAAGTATTATCTGTTTCAATGCTCTCCCCCAGATATAGGAGCGCTCCGCATTCGCCATATATTGGCATCCCGTCTTGCGCCGCTTTCTTTATCTCATGCCGGGTGTTTGATATTTCAAGTTCCTTTGCAAAAAGTTCAGGATAACCTCCCCCAAGGTATAGGCCATCCACCTGCGGCAACTTATCGCTCATAGGACTGAAAAAAACAAGCTCTGCCCCTGACCTTTTTAGGGAATCAAATGTATCCTGGTAATAGAAACAGAATGCATTATCATTTGCGATGCCTATTTTTGCACTGAATTGCTCATGATGCGCCTCAAAATTTAATTCTGGCGCCCTGAACTTTCCAGCTATGCTTTTCACTGCATCGATATCGATGTACTTTTCAATGAAATTTGCCAACTCCCCATTATCATTTTTAGTTTCATATGCCATCTCAAGTCCCAGATGGCGTGACGGGATCGATAAGTTCTTATTTTTCGGGACTGCTCCTATGACAGGTATCTTTACGCCGGCGATGCTCAGCGAATCCCTGATAAGTTTAACATGCCTGTCACTGCTTGTGTTATTCAGGATGATTCCCTGGATATTGACGTCACGGTCAAATTCTATAAATCCCTTAACCATGGCGGCAATACTCCTTGATACTCCTGCTGCGTTGATAACAAGAAGAACTGGAATGTTCAGTATCTTAGCAATATGCGCCGAACTTGCGATCTCGGTGGAATCAAGCCCGTCAAAAAGACCCATTACCCCTTCAATTATGCAAAATTCAGCGCCTAGTGATCCTCGTACAAATGTTTCTATCACGCCCTTTTCACCCATGATGAAGCTATCAAGATTTCTTGACGGGTGGCCGCAAATTCGTGTATGGTGGGTCGGGTCGATGAAATCAGGTCCGACCTTGAATGGCTGTACCCTCACCTTCCTGGAAAGGGCAGCCATAAGTCCCATCGAAATAGTGGTTTTTCCAACGCTGCTGCCTGTTCCGGCGATCAGGAGCGCTTTTGTTTTGGAAATTGGCATGATTTCAGGGTAACGAGTTAAATGCATATAAAATCATGTTATATTAACAATAAAAGCCCTATCGGATTACAACACCTGGCACAGTACAGGTTTATCTCTCAAAAGGTTTCACTACCGTTTTCAGATCTCCCGGAGTTATCTTGATCTGAAAAAGCCATTCCTCCCATACTCAAACACGGATTGTGCAAGAGAACCGCGATAATAGTATATTAATCATCATCAAAATAACTGATACTGAGCAAAGAATGTTAAATTCCTAAACGTATAAATCTCCTTTAGCCGGATGAATCGTATGTCCACCTGAAATTTTAGATAAATTAAATAAGCTTCAACACGCCTGATAGACTATGATTCTTTTGACCGGAGCTACCGGTTTTATAGGAAATCGAGTTCTTCAGGAACTATCTAAGAAAAACCTGAAGGTAAGATGCCTCGTGAGGAAACCCGCCTCATCCAAAAACCCAAATATCACCTATGCAACCGGGGATGTCCTTGATTATGAGTCACTTTCCAGGGCAACGGCAGGCGTGGAAACGGCATATTATTTCATTCACATGATGGGGAACCAGCCCGCTGGCAAACAAAAAAAGTTCGATGAACTTGACAGGCTTGCGATAAACAACATGGTCAGGGCATGCCGGCAAAACGGTGTTAAAAGGATAATTCACCTGACAGGAATCAGAAATCCCAGGGAGAGACTATCACGCCATCTTGAAAGCAGGAAGGAAGTGGAAGAAATTATCAGGAATAGTGGCATTGATTATACGATTTTCAGGGCATCTATCATAATAGGAAAGGGCGGTGCAGCTTTTGATATTCTTGAAACTGCGGTTCATAAATTTCCTATAATCCCGATCTTTGATTGGGAAAATACCATGGTACAGCCAGTCTATATTGATGATGTGATAAGATATCTTGTTGAATGTCTTGATCGGAAAGAAACTCTCAATAAATGCTTTGACATTGGCTGCTCGGAGGTCTTTACATATAAGGAATTGATACAACAGTATGCCGGTGAAATTGGTTTGAAAAGATTTTTTATTCGAATTCCTGGCGCATGGCACTGGATATCGGCTAAGGTTCTTGGGAAACTATCTCCGGTAAATCCCAATGTGGTTTACTGGCTTATAGAATCTCTACAAAATAATATGGTCTGCGAACCCAGTGACCTGAATAAAATATTTGGTTTTAAGACGATCGGTTTCAGAGAAAGTATCAGAAAACTCTTAGTAGATAAACAGGATCAAAATTAGTTAGTGCGATTTTATCGCTTTAACGAGTTCCTCGATCTTTCCCCTGATATCATCGACCTGTTCAACGATAGTTCCAGTGACGATCATGTCAGCGCCTGCTTTTACCAGTTCTTTTGCGGTATTCCCATCACGGATGCCACCCCCGACGATCACTTTTGTGGTTTCACCCACTGCTTTCTTGACTGCAGCTACCATTTCAACAGGAACGGGTTTATCTGCGCCAGAGCCTGCTTCAAGATATATATAATGCATGCCCAGGTATTTTGCTGCAAGAGCATAAGCTACCGCAAGCTTTGGTTTACTCCTTGGTATCAGCCGTGCATCCCCAACCCATCCGGCGGCGCCACCCGGTTCGATCACGATGTACGCCATTGATATCGGTTCTAATCCGTGTTTATAAACAAGCGGCGCTCCTATTGCCTGGTTCGTGGTAATGTAATTGACATCCCTTGAATTCAAGAGACTCATAAAAAATACGGCATCGGCTCCTTCTGCCAGGCCGGCGGCATTTGCCGGGAAAAGAATAACCGGAAGATCACAGGCAGACTTGATAGCCTGCACTGTTTGTTCAACTGTGGCGCCCGTTGCGCCCATAGAACCGCCGACCATTATCGCATCCGTTCCGCCGAGAAACGCCTCTTGGGCCATTTTTCCTGCTGCTTCAGGTGCCTGTGAGTCGGGGTCTAAAAGGGTAAGGTGCACAGCACCTTCTTTTTCGATTATCCGGTTGAGTTTCTCCTCAACTTTCATCGATTTATGTTCCTTTAAGTTCCTTTGATTTCATTCTAAGATTCTTATATCCGCATTTTCTGCATCTTGTTGCACGAACTGAATTTCTTGCATTGCATTTCATGCAAATTTTCATATGAAGAAGTACTTGTTCCGCTTCTGGAAATCTTGCCATAATTCACCTCTGGTGGACTGCTAACTTGAATGTTATAACATTTAACCTTTTGGTATCAAGATATGAGATTCCTTACTCCTTTTTTAAATGTATATCCATATGTGGTGGATATGATGTCTTGATATCTTCCTTCTTGAACTCTTCAAGTATCCCATTTGTCATTTCCCCATTGATTGTCCAATAATTTTCAGTCTTTGTCCAGGCCCTTAGCTGAATATTAACTGAAGAATCAGCCAGCTCTGTTGTAGCTACATCCGGCGCTGGATTGTTAAGGATCAGTTTATTACTTTTCATCAGGTTTATCGCTACTCTGATAGCTTTATTAAGATCACTTTCATAGCTTATTTTTACGTTGATATCAACCCTTCGCGTAGGCATTCTTGTGAAGTTTACTATTGGACTTCCCCAAACAAGTTTATTAGGAATCGTAATAAATTGGTTATCAGGCGTTAGAAGTTCGGTTGCCATGATGCCAACCGCGCTGACCTGGCCTGTTAGCCCATTTACAGTTACAACTTCATTTTTATCGATCGGTCTTAGAGCTGCGATCCATACACCACCTGCCAGGTTCGTGAGCGTATCCTGCATACCAAAACCCAGGATCAAACCTATTATTGCTGAAACCCCAATAAAAAAAGAACCAACTTGAACTCCGAGAGATCCAATAAATAAAAATAAAACTATAGCATAAAGGACAATGTTTAGAAATCGCCCCAAAAAATCAATGACCAATTCTGGCAATTTTGTTTTCTTTAATCCTTTTGTGAAGGCATTAAAAATTATTTTGGATACTATATAACCTATGACCAGAATTATCAGGGAGAATACAACATTTATTACTGTTATACTTGTAAACGGAATATTTTGAGATAAAAAACTTTCCAGGCTTGCCATTAATATCATTCCAAATTATGTCTTACCATATTTTATTATAATGTAACATCACTTCAGATTATAAATGTTTCTTACTTTCCTCAACCTGCCGCACTATCTGCGGATAATTCCCGAATACCGAGGCAAGGTCAATCGTACAAACAACATCCACAATACCAATAGCTGCGATTGGATCCCCCTTCTTGTCATGGACAGGGCACACAACCACGGGTATTCCTTTATAATCACCTTTTGTGGGTATCGTGTGTATGACACAATTTTTCTGTAGAACCTCTTCGAGCACGGGTCCTGTATAATTATTATCCATAACGGTTCCATTTTCAAGCCTGACCCCTTTTTTATTCTTACTTCGCATTGTTACTGGTAAGGAAAAAAGTTCATGCACCATTTTAGCAAAAGGAAGTATTTCGTCACTTGATGAATTCTCAGAGATTCTTAATTCACTCATAATTCTCCCAATTATTAATCGTCCCCGCCCCTAATATCCTTTTCCTTTATCTCTCCTCCAGGCTCTGTTTCCTCAAAAATTTGTCCTTCAAAGGAATATACCTCCGCCCCTTCGATCCAGGCATCAGGCATGAGCCCTGCCTTTATGCATGTCTGGCACAGGAATTCAGTGCAATCAAAACCATGTTCTACTGCGACCTGCGGAAGCAGGAGCCCTGAACTTTGTTTTGTCGAAACAATAAGACCATGCCTTCCGATCACGATATTATTGGGGATTTCCTTGGGTTTTGCTTTAATGCGTTTCGGGATGGTAAGTATCGTGACTTCAATAGAAATATCACCAATTTCATCGAGTTCGACCGGGTAGAATCGCGGGTCTTCGCGCGCTGCATTGATCGCGGATAGTATGATCGCTTCCCCAAGTGGTATAACTGGATAAGGTCTTCCGATGCAACCCCTGAGTTCTTTCCTTCCCTTTCTCTTGTTCAATGTTACAAAAACACCGCGCTTTTCTTTAAAAACATCCGGTAGGTCTTCCGGTTGGATCTTTCGTCCATTTTCAAGGCATTCTTTTATAGCTGTTCTAGCCAGGCGTACAGCCATTTCTCCCTCTGTTTTTGTGAGCATAATTTATATTTCTCCTGCCGGGATATATGTTTTTTCAAATTGAAAATCTTTTATTCTCATGCTTCATATTCATGACCCGCTACAATCTCGACATCCTGTATCGTCATCAGCTTGTCTTTTGCCATCCTTTTTAGCTGTGGAATAACAGGTTTCAGGCGCTCCCCCGTATCCACAATTTCTATTATCACGGGAAGGTCTTCACTCAGGCGCAGTATGCTTGCGGTGTGGAGAATGCTATGGACGCCATACCCTTCAAAACCCCGAAAAACGGTTGCGCCCGCAATTCCTTTGCTTCTTAAGTATTCAACAATGGCATGATAAGCAGGCTTTCCTTCATATCGTCCCGATTCCCCGATATAGATCCTGAGTAATTTTGCTTTCATCAAATTATATCAATAGATTTTTCTTCGGTTAAGGATTTTGATGGATCTTTTTCATCTTACAGTAACACTGCCAGTGGCATTCGGATATTCTTTATATGTGCCATATTCCTCAAGTACAAAAGTGTATTTTCCCGACCTGTTGAACTGATATTGATACCTTCCGGGATATTGCATGAGTTGTCTTTGAAATAATCCATCCCTGCTTACCAATACGACCCTGGGACGTCCATTCTCACCATTATTCCAGATGATGGTATCAGATATGTTTATCGTCAGGGGATCAGGGAAAAAACCATGGCTAGTATCCATTTTAACAGTATAATTCCTGGGTTCCAACTGAACATCATTCCCAACCGGGATTGGTGCGGAGACTTTTGGGCTTTCCTGCTGTCTTATATCTGTAGTATTATTTGATCTGGATAATGGAGCCAGCGGAATTTTCTCATCCACAGGATCAGATACCGGCATTAAAAAAGATACTATAAAGTAAATGATAATTATTGCAATAACACTTCCCAGGGCTATAAGATGTTTTCCTGAAAACCAAGTGTTTTTAAACCAAGGCAACTTTCCTTCAAGCGAAGGCGCTTTCAAATGATAACCTTCCTTTATATCATCAGGTTTTCTTGCCTCTGCAAAATCCTGGTACCAGTCGCACACCGGATTAAGGCAGAATTGTGCTACTGGAATTTCGACAAATCCGAGTCCGATGGATTTCCTGACACTTTTTGTCTGGACAAAGCCACCGCATTTCGGACATTTTTCGGCAAACTTCATGGGCACCAATATAGTTAGAGGCATTATTAAAATTATCGAATAGAAATCTATATGAAATTCCATAACCAACAAAATACAATGCACATAAAATCCCAGATACGCATACTTGCCATTGATGACTCACCCCTGATACATGAAAAAGTCATGATAATCGGGGCTTTTTTCAGAGGGGGAGAACAGCTTGACGGGATACTGCGGGGTGAGATTATAAAGGATGGCTTGGATACAACGGAAGTTTTTACCAGAATGATAAATGACTCAAAATTTCATGCCCAGATAAGGGTAATTTTGCTTGACGGAATCACTTACGCCGGATTCAATCCAGTCGATATTACAAGCCTTTTTAAAGAAACAGGCGTGCCTGTCATCAGTTTCATGCGCTCATGCCCGGATCTTGAGAAAATAAAGCTTGCACTTTCGAATCTTCCAGACTCCGAAAAAAGATGGGAAATAATCCGGCGAGCAGGCAAAATATACAAAATAAAGCAGGATAATCCTGTTTATATCCAGCTATGCGGACTTGATAAGGAAAGTGCGGTAAAGATCATTCGGATGACTTCAACGCATAGCAATATCCCTGAGCCTCTTCGGGTAGCCCATCTTATAGCGACCGGCGTTGTGCTTGGCGAATCAACAGGAAAAGCCTAAGCTCTCTGGACAAAGACGTTGTATATCTTCCCATCCTGCCTGACCGCAAGCAGTTTGTGTCCTGACTTTTTTGCCCAGGCGTCAATATTCTGAGGCGCCACAGGGTCATCAGCCACAATATGTAATATCTCGCCGGGTTTTAACTGCTCAACTCTTTTTTTAGTAAGGATAAGAGGATATGGGCAGCATTCGCCGCGCACATCCAGGGTGTCATCAGAAATTATTTCTGACATCAAAACACCATGTTTACATCTGCCTCAAGTATCATATCTGTCAATTGCGAGAGGGATATTTTTTTAATGCCGTCAATTATCTCGTTATCATTTATGCCCCGTTTTGCGATGTCCCTGTCAAGTGCATAGAAACTCACAAGTTCAATGTTCTTTGTGATCTCTGCCTCAACGGATGGCACATCCTTGAACCAGACAGCCTGGTCCCCATATCCTGATTTTTGTCCTTTCACTATGGAATGTACGCCGCCGCTTACAAAAATCAACGAAGCAACATTTCCTGCGGCAACCTGTGAAGCAGCCATTGGTACTGATGAAAATGCATCCTCCTTTCCATATGGGGGCTGGGTTATGATTATGTTTACTTTCTTGCTCATTTTGATCACCCTATCAGTATGGTCTTATCTGATTCTGCTGTCCATTCTGCCAGGTCATAAAGCCCGCCGATTATGACGCCTTCGGTCTGCTGCTTTGTGACACCTCTTGCATCCGTGCATTTTATGCATGCTATCGCGTCTGCTTTTGGCTGCTTTATCCCTTTTTTGACTATTGTACCGAAAATGGTCTCAATGGGGGGGAACTCTTTTGGCGCCTGGTCCCTGTGAGCGATCACTGTGGCATCCAGGTAATTAAAAAAGTTTACTGTTATGCCTTTTTCCTTTGCCGCATGGGCAAGTCTTATCATTGTGAATACGCCTTCATCCCTGTAGGGACCGTTTATTGAAACTATAGTGAGTTGTTTTCCTGTCATTTGTATCACCTAAAACCACACAGTTCTGTCTTTTTGCATTATGAAATCAAGAAGGGTTCCTATTTCTTTAATTTCAACTCCTCCAATAAGCTTGTCAGTCAGAGACCTTGAAAGCACTGCTTTGTCATCAGCATATATTTTTATGCCTTTTTTTTGAGCAGCGGTGAGTTTATTTCCAAACTCCGATCTTCTTGCTGCGGTTACGCCATCTTCAATAAGATACAATGAAACATCGTTTCCTTTTTCCCTGGCTTTTAACCCGATATCGACCACGAGGTCGGGGGTTTCTGTCGTATACGGATCTTTTGACAGCACGAGTAATAGGTTTGTCATATTTTTTCCTCCATAAGTTTGTATGATAGGGTCAATAATTATTAATTATGGTTAAATGTTTCGATGTAGGCAATATTAATAAGCAATGCCAACCATTTCGCAGGAATATCATGCCGAGGTAGCCCAGCGGCCTAAGGCGCCGGTCTTGAAAACCGGTTGTGCTACGCACAGCGGGAGTTCAAATCTCCCCCTCGGCGTAATGATTATTGACAGGGACAGTATAAAAAGAAATATAATAACTGTTTATTGTTAAAATTTGAACCCTATCTTTTATTGCATATCTTTTAATTTTCAGGAAAATAATGAAAGACATCTAAAAGTGGATTCAATAGACTAGGATAAGTTTAATTACCGGAAGTTCTAAGAGTATCAATAATATAGGGTGGATTTAAATAATGTCACATTTCATAAAATGCTTATTTCGAATAAATATGATGGTTGTACTCCTTCAGTCAGCTTGATTCAATTGCCCCTCATCCCATAAAAGAAGCAATCGTAACACTTTAACAACGATTGCAAACGAAAAACTATATTTTCTATCCGTGATAATAAGTTGGTTCTTCCTTTTTCTTCTGCGCCTGCTGGAAATTGATAACAGGAATAGGCATGGAAGGAGGCAGGCCCAGCGACTTTGAGATCAATAATGCAAGAGGAGCAAGATTTGCGACCATGGTATTTGCAAGCTCGTTCTGGATATCGCCCGGTGCTTTTCCGGCGTCCCACTTTTCTTTCAGGTCTTTTAAGTCCTCATCGCTGTAATAATCCGATGAACCTTCAAACCTGATATGACCTATGTTGGGGCTCAGGTAATTTATAGCAAATGTATATTCCACCCTCAAAACTGATTTTTCGCCGAATGGAGTATTCTGGGAAACGAGTGAGGGATTTTTGAGATTTACATCGTAATTGATATTGATATTCTTGTACTTTCGAATATCTTCAGAGGTTGAATAAACCTTTGATTCCAAATTTGTAAGCTGGAAGTTTAAGATCATGTTTTCTCAGGTTATTATGATATTTTGAGATATTAAATCATTCCATCAGTCATAGTAATTATTGGTAGTCACAGAATTACCTTTCTTATCGATTTTTGAACCAGCAAAAACAGCCCAAACCCAACCACCATCTCAGCCAAAATAAACAACCATAATACAGGTCGCGGGGAATTATAAACCTTTATTATAAAGCTACTGTACCGTGCAGGCATATACTCCAATCCCCAAAATAAATAAAGGTTCCCAATAATGATCGCCAGGGATGCATAAGCATAAGGATTATTGATAATCCAATAAGAACAGATCCTGTGTATTTTCCCATAGTCATAGCTTCAGGTTCTTAGATTAATGTTTCGATCTCCTTAAAATCCACCCTTGCAGTCGAATCAAGTGTAAGCGGCGTTACTGAAATATACCCTTTCTTCATGACCGCTTTTACATCAGTTCCTTCTTCCGCATCCCTGATAAGATCCCCATTTATCCAGTAGTACGGCCTGCCCCTCGGGTCAAACCTTTCTTCCACGCCCGTAACAAATACTTTCGGCGCCAATCGGGTGATCTCGATCTGTGTATCCATGCTTGCATGTTTTGGTATATTGATGTTGAGAAGGTCCACACCTTGAGGCAGACCCTTCCTTATCACTTTTTTTGCGATCCTGTTAATGATTTTGACCCCCACTTCAAAATCATAACTATATTCGCGGTGGTCATCGAACTTATCTCCCTCATCGATGACCTGTATCGATGCGGCAAGTGCCGGAATACCATAGCTTGCGGCTTCAAGGGCGGCGCCGATCGTTCCGCTTGTCGTGACCGTATCAGTGCTTATGTTCTCCCCAATATTGAAACCGGAAAGAACAAGGTCGGGATGCTCCTTCAAGATCGAAAATAAACCTATTATGACAGAATCGGTAGGGGTTCCGGCAACTGCGTACGCCTTGAAACCATTAACATTTGCCACTGACACCCTGAGTGGTTCAAATATAGATATGCCGCGCCCAACACCGCTTTTCTGTGTCGAAGGGGCGACGACCGTTACTTCCCCAAGGTCGCAAACACTATCATATGCAGCTTTAAAGTCCGGTGGAATACACTCCATCATCATTGGTCAATAGGATCTTCTTCATTGCAAGCCAATAGTCCCTGGATAAAATAAATCTGTGGTTTTTGCTCTGTTCTCCAGAAATCTATAAGAATGATGGGGTTGTATGCAAACCAAAAAAATGGAGATAACTAATTATGGGAAATATTAGACAAGGATATGTTAAATCATTAACAGCCCAATTACTTGAAAAAAACAGCGATGCTTTCAGCCTGGATTTTAACCAGAACAAGGAAAATGTCACAAAATATACAGACATAGAAAGTAAGGTTATTCGAAACCGGGTAGCTGGATATATAGTAAGACAGTTGAGAGTCAAAGCCACTCGAAAGAGATAAATATCTATGATACGCGGTGTTCTGCCAGCCCTTATTACTCCTTTCACAAAGGATAATAGGGTTGACAAAGAAGGTCTGCAGCAGAATATCGGTTTCCTGATCAAGAACGGTGTCTCAGGAATAGTTCCATGCGGAACGACAGGCGAATCAGCGACCCTTTCGATCGAAGAACATGAAAAGGTCATAGAAATTGCGATAGATTGCTCGACAGTCCCGGTAGTAGCCGGAACTGGTTCAAATAACACAACGGAAGCTCTGGAGCTGACCCGTTCTGCTATGGATGCAGGCGCTGATGCAGCTCTTTTGATAACTCCTTATTATAATAAACCAAATGACCGGGGAATGCTTGCACACTTTAAGAAAATAGCAAATGAAGTTGACATTCCCATAATACTTTACAATGTTCCGTCAAGAACAGGCATTAATCTCAAGCCTGAAGTTGTTGCAGAACTTGCAAAGGAGAGCAATATCATCGGTGTAAAAGAAGCAAGCGGCAACCTTGACCAGGTCACGAAGATACTTGAACTGACACAGGATGAGGATTTCGTGGTCCTGTCCGGGGATGACGGACTTACTCTTCCAATAATGGCACTGGGCGGGGTAGGTGTTATTTCAGTAGTGGCCAACGTCGCCCCGAAACTTACTGTTTCGATGGTTGAAGCTTTCCGAAAAGGGAACCTGGAAGAAGCAAGAAAATTACATCTGAAGCTTGCCCCTCTCATACGTGCAGTCTTTTTAGAAACAAATCCTATCCCGATCAAAAAGGCAGTTGAACTTATCGGACTTCCGGCAGGGGATCTGAGACTTCCCCTTGCATCCATGAGTGACGATAATGAGCGAAAGCTAAAAACTGCATTAAATGCTCTTCATCTGATAAAGTGATAATATGATAAAAATAGCTGTTACCGGAGCCTGTGGGAAAATGGGCGGGCTTATTATTGAAAATATCCTGAAATCGCAGGATTTGAAACTTGTGGCAGCCATTGATGTCACAAATATCGGCAAGGATATTGGCGAAGTCATGAGGATCCAAAGCCTTGGTTTAACAGTGAATGATGCAAAAGATATTGATAATGTCCTGAAAAAGTCAAAGCCCGATGTTCTTATTGATTTCACGATAGCCCATGCTGCAGTGAATAATATAACTTCATCAGCCAGGAATAAGGTAAATCTTGTTGTGGGAACAACAGGTTTTACTCCTGAGCAGCGCGCGATAATAGATAAAGCGATAAAAGACAACGGTATTGCAGCGGTTATTACGCCAAATTTTTCGATTGGCGTGAATGTTTTCTGGGGTCTGCTCGCAGAAGCGGCAAAACGACTTGATGATTACGATATCGAAATAATAGAAGCACACCATAACCAGAAAAAGGATGCGCCAAGCGGTACGGCCATGAAAGCTGCAGAAGTAATATCACAGACCCTTGGCGGAAAAGAGTTTGTATATGGAAGGAAAGGTCTTGCTCCGCGGAAAAAAGAGATCGGAATCCATGCTGTGCGTGGCGGGGATATCGTGGGAGATCATACTGTACTCTTTGCCGGCGATGGCGAGCGAATTGAGATAAAACACCAGGCGCACAGCAGGGCAGCGTTCGCAAAAGGGGCTGTGAGAGCGGCAGAATGGGTTTCAAAGAGGCAGCCGGGCATATATGAAATGACTGATGTCCTGGGTATTAAATAAGCTTAAGAATTCGCGATTTAATAATATAAGGTAAGAAAGGTGAGTTCAATGGCTGAAAAAGATAATATTAAACCAAAACTCCTGGTTGATTGCGTGGGACTCTATTGCCCTATTCCGATTTTTAATACGACGACTGAAATGGAAAAAATAGAACCGGGAGAGGTACTTGAAATGGTCACAGGAGACCCGGCTGCCGTCCAGGATATACCCAGATGGGCAAAAAGAGCGGGGCATAAGTTGTTGAAACTCTCACAAGTTGGGGAGGAGTACCATTTCCTGATCCAGAAAGGTTAAAAAGTTTTTTTTAGTTTTATGGATGCATAGTCACGTATTGCTTCTCAGGACTGCTTCATCTTTCGGGTAATTTTTCTGAGCTGTTGCATCTATAAGGAGTGGACATTAACATTAGCAGGTCAATACCAAGAATCTCACATTCAGGATATTCAATGATTTGACTATTTCATCGTTGATACTAATATAATGATTATCATAATAATTTATAGAACTACTTATATACCTTCAAATGATACTTATAATCATTATAGATGAATATATATGAATAATAAAAATAAATATCATTATGATTTATCCTGTAAGAAAGTAAATCTAACTAAACTTGTTCATAGATTGGTTCTGTGCATCCTTTTTTTAACCCTTGCTTTGCATATAATATCGAGTGCAGCAATTCCGGCTGATGGATCTTTTGTTTTCATAGCATGGTCAGATTCAAGAGGAACAAGTCTATATCCGGGAGTTAATGCTGCCACACTGGCCAATTTATCTAATAATGCCAATACTCTTAATCCGGCTTTTACTATTTTCATGGGTGATTTATGTTCCACATTTAATATATCGTGCCTTAATGATAGGTGGAAACCAGCAATGAATGGAAATATAAATAATGGAATGTTAAATAAAACATTTGTTACTCGTGGAAATCGTGATGCATATAATGGTAACCTTACGGATTGGCAGGGATTATGGAACATTTCAACTATAGCCAATTCCGTCGGCGCAGCTAATTATGTTGAACAAACATCTGACGCGACTTACTCTTTTGATTATGGTAATTCACACTTTGTCGTAATTGATTTTCCTGATGGTGGTGTTGACACCATGACACCGGTACAGATAGAATGGTTGAATACCGATTTAGTCTGGGCCGAAAATCGTCTCGGTACTGATTTAAAACACGAATTTTTATTCTGGCACGGACCTATTTATACAGTAACCAGCAATCAAACACCATCAAGTGCGTTAAAAATAGTTCTTAATGCACATCCGCTTATTAGTGCTGGCTTCTTTGGTCATGAACATGTGACCGTTTATGCCCATATTGACAACAACAATATAAGCGGAATAACCAACGATTTTGAAGAGTTCATTGTTGGTAGAGCGGGAGCTCCATCAGTTCTAATTTCAAAACCAGTTGACTTTTCAGACGATAGTGATACTTTTGCAGCCGTAAACGTTAGTGGGAATGATTTTACGGTTTCAATTTACAGGGTAAATGGCTCTGTTGCTTATACTCGCACTTTTACTGAATCAGGTGTACCTACAAATTATTCAAACCCGGAGCATTGGTTGTCTTTACCTGCTTCTGCAGAAAAAGAAGTGGATGTTTTTTACCTTTATCCAACTGCATGGCAAAAGGTTAATAAAGACGATCCAAATATTTGTGAAATCAATAATCCTTCTATGTTAAATGGCTCAAAATCTGCATTTGCACGACAAGCGACTGCTTTTGAAACCGTAGGTAATATCTATGCACCATACTACAGGCAAGTTGATTCCGCATATAAATCAACTTTGTCCTTAGAAGAACAAGATAGAATAGAGAGAGGCATACCAAAATCAGATGTATTCGCAGCATTTGATTATTATATACAAAATTACAATAATGGTCGTCCGTTTATTTTAGCCGGGCATTCCCAGGGCTCAAATGAATTGGCGTATTTATTGTCGGAATACATGAAAGAAAATCCCGGGGTGTATGACAGAATGATTGCTGCATACATTATTGGATATTCAATTACAGGCGAATATCTTGCTAAAAATCCGCATTTAAAATTTGCGCACGGTCCTGATGATACGGGGGTAATAATTTCATATAATACTGAAGCACCTAATGTTGAAGGAAACAATCCGGTTGTCCTGCCTGGAGCAATAGCCATAAACCCAATAATATGGACCAGAACAGAAAAACTGGCAACTGCTGAGGAAAACCTGGGATCCATAACATTATATAAAAATGGATCTGTAGTACTAAATGAAAAAGGGGAATTTTTACGCGTAAAAAACTATGCCGATGCTCGTGTTGACATGGAAAAAGGTGTGTTGATTTGCAGTACTGCTGATGTAGAAAAATTATCACCGGGAAATCAAATATTCCCTAAAGGAGTTTATCACAGCTTTGATTATCCATTTTATTACTACAATATTCGAGAAAACGCCGCTAACAGGGTTAAACATTTTAATGCTTTGACAACACTCGATAGGACAGTTATTCCTGTTCCAGTGCCTTTAACTTCACCCAGGCTTAAGCCTCTTCCTAATAATGTTTCTAATTTTTCAAAATATGGTTATGGCGTCTGGCAGTTCGGCGTGGGGCTTGGTGTTGAAAAAAGACTGGATCTTATGCCGACAGCATATAACAATACATCGGTTACAAATACTGCAAGACTTTTAAATTTCTTTGCCATGACCGATACCCATATCACCGATGAAGAAACTCCTGCCCAGGCGATCTTTTATGGAAACTTCGGTATTTCCGGGGGATATTCACCTGTTATGCTATATACGACTCAAGTTCTTGACGCAGCCGTCCAGACAGTAAACGACATTCACATACAAAATCCGTTCGATTTTGGTATCTCTCTGGGCGATGCAGTCAACAACAATCAGTATAACGAACTAAGATGGTATATCGATGTCCTTGACGGCAAGAATATAACCCCGGATTCCGGTGTCAAGGATGATCCTGTCCCTGGGCCTTATAATGATTATCAGGACGAATACAAAGCGGCAGGCCTCAATAAGACAATTCCCTGGTATCAGACTCTTGGCAACCACGATCATTTCTGGATAGGTACACACCCTGTGAATGATTACCTCCGACCGTTCTATATCGGCGAGGATATACTCAACCTGGGCAATATTTTCACGGATCCACTCGGCTTTGATAGCCGTGGTTTTTATATGGGCTCAATCAACGGCAGTACACCTTACGGTGACGTTATAGGTGTAGGGCCTGTCAGTGAATTCACAGTACCTCCGAAAGTCCCTGCCGCCGATCCGAATCGCAGTTCGATTTCGAGAGTGGAGTGGATGAGCGAATTTTTTAATACATTTTCAAGTCCGAATGGACATGGATTCAATCAATCTAACGTAACAACGGGATTCGCCTCCTATTCTTTCGAGCCTAAATCAGATATACCGATCAAGGTCATCGTGCTTGACGATACCCAGAGGGAAGACGATCTCGATGTTGGCGGCTATGGGCATGGCTCTCTTGATAAGGTGCGTTATGACTGGCTTGTAAGTGAACTTGATAAGGGTCAGGCGCAAGGTAAACTCATGATCATCGCCGCGCACATACCGATAGGTGTCGAACCGGCGGGTTCCTCTATCGGTTGGTGGAACAACTCTTATATTTCGGAAAATGATTTGCTTGCCAGACTTCATGACTATCCGAATCTTCTCATATGGGTCGCGGGACATCGACATCGCAATACCGTTAAAGCATTTATATCGCCTGACGCCAACCATCCTGAATTCGGTTTTTGGCAGGTTGAAACTTCATCGTTAAGGGAGTTCCCTCAGCAATTCCGCACTTTCGAGATCGTACGCAACAGCGACAATACTGTTTCGATTATTACCACCAACGTTGATCCGGAGGTCAAAAACGGGTCGCTTGCTGAGATATCGCGTTCGTATGCTGTCGCAGCCCAGCAGATATTCAACAATCCGCTTAGTCCAATGCCTAATGGTTCGTACAATGCAGAACTTGTCAAACAATTAAGTCCGCAAATGCAGGCTAAGATACAGAACTACGGAACCATAATTAACAATCCGACTTTCATCAGTAACGTCACACTTGAAATAACAGCGCCCAGTGGCGGTGGTGGCAGCGGCGTAGTGACATCAGAACCTTATGACAATATAGCAACGTCGGAGAGAAACGATATGAGCTTGATAGCCAATAAGTCGGTCACTTATATATTCAAAGTGCCTGAACTTGGTATATATGAAATAGCTGTTACAGGCAAAGAGAACGAGAACGACATAGCCCTGAGGGTGGAACTTCTAAAAGGCACATCAAAACTTGCAAAAGTCCAGGCGCCAGGAATTGTGTATAAGAATGTGAATGTATGGGCTGGCACAGAGAAGATGAAAGAAGCCTTAATCAGGTTCAGGGTTGAGAATTCATGGCTCGAAAACAACAGCCTTGCAGATAGCGACGTCAAGATGGCCAGGTTGGACGGCAGCCAGTGGACGCAAATCGAAACTGTGGAAAAGACAAAGGACGATACGAATACCTACTATGAGGCAAAGACGGAAACATTCCATGTGTTCGCAATAATCGGATCAAAGGATGGCGTAGTAGTACTTACAAAAACGCCGGCCGGTGCGTTAACAGAAACTTCGGCTAAGCCAACAGGAACTGCATTACCAACTTCAACTGTATCACCAGTTCCAGCGCCTGCGAAGAATGTTCCCGGATTTGAATTTGCACTTGCAATAGCCATTCTTTCAATGGCTTGTCTTTCCGGTAGAGAGAGAAGATGAACAACCATCTTCTTTACTTATATTATTCGTGTAAATCCTTCCGATCCGTGCCATCCGTGTTCTATTTAGACTAACTTGTCATCCATGTATCAAAACATTCCTAAATCACAATCCCTATATTCTTTCCAGTTATTAGCTTGGGTTATGCTAATCAACGCAGACCTTCATATTCATTCAAAATACAGCATGGCAACATCCTCTAAGATGGATCTTCCTACCTTAGCAACAGAATCGAAGAAGAAAGGTATCCAGCTTGTGGCTACGGGTGATTGCCTTCATCCCGGATGGCTCGCTGAAATAAAAAAATTAAAAGAAGAGAACGGGATCTTCAAGCTGGACAATACAAATTTTATCCTGACAACAGAAGTTGAGGATATTAACCAGGTACATCACCTGCTGATCGTCCCGTCAATATCCAAGGCTGAAGAATTATATGAATTCATGAAACCACATTCTAAAGACATCGATTCTGACGGAAGGCCAGGTGTGAGACTTGGCGCGGAAGAGATCGCAGAAGCTGCAATATCGGCGGGCGCTCTTATCGGGCCGGCGCATGCTTTCACGCCATGGACTGCCATGTATGCATACTTTAATTCTATTAAAGAATGCTATGGAGACATGGCTGGTCATATTTACTTCATAGAATTGGGGCTCAGCGCCGACACATCATATGCAGACAGGATAGCTGAACTCCAATGCCTCACTTTCCTTACCAATTCAGATGCTCATTCACCTTATGTTAATAAACTTGCGAGGGAATTCAACAGGTTCAAAATGGAAGATGTTAGTTTTGATGAGCTTAAAATGGCCATTATCCGGGAAAAAGGACGAGAACCTGTCCTGAATGTCGGAATGCCGCCTGAAGAAGGAAAATACAATGAAAGCGCATGCATCCGCTGTTTCAGGCATTATACGATTCGGGAGAGCATCATGAGAAGCTGGAAATGCTCCTGCGGCGCAACGATAAAAAAAGGAGTAAAAGACAGGGTCAATGAGCTCGCATCATATAGTGAACCGAAATATCCGGCTCACAGGCCAAAGTATGTTCACATAATACCACTATCGGAAATAATCGCAAAAGCCCTTGGCATCGGCCCAAATACAAAGGGTGTCCAGGCGATATGGAAAGCGCTTATTGAAAAATACGGGACTGAGGTTTCAGTGCTCTTAGATGCTGATATCAATAATTCAGGGATCGATGAACGGGTTATCGGCGCTATCAATGCCTTCAAGGAAGGAAAAGTTAAGGTGCGCCCTGGAGGAGGGGGGCAATATGGTACGGTCGAGTTGCCGGGTTCAGAGGCATACGATTCGGGGAATAATTGTGCAAAAAATGGTGAACCACAGAGGTCGTTGTTTGATTTTTAGTAATTTCAAGATAAAAGATAAATACTTTGAAAACTAAAATAACTATGAAAAAAATATGTTAAGTGAAACAGTAATTTCAAAAGGATATCAGACCGTAATACCTGCAAGAATAAGGAAGGCCCATAATATAATGCCAGGGGATGTTCTGGATTGGATCGATAGCGAAACAGGAATAATTGTGCAGCCAAGAAAAAAAAGGACATTGGATGATATAATCGGGCTGGTAAAAGCAGAAGGAGATGCTGTCGAGTCTAAGAAGCGAGCCCAGAAGGGACTTAAATGATCTTCGTTGATTCATCTTTTTTTATCGCAACAGTAAGAGAAAAGGACACGTGGCATAAAGATGCTCTGAAGCTAGCTGAAAAAATTAAAGAACAATTACTTATTTCTGAGCTTATTATAAGTGAAAGTATAACAATAGTGGGCTCACTTGAAGGCGGAAAAGTTGGAAAAATCCTTTATGAATATTTTCTGGATAATTGTAAAATAGAATTCATTAATGAGGAGATGTTGGGCAAAACTATGGATACCTTTTTGACATACGACGGCTCGATATCCCTGGCTGATGCATCATCCATTGAGATTATGAAAAAGCATGGAGTTAAAAAGATCATTTCATTTGATAGTGATTTTGATAAAATACATGGAATCGACAGGATCCATTGATAATTCAACAAGTAAATATCACTAAACATGACCCCCATCGAATCAGCAGCCAGGGAAATCATAGAGCAGCTCCTGCGAAATGAGATCACAGAAGAAAAAGCCTTAAATGCAGCCAAAAAAGCTGTCAGCATACGCTACAAACTTTCATCACTTCTTGGGAATTCCCAGATATTTGCCGCAGCACGAAATGATGAGGAAAAACAGCATGTACTTCAACTTCTGCTGTTAAAACCTGTTCGTACGATCTCAGGCGTCGCTGTCATAGCTGCCATGACCTCTCCGGCCCCTTGTCCCCACGGGCTTTGCATTCCCTGCCCCGGAGGTATTGAATCGAAATTCCATTCTCCACAAAGCTATATGGGAGCTGAACCTGCCGCAAAGCGGGCGTTTGAGAATAACTTCGACCCATATTTGCAAGTCTCATCCCGGTTAAAACAGCTCTCACAGATAGGTCATTCGATCGCGAAAGCTGAACTTATCGTAATGGGTGGGACATATACATCGCGAACTCTGTGTTACCAGGACTGGTTCGTAAAACGATGCATTGAGGCCATGAATGATTTTGATGGCACAGAATGGCGAAAAGGCAGGGAATATGTTTCAGTGGAGGAAGTCCAGTCAGCGAACGAAAGCGCCGGTGTCCGGAATGTGGGTATAACCATAGAAACTAGACCCGACTGGACAAAAAAAGATCATATTGATACAATTCTTGAACTTGGCGCAACAAAAGTTGAAATAGGTGTGCAGAGCACGTATGATTTCATCCTTGCAGGCATACAGCGCGGACATACGGTTTCCGAGAGCGCGAACGCCAATATGAGGCTTCGGGACAGTGGACTGAAAGTGGGATTCCATATGATGCCAGGACTTCCCGGTTCAACTGTGGATTCTGACCTTCGCATGTTCAAGAGACTATTCGAAGACGAACGATTCATGCCAGATTACCTGAAAATATATCCAACGCTTGTAACTGAGGGAACAAGGCTTCACGGAATGTGGGAACTGGGAAATTATTCGCCTCTTGAAGTGCTTGAGGCAGTGGATTTACTTGCAAAGATCAAATCCATCCTGCCAAAATGGGTGCGTCTGCAAAGGATACAACGGGACATACCTGCTTACCAGGTAATTGCAGGGATACGAAAAAGCAATATCAGGCAGCTTGCAAGTGAGAGGCTCAGGGAAATGGGAGGAAAATGCAGATGCATCAGGTGCCGCGAAGTGGGTCACAGGGAGTTATCGGGGATAAAACCTGAGAGCATCGAATTGATGGTTGAAAAATACAGGTCTTGCGGCGGGATGGAACATTTCATTTCATACGAAGATGCGGACAGGGATGTGTTGATCGGTTTCCTGAGGCTTCGCTTCCAGGCAGCGCCTCACAGGGCAGAACTTGAAGGCGCAGCGCTTGTACGGGAATTGCATGTTTATGGTTCCATGGTGGCGCCGGGTGAGGATGCCGGTGTGTCGCAGTGGCAGCATAGGGGGTACGGGGAGGAGCTTCTTTTTCGGGCGCAAGAGATGGCAAAAAATGAGGGTTATGATAAAATAGCTGTAACAAGCGGAATTGGCGTCCGGGATTATTATCGCAAATTCGGGTATGTGCGGGAAGGTCCTTACATGACAAAAAGATTGTGAAGCTACCCCTCTATCAATGCCCTTGCATCCACCGCTATCGCTCCTGTTTCTCCAGCAATAAGAGGATTGATATCAAGCTCGATAATATTCTCTTTTTGTGCCATCTCAGAGACAGAAACAAGCACGCGAGCAATAGCATCAATATCTGCAGGCTTCTTTCCGCGAATGCCTTTTAGAATTAGATACCCCTTGATCTCTGAGATCATGTCCAGAGCTTCTTCTATTCCAATAGGTGCGACCCTGAATGAAACGTCTTTATACACTTCCACGAAAATACCGCCAAGGCCGAACATCAGGGCATGACCGAATTGTGCGTCTTTTTTAAGCCCCACGATCATCTCATGACCGGGCGGCGCCATTTGCTGGACGAGGATACCTTCGATCCTCGCTTCAGGAAGCGTTTTATTGATCCTCGATATGATCTTATCATAAGTTGCTTTCGCATCAATGGCCGCGATATTGAGTTCAACCCCGCCCACATCGCTTTTATGTGAAATGTCAGGAGATGATATTTTCATAGCCACCGGTGTTCCTATTTGCGATGCGATTGCATAAGCTTCATCCGCATTTGTTGCAATGCTTTCTTTCGTGACTGAAATTTCATATTTCGCGAGAAGCTTTTTTGCTTCATGCTCCGTAAGAACTAGACTCATCTTATCCTCCCAGGTTCTCAGGCATTGCATCATCGGTTTTTCTTTTTGCCAGAAAATCCCTGTGTTTCACAAGAGCTGCCAGAGCTTTTACTGCTCTTTCAGGCACCGAATAATTAGGGAGACATCCGCTTTTCAGGATTTCCACACCCTGTTCCGTGCCGGCTCCACCCATCCAGCATGCGATCACGGGTTTTGCGCACTTTTGCTTAATTTCCACAACGGCTTCAGCCGGCGGTATTGCATTTGACATCTGGGTGTGCACATAAATTACGATGAGAGCATCCACATTGGGGTCACGAAGTATGGCTTTGATCGCCTCGGTATAAATTTTAAACGAAACTGTTCCCGCAGTATCGACCGGATTTGAACTTGATCCAAATTCAGGAATAACCGCCTTTATTTTATCTCTCGTTTCCTGTGTAAGATCAACTATGTTCAAGCCCTGCACTTCGCATTCATCAGCAGCAACGATCGAGGCCCCTCCCCCGTTTGAGAGAATTGCCACATTATTCCCCCTCGGAAGCGGCTGGCATGTGAAAGCAAGAGCGGCATCGAAAACCTCATCTATAGTGTCAACCCTGAGAATTCCGGCCTGTTTGAAAGCGGCTGAATATATTTCATCTGAACCAGCTATTGAGCCAGTATGTGAAAAAACTGCTTTTTGACCCCTTTTTGATCTTCCGGTCTTGATTGCGATAATTGGTTTCTTTATTCTCCGCGCCGTTTCAAGAAAAAGCCTTCCACGCGTAATTCCTTCAATATACATTGCAATAACACCCGTCGAGGGGTCACTATCCAGATATTTTATCAGATCAACGTCATCAGTATCTGCCTTGTTCCCTGTGCTTATTACCTTACACAGCCCAATGCCCATATCGATAGTCCAGTCAGCTATCGCAAGCCCAAGTGTCCCGCTCTGTGTGATAAAAGATATATGGCCCGGTCTCGGGAGCTTCCCGATAACGCTTGCATTAAGATTGAAAGGTTCATTCACGATGCCAAGGGTGTTTGGTCCTATCATTCGCATACCGTATTTTCTTACAAGCGATACAAGCTGCTTTTCAAGTTCTCCCCCGCTTTTCCCGGTCTCGCTAAAACCGGCTGTCAATACCACAAGCCCTTTTACTCCTTTTTTCCCGCACTCGTCCACGACCTCAAGTACCAGTTGGGCTGGTATTGCCATTATAGCCATTTCCACATCACCCGGAATATCAAGGATTGAAGGATATGAAGTCAATCCCTGCACTTCTTTTTCTGTTGGGTTTACCGCATATAAGGCTCCCCTGTAACCGTTGAGTATATTCTTAAGGATCCTGCCGCCCCATTTTGTTTCATTGTTGGAAGCGCCGACTACTGCTATTGAAGCTGGTTCAAATATTGATGAAAGCATTATATTCATTTCCTGTATTTCATTGCTCGCAAGACCCTTTGTCTTGCAATGGAGACGGCTGTCTCCCTGGGATATGTTTTATCGCTATATACCGTATCAAGGATCTCCTTTGTGTTTCTCCTGATGGTACTTTTTGTCCTGTCAAAGGCTAACGTTTCTGTACCTGCGTGGTATTCAACTGAAGCCGTTATGACCCCGCCTGCGTTTGCCACAAAATCAGGAACTACAAGGATACCCCTGTCATGAAGTGCCTTTTCAGCACTTTCGGTGACCGGGATATTTGCTCCTTCGATTATCAATTTTGCATCCACTACATCCGCATTCGCATCGCTTATGACGTCAGGTCTTGCGGCAGGTATGAGGATATCAGTGTTTATCATCAAAAGGTCTGTTGTTTTTAAAACCTCCCCGTCTTTATAATTTGTCACTGAACCCGTGGATTCTTTGACTCTTATCAATTCCTCGACATCCATTCCTTTTGAATTATAGATCGTGCCTTTGGTATCACTTGCGCCGACCAGGATTACCCCTTTCTCTGCCAGAAACCTGGCGGCAGGTTTTCCCACATTCCCGAATCCTTCAATAACGAGGCGCGCTCCATTCAGGTCAAGATTTATGTAATCTTTTGCCACATCCGCGCATTGCGCCACACCATATCCGGTCGCGCCAATTTCATCAAGAGGTATCCCGCCAAGTTCCCTGGGAAGCCCAACGGCGCGGGATGTTTCGTCATATACATAAGCCATGCTTGATTCATCAGTACCCATATCGGGTCCCGGAATATATTCAAGGAGATTTTTTATTCCCCGAGCAAATGTCCGTATCACCTGCTCCTTGTTCACGGTTTTCGGGTCGGCAATAATACCCGATTTCCCGCCGCCATGTGGAAGCCCGGCCATGATATTCTTATAAGTCATAGCGCGGGCAAGCCTTCGTACCTCATCAACGGTAACATCGGGAGCCATCCTGACCCCGCCGATAGCAGGCCCTGCCGCAGTATTATCCACAACAACGATTGCTTTCATCCTTGTCCGCGGTTCATATAAATGAATTATCTTTTCAGGACCTAATTCATCAGTGAATTCGAATATTTGTTCATCGATTTGAATTGTTTTCGCCTCCCGGATTTATATATCATTTTGTTTGGATAGTTAATGAAGATTGCGATTTGGGGGGATTGGGGGAATTTTTTTGATCATACTATTAAACCCTGTGAAATATTGAGGCAATGGCAACAATCTGGATAGTAAATCAGAACCTTAGAAAAGAGTCAAGGAAAATAACTTAGAAATCAATTTCTTTATTTCCATAATTTTTTCTTCATTTAAACGCGCAGCCACTTTTCGGACAATACTTTTTTCGACAGTATATATGGAGTCCACTTTCACATAACTTGGTTCTATATCCAGATTACCTTCTTCAATGTTATCCTTAAATATATCTGATTCCCACATACTGTCTCTGGTTCTTGATGTTACCCTCAACACGACAAGATCAATAGACATGTTATATAAGTTTTTCTTTAGCAAATTTTAAAAAAAATCAACAGCTACAGCTAATCAGGATTGCCCCCCGCCCTAAAGGGAGCACGCAAAAGCGAATGTGCGCCTACCCGCAG